>QMCE01001252.1_pt1 | contig 13855 bp, 10 predicted proteins | sample 1821851 | NCBI WGS metagenome assembly QMCE01 (sample SAMN09453174, study PRJNA476694) | Termite gut metagenome, whole genome shotgun sequencing project. | isolation source: worker | host: Odontotermes sp. | place: South Africa:Pretoria | collected 2016-01-28 | reverse complement strand
CCAGCAGATCGCCACGATGACGGTGGCTGACTTTATGCAGAAGTGCGCCGAGATTATGCCGGTGGCCTCGCCCGTGAACCCCGGGCTGATGAACCCGCCGATGGCAGAGCAGTTGCTGGATACGCGTACTTACAGCAGGCGTGAGGTGTACATAGCCTTGTGGCGGTCGAATCAGAAAGCGCGTATACACATAGGGCATCCTATGCCGCCTAATACGGGTCTAAATTCGTTCTTTGTGAGGGTCACATGGGTCAACGGTGCTTACAACAACCTCCGCCCTGGTGTCACTGTAAAAAGTACCGCATTTGCTACCAACGACCTGGGCCATGTATCCATCTTGCCCGCGGTCATCGAGAGGGTATCTAATGGTAACAATGTATACATTAGCGACCTGATGATTGTGCCGGAGGATGGTACCTATGCACGGGATATTTTTTTCGATGTGGTTTACAAATCGGGCGGGCCGTGGGGAGATGCGCAGGGCCGGATGTACGTCGAGACATTTGTCGCCAACGAGGAGAGTAGTTTGGATGCACTTCAGCCCTGGCCAGCCCTCACTGTCGAGTATCTCGATTTGACGCCCGAAGATCAAGGCAGAGATAACAGGGATGAGTCCATCGCATCGCTTGATCGTGATGGATTGATGAGTGCGGCGGATAGATTGAGTTATCCTGCTGATAACATGCGATATAATTTCGTGACTGAGATTGTAATACCGCATGGGAAGAAAGCGCAGATTTCATTCGACATTGGCACCTATATGAATCACACCATAATGTTGCATGGTGGGTGGTGGGATGCCAACGGATGGGGTGTGGTGAATAAAATAGGGCATGTAGGTGTCACCATCGCAACCTCTCTGACGGCTAATATGTTCTATATCAGCGATGTGATCAATGAAAATAACCTCCATTGCATAGACATAATTAATAAGAGAGGAGCGACACAGTCGGCGATAATAGACTTAAATGTGTACACACGTCGTCCAGACTTAAACCTGCGCCCAAACTTTACTGTCGAATACCTCGACGCCACCGACGCCGAGAGGGCGATGGACAACAGAAACGAACTCGTATGATCTGACTGTCTGCCATCGCCTCTAAAAATTAACAGGGCCCGCGGCCCACAAAAAACAAGTAAATGGCAGACATAGAGATAAGCGACGATAAGTTGCTGACCGAAGAACTAACAGAAAACGACCGCATGACGATGGTCTCGATGGGCACGAGAAAATTCGCAACGATGAAAGTAGGCAGGTTCATAGCCTGGCTCGCCAAGCTTATGCCCGTAGCCTCGCCCACGAGCCCCGGGCTGATGAGCGCGGCCGATCGGCAGCACATCGGAGAGAATCCGTTCGTTAAGACGGTGTACATATCGTCATCTATAGGCAACAAGAAGAAATTGCGCTTTAAACTCGGCACGGGCTTTTCGTCGTTGAAAGTCACTGTCACAGGTAACGGCTGGTATGGCGGCGGCCGCATTGAGAAAGTCTTTAATTCACAGTACGCATCTGTCGGCTATAATTTTGACTCCAAATTAGCTGTATTTAGCCAATTCCCGTCAGATGCCATATACGTATCTAACGTGCTCGTTCTCGATGGATCGTATTGGCTGGATGTCGTTTGTAAGAACGTTCGTTTCGACGGCATTCGCAGTTTGCGATTTGTTTTCGAGCTCACAGAGACCATCACCGCGACGCCAAATGAACCAGTAACAATGACCTCAATGGATGCGACCGAGAGCGAGTTGACAATGAGCAACACCGTGGAAGTTCCATGGTAATAAATAAAAAACGCATGAAAAACTACATCATCATCGCCGACGGCCCGCATTTGCGCGTCGAGCCGGCAGCAGTCAAAGAGCAAATCAAGGAGCACCTGCAGCCCGGCCAGTGGGTCGAGGTCGACGAGATCCCGCCGAACCTCGCCGAATTAACAGTTATCGACGGCGCTCTCGCGCCCGCCCCCGAAGAGATCCTCACCATCCGCCGCCGAATGGCTCAAGAGGCCGCTATGTGGCACGAGCGCGACGAGCTGCTCCGACAACTCAAACGCAGCGACTACAAGGCCATCAAGTTCGCCGAGGGCGAGATCACCCCCGAAGACTATGCCCCGATCCGCATCGCCCGCGCCACCGCCCGGGCACGGATTAACGAGATCGAGAGGTTTATAGAGGGGCGATAAAAAGCCCCTGCCTCCACGCGGCCAAGTTCTCAGGCAATGCCGCAATGATAAAGGTGCAGACACACCACGACAGGGACAATATCCCTACGGTGTGTCTGCACCTATTTTTGATACCTGAGAACGACAAAACTACAACATTTACATGAAAACTCCAATTTCCTATTACGGTGGCAAGCAGACGATGCTCAAGCACATCATGCCGCTCATTCCGCCACACCGGCTCTACACCGAGGCGTTCTGCGGCGGAGCGTCCGTACTGTTCGCCAAGCGACCCGCGGAGTGCGAGGTGATCAATGACCTGAATCGCGGACTGGTGAACTTCTATCTCGTGGCCAAGAAAAACTACCGGATGCTCAAAGATGAGATCGACGCCACTCTCCACTGTCGCGACCAACATGCCCACGCGGCACACATCAATGCCTACCCGGAGTTCTTCAGTCCGGCGCAATGGGCGTGGGCTGTATGGACACTCTCTAAACTGTCGTTCGCCTCGATGCAGGACGGAACGTTCGGCTATGACCGCATGGGAACCACCTCTCTCAAAGTGAAGAATGCCGCCGATGAATTCACCGAGCACCTGTGCGCCCGATTGCGCGACGTGACCATCGAGAACGACGATGCGCTGGCCGTGCTGAAACGTTACGACACGGAGGATGCGTTTCACTTTGTCGATCCGCCATATGTGAACTCCGACTGCGGCCACTATGACGGGATGTTCTCGGACGCCGATATGCAGGCGCTCATCGACTTGCTGGCCATCCTCAAGGGGAAATTTATGCTGACGATGTTCCCATACGAACCCATTGAGCAGGCCGCCGAACGCAACGGCTGGACGATCCACCGCGTGGAGCGCACTATCTCGGCCAGCGTAGCCAACCGCCGCAAACAAGAGGAGTGGATGGTGTGTAATTATACAAAAGTCGATGTAACCGGACAAACCGAACTTTTTGGCTATGAATAAATACTACCTCATGCTGTCGAAAATCATTGCCTAGGGCAAGATCCAGCAGAATAAAAAAGGTGCGATCCAGTACCTGTTGAACGAGCAACTCCACCTGATACCTTCCGACCTGCTCGATATCTTCGAGGGTTACAATATAGCCCGCAAGAAGCTCAAGAGCGAACTCCGGCTCTTTATGCAGGGTGAGCGGAACGTGTCAGCCTACCGCGAGGCGGGGATAAATTGGTGGGACTACTGCGGCCAGATTCTCGTCAACAGCTATCCAACCTACTTCGAGAAATTGCCACCACTGGTGGATAAGATTAACCGCGAGAAACGCAACAGCAAAAATTACGTGCTGTTCCTGGGCGCGACAGACGCCGAGAGCAATCAGCATCCATGCCTGAGCTTGGTTCAGTTCCAGATCGACGACGGCCAACTGGTTTTGTCAGCTTATCAGCGCTCATCGGACGCTAACCTCGGCCTGCCCGCCGACATCTATCACCTATACCTCATGGCCAAGCAGATACACCTGCCGCTCAAGTCCATCACGCTCAACCTCGCCAACGTACACATCTATGAGAGCAACCTCGATCGCACCCGACATCTGCTGGCCGGCGGCGAGAACGTAAGGTTTGAGTTGAATGTATAGGTTTCACTGACGAGGCCGGATAATCGCACAAATGGTCTAAAAACGACACACAAACGGCGCTCAAATCATCATCGAGCGCCGTTCATTTGTTCTTATATTGCGTGCGTTTTGCGTGATTTTCGCACATTTCGTTTTTACACTTCCCGCCACAATTATCCACATCTCGTTTTTAAAACCCCTCACAATTCGTTTTTGCGATTATATATTCTTCTTGATAGAGAGCAGCACCCGTAACCATTTATTGACTATCTTTGTCCTCATGAAACACGTAAATTTGAGAGACTTTACGCCTCAGTTCTTCCTCTCGCTGCGGACTTACAGCCGCGAGAAGTTCATGGCCGACCTCATGTCTGGCCTCATTGTGGGCGTAGTGGCGCTGCCGCTGGCTCTGGCATTCGGTATTGCGAGCGGCGTGACCCCTGAGCAAGGTATCATCACGGCCATCATCGCCGGGTTCATAATCTCGTTCCTCGGTGGTAGCAGGGTCCAGATCGGCGGGCCCACGGGTGCATTCATCGTGATCGTCTACGGCGTGATCCAGAATTATGGCATCACTGGTCTCATCATCGCAACTATACTGGCCGGCATGATGCTCGTAATGTTGGGCGTTTTCAAGCTCGGCAAGGTCATAAAATTCATCCCCTATCCAATCATCGTAGGATTCACGAGCGGCATCGCGGTAACGCTTTTCACTACACAGATACCCAACGCTCTCGGTCTTACGTTCGGCGGCGAGGCAGTACCGGGCGATTTTCTGAGCAAATGGGCGGTCTACTTCCGCCATTTCGACACGACGCAATGGACAAGCCTGGCCGTAACCGTGGCAAGTGTACTGATCATCCTCTACACCCCGCGCTTGATGCGCAAAGTGCCGGGAGCACTGGTAGCTATCTTACTGATAACCACGGCTGTATGGATACTAAAAGAGTACTTCGGCCTGCAGGGAGTCGACACCATCGGCGACCAGTTCAGTATTCGCGGAGAGTTGCCCCACGCCACTCTTCCCTCAATAGATATGGCGACCATAGGTGAGCTGATGCCCGTTGCGATTACCATTGCGCTGCTGGGCGCCATCGAGTCGCTGCTCTCGGCAACGGTGGCCGACGGCGTTATCGGGGGCGAGAAACACAACTCCAACACCGAACTCATCGCCCAGGGTATTGCCAATATCGTGACCCCGCTGTTCGGCGGAATCCCAGCCACTGGAGCCATTGCCCGCACGATGACCAATATAAATAACGGAGGCCGCTCGCCCGTTGCAGGTATTATCCACGCTGCGGTTCTGCTGCTAATCCTGCTATTTTTCATGCCGTTAGCCAAGTATATACCTATGGCGTGTCTGGCGGGCGTGCTGGTCGTGGTGTCGTACAATATGAGCGAATGGAGGTCGTTCCGGGCGCTGCTGCGGGGCCAGAAATCCGACGTAGCGGTACTTATCGCCACATTTATGCTCACCGTGCTGTTCGACCTGACCATCGCCATCGAGGTGGGTATGCTGTTGGCCGTGATCCTGTTCCTCAGGCGGATAAACAGCGTGTCGGGCGTGTCGGTGATAATGGACAAGCTCGACCTCTCGAGTGAGTCCGAAAGCGGCACCGACGAAGTACTTACACTGCCCAAAGGAATCGAGGTCTACGAGATCGATGGCCCCTTCTTTTTCGGCATCGCCAACAAATTCGACGAGAGCATGCGCCAGATCGGCGACCGCGCCCGGGTGCGAATCATACGTATGCGCAAGGTGCCGTTCATCGACTCTACGGGTCTGCAGAACCTGCTCAGCCTGTGTCGCAAATCGGAGCGCGAGGGTATCAGAGTAGTACTTTCGGGAGTGCGCGAAGAGGTGCGCAAGGTACTGGAACGCTCTGAGGTTCCCGCGAGGATCGGCGATCGCAACATATGCAGCAACATAAAAGCCGCCCTGCGCCGGGCCGAAGAGATATTGGCCGAGAACGATCGATAGTCGCCAATTTATATGCATCTGTCTCAAAACGAGATTTGGCCCCCTCTGAGAATTGCGTATGTGGAAATTTTCTCGGAGGGGAAAGCCCGAATAAAAAGAGGTTGTCTCGCTATTATCAGGCAGCCTCATGCAATATCATGCCCGGCCGGGGAATGCACGTAGTCCGTTTGCGCGACCCGTAAGATACCCTGATATATAGATTTATACGCAGGAATGACCCGCTTCCCCGGCAGCGAGTGTTGCCTTTTATATCTGATCCTCAACACCATTACTAACGACTATGCGGTCTATGTAGCGTTTACCGAGGGGATGCATACTTATGTTTTGATATCTACAACTTTACGCTGCTATAGCCTGATAAAGACAGAATTGGCATGGTCCAATATAACGCACAGTCTCAATCAATAATGAGCCATAAAGATTCGCCTTTCCACACAGAAATGCCCGATAAAACACATCCACAACGTGAGCACCATTATTCCCATCGCGCAACCCCTCTCTCGATAAAGACATACAATTCAACCATGTCCACAATCGGCCACTCATAATGATGCACAGGCGATCAGGCCGCCGATCGTCAATAATTAACCATTAATTAATCGTCGGTCGCTGAGCGCTAATCACTATTTTGTGTATATTTGTACCATTACAATAAAAATCTAATCTTATGTCCTCTATCGGCAAAAAACTGGTAATGAGCATCACAGGGTGTTTCCTGGTGCTTTTCCTTACGTTCCATGCGGCGATGAATTTCGTTGCGATAATCTCGGAACCCGCCTACGATCAGGTTGCGGCGTTCCTCGGCGCGAATTGGTATGCTCTTGTGGGCACTATGGTGCTGGCACTCGGAGCGGCGGTGCATATATTGTTCGCCGTGCTGCTTACGGCGCAAAACATGCGCGCACGGGGTCAACTGGCCGGGCGCTATGCCGTCGAGAAACACCCCAAGGGTGTTAGTTGGGCGGCAAGGAATATGTTCGTTCTGGGAGTTATCATCGTGCTGGGGCTTGGTCTGCACCTGTGGAATTTCTGGTACAATATGCAGTGGCAGGAGATCCTCGGCAATCACACCAACCAGTTCGGCTATAACGTTAAGGAGGCGACCCCGCTACTGAGAGACCTGTTCGCTCAGCCGTTGTTCTGTGTGTTGTATCTGGTGTGGTTCGCGGCGATCTGGTTCCATCTCTCGCATGGGGTATGGAGTATGTTCCAGAGCGTAGGGTGGGTCAACAAGCCGTGGTACCCGCGCCTGAAGTGTATCGCCAAGATCTACGCAACAATCCTCATGCTGGCCTATGCGGCAGTGGTCGTGGCGTTCTATCTGAAAAGCATCTAACCCAAAAGAAATATGTCTACATTAGAGGCAAAGACCCCGACAGGCCCGTTGGCCGAGCAATGGGGCAAGCATAAGGCCGAGATCAAAGTGGTCAGTCCGGCCAATAAGCGCAAGTTGGACGTTATAGTTATCGGTACCGGTCTCGGAGGCGGCGCGGCAGCGGCAGCTTTGGGCGAGTTGGGCTATAACGTGAAGGTGTTCTGTATCAGCGACTCTCCGCGCAGGGCGCACTCCATCGCCGCACAGGGAGGTATCAATGCCGCCAAAAACTACCAAAACGACAACGACTCGGTATACCGACTCTTCTACGATACGATCAAGGGTGGCGACTATCGTGCCCGCGAAAGTAATGTCTACCGTCTGGCCGAGGTGTCGAACCTGATCATCGACCAGTGTGTGGCGCAGGGAGTGCCATTTGCTCGCGACTACGGCGGGCTGTTGGACAACCGTTCATTCGGCGGAGCACAGGTGTCGCGAACTTTCTATGCTCGCGGGCAGACTGGGCAACAGTTGCTGCTGGGCGCTTATGCCGCTCTCAACCGCCAAATCGCGAAGAAGAGCGTGCAGAGTTTCCCGCGCCACGAGGTGTTGGATTATGTGGTTGTAGACGGCAAATGCCGCGGCATAATCGCGCGTAACCTGGTCACCGGCGAGTTGGAGAGGCATGGTGCCCACGCTGTGGTGATCGCATCGGGCGGCTATGGCAACGTGTTCTTCCTCTCGACCAACGCCATGAACTCCAACGGATCGGCAGCATGGCAGGCATATAAAAAGGGGGCGTGGATGGCCAATCCGTGTTTCACGCAGATCCACCCTACATGTATCCCTGTGCACGGTACGCAGCAGAGTAAGCTCACGCTGATGAGCGAATCGCTGCGCAACGACGGTCGCATTTGGGTGCCAAAGAAGCTGGAGGATGTCAAAAAGCTGCGCGAGAAGAAGATCAGGCCGTCGCAGATCGCCGAGGAGGACAGGGACTACTACCTCGAGCGCCGCTATCCGGCATTCGGTAACCTGGTTCCGCGCGATGTAGCGTCGAGGGCAGCCAAGGAGCGTTGCGATGCCGGTTTCGGAGTGAACGAGACCGGACTCGCCGTATTCCTCGACTTCAAAACGGCTATCGAGAGACTGGGAGTCGATGTGATCAGGGAGCGCTACGGCAATCTGTTCCAGATGTACGAGAAGATCGTTGACAGCGACCCCTACAAGGAGCCGATGATGATCTATCCCGCGGTACATTATACTATGGGCGGCACATGGGTCGACTATAATCTTATGACCACAATACCGGGTCTCTATGCCATCGGCGAGGCCAATTTCTCGGACCACGGAGCAAACCGCCTCGGTGCCTCGGCGCTGATGCAGGGTTTGGCCGACGGCTATTTCATCCTCCCCTATACGATCGGCGAGTATCTCAGCAAAGAGATCCAGACCCCTAAGATCGACACCTCGACCAAAGAATTCGACGACGCCGAGAAGTCGGTAATGGAGCGCATCGAGCGCCTGTTTGCAGTAAAAGGAAAGCAGACGGTCGACGAGTTGCACAAGAAATTGGGGCATATCATGTGGGAAAACGTCGGTATGGCGCGCTCGAAGGAGAGCCTCGAACGCGCCCTGAAAGAGATCGTCGAGTTGCGCGAGGAGTTCTGGAAAGACGTCTACGTTCCCGGCAACAACTTCGAGATGAATCAGGAGATCGAAAAGGCACTCCGTCTGGCCGACTTCCTCGAGTTGGGTGAGTTGATGGCCAAGGATGCCTTGAACCGCAACGAGTCGTGTGGCGGCCACTTCCGTATCGAGTACCAGACCGAGGACGGCGAGGCCAGGCGCGATGACGAGCATTATGCCTATGTCGCCGTGTGGCAGTACGAGGGCGATGGTAAAGCTCCGAAGATGCACAAGGAGACACTCCGTTTCGAGACCGTGAAGATAGCGCAACGTAACTATAAGGAGTAGTGAGAAACCTGTGGAGGCATAGCGGAACGTATCTCTGGGCAACAGGCGTCATCCATAGTGTCTTCGGACTCGGCGCAGGATGGCAGGGTCACTCCGGAATAGTGCGCAACGGCGTGATAAATGCCGTGGGGAGCGACATGGGGCGGGAACTGGCTTTTTGGTTCTTGGTTTGCGGAATCGTTCTGGTCCTCTTTGGGCTCACGTTGCAGCACTATCTGCGTGAAACTCAGAGGCCTGCTCCGTTATTCCTGGGTTGGTGTCTGCTCATTTTCGCAGCTGTGGGATGCGCCATTATTCCCGTCTCGGGATTTTGGCTGTTCCTGCCGCAAGCGTGGATCATAATAGTTGCCAAACGCAAAAAATAAGAGTAAATTAAGAGGTACTCTATATCGAAATCCCAAGTCCTATATGCGACCAGAATAGCGACTAAAATATCTCTACAAGGACTCTAAAAGACGAAAGTAATAACCCTAAAGACCATGAAATTCAAATTGAAAATATGGCGCCAGGCGGGCCCAAAGGCCAAAGGCGCATTCCAAATGTACGATATTGACGATATCTCGGCCGACACGTCGTTCCTCGAGATGATCGATATTCTGAACAACAATCTCATCCACGAGGGCAAGGATCCCGTAGTATTCGACCACGACTGCCGCGAGGGTATCTGCGGCATGTGTTCGCTCTACATCAATGGGCATCCGCACGGGCCCGACAGCGAGATCACGACGTGTCAGCTACATATGCGTAAGTTCCGCGACGGCGACACGATCACCATCGAGCCATGGCGCTCGGCGGCATTCCCGGTGATCAAGGATCTTACCGTCGACCGTCAGGCTTTCGACAAAATTTTACAAGCCGGGGGCTTTGTGTCGGTAAATACGGGCGGTGTTCCGGACGCCAACTCGATCCCCGTGCCCAAGGCCGATGCCGACGAGAGCATGGACGCCGCCGCATGTATTGGCTGCGGGGCGTGTGTAGCTACGTGTAAGAACGGCTCGGCGATGCTGTTCGTGGCTGCGAGGGTGTCGTCGTTGGCGAAATTGCCACAGGGCAAGGTCGAGGCGGCGCGGCGTGCGAAAGCTATGGTGGCAAAAATGGACGAGTTGGGATTTGGCGCATGCACCAACACCGGCGCGTGTCAGGCAGAGTGTCCGAAGGGCATTTCGGTGACCCACATCGCGCGCATGAACCGCGAGTTCCTGAAGGCCAAGATGAGAGAATAATTGCCTATAAATCACTGATAATCAGCAATATACCTCAAAAAGCATTTTTGTTCCCTAAGAATCACGTATTTGAAAATGCTATAGGGAATACGGATAAAATCGATAAAAAGAGTCCATCTCAGAGTTTTGAGACGGACTCTTTCTAATTAAAGCAGAAAAGATTTCCTGCCTGATATGATTAGCTCTCGAGAGCATGTCTGTAATTGAATCTCTACATTCATATTAGAACGTGTAATCAGCTCATTATCAACAAGTAACGAGCGTCTTCCGCCATCGTTTCAGCCTACCCCCTGTGCCGCCTGACCTTATTACCCAGGTATCATCGGGTCTATGAAATGACAACCTGTCCATACACTCACACCAGATTTTTATTTCTCTTTCAAACGGGGGCGTACGGCGAGATTAGACAAGTAGCTCAGAGTTATTAAAGAGGTATCTACTTCTCATTCAGGCAGATAAGGTACTCACACTGTCATCTCTTCTTGAGCCGATGAGGTGATTTTCAACGATTTGTTTTTTTTTGGATGACCTGGGATGCCCTAATCTCTTGCATAAAATCAGGCCAGCGACCACTCCGACAAAACACAAAGCCGCACTCAACGTGCGGCTTTGTATATTATCATGTACAGAAGAACAGCCTACACAGTCAACGAATAGGGTGCTGCTTCGGGGTCCACTCCGCGCTCCATATTGGGGGTCGGACGTAGCGTGAATCGCAGTGTTCCGCCCTCCATGATCTGTTGCCATGTGACGAAATTGGTCGCAATCTCGACACCATTCAACTCCACGCGGTCGATGTATATATTCTCGGCAGGGTCGTTGGCCACGATCTCAAGAGTCTTGCCATTATCCAACTGCACCATCGCACGCGAGAACAGGGGCGTGGTGAGCACAAACTCGCCCGACCCAGGACACACCGGATAGATCCCGAGCGCCGAAAGTACGTACCATGCCGACATCTGACCGCAATCCTCATTGCCGCTTATACCCTCCGGCGTGGCGCTATATTGCTCATCGAGCAGGCGGCGCGTCATCTCCTGCGTCTTCCATGGCTGCCCGACCCAGTTATAGAGGTAGGCCATGTGGTGGCTCGGCTCGTTTCCGTGGGCATACTGACCGATCATGCCCGTTATGTCAGACTGGTGGCCCTCGGTCTCGGAGGAGACGGAGAAAAGCTCGTCCAACGCTGCCGCAAACTTCTCGCGCCCCCCCATCAGCTGCACCAATCCTGCAACATCCTGAGGTGTGAAGAAGCGATACTGCCATGCCGTGGCCTCGGTAAAGTCGGGCGACACAGCAAAAGTATTGAACGGCTCGGCCCACGAACCATTCTCGAGACGAGGACGGAAAAATGCTATCCCGGCATCGTAGACATTTGCGTAATTCTTCGCTCGCTTCGAGTACTCGTCATAGATATCGTCGTGGCCCAACTCCTTGGCCATCTGGGCGATACACCAGTCGTCGTAAGCGTATTCCAGTGCACACGACACCGATTCGCGCCTCAAGTCGCTGGGGATATAACCCATCTTAATGTAGTATTCCGAGCCCTTGCGGTTGATGTTCGACGAGTGGATCATTGCCTTCAGTGCTTTCTCGCCGTCGAAACTGCGGATCCCGCTGCGCCATGCGTCGGCGATGACCGACACGCTGTGATAACCGATCATGCACCACGTCTCGCCACTCGCCAACGGCCATATCGGCAGCTCGCCTGTCGTCTCATACATATCGAGCATCGACCACACCATATCCTCGACCAATGCCCTGTCGGTCAGCGTCATCAACGGATGCCATGCGCGGAACGTGTCCCACAGCGAGAGCGTGGAGTAGTAGGCCCTGCCCTCGGGAGCGCTACCGATGGTCATGTTGTGGCGACGGTATTGGCCGTTGGCGTCGCTCATGCGGTTGGGGACGATGCGCGTGCGATATATGGCCGTATAGAACGATTTCATTTGGTCGTCCGTGCCGCCTTCGACTGTGATTTTGGTGAGATTTTTCTCCCACTGATTGCGTGTTTTTGCGTGCACGGCGCCGAAATTGAACGTGGCATCGGCCGGAATGTCGTGCATCATATTTTCGCGGGCATTCTCCTCGCCGACTTTCGACAGGCCCACCTGCGCCACGAGAGGCTCACCGTCCGACTGCCCGAAACGGACTACGGCTTGCACATTTTTCGACGGATATCTGCTACCCTCGCTATCTGAATAATCCCCCATCTCCACCACCGCGCCGTTAGAAATATACTCCACACTCTGGATAATTTTGGAGAATTGGGCGACGAAATAGGTGTGATTATTACGCGTCCAGCCCTGCGTACGTTTCATACCTGCGATCTCGTTCTGCGAATTTTGGTGCAGAGCCACCGAGTCGGCGCGCTTGTTGTCGATAGCGTGCTTCAGGTCGATGATCACGATCTGCTCGGCACCCTTGGGGAATGTATAGCGGTGCACACCGGTCCATGTCGCGGCGGTAAGCTCGGCTTTCAGTCCATTGTCGAAAGTAACGGCATAGTAGCCCGGCGACGCCTGTTCGTTGGCGTGCGAAAAGCTATGCGGTTCGAAAATATAGCCCACAGGGCGCAACACCGGCTCGCTCGAAGTAGGATGGAACAGGATGTCGGCCAAGTCTGCGCACCCCGTACCGCTAAGATGGGTGTGCGAGAATCCGATCATCGTCGAGTCGCTGTAATGGTATCCCGAGCAGGCATCCCAACCGGCATTACGCGTATCGGGACTCAACTGCACGGCACCGAACGGCGCTGTGGCTCCCGGATAGGTGTGACCATGCCACCCCGTACCGATAAACGGATCGACATAGTCGACCAAACCCGGCGCCAAGGGGGAATCGTTATGCGATCCGCAAGCCGCCAACACCGCCATAGCGGCCAATACAAACTTTTTCATTGGTATAGATATTTCGTTAGTCGAGGATTGTCAAATCATCTTGAGAGGTTGTTTGGAATTTTCCGTTATTGCTTTTTCTGGCTTTCGATGCTCTTCTGTAGCCGTCAGCTATCCTCTCAATTCTCCCCGAAACTCGCCACATAGACCTTGCTATACTCTATCGTTCCAGTCAAAAAATGGGGCGGAAATAGTTCCGGCGAGAAATCCCAAACACCCCTTTAATAATTAACCTCGATTATGGTGTCTATCTCGTCGGGGGTTTCAGGAAGGTTAAAAGTTACTTTTTCTCCTTTTTTCACTGCGCCCAATTTGCCGTTGCCACTCAACAGACGTGCCTTGCGGAAGTTGGGAATATCGAGCACTATCGCCCCTGCCGACGGGTCGAGCACGTGGATATAATACGTATCGCCCTTGCGGGTTATTGCTCCCCACGACTGCGGCTTGAGCCAACCCTCGTGCGTACCATAAATCGTCTGGCCGTATTTCGACATCCACTCGCCGATCTCTTTCAGGCGCAGCAGAGACGTTTCGTCTATGCGCCCGTCGGGCATAGGACCTACGTTGAGCAGCAGATTGGCACCGGTTCCGGCCGTACGCACCAGCAGATGGATCAGCTCCTTAGTCGATTTATAGCGATTGTCGTTAATGTTGAATCCCCATGATGTGTTGATGGTCTGGCACGTTTCGAGCGGCAAACGCGACACC
>QMCE01001265.1_pt1 | contig 13860 bp, 12 predicted proteins | sample 1821851 | NCBI WGS metagenome assembly QMCE01 (sample SAMN09453174, study PRJNA476694) | Termite gut metagenome, whole genome shotgun sequencing project. | isolation source: worker | host: Odontotermes sp. | place: South Africa:Pretoria | collected 2016-01-28 | reverse complement strand
GTGCCTACCACGGTTGAAATAACCGTGATGCCGTAAGCCTGGAAAACAGAAGAGGCGTTTGTGAGGATATACTCATACGCCGAAAGGCTGAACTTCGCCGGAAAGAACGAATATCCATTCGCAACAAGTGTGTTCTCGTCCGTAATAGATGACATCAGCAAAAGTACAAGGGGCAGAATCATGACCAACGCGACCAGAATAAGTACGATGTTTATGCAGATTTGATAAGCCTTGCGGCCTCTTGTTAAAATCATTCTCTCTCCCCCCTTAGAATATTGCGTTATCGCTGCTGATTTTTCTCACGACCCAGTTAGACAGCATGACGAGTACAAACCCGACTACTGACTGGAAGACGCCCGCCGCCGCAGAACGGCCTATGCCGCCTGCGGAGATAAGAGCCCTGTATACATATGTATCAATCGTGTTGGTAACCGGGAAAAGTGAACCTGAATTCTGCGGTACCTGATAGAACAGGCCGAAATCGGAGTAGAAAATTCTGCCTATGCTCATCAGAAGCAGCGTAACGATTGACGGGATAAGGCATGGAATTGTGATATTCCAAATCTGCCTCCACTTGCTTGCACCGTCGAGCTCGGCCGCTTCATAGAAGCTTTTGTCAATACCGGCGATGCCCGCCATATAAATGAGCGTACCGTACCCCACGCCCTTCCAACAGTTGACGAGAATTAAGATGAGCGGCCACCATGTGGTATCGTTATACCACTGCACCGGGTCCATGCCGAAGAATGGCAAGACGCTGTTGTTCATCATGCCGTTCTCATGGCTGAGCATCGCAAAGACGATATAGCTCACAACCACGATTGAAATCAGGAACGGCAGGAGAACAGAGCTCTGATAGAGTTTCTTCATTCTCTTGCTGAGTACATCTGAAATGATGATTGCCAGAGCGATGCCCACGATATTGTTCACTATGATGAAAGCTATACTGTAAAGCAAGGTGTTGCGAATGATAACTCCTGCGTCGTTTGAACTGAAGAGATAATCAAAGTTTGCCATTCCCGACCATTCGCTGCCGAAAATGCCGTCGTTTACGTTATACTTCTTAAACGCCACAACGATTCCGGCCATCGGGATATAGTTGTTGATAAACAGATACGCAAGCCCCGGCAGCATCATTATGTAGAGCGGGATAAACTGCCGAAACCGAGCAAAACTCATTTTTTTCACGGCTCTCCTCCAATTATATCGGATTTTAGATGGAATTTCGTATGTTAATCTCCGCAAGGGGCAGAAATTCTGCCCCTTGCAAAGAAGATTACCTTTATAATATCACTGAGCGGCAAGCCACTCATCGAGCTGACGCTGTTTTTCATCCATAACCGTCTGGAGACCTGCAGCGTAGAGTGCGTCATTGAATTCCTGCAATGCGGGCTCAATCTCCACCGCACCGAACGCAACATCTCTTGAATATTGCTCGTACACGGCATTCAACTGTGCCTCTTCTGTGGCAACCGGGCGTGAGTCAAATGTGAAGCCATAGGCCTTCGATACGTTCAGGCCTGCGTTATACACTTCATACTGCTCCCAAATATCAACAGGGTTGCCTTCCCACGGATGACCTGCGAACTGGTTCGGATAAACAAAGCCGTAGTCGTTGTGATATCCGACTGTTGTGGCGTCTACTCCCTCGGGGTAAGCTGCCATGCCTTCGTCTGTGAGAACCCAGTCTTCACCTTCAATACCCCAGTTGATGAGGTCATTGAATTCCTGGCTCTTGTATGTCCAGTTCATGAACTGCATTGCCTTCTTCGGGTCTTTCGATGCATTGGCGATTGAAATCATTCCGCTTGTAACTGCGTTTGTGTTCTTCATTGCCTCGCCGAGCTGAATAACCTCAACTTCATAGCCTGTCTGTGAGAGTTTTTCAATGTTTGTGTTCGGCTTAACATTCGTCATGTATGAGAAGCAGTTACCTGCCTTCATCTTCGTTTCGCCGTTATCCTGGTTAACAGCTATATCCTGTGAGGAATAACCGGCTGTGAACCATTCTCTCGCGATTTTGCAGAACTCAAGATACTGTTCGCTCTCAAACCAGTTGGTTATCGTGGTTGTCTGGCCATAGTTTTCGAGAACGCCGAAGTTGCTTCCGAGGTTATCCATGTATGAAAGCGTCTGATATGCCGGCGCCGAGGTGCCGTCAAACGGAACCATGTCGGGATATGCAGCCTTTACCTTAGAAAACAATTCTGTAATCTGGTCCCATGAGGCGTAATCATCGCCTGTTACGTTGAAATCTTCAACTTTCAAGCCCAGTTCATCAAAGATGTCTTTGCGTACGACCAAGCCTGCGGGATAGCCGCGCTCTTTCATCTCGCTGAAGCCGACGAGGAAATCTCCGATGTAACCTGACAGTGCGTCAACGCCCAGCACTTCAATTGCATCCGGCGCATAATCAATGTACTCTGCCATGTTTACAAGATAACCTGATTCGATGTATGTCGAGAAATTGTTGGCAAATGTGAAGAAGATGTCCAGGGGCTCATTGGCCGCAAGCATCATCGGCATCTGCGTGTTGTATGTGCCGAATGTCATCGGAATGAGGTTGACCGTCATGTTGAGCTCTCTGAGAGCCAAATCGCTGATGGCCTTCTCAACTGCTTCGAAGTTCGAGCCTTCCTGTGCTACCATGTATTGGTAGTTGATTTCATATGGCTCTTCGTCGAAATTGATTTCTCCCTCAGCAGGTGTGCTCTCTGCTGTGCTTTCAGCAGTGCTCTCCGCCGTGCTTTCTGCTTTGCTTGCCTCGCTCTTGGTTGACGATGAGTCTCCCGAGGGTGAACACCCTGCAAGAAGAGTTGCAACCATTACCAGTGCAAGCAAAAGGCTTAGTACTTTCTTTTTCATAATATCTTAAACCTCCCAGTTTGTTTTACCGCCGCCCTAAAATGCGGCGATATTAACTTTACAAGTATATGATATGTGAATTCACAAAAAATTCATATAAAAAAACCGTATATGAAATATCACTTTTTAGACATTCTACCTTCCGTTTTCTATTATATATTGCTTTTTTTATAGATAAAGACTATGATTTTATTAAAGGAGTGAGAGCCATGAGCAGTAATAATAAACCGAATAAGATGAGCCCTTCGCTGAGAAAGATAACATGGCTTATCGTGCTTATCGTTCTGCCGATTATAATTTTCGGCTCATCATTCACTGTGTATTCGTTTTGGGACGCTCAGCGAACAGCGACGGCACAGACTCTCTCCACCGTTGATTTTGAAATAAGCGAAGCCGAAAACTCTCTTGCCCGCATGAATTATTTTCTTATAGATACTCTTGTAAATAGCAAAAGCATAAACGATATTACGGCGGCGAACAGAGATTTGGACAGAAATTTTGCCGCCAGAAACCTTTTGAACGAGCTGGATTTTGATACAAGATATTGGGCCGCAAATTACAGCTTCAGCTTTTTTTCGGATAGTCTGAGTTATCCCATTTCAAAACTGGATCCTGCCGTGGACTATAAGGCAAGCGATCATATAAGAGGTATAATCCGAAAAATCGCCAAAAGCGATGAAAAACTTGTGAACACTCTGAACTGGTCGCATGTTGTATTCGATAATTCTCTGTATCTTTATCAGGTTTATTATGACAAGGGCAGTTATTTTGCAAGCTGGATTCCCTGTGATGTTCTGTTTTCTGATATAAAGCTGAGCGCACTTACGGAAGACGGAAGGATTACATATCTTGATGAGGAAAATATGCCTCTGCTTTCGTCGGATGTAAATCAGGCAGAGCCGATTGAGCCCGCTCCTTCAGACTTGCAGGTAAACATGATTTACCCAATTGAGCGCTCCGGCATAAATCTGTTGATTGAAGACGTGCCTTATATTGACACCTGGAATATAGCCTTCCTTTTTGTATTCATGTTTTTAGTGGTTCTGTTTTTAATGGCGGTGTCAATATTCACGCTGAGGTATTACAGGCGCAACATAGAAGCTCCGCTGGCAAACTTCAAAAACCATGTCAACGAATATGCGCTTATGAAGCAAAATGCCAAAACAGCAGGCTTTGCGGAATTAAATGAGGCCGTTGCCGTTTTTGATTCAATCACAGAGCAGCTTAGAGAGCTGAAAATTGACATTTATGAGGAACGCCTGAGCATAATCAAGGCGCAGCTGCAGTATTATCATTTGCAGATTAAGCCGCATTTTTTCGTGAATTGCTTCACGATAATACATGCGATGGCACAAAAGAAGGATTATGAACGCATTCAGGAGTTTTGCATCAAGCTTTCAAATTATGTGAGATTTTTGCTTGCCGACAGCCTTGATTTCGTTCCGCTGCGTGACGAGCTCTCCATGATGTATGAATATCTGGATATTCAGAAAATCCAGCATAAGACGAATTCCACTTTGCATGGGGAAATAGACCCAGCCTTGAACGGTACAAAAATTCCGCCACTCATCATTCTCACCTTCGTTGAGAATTCGATTAAGTATGGGCCGGGCGGCAGCGGCAAGGACGTTACAATCGACGTTAAAATCCAAGAGCTGTATCTTGACGGCGAAAAGAAGCTGCGCATTATAATAAGCGACGATGGCGTCGGCTTCCCCGAGGAGATTTTGGAGTACAACAATATCTATGAAAATAATTTAGAGGATTCCGAGGGAAGCAGGCACATCGGCATAAGGAATATTCAGATGCGCCTGTATCTTCTCTACGGCGACAACCGCTCGCTGAAATTCAGCAATATCAAAGACGAGAGCGGCGAAACTGCCGGCAGCCGTGTAGAAATAATCATTCCGGTTAAAGAATAACAAAAGCATCCGAGAAATTCCCGGATGCTTTTTGTTATTCTGCTTAATGCTGAATTTCTGTATCTCCTCCAAACCTGAACGGCGGCGCAATCTCGTCATGCAGCTTAATGAGCTCATGGTCAAAATTGTGGCGTACTTCGCAAGCCCTGTCAAAAATCATGATGGCTTCGTCTTCCGGCTTTGAGACCGGCCATTCCGGGAGAACATCGCAGTTGGGGTTGCCTGTTTCGGCAAACGCCACCCATGCTTTGTACATTTCCTCCTCAAGCTTATCTGAAACCCCCGGCTCATTACAGACGGCCACCATCTCCGCATTCTTGAAAACAAAGGGTATTTCGCTGCAGTGCCATGCGACATGCCCGTCATCAAACGGGAAATTGTACGTGAAGAGATATGAGAAGGTCGGCGACTCCGGATGTGCCGCTTTTTTAAGGATAAGGTCACATGAGGGGCCTCTGAAGAGTGAGTCTAAGAACAGCAAGTCGCTCACGTGCTTATCGGGATATGCCGCCTTGAAAAGCTCAATCAGCTCGTCTGTTCTTTCGCCGTATCTGTCATGCAGCTTCTTTGAAACAAGCTCTGAATCCGCCTTTTCTTCCTTGGTCAGAGCCGGCATAAATGCGAATTCACCGAGCACAGAGCCGACCATCAGCGGAATTTTCTTTGCATTTTCCGTGAAGCCTATTTCTCTCGGGTCACCGAGATAGAATTCATTCGCCATCGGGGCGCAGCCCACATAATGCCCCTGCTTTGCGACTGCCTGCGAAACCTTGTTGTATGCGGCGGCGAGGTCTGCATACGGCAGCGTTTCGAGCTTTTCGACTTCGTTTTCGCTTAGACCGAGCTCACTGAGCATCGCTTTTACTATCTCCGTGCCGTCTTTCTTAGACATGTCAATGATGCTTTTTATAACCCCACTCTGCACTATTCCCTTATGGAAAAGCCCGTCTGCCGACGGCGTCTGCATGAGCGACCAAACCTTCATGCCACCGCCGGACTGCCCGAAAAGTGTAACATTATCAGGGTCTCCGCCGAAAGCGGCGATGTTGTCATGAATCCATCTCAAAGCGGCGACTATATCTGCATTTCCCGCATTCGCTGAGTTCTTATACTTTTCGCCGAACGGTGAAAGGTCTAAGTAGCCGAGGATATTCAGCCTGTGGTTCAGCGAAACAACAACGACGTCACCCGCCTTGCTGAGATTTTCTCCGTCATATGCCTGCTGCTCTATCGATGAGCCCGCGGTAAACCCGCCGCCGTGCAGCCACACCATAACCGGTCTTTTTGCCGAAGAATCGGTTGACTGCGACCAGACATTCAGAAACTGGCAATGCTCATCAAGCGGCCAGAATCTGTGCGGCACCATCATTTCGCCTTTCGGCGTATCCTGTGAGAGCATCGGCGAAACCATGCCGTATGAATGCGCATCCTTTACGCCCTCCCAGGGCTGCACATCAACGGGCTGCTGAAATCTTTTTGCATCGGCATACTTTATGCCGTAAAAGGTATAGGTGCCGTCAATTATGAAGCCCCTAAGCTTGCCGGCCTTTGTCTGAACGATTGGCTCAGTTTTTGAGCACACGAAATTCCTTGCCATAACAATACCTCCGATTCAATTTGCTTTCAATATATTCCTTTTTATGCAAATGTCAATCGGATTATTCTATCAAATGCTGAAAAACAACATTTCTTGTCGGGAAAATACTAATAGCGCTCAAATAAAAACACAGAAACCGAATTACTTTTCAGGGCAATTCGATTTCTGTGCTTATGTCCGGGCTCAAGCCTAACTCAAGCGCATATCACCACGGAACGTCACGGTTCCATCTGCTTGTTCGGTACGGCTCCCAGTAATCTCTGCTGCAGCTCACCAAATATGTGTTTAATATGCCTGAGCTAATCCATATCTCGTCATAATGGTCGCATGGGATTGTAAAGAAAGCAAAATCTCCCGTGCATCTCCATAACGCCATCCTTTGGGTTTGGCAGGCACTACATTCACGATCTTTAGTCCAGTTGGCAACCCCGCCGATAGAAATCTCTCCTTCGGGGACTTCCCCAACTGTAAAGCCTGTTTCCTCACTGAATATCCCGCCTCCGAGATCTGCCGCAAAGAGCTCCTTGACATTGACTTCTGCCTGTTTCCCAACTTTGTTGATGAGCTTTTCTCTTGCGCTGTCACTGATGGGCAAGTCTGCTTTCATGATGACTGTTTCACCCTCCGGGAAAGCTTTTCCCTCAAAAGCCTGCTCAAGCTCTGAGATTTCGTCTCCCGAAAGCCTCTCTGTGAAGAATTCTTCGACATTAACCTTCCCGTCAATCAGTTCAAGCTCTTTGCGGATTGCAGAAAGCTTTCCTCTTATTGCTTCGCTGAGTGGTTTCATATTTCTCCTTTAGATGAGGTCTTCAATGCTTACGATTGTGAATTCTCCTTCGGGGCTTTCATTGAGGATTACCTTCGCCACGCCCTCTGTCGGAGGGTTCGTCGTTTTTGTGGAAAGACAAATTATCATGTAATTCGTGCCGTTTACAATTTGGCTTCCGCAATAAATCACGGGAGTATACGTTGCGCCGACAAGGCTCGCAAACGCATCGCCAAACCCTGTTGCCACTCTCTCCGGCATTTTGTCTACTGCCGGTGTTGCTTTCCATCCTCCTGCTGTCATGTTAATCCCTGCTTCCTTTTTTTATTTGAGCTTCGCCATCGGCTTATCTCATTTAAATTTTACGCTTCTCATTTTTATCTGTCCACTGTGAGGTGTGACAAAATCACGGATTTCCTTTTGTGCATCTAACTAAGCGAAAAACGTCGGATACTGTCGGAATTTGTCTTTTTTGTTTTCATGCTTGACAAATGTAAAAACGCATGATAATATGTTAACGTTACCACGTCATGATAACCCTACACTCTCAGAGCAGGAGGTGATTTGATGTCAAATGCAAATATGACAGACATAGCAAAAGCGGCAAAGGTCTCTATTGCAACCGTTGGACGTGTTATACATAATAACGGTTATGTTTCAGAGGACGCACGCCTGCGTGTAGAAGACGCCGTGAAAAAGCTTGGGTATGTGCCTAACCGTATGGCACGTACGCTCAAGCAAAAAAAGAGCGGCATTATTGGTAGCATGGTCACTTACAACCAAAATGCGCTGTATACACGGATAAATAATTCTATTATCGAGGCTGTGGAAAACCACGGATACAAGCTTCTTACAATGGAGGGCAGGCAAAACAGGCATGATGAAGAAGAAATTCTCAATCAGTTTATCGGCATGCAGGTTGACGGGCTCGTCATCACTTCAAACAGGCAGATAACCGCTGATATGCTTGATAAGCTCCACAATCTTGAGATACCTGTGGTTATGGTTGAGCGCACATCTAAGCATAAATACACCGACAACCTGATTGTCAGAGATTTTGAAGGCTCATATGATGCTGTAAAACGCATGATAAGCTTGGGTCACACAAGAATAGCCTTGATTGCCGTCGAGCTTCGTGATTCGGTTGAAGAGCAGCGGTATGAAGGATATATTAAGGCACTCTCTGACAGCGACATTGTGCCTGACAAGGATTTAATCTGTCTTGTGAATGATTATTCCCTAAAAGACGGCTATGAGATGATGAAGATGCTCCTATCTCTCTCCTCTCCCCCCACAGCAGTTTTCTGCACGGCGGACACTCTGGCGGCGGGGGCGATGCAGTATATCTATGAAAAGCAGCTGCATGTGCCGAAGGATATATCTATCTGCGGATATGACAATGTGCTCGCCGCTCAGCTTGCCCCGCCGATTGATTCCGTTGATTTGGCAATTTCCGATATTGGGGAGAGCGTTTTCTCAATGCTCAGTGCAAGAATGCAGAATATAAACGCCGAGTCTCAGACAGAGTATCTCGACACCGTTTATGTGAGCAGAAACACCGTAAGAGCACAAGGGCAGTTGATAGTAAGCGCAGCGACGTGCGCAGCGCATAGTTGAGAGTTGATAGTTAACGGCAAGCCCATTTGAAAGACTTATTTTTATTCAATATGTAAACGTTAACACATGATATTTATAAACAGGAGGAAATGTAATGAAAAAAATCAGAGTAGGAATGCTTGGCTGCGGAGCAATCACACAGAGAAGGCATGCACCCGAGTATAAAAGAAATGAGAATGCGGAAATAGCAGGGTTCTTTGACGCGGATTCGGCACGCTGTGAAGAAATGGCTAAAAAGTGGGGCGGCAAAGCGTATAAAAGTGCCGAGGAAATGATAAACGACCCTGAAATTGATGCAATCAGCGTGTGCTCACCGAACAGCACCCATGCCCCATTTTCAATCATGGCATTGGAAGCCGGCAAGCATGTGCTTTGTGAAAAGCCGATGGCGCTTTCCTTAGATGAGACAAGGGCTATGCTTGAAGCAGAGAAAAAAGCCGAGAAAATACTTATGCCGGGGCATAACCAAAGGTTAATTCCTACACACAGAAAAGCGAGAGAGCTTATTCATGACGGTGCCATAGGCAAGCCGCTATTCTATGAGTGCAGCTTCAAGCATGCCGGACCGGAAAGCTGGTCAATGAGCAAGGGAGATGCACTTTGGTTCTTTGATAAATCCCGGGCTCATTTCGGTGTTCTCGGGGATTTGGGTTCGCATAAGCTTGATTTAATCCGCTTCCTTACCGGAAAGGAGATTAAAACCGTCTTTGCTTCAATGATGACGCTTGACAAGCGATATGCAAGCGGCGAGCTGATTGACCTTGAGGATAATGTTGTGTGCCAATTCAGGCTTGAAGACGGCACACCCGGAATCATGCACTTCAGCTGGACGAACTATGGGCAGGAGGACAACAGTACCGTTGTTTACGGCGACAACGGCGTGATGAAAATCTTTGACGACTATGCAGACGACATCGTGCTTGAAATGCGTGACGGCACGACCGTGAAGTATCATATCGGCTCAATCAGTACGAACGACAACCAGCTCAACAGCGGGGTTATCGACGAATTTATCGGTGCTATCACGGAGAACCGAAAGCCGATTGTTACCGGCATAGATGGGCACAACACCATGGCGGTTATCAATGCAGGTGTTGAAGCCGCAAAAGAAGGCCGATGGCTTGACGTTGTTTATTAGCAGTTAACAATTCTCAGTCATTCGTAAGTTATAATGCAGTAAAAGGAGGAAAGATTATGCAAAAAAATATGCTTGGAAAAACCGGCTTGATGGTGTCGGCAGTCACCTATGGCGGTATCGTCTCGACCGATGACGGCTATGACGGAGCTTTCCCCAATGGGAAGGGACAGGAAGAGTCTGATATGTACGTTGAGTATGCCATAAAGAACGGCATCAATTATTTCGACGTAGCCCCGAAATACGGCAATGCGCAAGGGCGATTGGGAAATTCGCTTGCGCAGTATCGCAAAGACATATACCTTGCCTGCAAGACGCTGTACCGCACGGCGGACGATGTGCGGCGGGATTTGGAAACTTCTTTGAAATTCCTGAAAACTGACTATTTTGACGTCTATCAAATGCATGCGCTTTCAAATGTAAACGAAGTGGAAACCGCATTTTCAAAGGGCGGCGCAATGGAGGAAATTTTGAAAGCAAAGGAAGAGGGGCTTATAAAGCACCTCGGCATCACCTGCCATTACGAAGAAGCCGCACTCCGTGCGCTTTCGCTCTACGATTTTGAAACTGTGATGTTCCCTACCAACTGGGCGCTGCACATCAGGAAAAACTTCGGCGGCGGACTGCTTGAAGCAAAGAAAGAGAAGAATTTTGGGCTGCTCGGCATGAAAGCCTTTATACATCGGGCATGGCACAATGACAACGAGAGATTCTCCTCTAATTTCCCGAAATCGTGGTGCAAGCCGATTGAGGATAACGATGATTTGACTGTTGCCGCAATGAAATATGCGCTTTCTATGGGCGTGGACACCTTAGTTCCTCCCGGCAACTTTTTCCATTTCAAATTTGCAGTTGAACATATTGACGAATGTCTGAAGAACCCGCTTTCTGCGGATGACTCGGATTTTCTTCACAAGGTGCTTGAAGAGTACGGCGGAGAAGATTTTCTGTAGTATGCGACAAAAACTCCCCTCATTAATGAGGGGAGTTTTACTTACGAATTTTGCTTTGAAATGAAACCCAATATATCCTTATAGACTGCTTCATTTTCAAGCTCGTTGAGAATCTCATGGCGGTATTCATGATAAAGCTTCAATTCTGCGTTCTTCATGCCTGCTTCCTTGAAAAGCGAAGTCACCTTTTTTACGCCCTCGCCGTCTTTGCTGCCGACAGGGTCGGCATCGCCCGAGACAAAAAGCACAGGTAAATCCTTCGGCATTTTTGCAAGGAAGCCCGGCTTCACGATTTTCCCGAGGCAGTCAAACATGCCCCTGTATGCATTCAGCGTGAATCCGAAGCCGCAGAGCTCATCGGCGATATATGCGTCTACAAGCTCCGCTTTGCGTGAGAGCCAGTCAAGCGGAGTACGGCTGTTCTCAATCGTCTTGTTGTTTGAAGCAAAGACGAGATTATCCATGAACTTGCTGCGATATTTCCAACCGTGGAAAAGGGCGATAATCCTTGTGAAGCATTTTGCCGCACCGACGAGAGCCGGTGATTGATACCCCGTGCCCATGATAATCGCCGCATCGAGCTCGCCGCCGTAAACTGCAATATACTGCCGTGCATAGAACGAGCCCATACTGTGCCCCATGAGTATATACGGCACAGAAGGGTATTTTTCTTTTGTCAGGCATTTGAGCTTGTGAATATCGTTCAGCACGGTTTGATTTGCATTATCCTCTGAGAAATAGCCCAAGTTTTCTTTTGAATTCACAGATTCTCCGTGCCCGAGATGGTCGTTGCCCACAACGAGGATTCCGTGTGTATTCAGAAATTCTGCGAAATCATTATAGCGCATGATGTATTCCGCCATTCCGTGGGAAATCTGCAAAATCGCTTTGATTTCCCCTGCGGGCTTCCATTCAACGGCATGGATATTGGTTTTGCCGTCATTTGAAAGATAAGTGAAATCGGTTCTTGACATGATTGCCTCCTTACTAATTATTACGTGTATATCATAGCTATAGTTTACATTATTACATCAAAAAAGCAAGGCTTTTTATGCTTTGCTTTTTTGAAAGAAAACGCCTGTCACTCATTCACTTCGTTAATTTCGTGCCACTGCGTGCGTCGCTGCGCTTACTGTAAACTATACTTATGAGCGGGCGGGCATGGAAACCCGCCCCTACAGTGTTTTTCGGGCGATTAATAATCGCCCCTACACATACTTGTACTCGCCCTTCTCGGAACGCCGAGGTCGTCGTTCCCTACATCTTCAACTGTACTTCTCGGAACGCCGAGGTCGTCGTTCCCTACATCTTCAACTGTCAACTATCCATTATCCATTATCAACTGCCCTATCAGGTTTTCCAGTATTCCGAGCCGTCTCGGGTTCTGTCAAGATGCCCGTACATTATGAGAAAACGACGGATTGTGACGTAATCGTCGAAAATGTCTTTGATAATGGCATTCACTTCTTTTTCGGTGTATTTTCTGCCACGCTCGAATTTCTCGGCAATTGCGGCAAGAATAACCACCTTCTTTTTCGCCTTCGGCGGGAAGGTTTTAAGCTTCAGCGGTTCAAGTGAGCAAAAAAGCTGCTTCATCAGCTTCTGCCTCTCCTCCTCCGTGATTTCAAATCTGTCGTCCACATACTGTACATTGTTTGGCAGCCGCATGATGCTCTCCACCCTCTCGCTTTCAAATGTTAGCTCATACAGCGCAAGATACAGCTTTGCCTGCTTCGCACGTTCTTTGAAAGTGAAGCGCTGGTGCCTCACCGTTGACGAGGCAATGCCCATCTGCTTTGAAATTTCATCGTCGCCCATGCCCGAGGCAAACAACCGCATGAGCTCGAGCTGATTATCCGTCAGCTTCTTGTAAGGCGATTCAAGCTCAACCAATGATTTGAAGCGTCCGCCGTGCTCATTTTCAATATGCTGTTCAATTGCATGGTCAGCGTCGAAAAGCTCTTCCTCAAAGCTGTAAATCCTGCCACGCAGGAAAGCCCTGCCGCAATAATTGCAGACAAGGCTTTCGCTTTTTGCATCAACTGTATACCCTCTCTTTATCTCTGTTACATTTAAGTTATCAATATTCATGCCAAACTCCTTTCATAAACATATTATAATTATGTTTATGAAATTTGTCAACACTTACTGAAGAAATAAAGGAATCATGTTTTCCTGTAGCCGCATTTCGGGCACACACCGTCTTCACCGAGCTCAATGCCGCACAGCGGGCAGCGTTCTTTGGTTTTTTGATTTTCCTTGCCGTATTCCTGTGTTGCGCCATTCACGCCGCTTGTAAACGTGAGCTTGGCAATATTCAGCTTATCCTTCAGCAAATCATAAACGATTTTAATCATGCCCTCAACCGTCATCGTTTCCTTTGTGACGACGAGGCGGCATTCGGGGTAAGCCGTCGCAAGCTCTGTTTTGAAGGCCGGACCTTTTTGCTTGTTTGTCGGTGCGCCGTTCTTTATCCCCTGCTTCTCATAAGCGTCGAGGATTGCCGGAAGCAGCGGGTCATCTTCTCTGAGAATCAGAGCATGGTCAAAGTTCTGCAAGACCTCCCATGCTGTTTTCTTGATTTCATTGCACGGGAAAACCATGTTCACGCCCGCATTGATTGTGTCTTCGACTTCAATAGTCAAAATGCCTGTGTGTCCGTGAAGATACTGCGCCTCGCCCTTGAAACCGTAGAACCTGTGGGCGTACTGTAAATCCAGTGTTGTAAAGCTTCTCATAATCATTCTCCTTATCCATTTTTTTTGCGTGGTGCTTCTGCCAATATCATAATATAAAATGCATGGAATCAAAACCACCACTTGAAGTGGTGGTATGCACAAGCCCTAAAAGGGCATGGTACCGGCTCACCTCTCAAGAGGTATTGAAATGCTGTCTATTGCATCACATGCACTGCCACTGCTTAAGCAGTTATGCTATGATAAATACTCATTTTTAAGAAAGCACTTTTCCTTTTCGCTTCACTCAAAGACTGAAAGCTAAAGCTT
>QMCE01001903.1_pt1 | contig 13870 bp, 12 predicted proteins | sample 1821851 | NCBI WGS metagenome assembly QMCE01 (sample SAMN09453174, study PRJNA476694) | Termite gut metagenome, whole genome shotgun sequencing project. | isolation source: worker | host: Odontotermes sp. | place: South Africa:Pretoria | collected 2016-01-28 | reverse complement strand
TCCGCCGCACGAACCACCGTCATCTCTCCACTCAACACATACGGCAACAACTTCAAACGATCCCGCTCTTTTTCGCTCATCTGTAGATTCATCCTTCCCGCACCCCCTTGAGGGCTCAGTTTAGGACATTTCTACTTTGCACATCACGGACATTATAACTTTGCTGTGACATTACGATTTTTATCAGCCGCTGGAAATCCATGTTGACAATATCTTCAGCTTGCATTATACCCAAGAAAATGCACGAATCGAGGAGGCGAAGATGGAGAGGCCGCTGTCGGAGCAATACGCTTCTTTTTTGCATGACGAGTCCAGGCTGCGCGGCGAAGCGGACGCCATCTCTTTTCCCCGCGCGGCGGAGGAGGCGCGGGAGATTGTCCGGCGTTGTCTGGCCGCCGGGAAACCCATGACAGCGCAGGGTTCCCGAACCGGGATTTGCGGCGGCGCGGCCCCCAGCCGGGGTCATGTCATGAATTTGAGCGAAATGAACAGGCCTCTGAACATTTCGCGGGACGCGGGCGGGAATTTTTGCCTTACGGTGCAGCCGGGCTATATTTTATCGCGTCTTGGTAGCGATCTGCGGAGCCGCCGCTTTGAATGGCTGGAGCCGGACCTGGTGGACCGGGACGCGGCGCGCGCCTTCAAAGAGGCCCCGGAACAGTTCTGGCCGCCGGACCCCTGGCCGCCGGACCCCAGCGAGTTGACCGCTTCCATAGGCGGCGTCGCCTCCACCAACGGCCGGGGGCCGGGGGCTTTCAAATATGGAGCGGCCAAAAATTTCATCGCCTCCCTCAAGGCCTTGACGCATGACGGCGAGATTAGGGAAATACAAAGCGGAGACGATTTGTTCGAGGCATTAATCGGCGGCGAAGGCATGTTCGGGGTCATAACGGAACTGACTTTGCGACTTATGCCCAGGCCGGGCGAGATATGGGGCATTTTGTTTTTTTTCAATGATGAAAATCAGGCCGCCGCCTTCATCGACCGGACTGCGTCCTTTGACCTTGAGCCCCTTGCCGCGCTGGATTTTATGGACGCGGCCTCGCTGAAACTGATCGGGCAATTGAAGCGGGCGGCCGCCAAATTGAAAGAACTGCCCGATGCCCCGCCGGAAGCCCAGGCGGCTGTTTACCTTGAACTGCACGCCGATTCCGAAAGCGAAATAGAAGGGGCGGCGGGGGAGCTGATGGAGGCGGCGGAAGCCTTTGGCGGCGACCCCGACCTCTCCTGGGCTTTGTCCGGCGACGAAACGGAGAAGACGCGCCTGTTCCGCCACGCCGCCCCTGAAGCCGTCAATGCCCGTCTGGATGAGATACGCCTGGATTTCCCCGGCGCGGTCAAGCTGGGCGGCGATATGACCCTCCCCGGCCTTTCCTTTCTTGAAAGCCTCGCTATGTACCGCCGCGCCGTCCGCGAAAGCGCTCTGGAAGCCGTTATTTTCGGCCACGCGCGGGACAATCACCTGCATGTCAATCTGCTCCCGCACGATGAAAATGAACGGCGGAAAGCCCTGGACCTGATGGCCGCCTGGCTGGAGCGCAGCCGGAGCCTCAAGGGCCGCCTGTTTTTGGAACACGGCGTGGGCAAAGTCAAAAGCGGGCTTTTCCTGGCCTGTGAAGAGCCGCGCGTAATAAAGGCGCGGCGGGAACTGAAAGAGCGCCTGGACCCGGAAGGCCTGTGGAATCCCGGCAATATGTTTCAGGAGGGAGCCTAATGCGCATAGCCGCGGCCGTCAAACAGGTTCCGGCCTCGGACGGGGCCGCCACCGATATGGAGCGCGGCTTCCTCATCCGCAGCGGGCGCGGGCGCTTGAACCCCTACGACGGCCCGGCCGTGGAAGCGGCCCTGCGCTTGCGCGACCTTTCCGGCGGCCAGGCGGACATTTTTTCAATGGGGCCGGAAAGCGCGGCCGAAGCGGTGACCGAGGCCCTGAACATGGGGGCCGACAAGGGTTTCCTGATGACGGACAAAGCCTTTGCCGGGGCCGATTCTTTGGTTACGGCCAGGACCCTGGCCGAAGGATTCGCCGCTTGCGGCCCTTATGACCTGTATGTTTTCGGCCAGAAAAGCACGGACGGCGACACGGGCCAGGTGGGGCCCTCCGTCGCCTCCTTTCTGGGCCTCCCCTTTGTCGGGCGGGTGACGGATTTTGTAAAGATTGAATCTTGCGACCTTGTGGCGCGGCAGATTGTCGGCGAAGCGATTCAGGTGGTCCTCCTTTCTTTTCCGGCGGTGATATCGGTATTGCGGGAAAGTTTCGTTCCCCGCCTACCCAGCCTGAAAATGAAAATGCGCAAAAAAAACCTCGCCCGGCTGCAACTTGGCGATCTCTCGCTGCAGGACACGCTGTTGTTCGGCTCCAAAGGTTCGCCCACCAAAATCAGGCGCGTGTATTATCCAGAACAGCCGCCGAGGGGCAAGGCGGTCGTCGTCTCGCCCGGCGAGGCGGCCGAGAGAATTTTAGCGGCGATCGAGGCCCGGCATGAACGAAAACAATAAGCTTGAAAGCTGGGCGGGCGTCTTGTGCCATTTGGAAGCGGACGGTCCCCGGCTGACCAGCTCTTCCAGGGAAATCGCCGCGACTGCCGTTCAACTGGCCCGCCGCGCCGGCATAGCGGCGAGCGCGGTATTCATTACTTCGGAGCCGGAAAAAAATTGCGCGAAAGCCGTGGCGGGCCTGGGTTTTGAGCGGGCCTGTGTTTATTCCTCGCCGCTTTTCGAACTGTATGCGGCGGGCGCCTATGCCGCCGCCCTCATCGACGCGGCGGAATTTCTGCGCCCCTCCGTGCTTTTGCTGGGCTCCGGCGACGTGGGCAAAGACATTGCCCCCCTGGCGGCGGCCCATTTCCGAAGCGGGCTCACCGCCGACTGCACCGGGCTGGAAATTCTTGAGGGCGGCAATCTCCTGCAAATCAGGCCGGCCTTTGGCGGGGGCCTCATGGCTGAAATTCTGACCCCGGAAACGCGCCCCCAGTTCGCCACCGTCCGGGGCGGCATTATGTCCGGCGACGGGGCGGCGGCCAATACGGCCACGGAAATCGTATGCCGCGAGTTGCCGCCGCCGCCCCCAAATTTGCCGCGTGTTTTAGAGAGGCGCCCCCTGCCGCGCGAGGAATCCATTGCCGAGGCCCGCCTCCTGGTCGCCATAGGCGGCGGCCTGAAAGAGGCCAAAGACGTCGAAGCGGCGCGCCGCCTGGCCAATGCTCTGGGAGGCTCTCTGGCTTCCACCCGCGTTCTGGTGGAGCGGGGCTGGATGCCCCCCGCGTCGCAGATAGGCCTTTCCGGCCACAGCGTTTCGCCTGATGTGCTTCTGGCTTTGGGCGTTTCCGGCTCCCTGCAATTCATGGCCGGAGCCGGCGGCGCCAAATATCTAATCGCCGTCAACAGCGATCCCTCGGCCAGGATTTTTTCCGCCGCCCACCTCGGCCTTTGCTGCGATCTGTATGAAGTCCTGCCGCTTTTAGAGCGCATTTCATTAAAGCCGGACGCCGAGCGTTTTACGCTAGTTTAAGACTTCTAATGTGTGAAACGCTCTAATGCATAAATGCAAAGCTCTCTTTGACAGAGAACAAAATACTATGAATCCGCCTTTCCCTGAAATAATCAGCCGAGGCAAACACAAATTGGTTGCCTCGGATAAAAACATAAATAATAAAATTTCTTTACAAATTCTCAACTGCATGTTATAATTATAACAGCAAGAAAAAGTAGGGCGCAAATTTAAAATATAAACTGTCAAATTAAGAATTAATTCAAAAGAGCATAGTTATTGCACTTTGCAAATATACCCGCCGCCCTGATCTTAAAGCAAAGATTGGGGCCTTGTTTTTTGAGGAGCATGTCCCCGGGCTGAAACAACTGAAGGAGATTGCGATGATCTTGACATTTCAGAAAGATTCGCAAGGCAACTTTATCCCCGCAACAAAGGAAGAAATTGCGGAGGCCCTGGCCATGGCAAGCGACATTCCCCAAAAGCGCAACGAGCCGCGCGCCGATCAGGATATTTTGGACTTCACTTTGCAGGCATTGGAGGAAGCTAAAGATGTGACAGTGGAGGAACTGGGGCTGTGAGCGGCTATATCCAGGCGGATGCCGCGTATGTGCAACGACAGTCCGAGAAAATGCAGTTTATTTTCGCCGAATTTGTAAATAAATGCCATCAAACCGGCTTTGTCGTCAAGTTGCAGGTTGATATGGACGCCCTTAAAGAGTGCATCATAAGGGTTCATAAAAGAGAGTATTATTTCAAAACATTTCATGATATGCCAAAAGGCGCGACCACGGTTAAACGTGTTGCCCTGTATTGTTTTTGGCTGCTTAAATACAAACCTTTCATATTGTTTTTCAATGACCGGAACAGCGTTCGAGGCGAGACGAAGCAAGCCGAGGCGAAAAAGAAATGGCGGAAAGAGTTTTTTTTGGAACGCTTTTGCCTTTATTGGCTCGCGGTAACCCTGCGTTCTCTATACAAGACGGGCGTGAACCGGCTGCCGCTTTCCAAAAAAGGTTATAACGACCTTTTGTATTATCTCAAGCACAACGATGTTTCAATAGACGCTTTGACTGAAATATTCGAATTGCTGGAAAACGTGGTTGCCAAGTAATTTTTCGCGGACTGCGCAAATCATGAGGGCGGCCTGGCTCACTGAAAATCGTTTCCAGTGAACCCTGCCCCGGCTGAGCGCGTCAAGGGCCATTGCCCTCGCTACGGACCGGATGCGGAGCATCCGGGGGTGCAGGGGAACCCCGCACGGGGCCTGGCTCACTGAAAATCGTTTCCAGTGAACCCTGCCCCGGCTGAGCGCGTCAAGGGCCATTGCCCTCACTACGGATCAGATGCGAAGCATCTGAGGGTGCAGGGCTATACCCTGCCTGCCTGCCTGCCTATTGGGCGGGTTCGATGAAAATGCGACGCCAGAGCGAGACCTTCTTTTCCGCGTCGTAATGTTCGGAATGGAGGCGTTCCGATGGTATGGGGCGGCCCCGTTCATCGTAATCCTCTTTATAGGTGTCGTATTTCTTCGGATTGCTCAAGACTTTGGCGAAGGCCACGCAGAGGAAAACCAGGAGAAAGACGTTGGGGAAGCCGCCCAGGTTGGAGGCCATTTTAACCCCGTCAATGCCCGCCGCAATCAGCATCACCAGACACATGCCGCCGATGGTGAGGCCCCAGACGACTTTCAGACTGATGGGGGATTCCTGGTCGTCAACCGTGAGGCCGGAGGTGCAGAGGCCGCTCATGGCGTTGGTGTTGGAATCCGCCGCCGTGACGAAGGAGACGAAAACGATGAGGAGGAAGAGGGGGATGGAAAGCACGGACAGGGGCAGCTGGCGGAAGAGGGCGTAGGTCGCGCCCTCGGTGCCGCTGGCTTTCATGGCCGCGTTGATCCCCATTTCGGCGTATTCGAAATTAATGGCCGTGCCGGAAAAGAGCACCAGCCAGATGATGCTGAACACCGAAGGGAAGATGAAGATGACGTTGATGGCTTCGCGGACGCTGTAGCCCCGGCAGATGCGGCCCAGGAAAACGCTGGTGACGGGCATCCAGGCCATCCAGTTGCACCAGTAGAAGGTGGGCCACCAGCGCGACCAGGCGTCGCCGGAACTGGTGGAGGTCCAGAGGCTGATTTTGATGAAGTCGTTCAGGTAGAGGCCGATGCTCTCCACCAGGAGATCCATGATGTAGGCCGAGGGGCCGCAGACGAAAACGAAAATGCCCAGGAAGATGTAGAGGCGGGAATTGACGGACGACAGAATGCGTATGCCGTTCATGATGCCGGAAGCGGCCGAGACGATGAAGGCCGCGACGATTATGCCCGCCGCCATGATCCAGGTGCTGGGCTCTGATTTTACGCCCCACAGGCTCTCCGCGCCGCCGGCCAGGAGAAGAACGCCGGAACCCAGGGAGGCGGCCATGCCGGCCACCAGGGCGAAGAGGCAGATGCAGTCCACCACGGGCATGACCTTGGGGGTCAGTTCGTCGCCCAGGGCGGGATAGAGCATGGAGCCGATGGAATATTCCTTTTTCATGTTGTAGAAGGCGAAGGCGAAGAGGAGGGCGGGCATGCAGTAAATGGCCATTGGCGAAAAGGTCCATTCCAGGAGAATGGTCTGCATGGCCCAGGCAATGGCGCCCTGGGACTTGGCCTCGATGTGGGCCGGGGGTCCGTAGAGGTGGTACATGGGTTCGGCGGCGGCCCACAGGAGTATGCCGGCGGCCATGATGGTGCAAAGGACGATCCAGACGAAATTGGCCTGCCCCATGATGGGCCGGGCCTTGGAGCCGCCCAGGCGCACGTGGGCGAAGGGCGAAAAGTAGGCGATGATCACCAGAACCACGCACACGAAGGTGGTGGCGTTGAAGAGCCAGGAAAAGTGCTCCAAAATCCAGCCCGTGGCCCCGTTGACCACCGCCAGAAAAGTCTCGCCGTTAATGAGGTTCAAAACCAAAAGGGAAATCACCAAAAGCCAGGGCGGCAGAAAAATGCCCCAGCGGATTTGTTTGGAGCCGGGGGAAAGGCTCGCTGTTGCCGTTTGCGTCGTCATAAAACCTCCTCTTACGGCGGCCCCTTTTGCGGGGCGCCGGAAACGAACGGCCACAGGGCCGCCCTTCGTGTGCTATCGCATCAAATACCCTCCGTCAACCGCCAGAATGTGGCCGTTGACATAATCTGAAGCCCGGCTGGCCAAAAACACCGTGGTCCCCATGAGGTCCAGGCGTTCGCCCCAGCGGTCCGCCGGGATATGATCCAGGACCCGCCTGTTTTTCACGGGGTCCTGGCGGGTGGCCGTGGTGATGTTGGTGGCGAAATAGCCGGGCGCCAGGCCGTTCACCTGAATGTTGCGGCAGGCCAGTTCGTCGGCGTAGGCTTTGGTGAGCCCGGCGATGCCGTGTTTGGTGGCCGCATAGGCCGGAGAACCCAAACCGCCCAAAAATGAAAACATGGAGCAGATGTTGATGATCTTGCCGCTTTTTTGGGGGATCATCCTTTTGGCGGCCGCATGGCTCATTTCAAAGGCGGCGGTGAGGTTGACGGCGATCATGGGATCCCACTTTTCGCGATCGAAATCGGGCAGATCCGCAATGTTGCAAATGCCGGCCGAATTTACCAGAATATCCAGGCGGCCGAAAGTTTCCACGCACTTTTCCGCCGCCAGCTCCGGCACGCCTTTTTGAGTTATGTCGCAGGTCATGAAGGCGGAGCGGACCCCGGCTTGGTCCATGAGGTCGCGGGTTTCGCCTTTTTCCTCGATGATGCTGGGGATGAAGATATCGGCCCCGCCTTTGGCCAGGGCCAGGGCGAAGGCCTGCCCCAGGCCGGAATTGCCGCCCGTGACTATGGCGACCCTGCCTTTCAGCGAAAAATAATCCATTGAAAAATCAGAAATATTCATTAAAAGCTCCTCATTTCGGTATGCTCATGTCCCACACGGCTTTGCTGGAACTGGAGACGGCCAAGGCCCCGGCCTTCAAGGCCGTCCGCGCCTCCTCCGGCTCGCAGATGAGGCCGCTGGCGATCATGGGGCGGCGCATCATGTCGCCCACCCATTTCAAAACTTTGGGGATGATGCAGCCGGGCATTATTTCGATGACGTCGGCCCCCGAATTTTCATACTGCTTGGGCAAACTGTTGAAGGAGAGGCTGTCGATGAGAAAAAAGCGGTGGATGGCGAAGAGTCCGCGCTTTTTGGCGGCCTTGAGCATGGGCGCCTTGGCGCTGATTATGCCGTCGGCCCTGGCCGCGCTTTTCACGAAATCCAGCACTATTTCCTTTTGGGAAGCCCCCTCGATAAGATCGAAATGCACCACCGCCAGCTTTCCCGCCTCATGAATGCGGCTGACGATCGACGGCAGATTCAAAATGTTGCCGTAAAGGACGAAAATAACCGCCGAGCGGGAAAGGAGCGCTTCCCTCAGCCCTTCCTCGCTTTTGACGGCGGCGATTATCGGATTTTTGCGCAGTATTTCAATCAATATTTTTTACTTTCAATCCACTATGAAATTCTTCAGGTGTTTTCGCAGAATGCCGCGCAGTTCCAGGGCTTCGGCCTCTTTCATTATCCGCTTGGGAAGGCAGAAGGTGTGCGCTCGATCCGGCCTGATGATGAAGAGTTCCGCGCTTTCGAAGGCCCGCGCGTCCCGGTCGCCGGCCAGCTTCACTTCTTCCCCGGCCGCGCGGATGAGGCCTTCCGCCCCTATTTCCACCAGGTATTGCCCGCCGGCGGCCGCCACATGCCGCGCCCCGCGCCTGGCCTTAAGCCCGGGATAATACATGAGGCCGAAGTACATGGCCAGGCAGAGGAGAGGCAAAAAGAAATATTCCAGCCGGGCCGGCTCCAGGGCATACATGAAAATAAGGGCCGCGCTTATGAGAAGGAGGCCGAAGGAGGCGATTTTCCTGGCCCGGACCCCGCCCCTGGCCGCCAGCCGGTAAAAGGCTTCGAAAGCCTCGCCGTAACTTAAACTGTATCGGAAGCGGAGCGTCATAATGCATATCCATAAAATACGCCGGGCGGCTTTTTGCCCGGAGCCGTTGTTAATGCGGCGTTTAAGCTTTATGGCAAATTAACGGTTAATTTACAAGTTTAAAATAGCAAAAGAACAGGCCCGAATACTAGGACAGAAAAGACAATGTTGGGTATATTAGCGACACGCGGCCCGGAAGGCTTTCCTTGGACGCTTCGCGCCCTCAACGCCTGGCGCGAAAAAATTCGCGCTTTCAGTGGGGCATGTCGTGAAAATACCGACATTGTCCCTTGCATGCTATTATTTTTCCGCCGCAGCGCTATACTGTCTTCATAATTAAATATCGCCTCAAGCAGCGGCCCCGTTTCCGACGGGCCGGATATCGCCCGCGCCGGAAAAGGCATGCGGTTTTTATGGAGAAAACACCATGACTGACGTAAGTTACCTGAAAGACAAACCCATAGCCGTCCTGGGCGGCGGGGCCGTGGCCAAAGCCGTATCGGCGGACAGCGTTCTGGGCGGCAACAAGGTGCGCATCTGCGATCTGGAACCTTTTGCCGCCAAAACTCTCTTCGGGGTGGAAAAGCAGGGCGTGCGCTTCTACGGCGACCAGTTGAACCTTCACGGCTTCAGCCGCGAAGGCACGGCCAAATACGATCTGGTCACCACGAACGTGGCCGACGCCGTCAGGGGCGCGGGCCAGATCATCGTCTGCACTCCGGCCCTGGGCCACCGGCCCTTTTTTGAAAAACTCATCCCCTGCCTGGAAGACGGCCAGGTTATACACATCATTCCCGACAACTTCGGCTCCCTTATCTTGCGCAAAATGATGCGCGAGGCCGGCTGCACGAAAAAAGTGATTATCGGCGGCTGGTCCAGCTCCCCCTACGGCAGCCGGGTGGACATCAAGGGCGGGGTCATACTCCCCAGCATCCGCGTCTATTATCGGGCCATAACCCTGCGCGGGGCCGCCCTGCCCACGGCGGACAACGAGGCCTTCATCGCCAGCTCCAAATTCATCGGAGCTTTCGGCGGCGTGTGGAACGGCGAGGGCGCGGCGGCCGGAAACACCGTCATGGACACCGGCTTTTCCAACGTCAACCCCGTCCTGCACTGCCCCGGCGTCATTTTGGGCGTGGGGGTCATGGAAAACTTCGGCGTGGTTTTCGGCGACGACAAATCCAAATTCTCCATCTACTCCCACGCCTACTGCCCCTCCATCAGCCGGGTTCAGCTCCAGTTCTACAGGGAACAGTGCGCCCTGGCCCAGGCTATGGGCGTGGGCATTCAGGAATACGACGAAAAGGATTTCTTCAGCCGCGAAAATCTCCTGGGCCAGGAATACATGGGCAAAGATTACGTCATTCCCTTTGAGGAGCAGGACCCCATTCAGTTCGGAACCGGCCCCTTCACCGTGCACAACCGCTACATCACCGAAGATATTCCGGTGGGCTGCCACGTGTACCACGAACTGGGCAAAAAGTTCGGCGTGGCGACCCCCATCGTGGATTCCATGATCAGCCTGGCTTCGGTCATGGCGGAACAGGATTTCTACAAGACGGGCTACACCCTGGATTACCTGGGGCTCGGCCACATGGACAAAGCGGCCATGTTGCGCTATCTTAACGAAGGCGTGTACACAGACTAAGGACTGATTAATGGTCTTTTTGCTCTCTGGCGTTGTTGCTCGCGTTTTTTAATGCTCGAAATACGTCTAAGTATTCCTCCGCTTAAAAAACGCTCGCGCCTAGCCAGAGAACAAAAATCCTCATTAATCGGCGTTTTCAAAAGCGAGGAAATATGTCTTTCGGCACAGTGCGCAATCTGGGACTGGAAGTTCTGGACCAGGCGAAAATACAAAAAATCCACGAGGCCAGTCTCCATCTTCTGACCCAAAGCGGCATGAAAGTGGGCGGGGACAGAAGCCTGAAGCTGTTTAAGGACCGCGGGGCCAAAGTGGACGGCAACATGGTCCGCATCACCGAAAAAATGTTGGAAGAGGCCCTGAAAACCGTTCCCAAAGAGCTGAAGCTCCACAAGCGGGACGGCAGCCCCTATCTGGACATAAATAAAAGAGAACACCAGGTTTTCTACGGCACCCACGCCGACCAGCTGGAAATTCTGGATCCCTTCACCGGAAAGGTCCGCCCGTTTTTGCGGGCCGACAACAAACTGATGTGCCAGTTGGCCTCTTATCTGGAAAACATCTCCTTCGTCCTGTCCGTGGGCATGAGCGCGGACGTCGCGCCGGAAGTGCAGACCCGGATAACTTTTCTGGACACCCTGCGCAACTTCGACAAGGTCATAAATTTTTCCACCAACGATATTGAATCGCTGCAACAGTGCATCGACATGGCCGCCGTCGTGGCCGGGGGCAAGAAGAATCTGCAAGAGAAGCCCTTCATCTTCAATTACTGCGAACCCATTCCGCCCCGCACCCACCCTCTGGAAAGTACGGAAAAGCTCTGGATATCGGCCGAAAACATGATTCCCGTGGTTTACATGCCCTATTCCATGATGGGCGGCACCGCGCCCATGAGCATGGCCGCCAGCCTGGCCCAGGGCAACAGCGAATTTTTGTTCGGCCTGGTTCTCACCCAGCTGGTCAGCCCCGGCGCCCCCATCATCTACGGCCACATGCCCTCCATTTTGGATATGAAGAGCACGGTGGGCAGCTACGGCGCCTATGAATTCCATCTTCTGGTGGCCGCCGCCGCCGATCTGGCCGATTATTACAAAATACCATTCTACGGCACGGGCGGCTGTTCGGACGCGAAATTCCTGGATGAGCAGGGCGTGGCCGAAATCACAATGGAACTCATGAGCACGGCGCTTTCCAAGGCCAACCTGATCCACGACGTGGGCGTGATGGATCATTGCAATTCCGTGGCCCCGGAAACCGTGGTTCTGGCCAACGACATCATCGAGGGCCTCAAGGTTTTCGCCAAAGGCGTGGCCGTGGACGAAAAGAGCCTGGCCCTGGACGTCATTGAAAAAGCCGGCCCCGGCGGCGCCTATGTGACCGCGCCGCACACGGCCAAAAATTTCCGCTCGGTCTTCTATTCCGGCCTTTTCAGTCGGAAGATGAAGAACCCGGACGAATCGGAAGTGCGCGGCAAAATCCGCGAGACCATCACGCGCGCCGTGAACGAGCATCAGGTTCCCGCCCTCGACAAGGCCGTTTTGGATGAGTTGGCCGTCTGGGAAAAAAAGTATATTTAAGGACTGATTGGAGTTCATCATGGCGCTGGCGGCAAAAGAGAATCTGGACAAAATCCACGCGGCCTCCATTCGCATTCTGGCGGAAACCGGCCTTCGCCTTCACAGCCCCAGGGCGGTGGAACTTTTCGCCAGAGCCGGGCAGAAAACGGACGGCGACCGGGTCTTCCTGAGCGAGGATTTCATCCGGCGCCAGTTGAAGCTCGCCCCCTCGCAATTCGTTCTGGAAGCCAGAAATCCTGAACATAACATGACCCTGGGCGCGGGCCGCCGACACTACGCCGCCGGCTATGGCTGCCCCGCCGTTCTGGAAGCCGACGGCAGTCTGCGCGACGCTCTGATGAGCGACTACGTCAAATTCGCTAAAATCGTTCATCAGAGTCCGGGTCTATGCGGCCATGCTCCATTCCGACAAGTGCCTCTTCATCGTGCCCGAAACCGAGGCCAGATACCGCCGCATCATGGAACTGTGCGCGGCCCTGTGGGGGGGGATGGAAAAATTCACAGCCGCTCCCAGAACCATGACCATGATCAGCACCCTCTCCCCCCTGCAGCTTGACCGCATGGCCCTTGATTCCATCATGCTCTGCGCGGAACACGGCCAGGCCATGATGATATCCCCCGGACCAATGGCCGGGGCCACGGGACCCGCGAGCCTGGCCGGCAACCTGGCCCTGGGCAACGCCGAATGCCTGGCTGGTCTGGCTTTGGCCCAACTGGCCAGGCCCGGCGCGGCGGTCATGTACGGCCTTCAGGCCACCACCAGCGATCTGCGCACGGGCTCCATCGCCATAGGCACGCCCGCCTACGCCCTTCAGGCCAAGTATTGCAAATCCCTGGCCGCCTACTACAATCTGCCCTGCCGCTGCGGCGGCGGCGTCAACGACGCCAAGGAAGTTTCGGCCCAAAGCGGCTACGAAGCGGCGCTGCCCATCTTCACCGCCGCCGAAAACGGCGTGGACCTGATAGTTCACGCCGCCGGCATTCTGGATTCATGGGCGGCCATAAGCTATGAAAAATTCATGTGCGACCTGGACATCATCTCAATGGTGGAATATTTTCTGAACGACATTCCCCTGGACGAAGAGAGCCTGGCCGTCGATCTGATAAACCAGGTCGGTCCCGGCGGCATTTTCCTCAACAAAAAGCACACCCTGGCCCGCGCCCGCACCACCCCCTGGTATCCAAAAGTGGCCCAGCGCGGCCCTCTGGGCGGCCGCCGCGTGGCCGACGCGCTTCTGGAAAACGCCCGTAAGGAAATGGACCGCCTGTTGAGCGATTACCAGGCCCCGCCACTTGACGCGAACACCCTAAAAGCCCTGGACAAGGTCATGACCGACGCCGGGGCCGGAGGGGCCTGGCTGGACACTTTAAAACCCTGGATATAAGGAGATAGACGCCAATGTACACGCGCCAGCGCGACCGCGACATAAATCATATAATAACCCGCAAAAACCACACCTGCTACGGCATGGGGCTGGGCATCATGGCGCTGGACGACGCCTATCCCGGTTTTCCCGGCGACGTGCGCAACGCCAGCGCCTGGGGCTTTCCCATTCAGTATGAAATAGCCGAGGGCGTGGACAATTACACCCTGGTCTGGGAAAAAGACAAGAGCCCCTGCCGGGCGCCCATAATCAGGGCGGCCCAAAAGCTGGAACGCATGGGATGCCGGGCCATAGCCGCCGAGTGCGGCTACTTCGCCTATTTCCAGAAAGACGTGGCCGGGGCGGTGGACGTGCCCGTGTTTATGTCCAGTCTCTTGCAGGTGCCATTTATCCAGCAGGTCATCGGCCCCAAAAAAGAAGTGGGCATAGTCTGCGCGCAAAAGCGTTTTTTAACCGATGCGCACTTGACCAACGTCGGCATAACGGTCGGCTCCAATTACAAAATCGCCGGGGCCCAGGATGAATACGGCTGCCCGGAATTCGACCATCTGTGGGACCATGAAAAGCGTCCGGCCGTCCCGGAAGCCTTCTACGACAAGGCCGAGGCCGACATGATCAGGATCTGCAAAGAATTTGCGGCCAAAAACCCGTCCATCGGGGCCATCATGCTGGAATGCACGGGCATGCAGATGTTCGCCCGCGCTATCCAGCGCGAACTGGATCTGCCGGTCTGGAGCTGGGGCACCCTCCTGGATCACGCCTATTCCGTCGTCGCCCACCGCGACTATTACGGGCA
>QMCE01001250.1_pt1 | contig 13871 bp, 12 predicted proteins | sample 1821851 | NCBI WGS metagenome assembly QMCE01 (sample SAMN09453174, study PRJNA476694) | Termite gut metagenome, whole genome shotgun sequencing project. | isolation source: worker | host: Odontotermes sp. | place: South Africa:Pretoria | collected 2016-01-28 | reverse complement strand
ACTTATCTCATTTAATTTTATACAATTATTCATCAGAACATATTGAAAACAAGCCCAGCGAGGTATTATATTATATTTCAAATTCTTGTGTAGACGCTTCCAGGACTCGCCTCTAAAAGGAAATGCTGTCGCCCTGCTGGAGGCCTTTATATTTTTATTCATTATTATTTTAAATTATGCTATATTATAATCTTTGATACCTATATCACTAATGTAATGGAGACGCAAATGCCGAGAAGACCTGGAAAGCACAAACACGATCCCTATCCCATAAACGAGCTTGGCGCGGGCGAATCCTGGCGCATGTTCTCCATAATGTCCGAGTTCGTGCAGGCTTTCACGGCCATGAGCGAGGCCGGGCCCTGCGTCAGCATCTTCGGCTCGGCCCGTTCGCAGCCCGATTCTTATGAGTGCAAACTGGCCGAGGAAACCGCCCGCCTCCTGGCCCAGAACGGCTTCGGCGTCATTTCCGGCGGCGGCGACGGCGTCATGGCCGCCGCCAACAAGGGCGCCACCGAAGCCGGAGGCCTTTCCATCGGTCTAAACATCGAATTGCCCCACGAACAGATGCCCAACCCCTACGCCAACCTGCAGCTGGATTTCCATTATTTCTTCATCCGCAAAGTGGTCTTCGTCAAATACAGCCAGGCTTACGTGGTCCTGCCCGGAGGCTTCGGAACTATGGACGAACTCTTCGAAGCCCTGACCCTCATCCAGACCCGCCGCATAAACCCCTTCCCGGCCTTCCTCATGGGCTCGGAATACTGGGGCGGCCTGGTGGACTGGATACGGGAAAAAATGATCGCCGAAAAATATATATCGCCCGACGACCTGGATTATTTCACCGTTCTGGACAGCCCCGAGGAAGTGGTGCGCCGCATCAAGAAAACGGTTTTAATAAAATAGGAGGCCTTATGCTTGGAAAACTTTCCGCTCTGGCGTTCATGGCCTTCCTCGCCGCCTCTTTGGGCGCGGCCTGTACTTCGACCCGCACCACCGGCAGCGTCGGGCCTTCTTCCTACGAAGTGAGAACGCCGCCGCCCGCCGCCGTCCGCCCGGCTGAAATTCAGAAAACCTTTCGCCGCCTGGCGGGCGACATGGCCGGGCGCGGGCTGGACCGCCAAAAACTGGAAGATTTTTTCACCTCGCCCTACCTGGTCTATACGAACCTGCCCATGGAAACCAAATTGCGCGAGCTCTTCGGCATTTATTACCGCTCGGAGCTCACCCGCGAAATTCAGGAAAAACTGTATCGCCTGGGTTACGACATCACCATCGACGGCCGCTCCGGCTCCGGAACCCGCCGCGCCGTCGCGCGTTTTCAGGCCGCCCAGAACCTGCCGCAAACCGGCGAGATTTCCGACGCGACTCTCGCCGCCGTCAACAGAGTTTTGAAGAAAGGCGAAGCGAGGCCCCTGTCCGGCTACAAGGCCCCCCCGGCCCAAAAGCCTTCCAGGAGCGCCACCTATCCCCAGTTCACCAGGGCCGACGCCCTGCCCAAAATTTTAGCCCACTATCAGGCCGACCGCGAAATCTTCGCGGCCATGAGCCGCCGCTATCACGTTCCCGGCCAGGTGGCCGCCGCCATCATGTGGGTGGAGACGGGCTACGGCAATTTCTTCGGCAAGTACAGCGCGGCCGGGCAGTTGGCCTCAATGGCCGCCGCCGGCCTGGATTTTAAAGTGGTGGAAGGGGCCGTGTCCGACCTGGTGAAAAGCGACGCCGGGGCCAGGGCCTGGCTCGCGGACACCGCCGCAAAGCGCGGCGGCTGGGCGGCGGACGAACTGGCGGCCCTCCTGAAATACAGCTTCGACAACGGTCACGAGGCCGCCGCCTTTCCCGGCTCCGTGTACGGGGCCATCGGCTATGGCCAGTTCATGCCTTCCAACATTTTGAAATACGGGGTGGACGGCACGGGCGACGGGCGGGTGGACCTGTTCGAAAAGGCCGACGCCATTTTCAGCATCGGCAATTACCTGAAGGCCCACGGCTGGAAGGAAGGTATGGACGAGGAGGCCCGGCGGGCCGTCATCATGCGCTACAACAAGAGCGGGGTGTACGTCAACACCGTACTCTACGTGGCCGACTGGCTGGGTAGGGACTGATTAAGAGGAAAAAATCCTCATTAATCACCTTTCTTTTTTGAGAAAAAATTATGAAAGCAATAGATTTCCACACCCACACCCTCTTTTCGGACGGCGAGCTAGTTCCGGCGGAACTGGCCCGCCGGGCCGAAGCGCTGGGCTATGCCGTCCTGGGGCTGGCCGACCATGCGGACCAGGCCACCCTGGAGCGCGCAATAAAGGGCGCGCGCGCGGCGGCCCTGGCCTTGAACGGCCATGTCGGCGGACTCCTCATTTTACCCGGCGTGGAAATAACCCATGTGCCCCCGGCCCTCATCGGCGGCATGGTGAAAAAAGCCCGCGATTTGGGGGCCGTCCACGTGGTGGTTCACGGGGAGAGCCCGGTGGAGCCGGTGGCCCCCGGAACCAATCTGGCCGCCATAGAAGCGGGGGCCGACATCCTGGCCCACCCCGGCCTCATCGGCGAAGGGGAAACGGCCCTGGCCGCCGAGCGCGGCGTATACCTCGAATTGAGCGGGCGCGGCGGCCACAGCCTGACCAACGGCCACGTCGCCCGCCTGGCCTTGAGGCACGGGGCCAAACTCCTGGTCAATTCCGACGGGCACGCCCCCGGCGATTATCTAAGCCCGGAACGCCAAAAAACTGTAGCCCTGGGGGCGGGCCTGACCGGGGCCGATTTCGAAAGCCTCATGGCCGGGGCCGCCCGACTGGCCGAAACCTTGAAAAAACGGCTTGACGGTTGAGAACATGACGGAAGAACGGGGCCACAACTTCACGCTCAACTGGCCGCGCTGGGCCGCCCGTTTTCTGCTCCTGTCGTCGAAACTGGTCAGGACTGAAATTATCCGCTGCCCCGATCCGGCCCAAAGCGGCCCTTTGATTTTCGCCCTGTGGCATTCGGACGATCTGTCCCTCCTGCCCCATTTCAGGAACATTCCCGCCGACGTTCTGGTGAGCCCCTCCCGCGACGGTTCCATACTCAGCGAGGCCTTGCCGGTCCTGGGCTTTCAGACGGTGCGGGGCTCGTCCTCGCGGGGGGGCTTCGGCGGGCTTTTAGCCTTGAGAAGGAGCCTGGAAAACGGCCGCAGCGTGGTTTTCGCGGCGGACGGCCCCAAGGGTCCGCGCCAGGTGGCCAAGCCCGGCCCGGTCTATCTGGCCGCCAAAACCGGCCGCCCCATCTACCCGGTCGGCGCGGCCTGCGACCATGCCTACATCTTCAAAAAGAGCTGGAACAAAACCCGGCTGCCCTGGCCTGGCGCCCGCCTGGTCGTGGTTTTCGGCCCGCCCCTTCATGTGCCGCCGGAGGCGGCCAAATGGTCCGGCCGGGAACAGAGCCGCCTTTTGACCGCCGCCATTTCCGACGCCGCCCAAAGCGCGCGATTGGAATTGTTGTAGATTTTTGCCTTCGTTTCAGGGCTCGCAAATCGGGCAAAAAACAACTTTTTTGCCCGATTGAGACATGATTTGGCGATATCCACGAGTCGCGAGGCGAAGTCTCGCTGCGCTCGACCTTTCAAAAATAAATGGCGATTAATGAGGATTTTTGTTCGCTGGCTAGGCGCGAGCGTTTTTTAAGCGGAGGAATACTTAGACGTATTTCGAGCATTAAAAAACGCGAGCAACAACGCCAGCGGGCAAAAAGACCATTAATCACTCCTTACCTAAAACCACTTTTTTTTGGCGAAAAGAAAACCCGCCGCCAGCATCAGGACCAGACAAAAAGCGCAAAGGCCCCAGAAGGCCAGGGTGGAGGAGCCCCCCGGCAGGGCCACGTTCATGCCGTAAGCGCCCACAATGATCATGGGGATGGTCAGGATTATGGTCACCCCGGCCAGAAATTTCATGGTTTTGTTCAGGTTGTTGGAAATGATGCTGCCGAAGGCGTCGCTTAAACTGGCCAGGACCTGGCCGAAAATGTCGGCCATGAAGATGGCCTGCTGGCTTTCCGTCATGGCGTCGTCCAGAAGGTCGCTGTCCTCCTGGGTGAGGGAGAGGAAAAAGGGGCGTTCGGAGCGGGCGAGTTTTTGCATCAGCGCGTGATTGGATTTCAGGGCCGTGGTTATGTTGATCAGGGATTTTTCCAGGCCCAGTATGTCCAGTATCTCTTCGTCGCGGGTTGATTTGCGGAGCCTGGCCTCCGACTGGCCGGCCTCGTCTTCCATTGATTCCAGGTTTTCGATGAAGCCCGTTCCGGCCACCAGAAAAATGGCGAAAACCAGACGGACGCGGCTCCAGTTCCGATCGCGGCCGTACAGGGGCCGGGTGTGGCCGGCCACCAGTTCCGGGTGGGCGCAGACGCTGATGACGACGTCCCGGGTCAATATGAGGCCCACGGGAACCGTGTTGAAGAGCGGCCCTTCCGCGCCTTTGCTTTTCAGGGAGAGGCGAATGACCAGCAAAAGCTTGTCGCCCTCCTGGTCGATGCGGGGCCGTTCGCGGGGATCGAGGGAATCGGTCAGAAACCAGTGGGGTATTTGGTAGCGTTCCCGGATGAAATCCAGTTCCGCGTCGCCGGGCGCGGCCAGATCAAGCCAGTCCGGCGAATCGGAAGGGAGGCAGGGCCGTATCCGGCGTTCCGCGAATTTATAGGAATTGAGCATGGCATACACCCCTGGGCCGAAGTATAATCGTTACTGATTATACCACACCCGGACTTATGCGGAAACCCTGTACTCGGCCAATTTGTTTCGCAAGGTGCGCACGCTGATGCCCAAAATCTTGGCGGCGTGGGTGCGGTTGCCCAGAGTCTCGTTCAAGGCCTGGCCGATGAGGTGACGCTCCATTTCCTCGATGGTCATGAGGGGGGCCGCCGGGCCTTGTGGGGCGGGCGGGAGCTCGGAAGGCGCGGGCGCTTCCGGCGCGGGAGCTTCTCGCGATTTTTCCAAATCGAAAAGCGTGTCCGGCGCGGGCGCCGGAGGGGCGGCGGCGGGCAGGCTGCGCTCCAAGGCGGCCATGAAGCCGGCCTCGTCCATGAACAGGTCGTGGGCTTCTATGATGGCCCCGGCGGCCAGCAAAACGCCGCGCGCCACCGTGTTTTCCAGTTCGCGGATGTTGCCGGGCCATTCGTAGGCCGAAAGAGCCGCGAGGGCGCCCCTGGAAAGGTTTTCCACTTTTTTATTGTTCTGGGCGGCGTATTTTTTTAGAAAAAACCCGGCCAGTTCCGGCACGTCGTCGGCCCGCTCCTTGAGCGCGGGAATGTAGAAGGGAATGACGTTCAGGCGATAGTACAGGTCGGCCCGGAAATGGCCGCCCTCCACCCATTCTTTCAGGTTGCGGTTGGTGGTGGCGATGACCCGCACGTCTATCTTCTGGGGCTCCTTGCCGCCCACGCGGTCTATTTCGCCCTCCTGGAGCGCCCGCAAAAGCTTGGCCTGCAGGGCCAGATCCATCTCGCTGATTTCATCCAATAAAATCGTGCCGCCGTCGGCCAATTCGAATTTGCCCTGCTTTTTGGTCACCGCGCCCGTGAAGGCCCCCTTTTCGTGGCCGAACAATTCGCTTTCCAGCAAAGTTTCCGGCAGGCTGGCGCAGTTTATGGCCACGAAAGGCCCGTTCGCGCGCGGGGAATTCTGGTGGATGTAGCGGGCCAGCAGTTCCTTGCCCGTGCCGCTTTCGCCCTGGAGCAGAACCGTGGCCGGGGAGGCCGCCACGTTTCTGGCCAGCTCCAGAAGCTTTTTCATGCGGGCGTTCACCGTGACGATGGGGCGGCCCGTCTCGGAGCTCAAGGGTTTCGCGGAACCTTTGGCGGCCTCGGCGGCGCGGGGCTCATGATTGGCGAGCGCCCGGCTCACGGCCTCTTCGATGACCCCGGAAGGGAAGGGTTTCAGGATGAAATCGTGCGCGCCCTCGCGCATGGCCTCCACCGCGCTCTCCACCGAGCCGTAGGCGGTGATCATGATGACCGGGGTGTCGGGGCTTATTTTCTTCACGCTTTTCAAAAGGCCCATGCCGTCCATTTGGGGCATGCGCAAATCGCTTATGACCAGATCAAAGCGCTGGGTCTGAAATTTCCGCAAGGCCTCCTGGCCGTTTTCGGCCAGTTCCACGGCGTGACCCTGGCGGGTCAGGGCCGTGAAGAGCGCCCCCCGGAGGTGCTTTTCATCGTCGGCCACTAGTATCGCTTTGACGCTCATCATACCGCTCCTTAATTCAAGCTGTTGCTGACCGGCGCCACGTTGTCCGGCAGATAGGGGAGCTGCAGCACGGCTCGCGCGCCCATATTGAGATCGGAACCGATGACGAGGCCGCCCTGATGCGCCTCCGCAATGCGCAGGCTCACCGGCAGGCCCAGGCCCAGCGGCTGGTCCTTGGTGGTGTGGAAGGGGCTGAACACGCGCTTCATCTGCGTCAAAGGCACGCCGGGGCCCGTGTCCGTGACTATCACCTCCACCAGGCCGGGCTTGTCCAGGCTGAATTCGATGAAAATGCGGCCGCCGCCAGGCATGGCCTCCACGGCGTTCAAAAGAAGGTTCAGCATGAGCTGCACCAAAAGGCCGCGATCCACTTCCAGAACCAGATCCTTCTGGGTCACCAGAACGCCGATGCCGCGCTCCTTGAACACGTCGTTCATGGCCCCCAGAGCTTCGTCGATGACCTCCATCAGTTTACATGTTTCCAGATTAAGACTCAAGGGCTGGGCCATTGAATTGAAATTGGTGAGATATTCGTTGACTTCGCGCACCCCGAAGCGGATTTGCTCCATGATGTCGGCCAGGGCGCTGTCGCCCGCCTCTTCCAGCTCCCGCCCCACGATGGAGGCGTAAAGCTCGATGCCGGCCAAAGGTCCGGTGACCTGGCTGCGCATGGCCGTGGCCACGGCGGCAGTTTCGGAAAGGGATTCGCCGATGCTTTCGCCCGTCCCGAAGGCCTGGCCGGTGGCCAGAATCAGGCCGTCGCCGTAGGGCAGGTGGCGCAATTGAAAGCGGATGGGGGCGCCGTCGGCCGGGGAGGGGATGGAGAGGCTGCGGCTGCGGCTGCCCCGAAGGTCCAGATCGATGGCCCCGGCTTTTAAGGGCCGCAGATGATCGGGCATGATGAAATCTTCGAGGCCGGTGAGGTCCAGGCGTCTGATGGACTCGTCGTTGGCCAGAAGGATGCGCCCTTCGCTGTCGAAGATGATCATGGGCCAGGGCATTTGATCGAACAGCATGGGCCAAAAATCTTCCGGCCATTGGGTGTGGGGCCACATAGTCGAGGCGATGATATTTTCGTTGGCGTTTAGATTGAGGTTCATAATGCTCTCCTGTTTCGTCAAATGGCCGGAAGGCCGTGATGACGAAAAGGGAAGCAATTTAAATGCCAACATAAAAATATCAGTAAAAGCGAATAGTTATCGGCGGGAACATTTTTTTGACGAAGGGAAATTTATTTATCCGTGAAAAGCCTTTGGCTGAGAAATTCCACCGTGCCCTGGAGTTTCGGGTCCTTCTTCAACTGGGCCTCCATTTTATTGATGGCGTAGAGCGCGCTGGAATGGGTGCGGCCAAAGGTTTTGCCGATTTCATCCAGGGTGTGGCCGGTCAACTGGCGCGAAAGATACATGCCGATGTTCCGGGCCGAGCCCACCTTGACGGAACGGCTCCTGGAGCTTATTTCGCTCGCTTCCAAGTGGAAGTGGCGGCAGACGAGGGCCCGCACGCGCATGGGGGTCAGGGCGCCCTCCCCTTCCCCGTCGTCGAAGATATAGGCCAGGGTCTCGCGGGCCATGTCCATGTCCACCTGACGGCCCAGAAGCTGGCTCTTGGCTTTCAGGCTCACCAGGCTGCTTTCCAGTTGGCGCACGTCGCCCGAAACCCTTTCGGCCACATATTCCAGAAGGCCGCGCGGAACCTTCAAATCCAGGGCCCCGGCTTTTTTCATCAAAATGTGAAGGCGGGTCTCGTATTCCGGCGGCCCGATGGGCGAAACCAGGGCCGTGCCGATGCGCGAACGCAAGGGACGGCCCAGGCGGGGGATGTTCTGAGGCTCCTGGGGCGAGGTGAAAACCACCTTGCGGCCCCGCTCCATCAGGCAATCCAGGGTGAAGCACAGTTCGGCCTGGATTTTATCCTTGCCGGCCAGAAACTGGATTTCCTCCAAAACCAGAACGTCGCACAACTGGCGGTACTTGGCTTTAAATTCTTCCATCGAGCCGTGGCGGATGGAATGGGTCATTTCATTGGTGAAATCTTCGGCCGTGAGGTAAAAGACGTTGTCGCGGGGCTTGTTCTGCAAAAAAGCCTGGCCCAGGGCCAGGGAGAGGTGGCTTTTGCCCAGGCCGTGATCGGAAGTTATGAACAGGGAATCGGCCCCCAAAGGCGCGCCCTGGGCCAGGGCCCTGGCCGCCGAAAAGGCGTAGAGATTGGAATCGCCCACCACAAAATTTTCAAAGGTGAAGCGGCGGCCCGGCCTTAAGGGCTGGGCCGCGCGGGCCTGGCCGAAGAGCGGCCCGCCTTCGGCGGCTTTCCGGGGCGCCGCGCCCTCTTCCTGGCCCGGCCAAAGATTTTCGCGCTCGGCCGAATCATAATCGGCGGCAAAGGAGAAGGCGTCGGCGGAGAAGCCCAGAGAGCTCAAAGCCCTGGATATTTCATCGGAAAAATGATTTTTGACCCAGTTTACGAAAAAATCGTTGGGACCGGCCAGGATCACCTGGCCGCCCTCGCCCGGACGGGCCTTGAGGGGCTCGATCCAGGTTTTGAAGCTGCCCGGCGACAGGCTTTCGGCCAGGGCCTCCCTGGCCGCGCTCCACAGCCCGGCCAGTTCCGCCGCGCCTACTTTGGGTTCATTATTTATCATTATATTGAGCATTTGATTTTCCACTGCTTTAAATACCCAGTTGCTTTTATTTCAGGCAATAAAAAAACGCCGTGAACAGCGCCACGTCCGAACGGTTCACCGCCTCTGGTAGTTGTGACTTTACCTAATAGGGCCCAAAAGGTCAACGAGCGATTTTTCCAAAGCCGCGCGGCCCGGCCCGGCTCAAACTTCACAGGTCGCCTAATTTTTGGTAATAGCTTGATTTTAATTGGTATTTTTGCTGGAAGAGACGTTTAATTATCATTTCTTTATATCCATTATGCCCATAAGAAGCTTCGGAAATAGCGTGAAATTGCATGACTATGCACAATTGTGAAAACAATATGTCACATTTATACTTTCCTTATTACTCTGATATTCTCGTCAATACTCCTATTTTTACAAAAAGAGGCCTTCACCGGCATAATTAAATTAAACAAAATATAAGTGCCAAGGAAAACCGCATCTTAGCCGCGAAATACCTTTCTTTTCGCCGGCTTTCACTATAAAAACATGGATATATTAATATGTTAGATAAATAGTCAAGTCCGGGGCGCAAAAATCATGACGCTGTGTAAAAGACCATGTAAACTGGCCTTTTTCAAAAATTTCCGCGATTTGGGCCGCCTGTGCCGCTATCCGCAAAGATTGTGATATATAATGTTGCAATAAGGCGCCGCAATCATGCCTAAATCGCCATTTTTGCGGAAATTAGGGCCAGATATGTGCTATACTGACGATATGACGAGTACAAAAAATATGGAGTATCTCAGCCTCGCGCCGGACGGCGGGCTTCTGTGGGGGCCCTTGACCCCCGGACGGCTGATCCTGCGCTACAAGCGTTTTCTGGCCGACGTGGAACTGGCGGACGGCCAAATCGTCACGGCCCACACGGCCAACACGGGACGCATGACAGGCTGCTCCGAGCCGGGCCGCCCGGTTTGGCTATCCGCCCACCCGGAACCGGGCCGCAAGCGCCTATATACCCTGGAAATGATTGAAATGCCTGGGGGACTGGTGGGGGTGAACACCATGCTGCCCAACCGGCTGGCGGCGGCGGCGGCCCTGGCCGGAGCTCTGCCCGACCTCAAAAACCCCCTGGAGCGGGTGGAGCGCGAGGTGAAAATAGGCGCGAGCCGCCTGGACCTGCGCCTCTGGGATGCGGAAGGCCGGCCTCTGGTCGTTGAGGTAAAAAACTGCACCCTGGCCGAAAACGGGGTCGCCCTGTTTCCGGACGCGGTGAGCGCCAGGGGGACCCGCCACCTGGAAGAACTGGCCGCCCTGGCGCGGGCCGGGCAGAGGGCCCTGATTTTCATCCTGATCCAGCGGGGCGACGTGGAGGCCTTCAGCCCCGCCGATCACATAGACCCGGCCTGGGGCCGGGCTCTTCGGGCCGCCCTGGCGGACGGCGTGGAAATATGGGCCTGGCGGGCCGCTATGGGGCTGGACAGGGTGTCGCTGGACAGGAAGCTGCCAATAATCCTTTAGAGTGTTTTCCACTTAAAATGTCATAAGAAGCAATCCATTTCCAGGTGCTATGTGTTCGCGATACCCGCCGCACCACACCATAAACGTCATCCCGGCGAAAGCCGGGATGACGATAGTGGGGGGCGGTTCAGAAAATTTAAGCAATCAAGCGGGGCACTGCTTATGAGGCCTTAATCGCGCCGGAGCGTCGCCACGGCCATAGCCGCCAAAGCCTCGCCCCTGCCGGTCGCGCCCAGCCCCTCGGTGGTGGTGGCTTTGATGTTGATGAGGCCGGGCGGGACGCCCAAAGCTTCGGCCACGGCTTTTTGCATGGCCTGGCGATAGGGGCCGATTTTGGGACGCTCCCCCGCCAAAGTCAGATCGGCGCCCGTCAGTTCAAAAGAGGCCGCGCGGACTTTTTTCATGGTTTCGCCCAAAATGACGGCCCCGCTTACTCCGGCCCACCGGGGGTCTTTATCGGAAAAATGCTCGCCAATGTCGCCCAGGACGGCCGCCCCGAGCAGGGCGTCGGCCAGGGCATGGGCCATGACGTCGGCGTCGGAATGACCCAAGAGCCCCATGTCGTGGGGAATTTCCACACAGGCCAGAAAAAGTTTGCGGCCGGGAACCAGACGGTGCAGGTCATAGCCCTGGCCAACGCGTATGCGCGGCGCATTTTTACTGTCGTAAAGCAAAAGCGCTTCGGCGGTCATAAGATCATCCGGGGTGGTTATTTTCAGATTGTTGTGGCTGGAAGGGACAATGAACGGGGCGAAGCCCATCTTTTCCGCCAGGGCCGCGTCGTCCGTGGCCTCGGCTCCCTCTTCGGCCAGGGCGGCGGCCAGAATTTCGCGCCGAAAGCCCTGGGGGGTTTGGGCCTGCCACATATTTTGCCGCGCAACCGTGCGCCGCGCCAAACCGTCCTGAACGAGCTTCAGGGTGTCGCGCACCGGGGCGGCGGCCAAAGCCGCGCCGAACTCGATGGCGGCCAGGGTCACCCGCCTCGCCGCTTCCGGCGAAACCAGGGGCCGCACGCCGTCATGAATCAAAACAATGTCGCCCGTGCTGCGCGAAAGCCCCCGGCGGGTGGATTCCGTGCGGCTGGCCCCGCCTTCCGAGCAGCGCGTTTTTTTGAAGCCGAAGGGCGCGACGGCCTCCGCCTCGATAATATCGAGCCAATCGGGCGGCAAGAGCGTCACGATTTCATCCACGAAATCCAGATTCTCAAAAACTGATATCGTGCGGCTGAGAATCGGACGATCCCCAAGAAGCGCCAACTGCTTGGGCCTCTCCCCCCCGAAGCGGGCGCCGCTGCCCCCCGCCACGATTATGGCGGATACTGTGAAGCCGTTTATCAAAGACCCAACTCCGCGTGAGAACCAAGACGCGCCAGGCGCGGCGTAATGAGGCTTTTTGCCCGATTTGCGAGCGCCGGGACGAAGGTGAAAATCTACACTATAGAAATAGCGGTGGGCCTGTAAGCCGGGTTCTGTGCCCCCTTGCGGGGGTGATGACCATTCATCTAGGCCGCGGATTGCTCCGCGGCTCAAGCAACCTACCCGGCGGCGGGACGGGCCGCCCCATTGCCGCCCTATTTGGTTTTGCTCCTGACGGGGCTTGCCTGGCCTGGACGGTCGCCCGCCCAGCCGGTGAGCTCTTACCTCACCCTTTCACCCTTACCACTTTCACAAGTGGCGGTCTGCTCTCTGTTGCGCTTGCCCGAAGTCGCCTTCGCTGGGCGTTACCCAGCGCCATGCCCTGTGGAGCCCGGACTTTCCTCCCGGCGCTTTCTCACGACGTGAAAAAACGCCCGGCGGCCATCCGGCCCACCGCTGTTCTAATTATAATCGGTTTTTGCCTTCGTTTCAAGGCTCGTAATCGGGCAAAAAGCACATTGGCGGCATCACAAGTCACTTGCGCTCGACCTGCGATGATTCTAATCGCGCCCGTGCTTTGAAGCGGCCCTGGAGGCCAGGGCGTCGGCTTCGCGGTTGAATTCGCGCCGCACATGCTGAATGTCGTAGGCCGCGAATTGGGCCAGCAAATCCTTTACTTCCTGGAAAAACACGGCCAGACGGGCGTTCTTCACCTTGTAAATGCCCAGAATCTGCCGCACGATAAGCTCGGAATCCATCCTGATGCGCAGCTTTTCCGCGCCCAGAAGGCGGGCCTTTTTCAGGCCTTCCAAAAGTCCCTGATATTCGGCTTCGTTGTTGGTGACCCGGTTTCCCAGATAGAGGGATATTTCCGCCGCGACTTCGCCCGCCGGGTCATATATAATCGCGCCGGCCCCGCCGTGTCCAGGATTTCCCTGGGAAGCCCCGTCCGCGTGGAGCAGCCAAAAATCGTCGTTCATCGTATGTCAAGCCTTCTTCAACTAAAAAAATCGTGGAGCGCCGGGCGAGGCGATTTTTTCGTCAGACACAGCCAAATTGAAGTGTCCAGGAGGGATAGGCCTAGATGGCCATCCCCGAGTGGACACAAGATTTGGCGAAGTGTGGCGGAAAAAGCACCCGCCCCCCATCTCACTTGATATGCGTCACTATTTCACCATTTATGGCGGCGTCTTTTCCCTCTGGCCGGTCCCATCATCTGAAGCCAGGTGGGGGCCATGAGGGGGAGGGTTATTTTAATTTTCTCCAGAATTTTATCCTTTTCCTCTTTGCTCATGGAGGGGACAATATCCAGATAGCCGGGGGCGTCCGGCCCCGGATTTTCGTGTTCCAGCCCGAAATCGGTCATGGCGACCAGCTTGATGGCGAGATTGACCAGTTCAACCGTGGAGCGGTTGGCCGGGGATATTTCCGGGCGGTGGTGGTATAAAATGACGTTTTGCAAAAATTCGGGCATGCCCCAGTTGCGGGCCAGAAGATAGCCGATGGCCTCATGCCAGAGGCCCAGTTCGCTTTCGGCTTCCAGAAAGCTGCGTCCGGGGGCGACGTGGCTCATGAGCTTCTGAAGCTGAACCGTGAAATGGGTCACCAGCATGATCTGGCCCAGATTGTGCAAAAGACCGGCCAGCATGGCCTCGCCGGGGTCGGCCAGACGGGTGACGGCGGCGACTTCGCGGGCCGTCCAGGAAACGGAAAGGCTGTGCAGCCACAGGCCCTCGCCGTCGAAGCCGTGGGGCACCTTGCGCAGGTCGAAAGTATCGGCCAGCCCCAGCCCCAGGGCCAGAAATTCCAGCTCCTTGAAGCCGATTATGACGATGGCCCTGGAAATGGTGGTGGCCGGCGTGCGCAGGCCGTAGTAGGCGGAGTTGCCCAGACTTATGACTTTGGCGGAAAGGGCCGGGTCCTGCTCCACCACTTTCTGCAAATCGTCCGGGGTCGTGTTCTCGTCGCCCAGAAGACGCATGAGCTCCCAGGTCACCTGGGGCAGAGTGGACAGGCGCCCGATATCCTTGATGCGTGAGGAAACCTGAGGGTCGATTACGGATTCGATATTGGTCGTCATTTTGAAATCAATCCCGCCTTAAACGCTCGAGTAAGAGTTTCACTTTCTTTCAATATAGCACAAAGCCGCTATTAAAGAAACAACAATCGC
>QMCE01001249.1_pt1 | contig 13873 bp, 12 predicted proteins | sample 1821851 | NCBI WGS metagenome assembly QMCE01 (sample SAMN09453174, study PRJNA476694) | Termite gut metagenome, whole genome shotgun sequencing project. | isolation source: worker | host: Odontotermes sp. | place: South Africa:Pretoria | collected 2016-01-28 | reverse complement strand
CAATGCAAGCGGTACTAAGGTTCCCTATAACTATATAATAAAATCTCAAGGCACTACAGGCGGCGGTGGCTCTGTTCTATTCAAACTTTCAACAGGCCATCAACCCGCAAATAACCAAAAGTTACGTTGGTGGCAACATTAACTACATGCACAAACTGATATTTACGAGCAGCCGGCTGTCGTTCTATATCGTACTTGTATTGGCCCTGCCCATTGTTTTCGAAACGGAGTATATATTGCGTATGTGGCTCAAGACCGTGCCCTACAACACGGCTGTATTCGTACGACTGTCCATGGTTTATTGTGTTGTCATGTCTATGGCTAACCCGTTGATTATAGGTAATTTTGCAACAGGAAAAATAAAAGCGCTACAGTTGTCCGTAGGCGTGATCAACTGCATGGTTCTGCCCATTGCATGGATATGGTTGAAATTGGGAGGCGATCAGGCGACCGTATATTGGTCTTTGATAATCACGGCCGTCGTAGCCTATGGCGTGCGACTGTGCGTTGTAAAAAAACAACTGCTTTTTTCATTACGAAAATACATAAAAGAGTGCTCATTGCCGATGCTTGCAGTGCTGATCGTTTGTTCTGCCTCGGTGTGGGGAATCCGCTTCATAATGCCTGAAACGGATATGTGGCGTTTTGCGGGAACAACAGTTTTTTCTATATCGATCGTCTGCGTTTCGGTATGGTTGTTCGGCATAACACATGAAGAACGGCTGTTGGTAAAGAGATTTATAACAAAAAATAGATATAATGATTGACTTATTTCAAAGAATTATTGGAGGCTTGGAGTATCGTTGGTGTAGCCCAAAATTGAATATTCTCAAGACGGTTTATTTCAATTTTAGAACGATGCCTTTTTCTGAGGCGATCAAATTTCCTGTTTATATTTATGGTGGCGTAAAATTATATAATCTATCGGGAAGCATTGAATTCAAAGATACTCCAATAAAAAAGGGGCTTATTAAATTTGGTAAGAATAACGGTGCCGAATCTGCCGCTGCGGGAGGAGCAATAACATTGGGCAAGGGGAGTAAAATAATTTTTGAAGGACCCTGTTTTTTCGGAAAAGGCTTCATTATCCACCTTTCGTCCGATACTGTTCTACAAATGGGGAAAGAAGTTCGAATTGGAATGAATATTAAAATAATATGTCAAAAGGGACTCTCGATCGGAGATTATACAAGGATGGCGAATGATGTTCAATTTATGGACAATAATGGTCATTACGTCTTGAATTTGGAAACGAAAAAAGTATACCGAAATAAAGAGGCGATCTCCATAGGCAGATGTAATTGGATCGCAAATAGGGTTTCCGTTGCAAAAGGAACCAGAACCCCGGATTGGACGATTGCGGCTTCCAATAGTATTTTAAATAAAGATTACACCGGAGGTGAACAAAATATAATGATCGCAGGAGTTCCCGCCAAAGTAATTGCACAAAATGTACAACGTATTTTTTCTTTGAAGACAGAAGCGGAAATCAATCGCTATTTCGACGACAATCCTGATTCGGATGTCTTTGAATGGGATGAACAGAGAGAAAATGTATTGAGTGATTTGGGATTCAATAATAACACAATGCTCAAAAGATTAATTGCCAAATTGAAATAAAAAGTTACAGGAAAATGGTATCCCTAAGGAAACTGCTTAAAAGTCGTCATCATAGACAAATGTTATGTCTGTATTTGAGGTATTGGAACGTCTTCAAGACGATATATCTTAACCTGCGAATGCTGCCGTTCAGACAAGCGGTGCGTTTACCGATATTCATTTTCGGCAGAGTTTCTTTTGTCTCGTTGCGAGGTCGGATTATCATCGATGCCGAGAGAATTCATACTGCCATGATACAGTTGGGAGACCCTGCGGATATGTATTTCAACCCCCAACATGCAGGAGTTATTTATAATGACGGGCAAATTATCTTCAGAGGAAGATTTGATGCGGGGTGCGGTTATAATTTACGAACTTATGCCGGAGGAGCGATTATTTTCGGGGAAAACACCCATCTTGGATCTAAAAACAATTTTATCAGTAAAATAAAGATAGAGTTTGGCGACTATTCCCGAACTGCGTTCGAAGTGGTTATTATGGACACCTCGTTCCATTATACTATGGATATGGTCGGTCACGTGGTGACTGCCGCCGATTCGCCCGTGAAAATCGGAAAATACAATTGGATTGCAAACCGCAGTACGGTACAAAAAGGCACGATCACACCGGATAACTTGATAGCGGCATCGGGGTCGTTGTTAAACAGGGATTATACAGGGACGGTTCCCGAATATTCATTGATCGGTGGTACTCCGGCAAAACTTATAAAAGAGAATGTTACCCGTGTGTGGAATTGGGAATCGGAAACGGCTCTTCGGGAAACGTTTAATTCCAATGGGGCCGACAGTATGGAATTTCCAGACCTACCGTTAAAATAGATTGCCGATTTTGTTTAAAATCATATTTTTCAAATAAATGAAAAAAATATTACTCGTTTTCGGGACACGCCCCGAAGCCATTAAGATGGCACCGCTCGTCAAAGAATTCCAAAAGAACGGTTCCGATTTCGAAACCCGGATGTGCGTTACCGCGCAGCACAGGCAGATGTTGGATCAGGTGTTGGAATTCTTCGATATCCGTCCCGATTACGATCTCGATCTGATGAAGCCTAACCAAACGTTAAATGGAGTCTGGGCCGATATTTTGGTCGAAATGAAACCGATTCTGGATGAGTGGAAGCCCGATTGGGTGTTGGTTCACGGCGACACGGCCACCTCGACCGCAGTCGCTTTGGCGGCATATTTCGCAGGATGCAAGGTGGGCCATGTGGAAGCCGGATTGAGAACTTTCAACAAATGGTCGCCTTTCCCCGAAGAGATGAACCGTCAGTTGACGGGACGCTTGGCCGACATCCATTTCGCCCCGACACCCCAAAGCCGCCTCAATCTGCTGAAGGAAGGAGTGGAAGACACGGCGATCCATGTTACGGGCAACACTGTTATCGATGCCCTGCACACCAGCACAGGCATCGTTCGCGACGGATACTCCAATCCGGAGATAGAGCTGTTGAGATCGATACTCGATACCGGCAAAGAGATGATCCTCGTGACCGGACACAGGCGTGAAAATTTCGGACAGGGTTTTATCGACATTTGTACGGCTTTGAAACGCATAGCCGAACAACGACCCGACGCCCGGATAATTTACCCCGTTCATTTGAATCCCAATGTTCAAAAACCGGTTCATGATATCCTCGACGGGGTTGAAAACATCCATCTGATCGCCCCGCTCAGTTACCCGAGTTTCGTATGGGCAATGGATCGTGCAAAGCTGATAATTACCGACAGCGGAGGTGTGCAGGAAGAGGCGCCTTCGCTGGGTAAGCCGGTGTTGGTTATGCGCGACACCACCGAACGGCCCGAAGCCGTGGAAGCGGGCACTGTAATTCTGGTGGGTACCGACACCGAAAAGATCGTTGACGAAGCGCTCGATCTTTTTAGCAACGACGAGCGATATCAACAGATGAGCCGTATCGAGAACCCCTATGGCGACGGGAAAGCCTGTCGGAGAATCGTAAACCTTTTAAAATAAACAGTACATGGCAACTCCTCGTATTCTTTTTATCGCTCCATCGTCTTATCCGATCTCGAATGCTGAGGCCAATGTCAATGCGAAGGTGTTGAAAATGTTGGCTGAGCGCGGATGTGTGATAGATTTGGTGTGTCGAAAGTATAAACGGGAATATTACCCCGATTCGCACGATGATTTTTTCTTCGGCAAGGTGAACTCTATTCATGAAATTTTTACGGATACAGATTGGAATATTGCTACTATATGGAGGCATTTCCGTTGTCTGACGACTACAGGGTATGTGTATAAGGTATCGGATTGGACGGTATCCGCTTTGAAAGTATGTAAAAAGTTGATTGCTGAAAATAAATACGATTTTATCTATTCTTATAATCGTCCGTCTGAATTGGTTGCCTATATTCTATCCAAACGATACGGCATCAAATGGGTCGCCGTATGGAACGATCCTTATGTTCCGGATAAACTTCCGGCTCCTTATGGTCGCGGCAGTCAATACCGGTTGAAAAATCCACTTAGACGGAAATTAATCGCTCGGATTGGAAAAACAGCATATTATCATATATTCCCGTCCGAGCGCTTGCGCGATTATATGTTGTCGTACATGACCGGCATGCCCCGGGAAAGAACCACGATAGCGCCCCATATCGTAACTCAAAATATAATAGCGTCAACCGATAAGCCTTTGGGCGAGGTTTTAAAAATCATACATTCGGGGAGTCTTAATAATATTCGTAATCCGGATACTTTTTGCGCCGGATTACGGATATTTTTGGATCGAAATCCCGGGGCGAAGATCGAGTTTACGTTTCTCGGTGTGTTCGAGCGGGAAAACGATTATTTCTCCGGTTTAATAACTCGATATGACCTGCAATCACATATCCGAAGACTGCCTCCCGTAACTTACACGGAAAGTATAAAAACGCTTAGCGAATACGATGCATGCATGTTGATCGAGGCTAAATTGTGTGAAGGCATATTTCTTCCGAGCAAAATAGCCGATTATATGCAGGCCGACAAGCCGATTTTAGCCCTAAGTCCGGTTGAAGGAGTTGCTCACGACATGTATGTTTCCGGACAGATAGAATACTTTGCGGATGTAACCTCCACTGAGCAGGTGGCTCTCGTTATCGAACGTATATACGAGGATTTCCTTGCCGGAAAACTTAAACGCCGCGATAATAAAGTGTCAACTTTCAGCGAGGATTCGGTGTTCCGGATACACAATCAAATCTTTGCCGTTATAGATTGAAGTATAAATGAAATTAGCCTATTTTATTACCGGCTTAGGGCTGGGTGGCGCGGAGGTGATCACTCTCGACCTTGCAAAAAAAGCGTTACAGGCGGGTCACGAGGTTATTATTGTCTACCTGTCACCGACGGATGCTCTGGCTGGAGGTGTACCGCCGGAGATAAGACTTTTTTCTCTGGGCATGAAAAAAACTCCCGCAGGGGTTTTGAAAGCGCTCGGCAAAGCGCGACGGATATTGCACGAGTTTGCCCCCGATGTCGTTCACAGCAATATGGTTCACAGCAACATATTCACACGTCTGCTACGCCTCCGCATAAGATTCCCTGCGTTGATATGCTCCGAACATACAAAAAATATCGGCTCCGCAGGACGTATGTTGGCATATCGGCTGACTGATCGCCTGAGCGACCTCAATACCAATGTCTCTCAAGAAGCTGTCGATGAATTTGTTAGCCGCAAGATATTTCGCCGACGGGGAGCGACAGTTATGTACAATGGTATCGACACTGCACTCTTTTCTCCGGACAAGGAGGCAGGTAAGGGTATTCGAAAACAATACGGCATCGGGGAGAATGAATTCTTGTGGCTCAATGTAGGCAGGCTTACCGAGGCCAAGGATCATGCAAACCTGCTGCGGGCGTTCAGAAGAGTAGGTAGCGGGCGTTTGATGATCGTGGGAGAGGGGGAACTGCGGCCGGATATTGAAGCGCTGATCGTGGCGTTACGGCTGACAGACAGGGTTATTCTTGCCGGCGCACATTCCAGCGTGGTGGATTTTTACAATGCGGCTGACTGTTTTGTGCTATCATCTGCATGGGAGGGGTTCGGTATTGTTTTAGCCGAGGCTATGTCCTGTGGCCTGCCGGTATTGGCAACCGATGCGGGAGGCTGTGTGGAAGTGGTTCAGAATAGTTGTTTCATCGTTCCTGTCCGTAGAGATGATTTGTTGGCTTCCAAAATGTCGTATGTGTACAGCCTCTCCGAAGAGCAACACAGGCAGATCGGCGAACAGAATCGCGAACTGGCGTCGAAGTTCGATCTCGACACGATCTGGAAGCAATGGGAGAGAATATACGCAACGATCGGAAAACAACATCGACAATAGGATGAAAATCCCACAAGCATACCGTGTCGACCGGTTTTGGTTTTACTATTTTTTGGTAAGGCTGTTCTATCTGGCGTTTACTGTCCTTATTTACGAAAGACTGACCACTCTGGGGGACACTGAACGGTATATGACGGCTTCCATGTCTTTCTCCCCAAACATTTTCATCAACTCCACGCGCATGATGGATTTCTTCGGTGGTATATTGGGGCGTTTGGGTGGTAGCAATATTTTGAGCCATTTACCTGCCATGTTAGTCAGTTTTTTTACAATCCGGTGGGCTGTCGAAAAATTAAAATTCCGGGAGTATATAAATCCCTATCTGCTTTTTTTGCTCCTGTCGTTGCCGAACTTCTGTATTTGGACATCTGTCGTTTCGAAAGAGACGGTGGGGTTGGTATTCAGTTCGATATTGGGAGTACTGATAGTGGAGTTTTTTGAGGGGCGTTATAAATTACATTTTCGCGACTGGATGGCATTTTATTTGTGTGCCGTATTTAAACCTCAATATCTGCCATTCATAATTCAGGGACTACTATTCATTATGGTCGCTCAGAAATATTGCAAAACCGCCTCAAAGCAATTGTTGCTTGGCCTGTTCATGATCGCTGTTAACTTTGGAGTCTTGTTTGCAGTAAGAGCTACTGTAAATGAACTCGCAACAAGTTTCCCCGCTCATTTTTTATCTACCGACGCATTATCGAACCGAAATCAAGATATCTGGAACGACAAGGATGCTGTATTCACAAATGCTCCGGCGGGAATGTTCATTTCTTTCGTAGGGCCGACATTCAGGGAAATGCTCGCCAAACCTATGCACTTCATTGCGGGTCTGGAAGGATATCTGATAGTTTTTTTGTTTTTAAAATTAGCCTTGCAATTCATAGTCAGAAATTTCATGCAGGGTAAGTTCTCACCGCTCTATTTCTTCAGCTATTTCATAATCATCACAGGCATTGCGTTCGTCCACTATCCGTTCGGTATTTTCAATCCCGGTTCTGCCATTCGGTACAGAACCAATTTCATTATGCTTTTTATCATTCTTCTGCTATATCTTTATCAATATTATGCTTCTTATCTCAGGGGGAATATAATTAAACCGTACAAACCGTGAAAATACTATTTTCAGACAATTCGCTTTGGGGGCTTTTGAACTTTAGAGGTATGATCGTCCGTCGGTTGCTTAAGGAAGGTCATCGGGTGGTACTGGTTGCCCCGAGGGATGAACTTTCCGCTGGCGATATTCCCGACGGGGCACGGTATATCGAGATCGGTCTATCCAGAACCGGCATGAACCCTCTCTCCGATATGCGATACATGCGCACCCTCGTAAATATTTACAAAGCCGAAAAGCCCGACTACATATTCCATTACACCATCAAACCCAACATTTACGGTACTCTTGCCGCTCGTTTTCTGGGAATTCGTTCCACGGCCATGGTTGCGGGGGTGGGGCATGTGTTCACCGAAAACAACGTCAAAAACCGCATCGCCCGGGCGATGTATCGCATGGCCATGCACTATCCGGAACATGTACTCGTGCTCAATACCGCCAACCGCGATACCCTGACGGAGCACCGTGTGGTCGACCCTGCGAAGATCATTTTATTGGCGGGTGGTGAAGGGCTCGATCTCGACGGGTATCCGTTCCTGCCTATGCCGGCCAACGGAAAGCCCGTTTTTCTGATGATCTGCCGGCTACTCTATGAAAAAGGGTATGCGGAATTTGTGGCGGCCGCAGAGGCTTTGCGGGAAGTGGCCGAATTTCGCCTGATGGGGCCGCTCGACAGCCACCCCTCGGCGGTAAAAAAGGAAACTCTGGAAAACGACGTCGAGCGGGGAGTGATTCGTTACATAGCCTATTCTCCCGACGTGGCTACACAAATATCCGAGGCCGATTGTATAGTGTTGCCGTCATCGTACGGCGAGGGCCTTTCGAGGGTGTTAATGGAGGGAGCGGCTATGGGACGGCCTTTGATAGCAACCGACATAGCCGGTTGCCGCGAGGCAGTGGATCACGATGTCAACGGCTATTTGATCGCACCTAAAAGCTCCGAATCTCTTATTGCGGCGTGCCTTAGGTTCATCGCCCTCTCTCACGACGAACGTGCGCAAATGGGGAGGAAAAGCCGCCTTAAAGCCGAACGGCAATTCGGAGTGGACGCTGTTTATGAAGTTTACAGGAATATCTTATCGGGTGTAAACCCAGACAGGCAAGATTGACTATGTCGCAAAAATCATTAACTTTGTTGCGATGGTGCAGTCTCGATGAAAGCCTTGAAGTACATATTCCCGGTCGCTTTGTGTGTGATGCTGGCCTGCCAACGGATGGCCCCGCGGCAGTCCGGCGGCGGGACGGGTGGAGTGCGCGAGGCGATCGACTGTCTAAACCGGCAGGCGTTCGAACTCCGGTATAAGGACATCGCCGCCTCCCGGGAGAGGGCTGCCGGCGCATTGAGGCTAATCGACGAGAGCGCCCCCGACTATCATGGCGCCCGGGCCGAGGCGTGGAACCACCTTGCTTATGCGAGCTATCTGACCTCGCGGTTCGATCGGGCGCGCCGCTACATCGAACGAATACGCGCAATCGACGGCGACTATCCGGGCCGTGCGGTCGAGGAGGCGATAACCTACATCACCGAAGCGCGGCTTTTCCTGCGTGAGTGCCGCTATGCGGAGGCTTTCACCATCTACGACTCTACGATAACCATCTTCAAGGGCCCCTTGCGCCGCCTCAGATATGGCGGCAACCCGCGCTACGACTACGCCCGGAGCGACTATCTGATCGGCAACGCCGTGCTCGACTACTACTATCGCGAAACGCGGCTTTCCGACATTCTGCCCTCGCTCGACGAGGTGGCACGCCACAGAAAGCTCCACATCGACACCACTCAGATGTCGATACTCCACTACACCTACGCCGCAAGCTACGAAAAGGCCATTGCGGATGATCCGTCGAACCTCTATTCAGCTCTCGATAACGTCGAACGGGGACTCGACCTTTTGGCCAACCCCGCATCCTGTAACAACCACGGCCTTGCCAATCTATACCAGATCACCGGCAGCATTCTCTCGAACGAGGGTACGGCGAAGTGGCTTTCCGGGCCCGACTCCGTGGAGATACGGAGCCGTTTCGATGGTCTCAAGAGAGAGTATCTGGCCGGAAAATACGGATGGCCCCTTCATGAAGCCTTCTCGCCGGAGCTTCCGCTAACCCTGCTGCTTAAGGCCGACTCGCTGTTCCGACCCTACGACGACCCCTATCAGGATCTGGCGTCGAACCTCCATATAGGCAACTATTATCTTGAACACGGCGAGGAGGCGAAGGCGGCGGAATATTTCTCCCGGGGGCCGGTCTACGACTCGATCTTGTCGGCACGCGGGGGCGGCGCGCCCATCTGGATCGCCCGCCTCTACAACACCCTGCTCGACAACGCTCCCGACGGAACCCCGGCCGGGCAGTTGAAACAGTGGTACGCGACATACACCGGTCAGAAGGCCATCATAGACGAGAACGCGAGGCGCGACTACAACACCCAGAAGGAGAGGGACGACGCCAAGTCGCTGGCAAACCGCATGCTTGCCGCTACGGGGTCGATACTCGCAGTGTGCGCCGTGGTGAGCGTGTTGCTCTACTCTCTGTGGAAACGCAACCGGCAGTTACGCCAGATGCAGAAAAGGCTCATCGAGCAGAAACGGATGGAGCTTCTCACTTATGTGGTGCGGGGCATCTCCCACGAGTTGTCGCAACCTCTGGGCTCCATCACTCAAACCCTCTACGACACACGCCGCGACGTGGCCCTGCTGGGCCGGGGACGCGAACACCTCTCGGAGGAACAATATGCCCGAACTGTGGCTGGGATCGAAGCCGACATCGGCACCATCACCCGCGGGAAGGACGCCATTAGCGACCTTGTCGCCTCGTTCCGCAACACCATTCGCGACAACGTCACCGACCATGAGGCCGAGTTCAACCTGAAGGCGCGGCTCGACGACATCCTAAGGGTGGTGCGTCCGGTAATCAAAAGCAATATCGATCTGTCGGTGGAGTGTCCGCCCGACCTCGTGGTACGCACCTATCCGCTGCTTTTCGGGCAGGTTGTGACAAACCTCGTCTCGAACGCCGACCAGCACGCTTTCCCCGACTCCGAGGCCGCTTCCGACCGAATCCGCATCGTGTGCCGCGCCTCCGACCGCGATCTCGTCGTGAAATGTATCGACAACGGCGTCGGCGTGCCCGAAGCCGAACTCGAACGCCTGTGCCAGCCCTTCGTGTCGCAAAAACGAACCAATCTGGGCCTCGGCCTTTCTCTCGTCAAGAACATAGTCGAACTATATATGAACGGTTCCATCACCTTCTCCTCGGACGGAGGGCTCACGGTGAGGGTGCTTGTTCCCGGCTGCATAGTAAAGAGATGAACCAGACCACAGTCAACATAATGATCGTCGACGACAGCGACGCCTACCGCGAGACGCTCCAGCGGAGATTCGCACGCAACAGGTTCGACGCACAGACCCCCTACCGCACCATAGCGGCGGGAAGCGCCGCCGAGGCTATCGAGAAGATATCGACATGGGAAGGTCCAATCGACGCTTTCCTCGTCGATATACGCATGGAGACCGACTATGCCGGCATCACGCTCATCGAATACATACGCCGCAAGGAGCGTTTCAAATATTCGCCCGTCATAGTCATCACAGGCCAGCCGGGCGAATATTCGCAGCAGAGGATCGAGCGTGAATATCTCATACACGGTTATATCGACAAATCCGACAATGTGGATGTGGTGGAGCAGGTGAGGGCTGTTATCGTCCAACACCGCATCTCGCAGCGCGGCGAACACGAACGCCTGCGTGAGGATGTGGAGCGCAAAATGGGTTCCTGCCCCGCCATGCAACGCCTCTACGAACAGGTCGAGAACGTCAGCCGCATGGAACACCCCGTGATCTACATCGACGGCGAGACAGGAACGGGCAAAACTCTGATAGCCGAGTACTTCAATAATCTGACGAGTCGCGGCGGCGCCTTCATCGATTATAACTGCTCGTCGCCCGTCGGGGCCGACGAGAATATTCTCAAAAGCATCCTGTTCGGCTCGCGAAAGGGTTTCCTCGCCGCCGACCATAAAGGCAACGAGGGCTTGATTGCGCAGGCCGAGAATGGAACGCTACTGCTCGACGAGTTCCAGAACGTGAGCGGCGAGGTGCAGTCGATGCTCATCAAGGTTATCGAGAGCGGACGTTACCGTCCCTTGGGTTCCGACGAGATGAGGCGTGCGAACGTAAGTTTCCTTTTAGCCGGTAATCGCGATTTGCGTGAATTGGTGCGCACGGGGGCCATTCGAGAGGACTTCTATTTTCGCATTCTCGACGTGCTCGACGTTCCGCCGTTGCGTCGCCGCCGCGAGGACATTCCCTATTTCATCGATCGATTTCTTCAGGAGAGCAACCGCCGTCTGCACAAGTATGTCTCGATGTCGGCGGGAGCCATCTCCCGAATGGAGGCCTACGACTGGCCGGGCAATGTGCGGCAACTCAAAAACGTGGTCGAGAGGGCGGTGTTGCACTGCCGTGGGTTCGAGATCACTGAAGCCGACATACGTTTCGAGGGCGGTGCCCATGCCGGATTCGACACTCCGGAAAAAACCATCGCCACCGTCGATGCCGCCACAGGAGCGACCCCCGGTTTCTTTGCCGAACTCCGTTCGCTGATCGATCGGCACATCGAGATGGAGGGCGGGTCGTTCCGGTCGAAAAATCCCAAGGACAGGGGTGTTTTCGTCGATTTCGACGCTTATCGCCGCCTCCTTCCGCGCATGGTGCTGGATGCGACCGGAGGCAACAAAAAAGCCACCGCCCAACTGCTGGGATTGACCGTCGAACAGCTCGCCACGCTGCTGAAAATTCGTGACGGATGGTTGTGCACAGAGTGTATAATACCGCCGAGGTTGTGATTATACATTGTGTTTTTACGATCTTTTATTATTTGCTGTTTTGTAAATGTCTGTATATGAGTTGATTGAAAATGTGGCCCGTTACTTGTGCGGGATTAAAGTATAAACCAAATAACAACAACTATGAAACGATTATTTTTGATTTTACCAGCCGTGCTGTTTATATTTTCGGCAGCGGCACAGGGGCCCGTGCAGGGCGAACGCGATTTGAAACTCGTCGTGCGCAACTACGGCGACAATCCGCTGATTAATCCCGAAATGTTGGTCCAGATTAAGGGCCGCAACGAACCTGCCAAGCCTCTCGATCCGTGGGGCGAACTTAAACTGAGGGAGATCAAGCCGGGTGATATCGTCACCATCACCACGAGAAAAGGCAAAGTATATGAATTCCCGACCGACGGCCACGACGAGACCCTTTACATCAGGTTCAAGAATCGCAACAAGCTCGCGCCAGCACGCCGCAAGAATGATTACAGCGACAAGCTCGTAGTCGGCTTCGGCGTGAATCCGCCGGTAGACAACCCCATCGTAACCGCAGACGTCGGGCAGAAAGCTGCCAAGGGGTATCGATACCTCAAGGATTTCATGATGGAGAATGTTGCGGACGTTAGATTCCGTGGAGACCGGCTCGTCGTGGTCGGAGCCAACAGAATCAATGACGACTATTACGAGGCGTTGGTTGTAGTGGACGGCGAACTTATGAGGAGTTTCGACGATGCCAATAAGCTCGTCCATCCCGGCGAAGTTATCGCTATCGACGTGATGAGGAAAGGCGGCGAGGCCACCTACGGCAACCGCGCTATGAACGGAGTGGTGGTCATTACCACTGTAAAGAGCCTGATGATGCAACAACAGAATGAAGAAAATGCCGGTCAACCTACGACACACAGAGCGCAGGCACCGAAGCACGAAGGAGGTTGACGAACAACCCCTCTAAACAAGGATGCACTTCGTCATTGCGACCGCAGTTTCGCGGTCGCAATGACGGTTCGGGCGAGGCACTAACCGCTGCGCCGTTGTGATAACAAATGACAAGGATCAACTTTTACCCCACTATTTTTATTAACCTTTAATCTATTTTTGTGAAACGTTTAGCTTTTTTATCTTTGATGATCTTGCTGCTGGCTCTCGGCCTTGCGGGGTGCGAAAAGACCGACTGGACAGTTGTCCCGAATCGTGCGATGCTCGCGAAATACCATTTCGGTGCAATGGACTATGTGGTGACCGAGAACGGTGCGGCGACACTGACCGATCTGGAGTTCAGAGTCTACGACGCCCTCACCACCACAAGGTTGATGATGGTGGGCGAAGGGCAAATAGAGACGCTATCGGACGAACAGAAGCAGCAGCTGTTGGTCGTGCGGGTTTCGTCGTCAGTGTCGGTCGATTCCAACAGAACAATTGTGAGCATCGACTTTGTCGACTATATGACCGGACGGCCGCTCGCGTCGTGCAAAGGCGCATGGCGCGGGGGAATAACGGCTAAGCGCGATATGAAGCGCGCCACCGATAAGGCTATCGCGGAGATGAAAAAGCTGTTGAGATGAGAAGATTTATCTGACTAAACACGCGTATTGGATTGCTTCGTCGCTACACTCCTCGCAATGACGATAGAGGTTCATACAAACAAAATTTACCACAATAAACTGCGGGGGTATAACCTATAACTGAAACAATGAATATGGCACCGATTAAACCCGTTATCTCTGTTGTTTGCACGTTGTTGCTTGCCATGTCGAGCGTCAGTGCGCAGGAAACCGCCCCGGCTCCGGCTCCCGATTCCATCGAGACTATTTTCATGGAACAGCTTGCGGCATTCCCTCAGGAGAAGATCTATGTGCAGACCGACAAACCGGCGTATGTCACCGGCGAGACGATGTGGATGCGTATCCATCTGGTTGACGGTGTGATGCTTCAGCAAGCCAACGCCAGCCGTTACGTCTATGTTGAGTTGCTGAATCCATTGGCTGATGT
>QMCE01004088.1_pt1 | contig 13875 bp, 7 predicted proteins | sample 1821851 | NCBI WGS metagenome assembly QMCE01 (sample SAMN09453174, study PRJNA476694) | Termite gut metagenome, whole genome shotgun sequencing project. | isolation source: worker | host: Odontotermes sp. | place: South Africa:Pretoria | collected 2016-01-28 | reverse complement strand
GAAAACGCTGTCAAATCGCAACTTTGGACAGCACTCATTGCCATGCTGCTGTTGAAGTACCTGCAACTGAAATCAAAGCTGGGCTGGAGTCTGTCCAACCTGGCCGCTCTGCTGCGAATTAACCTGTTGACTTACAGAGACTTATGGGCCTGGCTTGATAAGCCGTTCGATACCGGGGTGGTAGAGCCGCCACCTGAGCCAACGCTCTTCCCTTTGTAATCTTGGACAGCATATCCCAGAGAGGGGCCTGATTTCAAAAATCAACTCTTCAGCATACCTGTATATGTGATTTCACTAGCTTAGATCATTGAATGAGGGGTTTGAGGTTTATTTTGGGCAGCAGTGAAGACATACCATCCATCAGCTCACCGCCCGGCGGTAAAGCACGACGCAAACCACCCCAAAGACCAGAGCGCTGAAAAGGGTGCGCACGGTTTCGAGCCCGGAGCCCAGGAGACCGCTCAGCCAGGCCTCCAGGCTCAGGGGCGAATCGCCGTAGCCCAAGGAAAGACTGACCAGGACTAAAATGGCCAGCAAGACGCCGACCAGGCTTTCGCCCACGATGAAACCGGAGGCCACCAGAATGCCCCGACTGGCGTGATCCTCCCCCGCCTGGCCAGCGCCGCGCCCGGCCTTCCGCGCGCGCTTTACCAGAACGTTGAGCAGCGATCCCACGATAATGGCGGCGGTGATGTTGGGCGGCAGATACATGCCCAGGCCCACGGCCAGGCCCGAAAAGCGCACTTTACTGCCCAGGCGCCCCAGGAGGCAGTCGCCGCCGATGACGCAAACGCCCGTCGCGAGGCCGAGGCCGAACATGCTCCAATCCATATTGTGCGAAAAAACCCCCTGCGTGATGGTATACATGAGGGTGGCCTGGGGAGCGGAGAGCACGGCTCCGGCATCCATATCCGGCCGGGGCAGAGGAGCGCCGGAAAAACCATAGGCCTGATACAACAATCCCAAGGTGGGCGCGATGATCGCGGCGCCCACGACACAGCCCACAATCAGGGCTATCTGCTGGTTGGCCGGGGTGGCCCCCACCAGGTAGCCGGTTTTCAAATCCTGCAGGTTGTCGTTGGAGATGGTGGCCACGCTGATCACGGCCGTGGTGATGAAAACGGCCAGAGCCATGCCGAAGCGCTGCCCTTCCGGGCCGAGGAAAATCTTCAGGCCGGAATCCAGAAAGACCAGCGCGGTGGAAATGATGAGAATGGCGATGATTCCTATGCCGGAGACGGGGCTGTTGGAAGAACCGATAAGTCCGGCCATGTAGCCGCAGGCGGCCGCTATGAAAAATCCGATTACAAAGGCCGTCAGCACCGCGAAAAGCACCAGGGCCCAGGCCTGCCAGGCGGCGATGGGCGCAACGCGCACAAAGGAATAAAAGGTCACGACCAAAAGAAGCGCCAAGGTCAGGGTGACGCCCAGGAGGGCCTTCATGGAAAGGTCGCGGTCGGTGCGCTCAAGGGCGAGGCCGCCCCTGGCGCCGGAAATGGCCCGGAAAGAAAGACGGATGCCCTCGATCATGGGGCCAAGCAAAGTGATGAGAGTCCAAACCGCGGCAATGGCCAGGACGCCCGCGCCGATAAAGCGAACCTGGGAGGTCCATATATTCATGGCCGCGTCCGGCAGGCTGCCGCTTATTTCAGTCAACTGCGCCGTAAAGTAGGGCACGAAGCCGCCCCAGGCCATCGCCATGCCCAAAAGCATGGCGAGGCCGGCCGTGATGCCCATCAGATATCCGGCGCTCAAGAGAGCCAGCGAGAAACCGAAAGGCAGGTGGAAAACGGATCTGCCAGCGCTCAACCAGAGGCTGGCCGTGTCGGTAAGCAGATGAAAGCCGCTGGTGCAGACGGTGACGATGCTGGCCAGCGCCCCGCCGAAAACGATGTCCCCGGCCCCGCCGCCCGCGCTTTTGGGTTGGTGCCCGGCCTTGAGAATCTCCGCCGCGGCCACGCCTTCAGGATAGGGCAGATCGCTGTTCACCACCATGGTGCGGCGCAAGGGTATGGAAAAGACCACGCCCAACATGCCGCCGGCCATGCAGATCAGCATGGTCTGCCAGAAATGGAAGTCGTTCCAGTAGCCCACCATCAAAATGGCGGGCAGGACGAAAATGACCGCCGCCAGCGTGCCCGCCGCCGAAGCCTGGGTCTGCACCATATTGTTTTCCAGAATGCCGGAGCGCGGGAAAAAGCTCAAGACGGCCATGGAAATGACCGCCGCCGGAATGGACGAGGAAAAGGTCAGACCTACCTTGAGGCCAAGGTAGACGTTGGAAGCGGTGAAGAGGACCGTGATCAGAGCCCCCAGCACGAAACCGCGCAGGGTCAGTTCGGTGAGATGAGCCTCCCCCTGGTTTCCGGCCGCCCCCGGCGTTCCCGTCTCCGCCTGGTGTCCATTGCTCATACAAACTCCTTGTGGGAGGGCCTCCAAAGGTTCATGGGCAAGAGAACCACCTCCATCATTTACATTATACCTGATTTTGCCCCAATTTTACCTGAATGTCAATGACCCCACATTACCCGGCATAACCCGCTTAAAAAAGCCGAAAGCCCATATTTCCAAGGGTTTTCTGCGTGTAAGCCACAGGAAGCGATATCAGAATGCTTAACACGCTGATATGCGCCAGATAGTGGTTTACCTCTTTTATTATTACAGTATTATATCCACATAGTGACGCACAGTGAATCCAGCAATTCTCAAAGTAAAAAGGTCGAGCGCAGCGAGACGGAGCCTCGCGACTTGTTTTACCGCCGATTCATATCCCAATCGGGCAAAAATGACGCTTTTTGCCCGATTTGCGAGCCCTGAAACGAAGGCAAAAATCTACAATGAGAATCGCTGTAGTGAATCAGATATTTTTGGGGCTCCGCCCCCCGCCCCGCCAGGGGACATTGTCCCCTGGACCCCGTACTGCGAAGCGAAATTCCTAAAGGAATTTCGCTTCGTTTATTTGGGCGGCAGTAGCATGAATTGTAGGCGTGCATAGAAAATAAGGTGCAAGTTGAGGGAAGACGCTGCTGTCCCACAACTTGGCGATGAAGAGGATATGGGATGCTGCTTGGCTGGTATGGGATTATTTGAGCATTACAGCCCTTGTTCCCCTATCTCAAATTACCGGTTTGCGCGACATCATAGCCGCCAAGGGCAGTGGCCGCCCTTGCCGCGTATGACCTCCAGTAAAGATTGTATTCGGCTGTCGTCCCAAAAGCGTTCGGGTATGGCCAGGTCATACTCTTCGACGCCTATGGGCAGAAAATCAAGCCCCAGGGCCAGGGCGGCCGCCTTGACGCCCAGTCCGGCCGAAGCCCGGCCTCCGGCCACGGCCGCGGCCACGCCTGTGTGGGTGTATTCTTCGTCCTCGTAGCCTGAAATGGCGTTTTTGTCGAGCCCCAGACGCGCCAGCTCCCAATCCAGGAGAACCCGGGTGCCGCTGCCTCTCTGGCGGTTTATGAAGGTGATTCCCGCTCGCGTCAAATCACGAAGCCCCTCAAGTTCCAGAGGATTGCCGGGCGCCACGATCAGGCCCTGTTCGCGATCGACCAGGCGGACGAGTTTGACGGGAAGGCCCGGCAGATATTCGCTGATTGCGGCCCGGTTATACGTTCCGTCCGGCCCCAGAAGATGCGTCCCGGCCAGATGGCAGCGCCCCGCCTTCAAGGCCATAAGGCCGCCCAGGGAACCCACATGGGCCGAAGTGAGGCGGCAGCCCGGATGCTGTTTGCGCAAAAGTCCGTCCAAAAGGTCCAAAGTGTTGTCATGACTGCCGATGGCTAAAAGCGCGCCGTCTATTTCCCGTGGAGAGCGGATCAGGCTGACTTTGGCCGGGACGTCCGCCGGAAGCCCCTCCACGGGCGCGGGCGCTCGAATGAGGCCGTCGGCCCGGCTCAGGCTGGAGACCGTGCCCGCGCCCCGCGCCAGGGGCACGGCGATGAGATTGTCGTCCACCCGGCCCAGTTTGACCCGCAAGATCTCTTCCATGCCGGGCTTCGAGGGCAGGGCCTGAAAAGGCAGGGCCAGGGCCGTCGGCTTTTCCGTTTTTTCCCGGCTTTGCCAGCGGGCCAGAAGGCGCTGGCCGAATTCTTCAAAGGCGACCACCGCCGAAACGGGATAGCCGGGTATGCCCAGGACCGGTTTGCCGCCGATCTCGCCGATGGCCGTGGGCTTGCCGGGCATAATGGAAACGCCGTGCACCAGAAGCTCGCCGAGTTCGGCGATGATTTCGGCGGTGAAATCACGGCTGCCGGCCGAGGAACCGGCATTGACGACCACCAGATGGGCCGGGCTTTGCGCCGCTTTCAAAAGGACGGCCCGAATCTGGTCCGGCTCGTCGGGCACGATGGGCCAGACCTCCGGTTCGCCGCCAGCCTCCCGCACCAGGGCCGAAAGAATCAGGCTGTTGAATTCCGGCAGTTTCGCGCCGGAAGCCAATATTTCCGGCGTCAATTCCGCCAGTGGGGCCAGTTCGGAGCCGCTGGGGATGATGACCACGCGGGGCCGGGCGAAAACCAGGGGGCTCAAAACTCCGGCGGCGGCCAAAGCGCCCATTTCGTAGGCTCCGATAATGGTTCCGGGCGGCAGGACGCTTTCCGCGGCCACCAGGTCTTCGCCCATTTTCCGCACGTGCTGCCAGGGGAAAGCGGCTTTTTCCAGGCTGACCGTTTCGGAGCCGTCCCCGGCCTTTTCGCTGACAATGTTTTCCACCATGACCACCGCGTCGCAGCCGCCCGGCAGGGGCTGGCCGGTATTGACCCAGTGGGCCGTCTGGCCGATAGTAAATGTTTTGGGCCGTCTTTCGCTGGCCCCGAAAGTGTCCGCCGCCGCGAGGGCCACGCCGTCCATAGCCGCGCCGTGAAAGGCCGGTGAAGAGAGGACGGCCGAGGCGTTTTCGGCCAGGGTGCGGCCAAAGGCCTGGTCCAGCGGCGCCTTTTCCGTGGCCAGGGGGCTTTCCGCAAATTTCCCCAAAAGCGTTTTCAGGGCGTCCTCAAGGGTGGACAGTTTCAGATAAACTTTGCGCCGCATAGCATCGCTCCAATATTTTCACAGGGATACATGAACGCCGACCACTTGTCCGGCCTCAAGGCCTTCCAGGTCTTCGGGGCAGACGATGAGACCGTCGGCCATGACCAAAGTGGTGATGAGACCGCTTTTGCCCAGAACAGGCGTGGCCCGAAGCGGTTCGCCGGGCCGGGAGGGCTCTGAAAGGCGCACCCGGATATAGTCCCGGCGGCCCTGGGCCGAGGCCACGGGCCGGGTCAAAACGGCCTTTACGGCCTCGCGCCACACTTCGCCCTCGCGCCGGCCCAGGAGCTGTTGCAACAAGGGCCTGATGAAGACCTCGGAAGAGACCAGAGCGCTGGCCGCATGGCCGGGCAGGCCCCAGAGTGATTGAGGCCCCCGGCGGGCCACGATCAGGGGTTTGCCGGGGCTTATGGCCACTCCGTGGGCCAGGATTTCCATTTGGGGAAAGGAGGCGAAGGCTTTGAGGGTAAAATCCCTTTGCCCGGCGGAAGAGCCGCCGGACAGAAGGACGACGTCGGCCCAGTCCAAAGCTTCCGCGATCAGGGCGCAAAGCCGCTCTTCATTGTCCGCGGCCAGGCCGAAAAATTTGGCCTCTCCTCCGGCCAGCCGGGCCAGGGCGGCCAGGCTGTGTGAATTGATGTCCCGCACCTGGCCCGGCTTTGGCTTTTCCGTGGCCGGAATCACTTCGTCGCCGCTGGAAATGACGGCCACGCGCGGCCGGCGGCGCACTGAAACCAGGGTCTCGCCCAGGGCGGCCAGAAGCCCCAATTCCTGGGGGCGCAGGGTTTTGCCGGCGGCCAGAAGCTCCTCGCCCTTCGCGGCGTCTTCCGCTGAAGCGACGACGTTTTCCAGGGGCGCGGCGGGCCTGGTCAATTCGATGAGATTGTCCCCGGCCTGGCGGGAATATTCCAGCATGACCACGGCGTCGGCCCCCTGAGGCAGCATGCCGCCGGTCCAGATTCTGGCGGCCTGGCCCGGCGCCAGAGCGAAAGCGGGAACGTCGCCCATGGGGCATTCCCCCGCCAGTCTTTGGCCCGCACCGCGAAGCCGTCCATAGTGGAGCGGTCGAAACCGGGCAGGTCCTCCGGCGCGGCAAAGGGCCGGGCCAGAACCCGCCCCAGGCAATCCGCCAGCGGCAGGTCTTCGGCTTCCACAGGTTCAAACGAGGCGATGATGTCCAGAATTTCATCCACGGATTTCAGGGTGAGAAAATCGTTCATAAATAATCGGCTCCACAATTGATGAGCCAACTATACCATATAGAAGCGCAAGGCGGCAATCCTCCTTCACAGGACGGCCAGGGCAAGATGATCTTAATTTTTCCTGATTAATAATTTAAGACAAGCTATTTTAAGAAAGCGGAAGGGCATGGCTGTCCTTTGTGAGTCATTGCGGACTTTTGCTTGGCTCAAGGGCTTTCGAACTATCAGAATCGGTTATTGCACACAGTTGAAAAACTATTTGGCCTGGTTGCATCTTTAATGAAATGCGATCTAAGAGGCTATCGTTTATTCTTCATATTATTTAAGGATATTGCGATACATTTCCTCGATTTGACAGGCGACTGAATCAATGGTGAAATTATTCAGAAAGCGTTCATGGCCGCTGGCGGCCAGATCCTCCCGCATGCGGCGATCGCTCATGAGGCTGGATATAGCCTCCGCCAGTTGCTCGTCGTTTCCAGGCGCCACCAGAGAACCTGCCCTGCCGTCGTCCACTACATAGCTCATGCCGCTGCCTGGAACATTGGCGGCCAGACAGGCCCGACCGGCCCGCATGGCTTCCAGAAGAACCAGGCCAAAGGCTTCAGTTCGGTCAATGGAAGGCAGGCAGAAAAGGTCCGTCAGGGACAGGCAGGCCTCTCGTTCCGCATTGGAGACCTGGCCGGCGAACAGCGTCCGCCGATCCAGTCTCAGGTCGCGACTTAATTTTTTCAGCTTTTCTTCTTCCTCGCCCCGACCTATCAGGCAAAGATTGATATGTGACAGACGGGCCACAGCCTTCAGCAGAATGGAAAAGCCCTTGTAATGACTTAGGCGGCCCACGGCCAGAACCCGGCTGCCCTTTGGCTTCTCCCTGAACCAGGAAACGGCCGGGCTGGATTCCGCACCTCGGGACGGTGAAGGATGGAGAGGCAAGGCCAGTGGTATGACCCGCACTTTATCTAAAAACGCGCTGAGAGTCTGACTGCTGGCGGCATAACGAGGCGAGGTGACGACAATGCTGGCCGCCCGTCGCAGCAAACCTCGTTCCAGCGCCCGCCAAATGGGCATGAGGGGCGGCATGGGGGCTTGTTCTGGAGGAAAGACGACATCCGAATGCCAATGCAGCACGAGGGGAACGGGAGAAGGAATGGGCCACAGAGCCGCTCCGGCCGGGTTGGGGCAATGCAGATGAATCAGGTCCGGCCTGAAATCACGACAGGCCCTTCGGACGGCCAGCAGCAAAGCCGGAGATAAAGGCGCGTAACCGCCTACTTTCGACCAAACGCCGAAACGCTTTACCGTCAAATTGGCCATAGGACGGCCAGTCCCCGGAGGCGACTGGCCGGCATGGGCCAACACCAGCACCTCATGCCCATTTTCAGCCTGCCGCCCAGCCAGATCATGGAGAAAAAACTCCATTCCTCCGGCGTCGGGCGGATAGTATTTACCTATATGAATCAAGCGAAGGCGGTTATCGGCCAAATGCGGTCCATCCTCCCGGCGGCTTTTGTAGTTATAGCTCAAATCGCCGATAAACAACCGGAAGTCTTTGCGGGAAAGAAATTGAAATATTCAAAAAAAACATTAAAAACAATGCATTAATTTATAATATGTTTTGGATGCCCACAAAAATACCATAAAGTACGTCGCGCGCAATCAGCGCTTTCCATCTGTAGCCATCAGAGTCAAAGCAGTTTTATCAGAGCAGGCTGCTAATTCATATCGCTTTAAGACAAGCCATTCCCCAATAGTTTCTAAAAAACAACTACGGCGCTTCAAAGCGCTTACTTCACAGCATGACTATAAGCTCATATTATACAGTTGCGATAAGGCAAATGCAAGCCTTAACATAAGCTGCGTCAACGCAAAATAGAAATGTCCGCCAAAACGGGATAGACTGAGTTCCTAGGCTGCCGCTTTTTCCGAGTTTTCATAGTGGGCGGATATAGCTCCGCCCACTATGAAAACTCAAGCACATGCCTACTGCCCCCGCCGTAAGCGCCGCCAGGCATCAATGACAAATCAAAATCTTTACCCAGAAAGCACGCCCTGATTTTACCCTACAAGCCTTCTTCAGCCGCCACCTTGTTCCCACGCTCTTGTCAATACGCGAAAACCAATACAACGAGGCCGCCTTAAGCCAAACTTATCTGGCCGCTGTTTTTCGCGATTGACGCGAAGCTGTACGCCGCTTTTTTGAAAACTTCCACCAACGAGGGGTCAAAATGCGAGCCGGAACCTTCGATGATTATGGCGGAAGCCTTTTCCGTGTCCATAGGCGCCTTGTAGGGCCGGTAGGAGGTCAGGGCGTCATAGACGTCGGCAATGGCCATGATGCGGCCCAAAAGCGGTATGTCGCGGCCAGAAAGGCCCGCCGGGTAGCCGTTGCCGTCCCATTTTTCGTGGTGAGAGCCCGCGACGACCTCGGCATATTGCAGAAAAAGCCGGTTTTCGCCTTTCCTGTCCAGCCGTCTGATGGCCTCCACGCCTTTGACGGTATGGCTTTTCATGATCTCAAACTCTTCGGCCGTCAATGGCCCCGCTTTGTTCAGTATGGCGTCGCTGATGAATATCTTTCCCAGGTCATGCAGCTGGGTCGAAGGCGCCGCGTATTCCATATTCTCCCAGCCCAGAAGCTCTTCGGAATATATGCCGCATTCCAGCATGCGGTCGATGAGCAGTTCCACATATTTCTGCGTCCGGCTGATGTGCCCGCCGGTGAAAACGTCGCGGAACTCCACCAGTTCGGCCAGGGAATTGATTATAAAAGCCTGGAGACCGGCGATTCGCGCCGTCTTGTCCTTGACTTTTTCTATCAGGTCTTCGTTGAGCTTTTTCAGCTCCGCCTTCTGCCTTTCGATGAGCAGGTGGTTTTCAATGCGCTTCAAGAGAATTGCGGCAGAAAATGGTTTTATTACGTAATCCGCCGCTCCCAGTTCCAGGCCCTCCAGTTCGTCCATTTCCTCGGTCTTGGCCGTCACGAAGATGATTGGTATATGCATGTAGCGGGTCTCGGCCTTCAATATCCTGATGACGTCGAAGCCGTCCATGCCGGGCATGCCTATGTCCAGAAGAATCAGGTCCGGCTTCACGCTTTCCAGGAATTTGAAGAGCCTTTCCGCCGAGGGCAGGGCGTAGACCTCGTAGAAATTTTTGAGCATGTTTTTGCCGATGTTCAAATTGGCCTGATTGTCGTCCACCAGCATGATGGTTTGCCGCTTGCGCTCCAACATGTATTCTCCTTTCAGTTCATGCTGACAGGAGCGATTTTCTTTTTTCCCTTTTGTCGAAAAATTCGTCAACCGCCCGCACAATCAGGTAAGGGTCAAGCGTCTTCAACAGATATCTTTCCGGTCTCAGTTCTCTGACCCCTTTGATGGAAGCCGCATCGCCCCTCCTTGTCAGAAAGATGACCGGCAGATCGACATACTCAAGCTCCATGCGGATCATTTCCAAAACCTGTTTCCCGTTGCAAACGGGCATCTCGTAATCGAGGAGGATCAGATCGGGCTTGTTCAAAGCCATGCTTTTGATGGCCGCGATGCCGGAATTGGCCAGGGTCACGTGGTATTTGTCGTCCAGCCAGCTTTTAAGGGCCCTGAGCATGGCCCCTGAATCGTCCACCACCAGTATTTTTCCATTTCTTTTCTTCTTCTTGACGGTGAAGTGCAAAAGAAAGGCCTCTATCTGGGCGGCAATGCCGGCCGGGGTCGCCGAGGCCGCCGTATCCCGCTGGATGAGGTGCAAAAGGTGGGAGGGAAATATGGAGCCCAAAAGTTTCAGAGTTTCCGCTCCGCCCACGCCGAAAAGCGGAATATAATCCCTGGTCGCCCAATTTTTCAGCGTGCGCGCCAGCTCCTGCCACTCGCGCAATTTCGTGTCCGCGTCTATCAATACAAGGCCGTGCACTGGCTGGCTGAAGGCGATGTAAGCGGCCTCGAGATCGACCGGAATCGCCTCCGCCCTATAGGATTCCACGGACATATTGTCCCTGATCTCCACGCGCAGCTCATTGCGCTCATCCCCCACAATCAATATGTTCTTCATATCGTCTCTCTTATGCCAAATTTACCGGACTTCAGGTCGAAAAGCTCCTCAAAGGCCATGCAGTCCACCCGCTCGCGCAGCCAGGCCACCAGGTCCCCGCCGCTTTCATAGCGGAAGCCTTCCAGCTTCGTCATGGCCGCGTCAACCCTGTCCATATCGAAGGCCCGCGCGGCTTCGGACAGCTCCAGCAAAAGCTCCGGGGCTGGGCCCTCCCTGGCCGGGGGCTTGTCCGCGGCGGCCTCTATTGCGTCCAAATCCTTGTCCAGAGCTCCAAGAAGTTTTTCCGCCGCTTTTTCAAAGGCCTCGTGCCCGGCCCGAATGGTCGCGAGATTTCCAGCCGCGGCGGCCTTTTCCAGTGTTTCGGCCATGAGCCCCAGCTCCCTCGCGCAAATGCCGTAGCTGGAACCCTTGATCCCGTGAACGGCGATGGCGTAATCCGCCAGATTTCCCCTCTCCAGATATTCCCCGAGGTCCCTCAGAAGGCGCCTCGTGCCTGCCGAATACGAGCGCAGGACCTTCATCAGAAGCCCTTCATCGCCGCCGAAGCGTCTCAAGACGCCGCCCATGTCCAGGCCCTCGATGAGCATTTTTCCTGAAAGAGAGCCGTCGCCTCCGGCCTCCGGCGGCTGGGAGGCTTCATCCCCCGCCGCCGCCCGTTCCAGGGCCTTGTTCCGCACCCAGCGGCGCAGAACCGCATCCAGTTTCACCGTGTCTATGGGTTTGGAGATGAAGTCCTGAAAGCCGTTCCGCAGGAACATTTCCTCATTGCCCACAATGGCGTTGGCCGTAAGCGCGATGATGGGTATATTTTCGGCGTAGTCGGTTCCGATTTCCTCCCGGATGATCCGTGCAGCCTCCAGGCCGTCCATGCCAGGCATCATGTGATCCATAAAGACCACGCTGTAGCGCGGCGCCCCCGCCCGGATCATTTCAACGGCCTGGCTCCCGCTCATGGCGCAGTCGATTTTCGCCCCATAAGGCGTCATCATGCCCTTCACCACGTCCAGGTTCGTCTCTATGTCGTCCACCACCAGGATGTGGGCGTAAGAGAGATCGGCCCGGCGCAGTTTCGCGCGGCTCACCCGCCTGGAAAGCGTATAGCGCAGGCTCATAAGATTTTCGGCCACCTCGCGCCCGATGGGCGCCCCGGAAACGAAGCCCTGGCGCAGACGCACCTGAAAGAGCGTGCCCCGGCCATATACGCTCTCCACCCTTATGCTTCCGCCCATCATTTCTACCAGGCATTTGGTGATGGGCAGGCCCAGGCCCGTACCTTCGACTTTGCGGTTCGTCTCCACATCCACCTGGTTATATTCCGAAAAAATCTTGAGCAAGCCTTCGCGCTTAATGCCTATGCCAGTATCCCGTATGCTGGAAACAAGCCAGACGTCCTCCCCTTCCCTCTCGTGGGAGAGCCGCCATTCCACTTCCCCGGCCTGGGTGTATTTGAAGGCGTTGGAGAGGAGATTGTTGAAAATCTGCTTGACGCGCAGGTCGTCTCCGAAAAGCAATCCGGGCAGGTTTTCGTCCACGCGCAGCCTGAAGGCGATGGGTTTTTCCTCGATGCGCACGAGGTTCAAGGTCGCGATATCGTTGATGAGACTTGGGGTGTCGTACTCGGTGGGCAAAAGCTCGAATTTTCCGGCCTCTATTTTGGAGATGTCCAAAATGTCGTTGACGATGCTTAAGATGGTGAGGCCTGAGCCGCGTATTTTTTCCAGCCAGGCCGCCACATCCTCCCCCAGCCCCTCGGCGTCCAGAGCCAGTTCAGAAAGCCCGACCACGGCGTTCAAGGGGGTTCGTATCTCATGGCTCATTTGGGCCAGGAAGGCGCTTTTGGCGTGGTTGGCCTCTCTGGTGTCCGCCAGGGCGATTTCCAGTCGGGCGGCCTGTTCTTCAATCGCGGCCATCATTTTTTTCTGTTCTCGCAGGTCGCGGGAATAGGCGGCGACAGCGAAACCGTCTCCATAGGGTACGCGAACCAGGGTAAGTTCGCAAGGCATTGGCGAGCCGTCCGGCAGCCGGTACATCCACTCATGGCTGGCTGCGCCTTTTTGATATGCTTCGCGCACCACGGAGGGGCCCTTTTCCCGCGTGAGGCGTCCATCTGGCTGATATTCCGGAGAAAGATCGTAATATCGATCTATATATTCCCGCTTGCTTTCCAGGCCGAAAAGCTTCACCGCCGCATTGTTGCAGTCGATCATGACGAAATCTTTGTCCCAGAGACGGCTGGCCAGGGGGGTGGCGTCCAGCATGATGCTTATCCGGTCGTGTTCCGCCCGGATTTCAGCGGCCTGGGATTCGAGCGTTTCCCGGAGCTTTTCCAGGGCGCGGTTCATGACGTCCCTGTCCGATCGCGGCGCGACAGTCGCCTTCAAATCGCCGCCGGCGATGGCCTCCACCGCCAGAACCTGACGGCGGGTATTGGCGATCATGCTGTTGAAGGCCTCGGCCAGGGCGCCCATTTCATCTTTGGTCGAGACCTTGAGGTCGATATCCGCATCTCCCGCCGCCAAGGAGGAGGCGGCCAGGGTCATGTCCAGGACGGGTTTGATGATGCGCCCGACCGCCATGAGGATGGCAGCGATGGAAGCGGTCAGCATGGCTAAGGTGATCCCGGCCCCGTCCCGGAGGAAGGCCATGATGGTTCTGGTCTCTTCAGCCAGATACTGGCCGGCGAAGATCATGCCGATGGGTCGCCCGTCCGGGCCGTCCAGGGGGGCATACTGAGCTACGGCGATGCGCCCCATGACGTCGATCCGGCCGGAATAGGCCCTGCCGGAGAGAACTTCCCGGACGACTTCCGGATCGGCCCGGGTGCCCACCGCGCTGGCGCCGTCTTCCCCACGCACCGTGCTGGCCACCCTTTCGTCACCCAGAACGAGGGTTATTTCACAATCGGTCGCCGCCTTTTGCGCCTCCACAAAGCGATCCGTATCCAGGCGGTAGCCCACGCTCACCGCGCCCGCGAGGGCCCCGCGAGCGTCGTAAAGGGGCGCGCCCGCGCGGGCGGCGAGGCGCACAGCCGTGCCCGTCTCGACGGCGGCCAGGGCTTCGCCGGAAAGGGCCGCCCGGATATTGGCCTGGGACATGAGGGAATCGCCGAAACGCTCCGGCTCGTGGGTGCGCGCGATGACCCGGCCCCGCAGGTCCGTGATGGTGCAGAATTCGCCTCCGGTCTCGGCAAGAAGGAAAGCCGCGCGGGACAGGACTTCCTCGCGCCGCAGGCCCCTCGCCGCTTCGGCCAAAGCCTGGTCCCTGGCCAGGCCTAGCGCGACGGCCCTGGCCTCCGTCTTCATGGAATCGAGGGAGCGCAAGGCGACCCGTATCGCCGAATCGACCTTCCCCATCGTCGTGGTATCGACGAAATCTGAAAACAGCACGATGTTTGAAACGAGTATCGCCGCAGCCAGGGCCAGGATGATGATGATCGATGGCAGCAATATTTTCGTCTTAATGCTCGTCATGAATGAATTTGCTTCCTAGTTTCATAAAAAGAAATCCTCCTCAGGAAAAAATATGCGGTCTGTTGGTAAATTATGAAAGCGAAACCGTCCGGCATTGGCATGAGGTTAAAATATTATGGTATTGC
>QMCE01769585.1_pt1 | contig 13876 bp, 10 predicted proteins | sample 1821851 | NCBI WGS metagenome assembly QMCE01 (sample SAMN09453174, study PRJNA476694) | Termite gut metagenome, whole genome shotgun sequencing project. | isolation source: worker | host: Odontotermes sp. | place: South Africa:Pretoria | collected 2016-01-28 | reverse complement strand
TCCCGTCTTTGACAGTTAGATAAATAAAAAATCGCTGCAGCTCCCTGTTTATGGTCATCTGCAGCGATTTTATATCATTCACGGAGTATAGTAATTTATTCCCTTCCTTTACTTTTTTTCTGGATTTCCTTCATCTTTCTTTTGGTGATAAACTGGCTGTCAGTACGGAAACCGCAAGCATCATGCAGGGCATCCGTGATCTTTTCACGGCTGTACAGCGGCATATAGCCTTGCTCCTCAATGTCGGCGAAATTCATTCCTTTTAGAGTCTCCAGTACCTCTTCACAGGTATACTTTTTATCCAGTCTCTTCTCCAGAACACGGTATGTCAGGAGCGCGAGGAAACAGGTCAGGAAGTGGGCCTTGATGCGTTCTTCCCTCCGGACATAAACAGGCCGGGCGGAAAAATCGGTTTTCATGATCCGGAAGCATGATTCGATCTGCCATCTCCCCTCGCTGACCTTCAGGATATCCCGGGGATGGTCATCCAGAAGATCGGTGCATATGGCATATAAGCCATCGTATTTCTCTTCCTCGGCAATCTTTTCGACATCCAGGTAGTAATAGGTCTTAGCCGCCTCCCCTTCTTTTGTGACAGCTGCTTTCCCGACAAACCTTGCCGGGTCGTTAGGATTCTTCCGCTGTTTTTTCAGGCTGCCGGAAGCCACCATTTTCTCAGCCCGCTCCACCTGCCGGCCGCGGATGTTTTTCTGGTATGCGGCATATTTAGGGGAATAGGTGACGATCAGCCGCTGATGCAGCTTCTTTGTAGTATAGGGCTCATCTTTATAAAAGAGGCTGCTTTTATCTTCGTCCGGCAAGTCTGTGATATCAACTTTCCTGTCATCCGAGATACTCCGGAACCCCGTCCTGTCCAGAGCCCAGGCACGGTCCTCGGCCGGCAGTTTTTTAATGGACTGCGTGACGATGAAGGCGCGCTGTCCCATATGGTTGAACTCCCGGTTGCTTTCCGAGGCCAGCCCGGCGTCGCTGCAGTAAATGAACCGGTCGCACCCGAAATCCTTAAGGATTTTCTGCTCCAACGGCTTGAGCGACTGCTGCTCGTTCTGATTGCCGGGAAAAAGAGAAAACGCCAGCGGGATGCCGTCCCCGTCGGTAAACAGCCCCATCTGGATAATCGGGTTGGGGCGGTGTTCCTTGCTTTTCCCGTATTTCCTGTCACCGTCCTCCTGCTCTATTTCAAAGTAGTAGTTGGTGCAGTCATAATAAAGGATGCGGTCATTCCTATGTACCGTGAGGCGGCTGTTTTTAAACACTTCGGCCTGAATAAAATCACATTCGCCGGCAAGTATGCTCAGGGCACGGTAGACATCATGGAGCTCATATGAGGGAGGCTCAAGGAATTTCCGGGCGGCCTGAAAAGAAGAGCTTTTGCTTTGTGGTTCCAAGATTCTGGTATAGACCAGGTCAGAAAGGATGGCGTTAAGGTCAAACTTAAACTTATATTTTTCCCTGATCTTGCGGCAGGTCTGGTCAAGCTTTAGAGAATAGTAAACGGACTGCGGGAAAAGGTAACCGCCTCCGAAAAACTTCTGGACATGATAATCCAGCTGGCGGTCGGAGTGGAAGGGAATGAGGACAGTCTTGGTTTCATTGTCTTTTTTGTATTTCATTGTTTCGATTTCGGCCTGTTCTCTGGCCCAGGCCAAGACGCCATCCCTGTCAGTGCCGAGCTTCAGGGACAGTTCAGCTAGGTTCCCGAGCTTGCGGATGGTTTTGGAAGTACTTTTCCCTTTGTCATTGATATAGGATTTGGTGATGTAAAAAGACTCGGAATTTTTAGATTTAGTAGTAGTCACACGCATAGTACAATCCTCCATAAGAGTATTGTACCATATATTACCAACAATTACTATATAATAAATAAAAATATTTGACAAAAAAATACAGACTCTATGCGGCCTGCAAAGATTTTTCTTCTATTTAACTGTCAAACTCCCGGATCCTTCTCCTCTTTTACTCATCTAATCTCTTAGTTTTTGAATATTTATTTTATGAACATACTAAAAAATATTATACATCCTGAAGTACGGTAAATCAAATGGATTATTAATTCTTCTGTAACATAATATTGACCTACAGTGCCTCATGGTGATATAATCGCTTTTAAATAAACGAAATAACTAATCATATTCAATGTGATAGAAAAGAGATTTCATGATCAAATTAAAAGATCCAGTAATCATATGCGGAATAATACTATTTGGTGCCGTCTTTCTCTATTATACTGTTGTGAATCCGGTTATTGTTAATTTCCATGACGACTGGAGATACTTTGGGTTTTTTGAGTCCGACCCTATCCCTAGACTGGGCAGGTGGAATATCACGCGTCTTTTTCAGGAACATTTAATGCCTCTGTCCGGCTATTTAACGGCATTTATCATCTATCCACTGACAGGTGACTATCTGGCTTCATCCAGTATTTCTTTGGCACTGCTGATGGCACTGTCTTTGAATATCTTATTCTTTGCTTTATATCGATTGTTCAGCGTCTTATGTCCAAAGAAAGACTTATGCCTGTTAGCCAGCTGCTTTATGATGCTGTTATGTTTTACCATATTTAAGCACAGTCCGGAAAGTAATGTTCACATGTTCTTTTCTAATGAGTACAACCTATATTTCTATTATGTTTTTCCTAATATTTTAAATTCCGTTACTGTCTTACTATTAACCCGGCATCTGATATTGAACAACCGTCTTTCCCTGCTGACAGATGCTCCGGTCAAGTCTGGTATCTTAGTTGTGGCCATCTATTTCTGCATCTTCTCTATGCTTTTTTCTGCGGGCATATTGTTATCGTTCGCTATTATCATAGTTTTACAGAGGTTTTATGCGGCAGTCCGTCAAAATAAAAAATTATCTGTTGGAATACAAGGTTTTATAGTAGAATTGTTCAAGCACTATAACATAGCCGTACTCATCATCACCGGCACCGGAGTGGCGATGATACTTGAACTCCAAAGCGGCCGCTCCAATGCCGATTGGGATTCCATCTTTACCGGTTCGCTGTTAAGCTCCGCCTTTTTTAGAAGAATTCTAGCAGCGGCAAGCGGGTTGATCGGACTTTTTAGATCAATCAATAAATATATTATTATAATATTATTGTTTATCGTAGTCGTAGCCGCCGCACACTGCTTCATAAAACGTAAGGACCGACTTCACCCAATAATGAATAGAGTCTTTCAATCCATATCATGTTCTATATTCTTGATGATCTTTTACACCTTGATTGCCGCAAAAGGAGGAATCGACCGGGCCGAGTTGGTTTACTGTGTCTATGGAATATTCTTTTTCTTAATCTTGGCCGTCACTTTATCATGTCTATATATACTAGAAAATATTGCCTATTCCCGTATCTTGTTTCCTTTTATCCTGACAATGCTGTTCATGATTCTCATCAATTATACAAGATGGCCGTATGAATCCCATAACGCACTGCAGCAGTCACAACTGACCAATCAGGTCATTGATGCCATCACTGAAGCCAGTGAGGCTGGCCATCAGGCTGTTGTGCTACACGTTCCGGCGGATTATATACCAGCATGGGCAGTCAGCAGGCTTTCCCATACCTTATATTATCATAATCTTACCACAACACGGATAAGAATAGCCGATGTCATCTATGATGCCGATCACAAGGTTTATTATGTTCCAGAACTCTGATATATTGCTTTATAAGCCGCCAACGTTTTGTCAGGGGATTCTCAAAGCGGGGAAAATCTGCATTGGGGCCGCGCCATTTGTGAAAGAGAAAAGGCGTGATGCCCTCCGTTTCCGGCAGGGGATGTTCGTGTCCGAAATATCTGGCGGCCTCTAATGGAGCAATTTTCATTCCTGCCGCTTCGATCCGATGTTTGTTCATACAGCACAGGAAAATATCTTCATTATAGGATCCGTCTTTGGCGGGCTCCCAATTCAAATTGGCCTGCCGAGGAAACTCAAGCAGTTTTTTACTCCGTAAGGAAACACTGTTGCCCACTCGGCAGAGGTTTCCATAAACATCATGATAACAATGTTCCCGTGCTGGCAACGGCCATGGAGAACCGATATAGTCATATTTAAGAAAATCTTCTCGCCAGCTCTCAGGATGTACCACAAAGCCATCGTAATGGATCAGAAGGACGTACGGAGTGTCTATATAGTCTCCCAGTTCATAAACCATCTTATAATTAAAGTGATCAATCTCCGATAGCTTGGAGGTTTTTTTCCAGCTAATTCCGACGGGCAGAAAAAACGGCCTTCTATGCGTTATCAACACCACTTTTCCAAAATCAATGCCCCGCATACTGTATTGCAGTGCTTTGATTGTCTCATAGAGCTTTACGCTTGTCATGGCCGCTAAAGTAACTTGCGGTAATTGTAATTTTTCCGATGTCAGTTTTTTCATATTTTAATCCGCTACCTCTAATAGCAACTCTTGATACTATTTATTCAGCATTCTCCTGATTCTTCGGCCAATGCCCCGAATCCTTCTGATACAATAGTGCTTGCCATAAAGTAACCGGCTCCTTATCGTCTGCATACCCAGCCACAACCCTGTCGATTTCCGGTTAATCATCCGGTACTTTGGACTGCTTGCCTTATAACGTTCCAGTTCCTGCCGGCACGCTTCATCACTGAATATTCTCCCCTTCCGGTCCTGGTAATGCCAGCCCTGATAAATATTCTGCTCCGAAGCCCAATAGCCGTCAGAAACATTGTGACGTGCCCAGTATTTCGGGGCAATAATATATTTTACCGTAGTACTGGTATATGCAGGAAAATAGGCAAAGGAGGAGTTAGACAGCAACAGATAGGCGGCATTTTTAAGTATTGCGTAGTCTTTGGCTAGGTCAAAATTATACGCCGGTATCCCCGGCAAGATCTTGCCAGCTTCCTTCACGTCGTTGGTAATAATCATGAATTCCATATCTGGCCTGATCTTCCGCATATTTTTCATGCCTTGCCGCCAATAGTTCTTCCGGAGGTACAGCTCCGGACAATCCAGATAATCACTGCAGCGCAGATGCAGAATACACAGATTGTCCCGACTAAACTCCATCACATCATATTCCGGTTTCACAGTAAGCCATTCTCTGATCTCGTCATGATATTTCCGATAATAATCTTCCGACTGCATGTTTCCATATAATAAAGTTCCGTCACCTATCATTCGTAACTGCTCATCCGTACCGGTAATATAACAGCCGTGTTCCAAGTCATGCTTGGAATTGCCTAGGAATATCCGGTCCTCTTTTTCTTGATATATTCTGATAAAATCCTTTTTATCGGATCGAATGCCATAATCGAGATCCATAAAATACAGTCCGCAGTTGCTATGGATGTTATTAGCAACCGTTTCTTCCCCCAAGATCGAATACTCATATCCTAAGTCCTTGGCAATGCATCTGACCGTTATATAGCAGAACAGCTGATTCCCCAGCCCCTGTCCCCGTAGCAGCTCCGTCCCTATCATTTCATACCTCACGCATACTATCTAAGAATTTCCTATTTATTGTAACATGGTTTCAATCAGCTTCCCATCTTCCACTTTATAGATTATATCACACTTAGCAATCGTATTTAACCGATGGGCAATAATGATCATCGTCTTTTTACCATGAAAACTGTTCACGGCATCCATAACCGCTTTTTCTGTATCATTATCTAGGGCCGAAGTAGCCTCATCAAACACCAGTATCTCCGGATTGTGGTACAATGCCCGTGCAATCCCGATCCGCTGCCGCTGACCGCCGGACAGCCTGACTCCCCTGTCGCCAATGGTAGTATCCGCACCCTCCGGCAGGCTTTCGACGAATTCTTTCAGCTGGGCTTCCTCAAGAACCTTCCATATTCTTTCTTCATCGATTTTATCGCGGTCAATCCCGAAAGCAATATTATCCCGGATCGATTCATCCACCAGATAAATCGCCTGCGGGATGTAACCGATCTGAGCCAGCCATGATTCATAATTTTCAAAGATATCCCGGCCATCGCAGGTAATGCTTCCTTCCTTAGCATGCAGCAGTCCCAGTAAGATATCGACAATAGTCGATTTACCGACCCCCGATACACCGATGATACCGACTGATTTCCCTTTCGGCACCTGCATACCGGCATCGCTGAAAATATTTCTGTCCGTACCCGGATAAGCAAATGTTATGCCTTTAAGTTCGATTTTTTCTTGCAGCGATAATCTGGGGGAACGGCTCTTTTCCTTTTCTGCCGCCATATGGGCATCAGTTTTCATGCCTTTTTGAAGATTCTGATACAGAAAATCCAGACTGGGCTGCGTATAGGAGATTTCCGTCACGTAGGTATTGATCCGGGTAAAACTGGGCATAATACGGATCGCGGCCAAGCCAAACGCGCTGATCGTCGTAATCAGATAATCGCTATTTCCCCCATTTTGGATATAAATCAATACAAAAGTAAGAATACTGATCACAAAAACCGTTTCAATCAACAGCCGTGGCACATTATTAAGCAAAGCATAATTTCTGGCCACATTAGCGCCGATCTTCCCGCTCTCATAATAATTACGGATGAAAAACTCCTCCCGGTTCAGCACCTTCACATCCTTTAATCCGTAGATTGCCTGAATCCGCCATTTGGCTATCCGAGACTGGATGGCCTGGTTCCTTTTCCCGATCACATTCATCCGCGGCTTCAGCACCTTGATAATCAGCAGCGTCATCCCGCCGAAAATGACCATGATGAACAGCGTCATTTTCCAGTCGATAATAACCAGCATGGCAAAGATCAGCACGGATACCGTCAATTCACTGGCCAGCTGAAGCAAGGCCAGCAGCAGGGAAAAGCTTTGCGGGATATCGCTGTCCGTAAGCCGGAAAACCGTAGGAATATCCGCTCCCAGATAATCTTCATAGGGACGGTTTAAGAATTCCCGCATCACCCGGCTGATCATTTTATTACGGGTGCGGGTGATAAAGGTGTTTTGCCGGTACACGACAAACAGGCTATAAACATTTTTGATAACAAATATTGCCATTAAGGTCGTTAACAGGATCACCACTAGCTGACCGCTATACTGAATATTCAAAAACTGATAGATATTCTTTAAGGCATCATGCTCATGAATCAGCTCCGTCAGTTCGTCCGGATTCAAGATGACCGACACCGCCGGTATCATCGCGGAAACGCCCAGCGTTTCCAAGATGCCGCCGATAAAAATCATTGCTCCTAGGATAATAAACTGCCGCTTCTGCTGTTTATCCAATATGCATTTCAGCTTAGTGAACATGCCTGTCTTCTCCATAAGTATAATATCCTCTCTGCATTTCTATTTATAATGTCTTCATGCCTCTCCAAGTCATTCTGCTTAACTTTTTTGCCGATAGGGAATCCAATATTTCTCGTACAGCTTCACCGCCCGGTAATACCAGCCGTGAGCCTTGAGCATCATCGTCATCCTAACTCTGTCTCCCCTTGTCGCCCATTCATTTCGATAGACCTCACGAATTCTTTCTTCTTCGCTTTTTAACAGCCGAAACAGCCTTTCTGCAAATTCTTGCTGCCCCTTATCCTTAAAATCAACATAATAAAAAAGCATCCGGCGATAAAAATAATATGCTGATTTTTCTGCCAAAACTTCCAGCCCCTGTTCCCTGAGAAAAGCTTCCTGCTCTTTCCATATCGGTATCTCACAGGCAAACCGCCGCTCCCCCGTCTTTTTATTCATAATACTGCCAGCCCGGTCAACAATATAATTATAGCAGGCCACATCCAAATAAACACAGCGCTTCATCCGGCAGAAAGCTTCGGTAGTATACATAATGTCCTCTGAACTTTTACCCACCGCGAATCTTATCTCTGCCACCAGTTCCCGTACAAATAGCTTACTCCAGACCGAAGGATAGATCCGGTACTGCCGATGCCCGCAGATATAGATTTCCAGTGCTTCCTCCCGCGACAGGCCAACTACTTCACCTGTCGTCCGCCGCTCCTGTCCGCTGCCTCCCAGCTGCCGAAAATCGCATACCGCCACCTGAGCATCCTGAGCCGTCAGAGCCGCCAACATTCTCTCATACATATCAGCTTCAATAAAATCATCCCCATCTACATAGCCGATATACTTCCCCTTAACTATTGCCAGACCAGCATTACGGGCATCCGAAAGCCCGCCGTTCTTTTTATGAACAACCCTGATTCTTGCATCCTGCCTGGCATATTCATCACAAAGCTCCCCCGAACCGTCATCCGAACCGTCATCCACCAAAATAATCTCCAGTTCCCGATAGCTCTGTTTTATCAACGATTCCACACAACGCGGCAGATATTCCTTAATATTATAAACTGCCACAATCACCGATATCAGTCCGTCATCACTCATCCTATTTTCCTCAGACTAACCTGCCATCTGCCGACACCTTGATCATCCCCGGTGTAAAAATATCGTTACATTCCTGGTTATTAAACCATTTCGCCGGCGCAATGATGCACTTATCCTTCCGCTCGTTAATCCACGAAGCCCACCAGCTGAAACTGCTGTTGGCAATGATATGATGCCGGCACTTGCTCATCAGCATCATGTCTAAAAACCCGGTATGTTCGGTAGTCTCTTCAATGATATTGAACTGCTCCGGCAATTCCGCCTCACCTGGCCGGCGGTACCGTGACTCCAGCCAGTTTTTTGCCCATTTCAGGTCATTGCTGAAAACATAAAAATAAGCATTGGGATACCGGGTCTTCATATAAGCAATGGCTGTCTCATAATACCGGTCTGTACAGATACCTCCGTAACGCTCATCCGCCAGCAGATAATCGCCTCTGCGAATATGTACGCTGATCGCCTCAGTATTGTCGATCATATACTGATGCGTGCCAATATGCTGGTCAAGGTCTGCCGGCAGATGCATGGTGCTCCGCTCCGGAAACGTAAATACTTTCCGGACTTCCTCTTCAATATCCTTAAAATATTTCTCACTCTGAAACCACCCGGTCAGATAGGCCGGATCATGCTCCAGCAGATTCGTGTCAAAATTACAATCCTTCTCCTTAACCTCCATGCTCCGGCGCCCCAATAACCGCCGCCGAATACGGTGCGATATTTTCAAAGACCCGTCCGTCATCGACGTGATCTCATCCCAGGAAGCCCGCGGATAATCAATCCCAAAAACCGACAGCATAATCGGTCTCGCATGATCATGCCGGTATTCATTAATATCATCAAACTTCACTGTCTTCCCCTGCGAACAAAGCTTTAAATATAACGCATACTGAAACATCTGATTCCCCAGCCCGCCTGACATCCTGATAATAACCATACTACTCCCATCCGCACCCAATATGCTATCTAATCTTTTCGCTTTGCCATTGCTGGAACATCAAAATATACCAGATCTGAATCCGCCATTCGCCCTTTTCGATAAAGTCATTCCATATCTTCCATACGATATCCGCATCCAAGATCCCTTGCCGCTTCAGGACATCCCTGTCAATCAGAGCCTCAGCCCATTCTCTCAGCCGCGGCTGCTTAAGCCATTTCTCAACCGGAATGCTGAATCCTTTCTTGGGCCGCTCCATCATTTCTTTGGGCACATAGCGGTAGAGTACGTCCCGCAATACCCGCTTACCAGTGCCATCGGCCCGTTTGTACTCTATCGGCAGGCTCCATGCAAATTCTAACACATCCTTGTCCAGCATGGGAACCCTTGTTTCCAAAGAAACTGCCATAGCGGCCCGATCTACCTTCACTAAAATATCATCGGGATGATACATCAGCATGTCAAGGAGCATGAGATTATGATTGGTTTCCGCAAAAAAGCGGGTATCCATCCCGTCAAACAGATATATTCGCTTCTCGTGACTGCGGCTGATCTGCCTGACTAGCTCATCGGTTTTATAAGAATCGATGTATAAGCCGGCGGGATCTTTAGCCCCCAACAGCTTACCCTTGATACGAAACATCGGCTTCCTTGCCAAAGGGCTATGAAGCACCAGCTGGCTGACCGGCTTGCGGACGAAATAGGGTATAGCTCTCATCTTATTCCAGATCCGCTCTACTGAAGCATAGGAGTTATAGCCGCAGAACAACTCATCCCCACCATCCCCGCTCAATGATACCGTCACGTGTTCCCTGGTCATTTTACTGACCAGATAGGTAGGTATCTGAGAGGAATCGGCAAATGGTTCGCCATATATATGCCCCAGTTCCGGGATTACCGCTTCAACGTCCTGTTCGGTTATATAGAGCTCGGTATGCTCCGTTCCCAGATGGGCCGCTATCTCTTTGGCATAGACCGCTTCATTATATCCGCTCACGTCCATTCCTATCGTAAAGCTTCTGACCCTTCTGCTGTCAAGCGACTGCATCAGGGCAACAATCGTGCTGCTGTCGATGCCTGCCGAGAGAAAAGCACCGACCGGCACATCCGCCGCCATCTGCTCCTTGATCGAAGCTTTTAGTAAGCGTTCCAGCTCATCGGCCGCCTCTTCCCGGCTGCCCTTAAAGAGCTGCTCCTGTCCGCATAGCGCCACCTGTTTCATCGACCAGTATGAATAAGCCGTAACCTCCTGATAGGGAGACCGTATCTCCAATATCTTTCCCGCTTCCAGCTTCGATATTCCCCGATAAATAGAAAAAGGCGCCGGGATATATCCATGCCGGAAATACATGTCCAATACCCCCGTATCAATGGGATTCGCAAAGCCTTCCAATACCTCGATGGAGCCGATATCGGAAGCAAACACGAAAGATTTCCCGACAAACCCATAATAAAGCGGTTTTTCACCAACCCGGTCCCTAGCCAAAGATAACATGCGTTCTTTTTTATCGTACACGGCTACAGCAAACATACCCTTGCACATCGTAAGCGTTTCCTTAAGCCCATAGGCTTCTACTGCCGCCAGCAATACTTCCGTATCTGAGGTCCCCCGGAACGGAACGGCCCCTTTTTCTTTCAGCAGCCTCGCGGCAACGCTCTTATAATTATATATCTCACCGTTAAAAACCATCACAAACCGGCCGCTATGCGATTCCATCGGCTGGGCGCCGCTCTCGCTGAGGTCTATGACGGCAAGCCGTCTATGCCCAAACACCACACTCCGGTCAGCCGATATCCATACGCCGCCGGCATCCGGCCCGCGATGAAACATCCGCTCATTCATCCGCTCAATATTCTTCTGAATGTCACCATCAAAATTGCAAAAACCTGCTATCCCACACATAATCTCTCCAAACCGGCAGTTCGGCAAAAAACGCTATTCTGCATGATCCTCTTCCAGAACCGCCGTCTCTATCTTCACAAGTGCCGCTGCCGCTTCCGCTTGGTACCGTTCATAAGCCGCTTCCCAAGACCGATAAGCCGGAAACAAGCTTTCCTGACCCTGTCTTTTATCTTCAAGCATAAACTCCTGCTCTAATATTTCCCCCAGAAATGCCGTGCATTTCGATGCCCCCAGCGCATTTACATGGCCGACGCCGTCATAATAATCCGTTGTAAAATCAATGCCGATCTCGTCATAATAATTATTAAAATTAATAAACCGATAACCATATTCTTCAATAACAGCCGTCATGTAATTATACATCATCTGCTCTTCTGCTTCAATCCGATAAGGCGATACGATAAATATAGCTTTCTGTCCCCGCTCTTGCAAGTAACCCAGCAATTCTACCAGCCTCTCCTCCTGCTCCGCCGGAATCGGCGCCGTCTCCGTTATATGGCTGCACTGCGGTATTCTTTCTAGCTCCAGAGGCACTACGGTATCTTTGATTACAAAGCCTTTCAGCGGATTACTCTTCTCATACCGATAGCAAGCCAGCTGATCCAGGTAAATCATGGTCTTCCAATTAGAATGGTACTTAAATATATCAAAATAATAAGTATAACGTTCTTGCTTATCTCCTACCAACCGGTTAATGGCTTCAATGCGGTTCCATGAATATTTCAAATTATCCGTAACCCCTCTGGCATAAGCCATGTTCGTTGCCATATCCCCGTCTTCCATCGTATACATCCGCATCTCAAAAACCACTACTTTGGGAGACTGGGTCTTATAAGCTTCTTTCAGCAGCGGCAGAGCCGCACTGGGACGCTGGACATGACTGGAAAGCGGATAGCTGGTAATCCCGTATTCCCCCCACATCTGCGGTGCCGCGTAAAACGGATATACCGGACTGGAGCCGATCATGATGACATCAATCGTGTTTTCCTGTTCCGCGTAGAAACCGGTAAAAATATCTTTGACTTCGCCGTTGACCCGGAGGATATAGGTCAGCGAAATCAGGATAAGAACAAATATGAAAAGAAAAACAGCCGATTTTACCCATTCTTTCAGCTTCATGGCTAACCCTCCTCCATTTATATCTTATTTATTTAAGTGAAGCATGGCAAAGCTTTGATAAATACTGCTCCCATTCCTTCCCAATCCGATCTGGATCATAAACATCCTGCAGTCGGGCTGCTTCTATCCCCATAGCCGCCGCTTCCCGAGGATTGTCCAGTACATATCGCATGTTATCTTTTAGTTTTTCCATATCCCTTACCGGGGTCAGCAGGCCGTTTATCCCATGCCGGATCAATTCGGCAGGACCGCCGCAGGGACAGTCGGTGGCCATCACGGTCAGACCCGAGAGCATGGCTTCAAGCAGGGTATTGGGTACCCCCTCCGTATCGGAGGTCAATACAAACAAGCTTGCTTTATAGATCAGCTCAGGAATATGATCGGAGCTGCCCGGCAGCAAAATACGCTCGGCAAGTCCCATTTCCTTGGCCGTGTCAAGCAAGGTTGACCTCAGGTTGCCCTCGCCGTAAATATATAGCTTATACTGGGGAAAGTCATCGGCAAGCCCGGCAAATGCCGCCATTAACATGCGATGATTTTTGTTTTCGTCCACTCTCCCTACGGCGACAATCGTCCGTTCCCGCTCTCCTTCATATCTTGGCCGGAAAAATGACGGACTTACCGGGTTTTTTAATACCTTTACCTTTTTTCTGACCGCTGCCGGGAAAAACAGGCGGCTTGCTGCGGTCTGCAGCACCACGCCGTCCGCATAGCGGAACAGATATCTTGCCGCCCAGCGCAGCAAACGGGTATAATATTCCGCCTGCGGATCCCCGCGCACAGAAACTGCTGTTGAAATCGGCAGACAACAGGATGTGATAAGCGCCATTAAATTATTCTTACCGATGAAAGATAAAATAACATCTGGTTTTTCAGTTTTCCAGATACTTCTAAGCTTACGAAAACGCCGACAAAAATTGATAACGCGGTTACCTGTGGTTTCTTCAGGCGTAATATCTGATATTATCCTTTTGATGTTCCCGTTAAGGGCGTATTCATTTTCTTTTTGATATTGGGTAACCAAGACCACCTGATGGCCGCTCTTGGCCAAAAAATCCGCAAGATTTACGATTACCCGTTCCGTACCGCCTTTATTCAATGCCCCGGCTAACATGGCCACACGCATGAGCTCATCCTCTACTTTCTAAGCTTGCAGCTCGGTATGCTATCTGCTTATTAACATAATTATATCAGCCAGTGCAATAGGACTGATACCACTTCTGAAACATAAAGAAAGACCAGATAAGCCGGGAATAGTTGGCTCCGGTAGACGGCCCGCCATCCCCTGTCAAGAGATAATCATTTATCATGGTATCCATAAAATTAGCATTGAATATCCCCTGCTTCTTCAGGTAAGCCTGGCTGCCCATGTCTAACAGCTGCTCTTTAAGCGGACCTCTCAGCCATTTATCCAAGGGTACGCTAAAACCGGCTTTGGGGCGGTCGAGGAGCTCCTTGGGCAGGTATTCATGAGCAATGTCTTTTAATATCCTTTTGCGGATGCCGCCGCTATACTTGAAACTATGGGGGAGGCGGAAGGAATACTCCATCACATCTTTGTCCAGAA
>QMCE01001244.1_pt1 | contig 13891 bp, 15 predicted proteins | sample 1821851 | NCBI WGS metagenome assembly QMCE01 (sample SAMN09453174, study PRJNA476694) | Termite gut metagenome, whole genome shotgun sequencing project. | isolation source: worker | host: Odontotermes sp. | place: South Africa:Pretoria | collected 2016-01-28 | reverse complement strand
GAAGGCCCGGCTGCTCCAGGCCGCCTCGGCCAGGGCGATGTCGCCGTCCATCGCGCCGCCCGCGAAAAGGGTCTGGGCCATGTCCCGCACCGAGTCCGCCTCGCCGCCGGCCAGCGTCAACTTGTAGTAGGTCTGCTTGTCCGAGCCGGCGTTGCGGCTGGCCCCGGCCCGGACGTGGTCGGCGACCATCACCAGATCGGTCACCCCCAGCATGGCCAGCCGGTCGGCGGCGCAATAGCCGGCCGATCCCGTGCCGGCGACCACCACCTGGCTGGAGACGACCTCGACCGGCTCACCGGCCAGCGTCACTGTTTTGGCCTCCATGCCTCCTCCTTCCCTGGCCGCCTGCCCCTCAACCGGGACCGCGGCGGTTCCCGTCCTCACCCCTCGTCGGAGCGGCGTCCTCTCTCAACCGGCGGATCCGCCGCCGACCCCTGTCCCCACCGGCCTGGCCGGCCCCACCCGCTTCCGTCTCGGTCGGCCTCGGCCGATTCCCGGGCCGCCAGGTCGGGCCGGCCCCTCACAACCGGGGGATCTGCATGCCGCCGCCGACGTTGATGACGTCGCCGGTCGAGTAGGGCATCAGGCCGCTGGCCAGGGCGATGACGGCCCCGGCGACGTCGGACGGCTGGCCCCAGCGCCCCATCGGCGCCAGTCCGGCGGCGAAGAGGGCGTCGTACTTGTCCTTGACCGCCGCCGTCATGTCGGTGGCGACGACGCCGGGACGGATCTCGTAGACCAGGATCGACTCCGGGGCGAGCCGGGCGGCCCAGAGCTGGGTCGCCATCGACACCCCGGCCTTGGAGATGCAGTACTCCCCCCGATCGACCGAGACGGCGACGGCCGAGACGGAGGAGACGTTGATGATGGTGCCGGCCGGAGCGTCCCCGACCGGCCCTGCCCCCTGTTCGCGCTGGGCCACCATCTGGTTGGCGACCAACTGGGTGAGGAAGTAGGGCCCGCGCAGGTTGATCCCCAGCACCCGGTCGAACTCCTCGGGCGAGGCCGCCAGGATGTCCGCCCGGACCCTGGGCGCCACGCCCGCGTTGTTGACCAGCAGATCGACCCGGGAGTAGGCCGCCAGGGTGGCGTCGAGGAAGGCGCGATGGCTGGACAGGTCGTCCACCCGTCCCGCCAGGTAGAGGGCCCGGTCGCCGACCGCCTGGGTGAAGTCCTGGGGCGGGCGCGCCCTGGTCGCCATGACTGCCACCTGCCAGCCCTCGGCGATCAGGCGCCGGGTGATCCCCAGCCCGATCCCGCGTGAGCCGCCTGTCACCATCGCCACCGGCATGTCGTCCTCCTCGCCTGGTCCACTCCTGGGTCCATCTCCTATCGTGGCCCACCCGACCTAGTTTGGCAAGCGCTTTCCAAAACATGGGCGAGCCCCTGTCCGGGTATTCTGGGAGAACACTGAGAGTGGCAGCAGTAGGCTGCGGACGACAATGGACAGGGGACCCGCGCCCGGCGCGCCACCCCTGAACCGGCAGGAAGGACGACCATGGCCCAGCAGGGGTGGTACCCGGATCCAGGTGGACAGGCCGGCATGTTCCGGTATTGGGACGGCCAGACCTGGTCACCGACCATCTCACCCGTCCCTCTGCCCGGCCCGCCGACGCCAGCCGGTGGGCCCGCCGTCCCCAGCGGTCCCCCTCCGCTCCTGACCGGCGCCACCGGAGCGTCGGCCCCCTCCTCCGCCCCGGACCAGGGGGGCTACGACCCCACCCAGCCCCTGGCGGCGGGCCGGTCGTCCGCCTATTACCAGTCGCCCCAGGCCACGCAAGGCGCCTACAGCCAGTTCCAGGCCATGGGCCAGGCCAAACCCAAGAAGCCGGTCGGCCTCTGGGTCATCCTGGTCGTCGGCCTGGTGGCCCTGGCCCTGATCGTCTGGTTCATCGCCAGCCGGATTGCCGGCGGCTCACCCGATCCGGGGCCCACCCAGTACCCGGTGGGCAACCCCACCGACCAGGTCTGCCCGACCTCGACCGGCGAGAACGTCCGGGGGGACCACCCGAGCGACGACGGCTGGGTCTACGGCGGACAGCTGGCCTACCCCGAGCTGGGGGATCCCTGGAGCGCGGTCAGACTTGACGACTACCGGATCCCCTTCGGCCGTGACGTCGCCGAACAAATCATTCCCATCCACCCCAACTACACCGCCGACAGCAGTTGGGTGGCCTCGGTCATGGTCGGCCAGCTTTACGCCGGCGACGGCTTCTTCGCACCCGAGGAGGCCTCCCAGATCGTCAACCGTTGCATCTTCGGGGTCTTCTACGGCGACGCCGAGGTCAAGGCCGACACCCAGCGTTCCGAGGCCTACACCCTGGACGGCAAGCAGGGGTGGATCACCGAGACGAACCTCAGCTTCTCCATCCCCAACCTGCCCACGACATCGGAGCTGGCCATCGTCATCATCGTCCAGACCGGCCAGATGACCTCCTCGATCTTCTACGCCTCCATCCCCAACGACGCCATGCAGTACGAGCCCGACGTCCGCCAGGCCATCGCCAAGCTGAAAGTGGTGGAGTAGCCCCACAGCCGGTGGGGCGAACCGGGGCCGTCAGCCGTGGACGACGACCAGGGTCCCGACCGAGATCCAGTCGTACATCACCTTGGCCAGATCCGGGGTGATGCCGACGCAGCCGTGCGAGGCGGCCTGGCCCATGCTGGCCCAGTAGTTCCCGTGCAGGGCCTGGTCACCGTTGAAGTAGGCGATCCAGGGGACATCGGGCTGGAGATAGTCGGCCCCCTCCATGTCCTGCAGGGGGATCTTCGACTGGACGTGGTAGACCCCGGGCGTGGTCGGGGTCGAAGGCTTGCCGATCACCACGGACCAGGTGCTGACCTGGCTGGTGCCCTCCCACCGGGTCACCGTCCGGGCGCCGAGGTTGACCTCGACCCACTTCTCGCCGCCGGGGACCAGGTACTTGTCGGCCATCGGCACGTTCTGGCTGGTGAAGGGCTGGGTCGTGATCCCGACCTCCAGGTCGATCCCCTCCCCGGTCTTGAGGGCGGCGATCACAGCGGCCGAAACCCCCGCCGGATCGGCCACGCTCGTCCCGTTGGCGCCGTGCTGCTGGACCCCCAAGACCTGGCCGGACGGGCCCACCAGGATCTGTTCCGGCACCGCCTCCTTGGTCAGGTTCTGGGTCACCAGGGCCGGCAGCTCCGCCGCCGCCTTGGCCTCGTCGACGCTGGTGTGGATCGTGCCGGCCGCCGGGTCAGGGGTGAAGACCAGCCAGCCGGCCAGGACCTCGGCCGGAAGAGTGTACTTGGCGTTGCCGGCCTTCAGCAGGTAGGTCGCCGTCACCTGCCGGTTGGCCGCGTCCGCCACCTGCTGGGCGGCGTCGTCGGTGATGGCCGGCGGTTCCGGGACGGTCGGGACGGTCAGGGGCGAGTCCAGGCCCTGACCGGCCGCCAAGGCCTGGGCGACCGCGGCGGCGTCCGCTTGGGCGCCGACCCGGGCCGACTGGACCAGGAAGGTCTTCTGTTCGGCGTCATAGGCCACCGAGGCCGGGGCGGAACGCTGGTCCTCGGTCACGAAGGTCTCGTCGAGCCAGGCCTGGAGCTTGGCCTGATCGACCGACATCGACAGGGCCACGCCCTTGGCCTCGAAGGGGTTGTACCGGGTGAAGGTCGCCAGTTCGGCCCCGGCGGTCATCGCCTGGTCGACCGTCTGGTCGAGGTCGAAGGTGATGCCCAGGTCCTCGGCGCTGGCCTCGACCTGCTTGTCCCCCAGTTCCAAGGTGACCTGGTAGTGGTCGATCAGGGTCGCGGCGACGTTGTGGACCTGGCTGCGGCTGAAGCCGGTGATGTCCTGGTCGGCCAGTTGCGCCCCCGGCTTGGCGTGGCTCTGGAAGAAGACCGTGCCGGCCGCACCGGCGGCGACCAGGAGGATCAGGGCGAGGGCGACGCCGACGATGGTGGTGATCAAGGCGTTGCCACCGGACGGCGCGGGCGCCGCCGGAACCGGTGACGGAGGGACGGGCGCGGGAGCGGGAGTCTGGGGGCCAGGAGGAGGCGGGGGCGCCGCCGGCTCAGATCCGGCTGGGGGCAGGAAGGCGGGCGTCTGATCCGTCTCGGCCTTCTTCCAGGGAACTACCACCGGTGCCTCCTTCTTCACGGCGGATCCTCCCACTGGAGACGGCCTCCCCACAAGCCATCCATCCAGGCGGACACGCCCGCTTTCGCTAGCGGAAATTATACTACTGGCTCCAGCCAAGAAACCGGTCTCACGCGCGCCGGAGTGACTGGGGCCAAGGACTCCCACTATGCTCGTAGTGTGATTTTCAAGGAGGTCGGTGACAACCGTCCCTATCCACCGCATGGCCTGGACCTGAGGGGCTGGGTCGAGATCGAGCCCAGGGAGGTCCGGCTCGATCAGTTGGTGACCACGAAAAGCACCCTCGACCTCCACACCCTGCTGGCCGACGACTCAACCCTCTTCGGTGATCTCTTCCCCCACGTCGTCGCCTGGCACGGCACCTTATACTTGGAAGATGGGCTGCAGAGAGTATTGCGGGCGGCGCTCCAGGGCCGCGGCTCCATCCATGCCCGCGTCCTCAGCCTGGCCGAACCTGACGCCGCCACCACCAGGGTTGAGGACGACCAACCCTGCCAGACAGCGGCGTGAGGGGGCCGAGTGAACCAGCAGAGACTACGGCGGATCCTGTCCACCCCGGTGACCCTGATCATCCTGCTCGCCCTCCTGATCGTCGGCACCGTCTGGGGTTTCAAAGCGGTGACCGCCAAGGTGCCCACCGTGCCGCCGCCGAGCTGCGTCCCCGTGCCCATGACCGAACTGACGACCGGCGCTGTGACCGTCAACGTCTACAACAGCGGTGACATCCGCGGCCTGGCCAGCCGAGTCTCCAAGGCCCTGGAGACCGGTGGCTTCATCGTCAACCACGTCGGCAACACCGAGGAGAGGGCGCTTTCCGTGGTCGTGGTGGGCGCCGCGGCCGACAACCCGGAAGTGCAACTGGTGGCCGCCTGGTTCACCAACCCCGAGATCCAGGCCGACAACCGGCCGGACCACTCGGTCGACGTCCTGCTCGGCAACGACTATGTCGAGGCCGGCGGCATGACCGCCTCACCGCCCGCCAGTCTGCAGATCCCCTCCGGCGAGGTCTGCCTGCCCTCACCCAGCCCGACGCCAACCCCCACGCCGACAGATCCGGCGACGGCCGAACAGCCCGCCTGACCCTGATGATCGGCCAACCTGGACTGGTTTGGCGCCTGGCCTGCTTGACTGGGACTGGTCCCTGGCCGGAACTCTTGGATCGGCGCTCCTGAAAGTCAGCGCTCCTGGTCCTCTCTGATGACGGGGTGGGCCGGCAGGAAGGGGCCATGAAGGACGGCCCCACGCCCGACCGGCCGACGCCCGCCGAGCACCCCACAAGAAAGCGACAGGTTCTGCACCCAGAAAAGACCCGCCGTCCTGTCCCGACGAGGAGGACGGGGATGGGCCCGACGAGTGGTGGGGCGGCCTTCGGCCCCCAGGAGTCGACCAGAAGCCAGCTGGAGACCGACCGAGACCAGTCCCGGCCCGGAGCACGCTCCCCTGGCCTGGCTACTTCGGCAGTCCGACCCGCCGGATGATGATGGAACTGCCGGCGGCGACAGCCGACATGACGACGCCCACCGAGGCCACGCCGCCGGTGGAAGACAGGAAGTTGGACAGTTTCTCGATCGTCACGTCCGCCGGCCCCTCCGATGAGGGAGCCGCCGACCCGCCGGAGGTCGAGGGAGCCGATCCTTGCGCGCTGGGGGCGGAACCGTCCGTGGCTTCCACTTCAGATGAGGGTGCGGACTGAGAGACCGCCGACGACGGCCCTGAAGCCGAGGAGCCGGCCGACGGTGATCCCCCTGTGGCCACTGGAATCCCCGGAAGACTCCTGGTGATCGTCTGGGCGGGCGGCCTCACCACGGGCCGGCCACCGGCCTCGACGATGGAGGCCTCCGCCGGGCTGAGGCCGGTGTTCGCCAACACCCCCGAGTCGGGGGCCAAGGGCTGGCCCACCGGGCTGGCCGGCTGGCCGGGGGCCGAGGGCCCAGCCGTCGTCGCCGGGGCGGACGTCGGACGGTCCGAAGGGGAGGACACCAGGGTCGGAGTCGGGGTGGGCAGAAGATGGTGGGGCCGGTCGTCACTCGGACTAGAGGTGGGGCTGGTGGTCTCGGAGGGCTTCGGCAGGACCGTCACGATCGGATAAGGCTGGGAAGAGTGGTTGCCGTTCGGGCCCTGACTCGTCACCGACGACGTCGGACGGGGGCCGGTCGGATCGGAGGAGGGGCTGGTGGCCGGGGCGGTCGGAGTCGCGGTCGAATCGGAGGAGGGGGACTGGGTCGGGGTGGCCGAGGGGGTTGGCGTGGCCGAACCGGTCGGGGTGGACGAAGGAGGCCGCGTGGCCGAAGGGGTGGGGGTGGCCGAAGGCGAGGTCGGGGACGCGGTCGGTTCCCGGGTCACGACGCCGGAAGGAGTCGGGGAGCCGGACGACGCGGTCGCCGACGGAGTCGGAAGAGCGGAGGTCGGGGTGGCCGAGGGAGTCGGGCCCGACGAAGTCGGACCGGCGGTCGGAGTCGCTGAGCCCGTCGGCTCAATCGTCGGGGTGACCGAACCAGTCGGGGTGGCCGAACCGGTCGGCTCGATTGTCGGGCTTGCCGAACCAGTCGGGCCGTCGGTTGGGGTGGCTGAGCCCGTCGGCCCGTCGGTCGGGCTTCCGCTGGGACCGGTCGGATCCGAGGAGGGGGTGTGGGTTGGTTGGGACGAGGTCGGACCGTCTGAGGGGGTCGGCGAGATGGTCGGAGACGAGCTGGGCGTCGCCGAGGGGGTGGGGGTGCCGCTCGGGGTCACCGGATCGGTCGGATGCGGATGAGTCGGGTCTGAAGGGGTGGGCGTCGAGCCGCCCGAGCAGTGGGAGGATCCCCAGCCCCAACAGCCGCAGTACCAGTCGTTCCGGCCCCGGCCCCAACCCTGTCCCTGGTCGCAGCACCAATTGTCACGGCCAGAAGACGACCGGTTCGAGCAGGGGTCCAGGTCTCTCCCCCGGTCGGCGGCTGAACCATGGACCGCTGCCGTGGAGACCCCAGCCGACGGCGACGACTCGCCGCCCCCCGGCTGGGTGGTGGCGACAAGTGGGTAGGCCGGGGCGTCGCCTGCCGGTGGCGACGCGTACGCCACCACCGGTTGGACCAGGGTGAGTATCCCCGTGGCGACTCCAACCAACACCGAACGCCAGATGGCCATTGATCCCCCGTAATTAGACCCCATATAAGTTTAGGACAAAGCCCACAAGATGACAACATACCTGGTGGCGCAAAAGATCAAGCCAGCAGGAAGTAGCGCAACCAGACGTAGAGCCAGGCCAGCACGACGGTCACACCCGTCACCACCAGACCGTACTTGGTGAACTTCCAGAAGCTGATCGGACGACCCCATTTGGCCGCCACCCCCAGCACGACCACGTTGGCCCCGGCCGCCACCGCCGTGGTGTTGCCGCCCAGGTCGGCCCCGAAGACGAAGGCCCACCAGAGGGGACTGTCGGCGCCGGTGTGACCGGTCGAGGCCACCATCTGGGCCACCACCGGCGTCATCGCGGTCGTGTAGGGGATGTTGTCGACGATGGCGCCCACCACCGCCGAGAAGACCAGGAGACCGCTGGCCCCGGCCAACTCATTGCCGGCCATCAGGCCCGCCGCCGCCCGCCCGATCGTGCCGATGACGCCGACCTGGACCAGGGCCCCCACCAGGACGAAGAGGGCCATGAAGAAGGCCAGGGTCATCCACTCGACCTCGCCCAGGAACTCCTTGGGCCGTGTCCGGCTGACCAGGACCATGACGCCGGCGCCCAGGAGGGCGATGATCGAGGGGTCGACCTGGATCATGGTGTGCATGCCGAAGGCCACCATGGTGCAGGCCAGGACCACCAGACAACGCATCAACAGGGGCTTGTCCTCGATGGCGTCGCTCGGCGACTCCATCCCTCGCAGGGCCTCGTCGACGTTGACCCGCGTCCTCATCTGCCTGCGGAAGAGCAGTTGGAGCAAACCGATCAGCACCGCCAGGAGGATCAGGCAGAGCGGCAGGGAGTGGACCAGGAAGTCGTTGAAGGTCAGGCCGGCCCGGGAGGCGATGATGATGTTCGGCGGATCGGCGATCAGGGTCGACAAGCCGCCGATGTTGGCCGTCAGGATCAGGGCGATCAGGTGGGGGGCCGGGTCCAGGTGCAAACGTTGGCTGACCGACAGGGTGACCGGGGCCACCAGCAGGACGGTGGTGACGTTGTCCAGGACCGGGGAGCAGACGGCCGTGACCGCGATCAGCAGGATCATCAGCCAGGCCGGCCGCCCCCGTGAGGTCCGGGCGGCCCACAGCGCGATGAACTCGAACAGTCCGGTGTGACGCAGGATCGAGACGATGACCATCATCCCGAACAGGAGGAAGAGGACGTTCCAGTCGATGCCGGTCTCATGGTCGAAGAAGGCGGTGCCGGCGTCGACCAGGCCCAGCAGCACCATGACGGCCACGCCGCCCAGGGCCGCCGCCAGACGGTGAACCTTCTCGGTGGCGATCAGGATGTAGCTCACCACAAAAACGGCGATCGCCGCGTAATACACAAACACATTCAAGGTCGGTTCCCATCTCGTGAGTCCGTCGGGGGCCGGCTGTCTTCAATTGTGGATGGACCAGGTCCGGCGCCGAAGCGCCAGGGGACCGGGCCACCGCCCGTCAGGATGGCGACCAGATCCGCTGCCCTGTCACGCCACCGTTGTCAATATTCTACACGGTGGCAATTATTCTGAATTCAGAATTCACTGAAACCACGGGAGGCGCCACGCGCCCTACAACCGCTGCGTCACGCTCGGCAGCCCAAGCGAGCTTGGACTGCTCTCGCCGCTCCTGGCGGTGACGGAGGGATTTGAACCCTCGGTGGGTTGCCCCACACTCGCTTTCGAGGCGAGCTCCATCGGCCACTCGGACACGTCACCGGGAGGAAGCTTACCAAAAAAACTCCGGATCAGCCTCCCGCACTCTTCGGCCCTGACACCGCCGGTCACCGCTGGACGATGGTTGAGGCGGGGGTCGCGGACCACGTCGAACAAGGAGGCGATGGCGCCGGCCTTGGGGTCCAAGGCGCCGTAGACGATCCGGTCGATCCGGGCCAGGACGCAGGCGCCGGCGCACATGGCGCAGGGCTCCAGAGTGACCACCAGGGTGCAGTCCTCCAGCCGCCAGCGGCCCAAGCCCGCCGCCGCCCGTCTGAGGGCGACCACCTCCGCGTGAGCCGTCGGGTCGCCGGTCAGCTCCCGCTCGTTGCCCGCCTCCGCCAGCACCCCGCCGTCCGGGCCGAGCACGACCGCCCCGACCGGCACGTCCCCCCGCCGGCCCGCCTGCCGGGCGGCCGCCAGGGCCCGGTCCATGGCCGCGTCCCAGATCGTCATCGGTCTCCTTCCGCCGGACCCCGCCGGCCAGTCCGTCCGGCGCACCAGAGGGTCCCCGTCCCCGGGGCCTCGCCAGGAGCCGCCGGCACGGCGCCAGTCTACCGAGCCGGTCCGGGCGTGTTCGCCGGACCCGGTGACATCCTGGTGAGCTAGTCTGGGCAATGACACGAAATGGGGACGCCTATGACCACCTACCTGTTGAAGCCCCGCATCCCCGGGGGAACCTGGCTCGCCATCGTCCTCCTCGTCCTCGGCACCGCCGCCACCGTGGTGTCACTCGTCATCGCCCCCGTGCTGGCCCTGCGGGTCATCAGCATCGTCATCGCCCTCATCGGCCTGGTCCTCCTGGTCGTGACCGTGGTGGCCATGCGCCGGCAACGGGTCTGGGTCACCCTCGACGACGAGGGCTACGTCATCGAAAGCCCCCTCGGCGAGTTCTCCGGCTCCTGGCTCGACATCACCGACGTGGCCGTCTCCCGCAGCACCGCCAAGATCGCCCTCTGGCACGGCCCCCACCGCCGCACCATCATCGCCCACCCCGCCCGGCAGATGGACGACGAGTTCATGCGGCTGCGGGAGGGCATCCGTGACCATCTGGAAGCCCTGGACGCCTGAGTCCGCCGGTTTGGATCTGGTCTCCGCTCGCCCCACTCCCTCCCGCCCGACCGGACTTGGTCGCCTCCTGACGGGAGACCGGCCAGGGCGGGAGCGCGAAGCGAGAGTCTCCCGCGACTGGGCGGGCCGGGTGTCTCCCCCGTCGTCCGCCCGCCGATCCCGAAGGTGTCTCCCGCGAGTTTCCTTTGTCCGGCGTCTTCCCGCTAGAGTTGGGCAGTGGATTGGAGGCGTCGCCTAGTTAGGTCTATGGCGCCCGCCTGCTAAGCGGGTTGAGGACACAAATCCTCTCGAGGGTTCAAATCCCTCCGCCTCCGCCATTGGATCGTGCGCCCTCAGATCCGCCCCCCTGCGGGGCGTGAGAACCGGGCCGCTCGGCATAACCCCCCACCCTCGCCCTTTCCCCCACAACCCAGGCCACCAACGGACGCAAGGAGGCCGAACTCCATCGGTGGCCCGGGTTTGGAGGCTGTCTTCGGGTTTCTGGGCTCACAACCCAGGCCACCAACGGGGGTCGGGCCTTGATGGCCATCTCTGGCACGGGTTGCGCACGGGTCCCCCAGCCCTGGTGGGACCCCGCCTCTGGACGGGGTCGTCCACCGTCTGGCTCGGCACTGAGCACGAGGTCCGATGCCGCCAATGAAGAGGTGTGGCTGAGAGGTGTGGCCGATGGGACCCGCTCCTAAGCGGGATCCTCCAACCGGACCAGCTCCAGGGGGGTGTACCGGGGGTGACCGCCGGGCCCCTCGCCGAGGTCTGAGCGGTAGAGGCCGATCCGGTCGACCGTCCAGGCCGGACCCCGATAGACCGCCAGCGCCGCCATGGCGTCCTCCAAACCGACCAGACGACCGGCCCGGGAGACGGTGAGGTGGAAGCGGTTGCGGGCACGCTGGTCGTCGACGGCCCAGGGGCCTCGGACCGCGACCGACAGGGGACCCAGGACGTCCCCCGGATCGCTGACCCCGATCCAACAGGCGTCATGACGGAAGACCCCCGCTCCGGCCAGGGCCAGGTCGAAGGGCGGCACCGCCCGGGCCGCCGCCCGAAGGTTGGCCGCCAGATCGTCCAGGGCGCCCTCGGGCTGCTCGCCGTAGAAGGCCAGGGTGACATGCCAGTTCTGGCGGGGCGTCCAGGGATTGCGGGCCGCCCGGCCACCCGGCGCGACCATGGCCAGGGCCTGGGCCAGATGGTCGCCCACCGTCGCCGGCGGTTCGATCGCGGCGAAAACTCTCATGGCTCCATGGTACTTTCCCCACCGCCAACCCCAGCCGCGGCTGGCCCGGCCCCGCACCGGACAAAGTAGTACAGAAAAACCGGCGGAGCCATCTCACAAAGAGGCCCGCCCGAGGGCTTTCCCACATGGGACCAAAAGAGCCGGAACCGAAGGAGGAGTCCCATGAGCCTGACCATCGCGCCCACCACCGCGCCGACCACCACCGCCCCGCCCGACTGGGTGCTGGCCGCCCCCTTCCGGGCTCACGTCACCCATCTGATGGCGGCTGCCCAGGTCCCCTGGCCGGTCGTCGCCTATCAGGCCGGGGTGCCGCTGGCGACCCTGCGGACCCTCCTCTTCGGCCGCAAGGGCAAGCCACGCCAGAAAATCGCCCGCCAGGCGGCGGCCCGGCTGATCGAGTTGCGGCCGGAGGATCTGGCCTGGATGCGGCTGGCCCAGGTGGGCGCCGGGGCGGCCGGAACCCGGATCCGGCTCCTGCGTGGCCATGGCCTGGGTTGGGACCGGATCGCGGACTTCCTCTCCCTCAGCCGGACGGACTGCCAGGCCATCGCCCGAGGCGAGCGGACCTCCTGTTCGGCCATGGTCGACATCCTGGCCCAATCGGCCTGCGAGGACCTGGACCTCCACCCCTGGGAGGAGCGGGCGGCGATGGACTGGGAGGACTGACCGGGACGAGCCTCAGGCGGCCTCGTCCTCGTCCACGAAGACGAGGTCCTCCACCAGCTTGGGCAGGGTCATCGGGTCGATCGGATAGGGCTGGACCGCCTCGGCCAACGACCAGGCCGCCAGCCAGGAGTCGGCCTCCCTGGCCACCAGCAGCAGCACGGGCGGGCAGTACTCGTACTCGTCGTGGATCTGCTTCGACAGGCCCATCCCGCCGGAGGGGGTCGCCTCACCGTCGAAGACGCAGCAGTCGACGTCATGCTTGTCCAGCTCGGCCAGGACGGCCGCCTGCGTCGCCGCCTCCCGGATCTCCAGGTCGATGCCGCCCAGGGTGGCGCCGAAAGCGTCCCGGACGTCCGCCCGGACGTTGCGATCATCCGAATACACCAGGACGACAACCTTCATACTCACTCCTTGGCCGAGGTACCTTCCCATCATAGCGGGCTATACTGGCCCAAGGCCGTGCTGACAGGGGGTCCAACCGATCCGCCGCCACGGCCAAGAAGACACGGGAGCCCGCTTGGGCTGAGAGGAAGAACCGCCCGTCGAGGGCCTCTTCGACCGCAAGAACCTGATCTGGGTCATACCAGCGTGAGGGATGTTCTCTGGCGACCGCCACCCGTGCCCGTTTGGAAGAAAGGGCACACCGCATCATGTCAACTCCATCGTCCTCCCCGAGCCGGTTCCGCTGGCGCATCGTGGACATCGTCGTCGCCGCCGTCCTGGGCGTGGCCTGCGGCTTCATCATGTGGGCCTGGAACGGGCCCGGCTACGCCCTCTACGAGACCCTGAACGCCGTCACCCCCGGTCTGGGCGGCCTGATGCAGGGCCTCTGGCTCCTGGGCGGACCGCTGGGCGGGCTCATTATCCGCAAGCCGGGCGCCGCCGTCTTCGTCACCATCCTGGCCGCGGCCGTCTCCATGCTCTTCGGCAACGCCTGGGGGGTCGAAACCCTGCTCTTCGGCCTGGCCGAAGGGGTCGGCGCCGAGATCGTCTTCGCCGTCACCGGCTACCGTCGCTTCGGGGTCGTGGCCGCCGTCGTCTCCGGCGTCCTGGCCGGGGCGGCCGAATGGGCCAGCGAACTGGTCACCGGCAACATGCTCAAGGGCTGGACCTACAACCTGGTCTACCTGGGGACCAACGTCCTCTCCGGCGCGGTTCTGGCCGGAGTCCTGGCCTGGATCCTCACCAAGGCCCTGGCCAGAACCGGCGTCCTCAGCCAGTTCGCCGCCGGGCGCGAATGAGCCCGTCAGAGGAAGGGATCGGCGCCGTCTTGAGAAAACGGACGAACCGGCCGGGTCCGGTCCGCCAGACGAGCAGCAGGCCCCATCCAGCGGCCCGGCCAGCCCACTCGACCGAGGGCGAACCCCACCCGACAGCCCACCCTCCCCACTCGCCGAACCGGCCGGGGCCCGGCCGATGAGCGCCATCACCGCCGAGGGCTGGGGCTGGCGCTACGCCGGACGGTCCGACTGGGCGGTCCGGGACCTGACCTTGACCGTCGAGGAGGGCGAACACGTCCTGCTGCTGGGGGCCTCCGGCTCGGGCAAGTCGACCTTCCTGCTGGGGTTGGCCGGGGTGCTCGGCGGCCCCGACAACGGCGAGGCGGATGGTCGCCTGCTGGTGGCGGGCCAGGACCCGGCCCAGCGGACCGGCGCGGTCGGCCTGGTCCAGCAGGACCCGGCGGCCCAAATCGTCCTGGAGCGGGTCGGGGACGATCTGGCCTTCGGCTGCGAGAACCTGGGCCTGCCCCGGGACCAGATCTGGCCGAGGGTGGGCCGGGCCCTGGACGAGGTCGGCCTGACGGTCCCCCTGGACCGTTCGACCTCGGCCCTGTCCGGGGGCCAGCAGCAGAGGCTGGCACTGGCCGGGGCCCTGGCCATGCAGCAGGGCGCGGTGGGCCGGGGCTCCCGTCTCCTCCTGCTCGACGAGCCCACAGCCAAC
>QMCE01001243.1_pt1 | contig 13895 bp, 7 predicted proteins | sample 1821851 | NCBI WGS metagenome assembly QMCE01 (sample SAMN09453174, study PRJNA476694) | Termite gut metagenome, whole genome shotgun sequencing project. | isolation source: worker | host: Odontotermes sp. | place: South Africa:Pretoria | collected 2016-01-28 | reverse complement strand
CGCCTTTCCAACCGCCGCTAACTCTGTCCCACACGGTGTACGATGGCGTGTACAAAATATCGTTTACATCGGAACTGAGGAAATTGAATGTGGGTCCTGCATAAATTTTCAATTGTTTGACAGGTGCAAAATTCAGTGTGGGACGCAATTGCGTTAAATCGCCATAACTGTAATTTTCCCAATTGCCATTATGCAAACTATACTGTACGCCTTCAATGTTTAAACCAACTTTTTCGCCAAAGGAAATTTCGGTACCAAAACCTGCACCAACAGCGAAAAATTCATCGTGGAAATTACCACCTGCACCAATAATTCCGTAGAATTTTTTAGTTCCCGAACGGAACGAAATAGCAGTATTTATAACTTCTCCGCCGCCAATTTCCAATTCCAGCAAACCGCCTTTTCGTACAATATTTATAAGCCCCACGGAAACTCCGTCGGCAGTGTCACGCACATTCACAAGTCCTAATTGAAAGCCACCTTGTTTTGTTACATTTACCATTCCACTTATTTGACATTTCGATTCTTCGGCAACATTGGCAAATCCGCTTAATTGTGCTTTTGTGGTTTGGCTCACATTTGCAAAACCTGTCAATTGTGCGCTTGCGGTTTTTCCCACATTCACAAATCCACTCAATTGCGCCACCGATTCTTCAGCAACATTAGCAAATCCGGTCATTTGCACTTTGGTGGTTTTTCCCACGTTCACAAAACCCGACATTTGACAATCTGCTGTTTCGGCAAGATTCACCATTCCTGCTCCTTGAAATATTGATTTTGGTGCGGCATTTACCAAACCGCTCAACTGTGCTTTTGCCTCGCCTTTTGCAATATTTATCGTGCCGGCTGCCTGAATATGGGCACTATCGCCAAAATTCACAAAACCAGAAAACTGTTCCACGTTTCCTTTTGCATTATAATTTGCCCAGCCGGCAAACTGCGCTCCCCTACTTTGCTGTGCAAAATTACCAACACCGGTAAAATTTACCAAACCTGCAAATTGAGCTCCGTTTAAGCTATATTTATTGATATTCAAAAATCCGCCAAATTCGGCTCCACTCACTTTTCCGGTAAACCCGCTCAGTAAATTGAGCGAAAACTGATACTCATTGTCGGCAGACTGCACTCCCTCGGTACCCAATGGATACACCAATGAAAGTTGAAAAGGGCGTTGTTCTGCTATTTCCGTTGCCGGAGTTGTTGTTTGATTTGCCGATGATTCGGCAACCTGCGCCATAGTTTGATTTCCAATCAATAAACTTACGCAAAATACTGCAATTTTTGTGTTCATCATTTTATTTTTTATTGTTGTTACGGTGTTAAGACAATTGTTAACGAATGTTCCATTATTTGGAATTGAATCTTTTTTAAAAAAACTTGTATCAATGCTGATTGTCAGCATCGTAGAATCGTTGAAAACCACATTTTCCACCAATTGTTCTACAAACACAGTAGAGTTTTCGGGAATGGAATCAAGCACCGCAACTATTTGCGCCACCACAATTGTATCTTTTGCAGGCTTCGGCGGTTCGGACGGTGGCGCAACAGAAAGTATGATATGTTTCCCCACCAATTTGTACGTTACGGTTTGGGGCAAAATTTGCGAAAGCACTTTGCTCAAAGGCTGTTTTTCAACTCTGAGAGTAATTTTCTGATTTTCGTTCAGCAATTGCGAATTGTAGGAAAATCGCACACCGCTTTGTTCGGTAATGCTTGCAAACACTTCGTACAAGGATTTTTGTTGTGCATTGAGCGTAATCAATGTTTCTTGTGCAAATGATTGGAAGGCGAAGAAGAAAAGTAACACAATGCCAATCGCAGTTTGGCGCAAGTGTATAACTTGTACCTTTTTTTCGGTCGGGCACACGTTGCACAATTGTGCCGGCACAATAGGAGCGAAACGATTAATACGATAGTACATATTCTTTCTCAGATGTTTTGATTACACGCAATGATAACGTTTCGGCAATAATATTCAAAATTGTATCAATGATTTCGTTCGGGTCAAAAGTTACGCTGATTTGCACATTGTTCACATCTTCGGATTTGTTCGTTATATGCACATCAAATTGTTTCGACAGAATGGCTATGACTTGCGACAAGGGCATTGAACGAAATTCTATTGCCTGTATATTTTCAACTTTTGAAACCAATTCAAAATAATCTTTCTGCGGATAATAAATACCTCGCTCCGATGCTTTCACCTTATACGTTTTTGTGGCAGTGTGAAATAAAATTTCACCGTCTACAACTTCTACCATAATACTGTCTTGCGGATTATGCGCCGTAATTGTAAAAACTGTTCCAATATCTTCAATAATTGCGTTGCCCACGTGCACTCGCAGTTTCTCCTCTTCCTGCAAATTAACGGTAAACGTGGCTTCACCTCTCTGTAATGTTATTTCTTTTTTATCCAATGGATTGTAAGTTACCTCTGTGCCTTCCGCTAAAATTACCTCAACATTAGGAAATATATTTTTTTGAATAGTGTTATGTTCCGTTGTTAGCACCACATACTTATCGGCTGTATTCTTTGTGGGTACATAGGTAAATATACCGATAAAAAGCGCCGCCGAAGCGGCTATTGCTCCCCAAAAAAACCTTGATTTCCACAGCGATTTTTTTATTGTTTGTGTTTCGGCGTATTGGTCAATATGCTCAGAGAAAGTTGCAAATGCTTTTTCCATATCGGGTTCGGGCGCAGGCGCAACAAGCAACGAATGTTGAAATACAAGCGTCATTTCATAAAAATATGCTTCATTTTCTTCCGATTGAGCAAGCCATTTGTCCAAAAGCCGCAACTCCTGTTCCGAAGCCTCGCCGCCGAAATATCGGGCTAATAGTATGTCTATTTCTTCTGTCATTTGCTTGTTATTGATTTGTTGATATTGATATTCAATAGATATTCGTCGATATTCAATTGTTCATTAGTAATTATTCACTGTTCATTAATTAAGGTATTCTTTCAATCCTGTTCGCAATAGTTTCAAAGCTTTTACAATTTGTGTTTCAACGGTATTTGTTGAAATATTCAAATTTTTGGCAATTTCGGCATACGATAATTGCCGGTAGCGGCTCAATTGAAATACTTCGCGGCAACGGGGCGGCAGTGTATTCATTGTAATTTCTATCTGTTGTTCAAGTTCATTCATCAGTACCGCACTTTCGGCATTGTTACTCACTGTATCTTTTTCGTATGCGTAGTACTCATTGTGTTCCGAGCGAATATTGTGTTGTTTTATTTTATTCATACAATCATTGTGCACAATGCGGTATAAATACGATTTTATTGATGTATGAATTTCAATTTCAGCTCGTTTGTCATATAGCTTGCAAAACATTTTTTGCACCAAATCTTCCGCTTCGTCGGCATTTCTCAATATTCCATAGGCATAGCCGTACAAAGGTCGGTAAAACTCTTTGAAGAGTTTTTCGTATGCTTTGTGGTCTCCTAATTTTAAATTATAAATATTTGTTGCCGCTTCCAATTTCGGATTTTTAGTGAACGCAAAAATATCACATCTTTGAGGATATGACAAATGAATTAGGAAATACCATTATTGATTTTTGAGAAAAATTGAAAAATTATCATTTTCTACCAAATCCCAATTTGAGTTTCAATCCGAAACTAAGCATCCGGATTTTATTTACCATTTCGGCGTTTTCGTTTTGCGATTGCAATATGCTATGTACCGTAACATCGGTGGGATTGCTTTCATTATACTCATATAATGCCGGCGATTTATCATCTTCTTTTTCTAAAATATTGTTAAATCCATAATCGAAATAAACTCCGGCATAAAGTCGCAGTTTGTCTGTTAAATTCCACTTCATACCGGCTTCCAATGCGCCAATATACGCTATGTTGAAATGCAAACTCTCGGAAGAAGAAAAATTGGAATACGCAGTAAAACCGTGCGCCGGCATATCTTCATACATTTGTGCAGTATAATCGGAATAACCCGTAACGCTGAGCGAATGTGCCGAAACAGTATAATGAGCAGAGAGCGGAAATCCGAATTTAACAGCTCCGGCAATGTAAAATTTACCAACAGTGCATTGCAGCATTAAAGGAATATTTATATAGCGGGCTTCTTGTGTTTCTGTATAATCTTTGTAAGCATATTGTACAAAAAAATTGCTCCATTTCGGAAATCCCGCAGGAGTAGCTATCGGCGTTGAAGCCTGAATATTTTCAATTGTAGTTTCTCCTTTATACATTGTAAATTCAACGCCTGTTCCAATACTCCAAGCAGGTGAAAAATTATAACTATACCCCACTCCTGCCTGCGGAGCAATATTCCACAAGTTGTTATTTCCCTGCGATTTATATTGAAGCGAGGAAACTCCGCCGCCGCCGTACACAGTCAATTCGTGTTGCGCATTGAGTGTTTGCGCTGTTAGCAAAAAAATAATTCCGACAAGTAATTGTAGCGTTTTCATATATCTATTTTTTTACTATCGTAATTGTTTGCCCGTTTGCTTTAAGCACATACGCACCTTGTTTTACATTACTCATATTCAGTTCTGTCAAGGCAGAATGTATTGCTTGTTTCAGCAATAATTTTCCCGTCATATCGTATAACTCTACGTATGTATTTTCTTGCCATTCATCATTTTGTACATACACGTTGTCTATAATTGGATTAGGATAGGTTTTAACCGATGCTGTACAAAGATTAGAGTTTACTTTCCGGCAACCAAAAGAACTTACGCCTTCGGAAGTAGTAAGCCACACGGTATAATTTTGATTTTCATTGCTTTCACCCGACAGATAGAGATTTCCTTCGGTTTCGCCCGGCATTGGTGAAGTTAATTTCTTATCGTTATACCACTGATAATCGGTAAAAGTGTAGCCGCCATTGTTTTTAGGCTCGTTGATAACACTCAAAACATCGTTGAACACAGGAAGTACAACATTTTCAAATGGTTTTATCACTGTAAAAGTATACGTTTTTTCTTCATCGCGGTCGTTCACTGTTACGGTAAACGTTCGTTGTTCGGGGTTAGTAATCTGAATTTTCTTTGAAAATGACTGCCCCACATTGTTCCCGTCGATATTCATAATTGCCAATGAACTTTGTGTGCTGAAATCAATGGTAATTACCTGCTTATTGCAAGGCATTAGAATTTTATAATCGGTAATTTCGGGATTGAACGAAGGAACAAAAGCAACTTCTTCGCTCGCAACCGCGTGTAAATAAGAATTTTGCGGCTGTTGAACAACAAGAATACCATCAACAAAACTAATTCGATAATTATTGCCTGCCGACAGTGAACCTTGTCGTATTGTATGAGTTCCTACACAAAGTTTATCACTATCGCAATTGTGTGATACATTCAATTCCCCTCTCAATCTATCGCCATTGAGCAATTTGCCTGAGTAATGGCTATAAGTTAATACCGGCGTTTGACCATAAATAATAATTTCATCAACAGCATAAATCGAAAGTTTTATTGCTTCTATTTCAAAAGTGGTGCTTTCATTAAGCAACACATAATTATTAAGCAGTGTTTGATATTCAGCGTCAAGCGATGCGGCAGCTATGTAATCTTTGCCTGCATTCGTTTGCCCGCCGCTCACAGTAAGAGGAATTATTTCTTCGCCAATGGTTATGGTTGCCGTTGGTGCCTGTTCATTGCCGTTGTAGGTTAATGTTGTATTTGACCAGTCAATTGTTATTTCTCTTTGTATAACAGAAAAATCGGCAAATGCTTCGGCTTCATAATATGTATCGGTAGCTGCCGAAACAGCTTTTACCGTATATTCCCCTGCTGTGCTCGGTGCTGTTGTGATAAAATTGGAACTTCCTCGAAGCGCATAACTAAACGTAACTGCACTGCCGCTTTGGTTGGTTACAACAATTGGGTTGGGAATTTCGCCGGCATTAATATCGGCACAGGTAATTACCAAAACACTGTGTTTAATCAGTGTTAAATTATTAATAGCTGCAAGTAACTGCGCTGCCCAACTGTCAATTAAATCCTGACTGATTTTATCGCCGTAAATAACTTGTGAAATGGCATTATTTACCGCCGCAACCGAAGATTGTGTGTAAACACTCAAATCAGCCGGAATTCGCGCCATATATGTACCGATAAGGCTGTAGTCGTTTGCAAAAAAATTATCGGCAACACTGGTTACAATATCTGCCAAACCGGAAGCATTTGCAGCTGTGTACACTTTGCTTGGGTCTGTTGCAAATTGCCTTAGTTCATTCAAAGAGGAGGCTCCAAAACCAATTGAATAAGCAGTTGCATTAGTTTCTCTTTTTAGTTTCTCTATTGCGGCAGTACGGGCTGCAGAAGCATTTGAATAACCATAATTTCTTGATATTGCACCTGCAACATTACTCTCACCATCTGTCAGCAAAAAAATGGATTGAAAATCCGCTACAGGCAGAGTTTTTAATAATTCATATCCTATAAAAATAGCATCCGGTGTTGCTGTATTACCGCTTTGTTTTGACAAATTGAGTATCGTATTTCTAAGAGTAGGATATGTAGTGCTCGCAAGTTTGGTAAGCGGCACAACTATTTGAGCCGAAGAGTTAAACTTTACGATTGCAATACGATATTCTACATAAGGGTCAATTACAAGAGCATCGCACAAAGCTGCAATTGCCTGTTTTTCTTGCATATATGCAGCTGTCGATAAACTACCGGAATCGTCCATCAAAAACACAATATCGTGTGTTGGTTTCTGCCAAGCCGGTTCGTCTATGTAATTAATCGAAATCTCTACATTCTCTATTATTTGATAATTCTGCGTGTCGCCTGGTGTAAATCTTGCAGAAACCGTTACGGTTCCTGGCGTTAGCGAAGTGAAAGTAGCAGGCGTTTGCCACGAAAAACCAACGGGAAGATAAATTCTCGACAGCGGAATACCAACAGTTGCCGTAAATACCGGAGGAACTGTGTAAGCGGGGATTTGTTTTGTTTGTGCGCTTACAGTTATTACTATAAGGCTAAAACAACACACAAGTAATTTTTGTAAAATTTTTTTCATAATTTGGGGCATATAAATTTTCAATAAAAATGTGGTTAAGGCAATAATTCCTTTACTCTTAGTTATATTTTATATATAGTGCACAAAAACACTCTAACTAAAACTGTTCCAAAACTTCTATCCGTTTTTGAATAGGCGGGTGCGTGGCAAAAAGCGATGAAAAAGCGGCTTTGTGTGCGGCGTGTTCTATAAACAATTGCGAAACACTATCGGGAGTTTCTTGTGCAAGATTAGGATTGCCCGAAATTTTACGCAACGCCGAAGCCAATGCTCGTGGATTTTTAGTCATTTCGGCTGCCGAAGCATCGGCAAAATATTCCCGTTTGCGGCTTATGGCAAAACGCATAAGAATTGACAGAAAATACCCGACAATGGCAACTGCGGCAACAATTACAATCAAAACCATATTGCTTTTACCGTCTTTATTTCTGCCGCCGCCGTTCAACAGTGCCATACGAAAACCTATTTGCGCTATCATTGCAAAAATCCCTACAAATACAATACTGATAATCAACAAACGCACATCTCGATTGCGAATATGCGAAAGTTCGTGCGCAATTACGCCTTCCAATTCCCGGTCGTTGAGCGCGTTTATAATTCCCCGCGTGAGCGTTACGGTGTAGGTGTTATTACTCAATCCGCTGGCAAAAGCATTTAACGCCGGGTCTTCTATAATATTGATTTTGGGCATAGGCATACCACTTGCCATACACAGATTTTCAGTCAAATTATATATGCGCATATTTTCTTTACGAGTAAGCGGTTGTGCTTGCGTGGCATATTTTATAATCAATGTATTGGAAAAATAAGCTATACAAAACCATATTGCTACCACCACAAGCACAACGGGTGCTGTTTGCATAAACATTCGCGACACTATTTCCTGCGAAGGATTTTCGTGAGTATAATATACAATTGCATACACTGCTACATAACACAAAGCAAGCATAAGAACAGGAAATAACACAACAAGCACCAGTGAACGAACATTGTTTTGGCGTTGTTGTGCAGATAAACCTATGTAGCGCATATTGTAAATTTAGAAATTAAAAAATTTAGAATTTAGGAATTGAATTTTTACATCTCTTAATTCCTTCATTTCTAAATTATTGTTGTTAATTGAATTTCACTTGCGGAGCTTGTTCGTGCACAGCGCGCTCTGCACCCAAATCGAACATTACTTCTTTTTTGAAACCGAACATTCCGGCAAAAATATTTGAAGGAAATACCTCTACCGCATTGTTTAATTCTTTGGTAGCCGAATTGAAGAAACGGCGCACTGCAGAAAGTTTGTTTTCAATATCGCCCATTTCGTTTTGCAATTGCAAGAAATTTTGATTTGCTTTCAAATCGGGGTAGGCTTCCAAAGTAACTTTCAATCCGGCAAGTGCTGAATTTAAGGTATTTTCGGCAGCAATTTTACTGTCGATTGTAGTTGCACTTGCAGCAGCATTGCGCGCATTGATTACATTTTCGAGTGTTGTTTTTTCGTGCGAAGCATAGCCTTTTACGGTTTCCACCAGTTGGGGAATTAAATCGTAGCGTTGTTTTAATTGTACGTCAATATCGGCAAATGCGTTTTCACGATTATTGCGCAAGCGAACCAAACGGTTGTAAATAGAAACAATCCAAAAAATAATAATTATTACGCAAACTAAAATAATAATTGCTGTTGTACTCATAACGGTATGTGTTTTAAAATTATGCTTACAAAGATATAAAAACTATTGAGAGGTTGTTTAAATTTTTACAAAGAAATTGATATAATACCTTTAAAACCTGAGTTCGATTACTATCGTACTTCTAACCTTTTGATAAGTAACTATTAATCAAAAGCAAAAACATTCCATTTCTTTGAGAAATGAAATGTTTAAGAATGAAAAATAAATCACGTTGGTTAACCTGTTTCGGAACGAACAATTCTCTAATGCACCTGTACTTTTACCGTTTGTTTTACACCTTTGCACACATTACTTATCAGATATATGCCCGGTGAAAGCATAAGTTTTATAGAATATGTGGGTACTCCTGCCGGAACTTTGCTATTATACACCAACATTCCGCTAAGGGTATGAATTGTAATAATATTTGCCCCTTCGGTTTGAGAAAAATGTACATTGAAATGTGTAACATTTTGTTGAATATACGTGAACACCTCAAAATGCGGGTCTGTTGTATTAAATACTATTGGCAATATCGGCGAATACGAAGAAACTCCGTTAAAATCGGTTTGCATTAACCTATAGTATGATATTCCTATCAGCGGATGGTAGTCGTAGTAGCTGTAATAGTGCGGTTCCGAGGTGGTTCCGGCACCATCTACCGTACCTATTGCATTGAAACTGTTATTGTTGCCCAAACGCTGTACAATAAAATAATCATTCTCGGTTTCTGTCATAGTTTTCCAATGCAGTACTACGGCACTTGGCTCTACTTTTCCTGTAAATTCAACAAGTTCTACGGGGAGCAAATCGCCATCGTTGCCCTGTATTCTGTTTTGTATAGTATTATCGAACGCTGCTTGACAGGCTTCGGTTGTTTCCCATTCTATTTTGAGTATATCGTCGGCAGTAGCTCCGGGTTTTAAATTAAAATCCTGATGATTGTCAATTATTGTAATCGGAGTTTTTTCCGCATCGCCCAAACCTTCGTAGAAATCGTTTGCATAATGCAATTTGCCTCCTGCAAATACATAGCCGATTTCATCGCCTACGCCGTGTATTTTGTTACCGCAATAGTATAACGTCGAAGAGTCTAATACATGTATTTTAAATTGATCGGTTACCGATGCTGCCATATCGCCAATAAAGCCATGAGAGCCGCTTTCCATATTCAAAGCATTACAACCGCCGCTATTAGCTCCTTCAAAACCTCGCGCGAACAGATGTCCTTCTACCCATATTTGAGCACCGCCGCCGCCGCCGTCGGTTAATAATTTCCCTTTAGTCAAATCGGCAATACTATATACATGCAGACCTGCTTTTTCTTTCAATCTCATTCTAAAGCCGCCTTGACTTGAACGCATCTCTAAATTACCGTCTTGCACAAAAATTTCTCCGCCTATAGTATTGGTTTGGGAAGAGCCGCTGGTAATAAGTGCCATATCGGAATTTTTTACAAGAAACTTACTGCCTTCATTAAAGAACACGCGTCCATACGCTCCTTCATCCATTTGATTGTTGTTTGCCAATTGGTCTTGCATGTGCAATTCGAGTTTGTTGCAGGCTTTGCCACTTGCGCTTCTTACATTAGAAGTACCATTGCAATAATACGTCATTGATTGAGTACAATTTGCATCAACTCCCACCAGTACATTGTTTATACTTACTGTTTTATTGCTTTCTACAGGATTATCCACATAAATTATCCCGCTATTTTCATTATAAAAGAACACACCGGTGCCTCCGTTAATTGCAAAATCAGAATTAATAAGGTTGAACCTGCCTTCGTTGTTAAAATATGCTGCCCGGTCTGTCCAGGTTCTATCTCCGGCTCCTTTCATTTCAAATTTTCCATCAATTACCTCAATAACACCTTTATTATTTATAATAACCGGTTTTGCAATATCCGGATTTTGAGTTTGCCGCACCAGTGTAAAATCGCCGGCAACGTTTAATGCAGCTGTTTCAAATATATTTATAACACCTGCATTTATAGTAACTCCATTGGGAAAATTCAGTTGCCCGCTCATATCGGAAGTACCAATATTAAGTATTGCAGGTTGATGATTACCCAGCCACGGTTCGCTTCCTTTGCTCATTGTAAAAGTTCCGAAGCGTGTTATTTCGCTTGTAACAGTTACTTCGGCATAGTTACACAATTCCACATTATCGTAAGCATTCGGCACGGCATTCCATTGATTGCCGGCAGTAGTATTGCCGCACGATTTATACCAATTACCGGCATCATTCCAATTGCCGGTGCCGCTGTAGTAAAAATTGCGAGGAGTAACTACCACATCGCCGGTGAGGTCAATTGTTGTTGTTTGTACTCCTGAAGTAGCCGTAATAGCCGCTTTATAACCACTATTTTCATAACCTTCTTTAAAACGCACATATACTAAACCTCCTTCTTTGGGCAATACTGTGGAAAGACTGTCGAAATTACTGTTGGCAGTAATTTCAAATTTATCGGCATCGCTACCGCTCAATGCAAGTGTAATGTTGTGTGTTAAACACTCTGCTGCTATTATAAACGAATGCTCGTCGGGACCTTCGCCCAAAGGATAACTCAAAGCCTCCAGCGTTGATGAAGCTGTAAGCGTGGGAGTTTTTACTACGCCTGCAGCACGTATGATTTGTGTTACTGCATCGGCTCCCGTTCCTGTGGTTAAAGTAATGGCTGTTCCGTTAAACGCCGTAAGTGCAGTTCGTTTCAAGTAGTAGATTTTTCCGGCTGTGGCATCGGCTCGCGATACGGTAAAATTTGTAGCCGGAAAGCCCGTTGTGGCAGTTCCTTCGGAATTTTCATATATCTCGAAACCTGCCTGCGCCGAAACGCTAACGCCGCCAATTGCAATACAACCGCCCTGTACGGTAAATGGCTGTAAATTATTGAAATTTTCGCCGGGACATACCGGTGCAAAATCAAGCGTACCGGTAGTAGAGCCTGTAAGGTTAAGATTTGTTTCGCCGCCGGCGGTAATTGTTGCAAGTTTTGTAGAACCGGTTAGAATATCTACTGCATCTTGATTGCTAAATGTTGCGCCCGGCAAGCGAGAAAGGTAATATGTAGCACCGGCGTTAAGCGTTGCGGCAGGAACCGAGTATTGTGCCGTTCCGCCTGTTGGCGTGTCATAAACAATATATCCCGTTTGCGGAGCAAGCGTAATCGAACCTGTAAGACATTCTCCCCGTATGGTAAATGCTTTTCTGCCGAAAGTATCTCCCGAACATACAGGCTCAAACGTTACGTGTAAAGGACTGATAATAGAGGCTTCGCTGATTGTACCTTTGCCTATTGCTACCGACTGTGCTGCCGCGCCGGTGCTTGTTACGGGAATAGTGGTGCCCGGATAGGCGGTAGCGGTTGCTGTTTGGTTTAAACGCACATATACGGTGGTTTCGGCAACTGTTGGTGCAGTGTATGTAAGTGATGAATACCAGCTTGCATCGGTATTGGTTTTTGAGAATAAATATCCGCTAACGGGACCAATAATAAGTTCATCGGTTAAATCTTGGGCACTTACAGTAAATGATTGTGCCGCTCCAAAAGTATTTACACAAGCCGACATAGCCGGAATGCTTCCTGATACCGTTATTTGGGGTATATCGCAATCGGCATTAAGAAGATTGACACCGGTTCCGCCTGCAAATCCGCTTGCACCATTTCGTAAATTAACCGGATTACAGTTTTGGTCGTAAATGGTTGTAGTTATAGTACCGCTACCTGCTTTTATATATTTTTCAGTACACGTAGCCGATTGACGGAAAGTGCCTACTGTCATATTTTTATCAATCGTAACAGTTTGTCCGCAACCGGTCATTTCAAGAGTTAAATCCGGAGTATTCCAATTTGCACTTTTGTTTCCAAATCGAAAATTTCCTCCTACCTGCAACAGTCCGTTACCGGCAACAGCTCCGCGCTTCACACTGTTTGTGGTAAAATTACCGTGTATTGCAGCAGTTCCATTAACGGTTAATCGTGCAAGTGTGTTTTGTGAACCCATATCGAAATTTCCGCGCACGTCCAGTGCGGCATTGCTGCTTACGGTTATATGGTCGGCAGCATTAGTCGATTTTGATGCGTCAACGTTACCGTACACGGTTAACGAACCGTCTATACGAAGGAGTTTTGTGGTGTTATTATTATTGTTATGGAGTGTTAAATTTTTACATTCCGCCGTTGTTCCTTGAGCTACCACAAAAAGCCCTGTTACATTGCCGCCGCAAATATACACATTATCGTATCGCGTAGGCAATGAAGCGGCTACAGTTCCACCGCCGCAGGTTGTCCGCCAATTGGAAGGAGTTCCCCAATTTTGATTTGTACCGGCTTGAAAATACAAATCACGGCTTGGATAGGTAACAGTGCCTTTTACGGCTACCGTTCCGGTTATTGCTTCGGCAGCATTGGTTACGGTAACATTGCCCGTACATTCGGTATCCTCAGGCAAACCCGGCTCCATACGCACCCACACCGCACCGCCGTTAAGCGGTAAAGTTACACTGCCGCCGCTTGCGCTAAATCCGGCATTGGCACTTGTAGGCGATACTTGAAAACAACTTGGTGCAGTCACTGTAATATCAGTACCTGTTAAGTTGTAGCCGGTTACGGTAATTTTCACTGCCGGCGGAGTTGTTGTTCCCGGTTCATAATCCAAATTAAGTATTGAAACCGGCGAAACTCTAATAGCCGGGTCTGATGGAATATAATCCGGCTCGCCCGGAGTTCCGTTTATTACATTTATACAATTGGCTGTTTTACACCACACATAATACCCGCCGTCTGCTTTTGCAGGATAGCCGCTCCCCCACCAGCCGCCCCAATTGGTCAAACTGACACCATTTACCACAACTTCGCCACTATTTGCCTGCACATTTCCCGTCAAATTTGAAAAGAATACACATTCTCCAACAGTTGGAGCGGTGGCGGTATGTGTTATTACATCTTCCAAAGGCTTGCCTCCGCACCATGCGGGATTATACTCCTGTGCCTGCACAAACGTATTCCCCACTCCGAAAAATAAAGTGAAAAACAGCACGAAAGATTTAAAGAAATTGTGTGTGTGCAAGTGGCTGAATTGTAAATGTTTTGCTCTCATTATCAATAGATTTTGTTACTAAATATACAGCCCGCTAATATATATAGACAAAAATCAAAAGTCAAGTTTTATAGCGACAAAAAACGATTTTATGCCCAAAAACATATTTTTTATTGCAATATT
>QMCE01001242.1_pt1 | contig 13897 bp, 9 predicted proteins | sample 1821851 | NCBI WGS metagenome assembly QMCE01 (sample SAMN09453174, study PRJNA476694) | Termite gut metagenome, whole genome shotgun sequencing project. | isolation source: worker | host: Odontotermes sp. | place: South Africa:Pretoria | collected 2016-01-28 | reverse complement strand
GAATGCGAACCTCGGTTTTCATACTGGTAAAGATAATGAAAATTTGTATCTTTACACAGTCGATGTATCTCGATAACGACATAAAATTTTTGCCCGGAGTGGGCGAGCGGCGCGCCATGCTGTTGCGTAAGGAGCTGAAGATAGCCTCTTTACGCGACTTGTTGTACTATTTCCCGCGCCGGTATATCGACCGCACGAAGGTGTACAAAGTGCGCGAAGTGACCGAGGATGCACCCAACTATATTCAGCTTCGGGTGCGTATCGAGAGTTTCGGGATGCATGGCGAGGGGCGTAAAAAACGCCTTGTTGCGTTGGCGAGCGACGATACGGGAGGCGTGGAGCTGACGTGGTTCGGCGGCCTGAAGTGGATCGAGAAGCAGCTCGAACGCGGCCGTGAATACATCGTCTTCGGACGGCCGGGGTTCTTCAATCACGAGTTGCAGATGGTGCATCCCGAACTCGAAGCGGTGGGCGCGCCGCGGCGAATGGGTAATATGCAGGGTATATACGCCACGACCGAGACGCTGACGTCGAACTACCTCGGCTCGAAAGGCATCTACAACCTCGTGGGCAAAGCGTGGGAGAGCGCGAAAGACCATATCGTCGAGACGCTGCCAGAGTGGTTGATGCGTGAGCATAAGTTGATGCCGCTACACCTCGCGCTCCAGAACATACACTTCCCCGAAAGCCCCGAGCGGCTGAGGCAAGCCGAGCACCGCCTGAAGTTCGAGGAGTTGCTGGGCGTGCAATTGGGTATCCTGTCGGAACGAACGGGGCGTATGGCGCGGCGCGACGGTTTCCTGTTCCCCGCGGTGGGAGCGAAATTCACTGCGTTCTTCAACGAGCGCATCCCATTCGAACTTACCGGCGCGCAGAAGAGGGTGGTCAAAGAGATCCGACGCGACACGGTGTCGGGCTTTCAGATGAACCGCCTGCTCCAAGGCGATGTGGGAAGCGGCAAGACCTTAGTGGCGTTGTTGAGTATGTTGCTGGCGGCCGATAACGGTTTTCAGTCGTGTATGACGGCGCCCACCGAGATCCTCGCGCGGCAGCACTTCGCGACGGTGAAAAAAATGCTGGGTGATATGCCCGTACGTGTCGAGGTGCTTACCGGCTCGACCACCGCCAAACAACGCCGCGCCATCCATGAGGGGCTTAGGGACGGCTCGGTGGATATTCTGATAGGCACCCACGCCCTTATAGAGGATACGGTGCAGTTCGCCAACCTGGGCTTCGTGGTCATCGACGAGCAGCACCGGTTCGGGGTCGAGCAGCGTTCGCGCCTCTGGACGAAGAACCATCAGCCACCGCACGTGTTGGTGATGACCGCCACGCCCATTCCGCGCACCCTTGCGATGACCATGTACGGCGACCTCGACGTTTCGGTGATCGACGAACTACCTCCCGGGCGTAAGCCGATAAAAACGATACACCTGCGCGACAGCGACCGTCTGCGCGTGATGGGTTTCATGCAGAAGCAGATCGCCGCCGGACGGCAGGTTTATGTCGTCTACCCGCTGATCGAAGAGTCGGAGAGTATGGACTACAAAGACCTCCAGGACGGGTTCGACTCGCTGTCGCAGCAATTCCCGCCACCCGGCTACTTTATCACCGTGGTGCACGGCCGCCTGCCCGCCGAGGTTAAGGAGCAGAATATGCAGCAGTTCAAAGAGGGCGTTGCGCACATCATGGTCGCTACGACGGTCATCGAGGTGGGGGTCGACGTGCCCAATGCCACGGTGATGGTGATCGAGAGCGCCGAGCGTTTCGGGCTGTCGCAGCTCCACCAGTTGCGGGGCAGGGTGGGGCGCGGCGGCGGACAGTCCTACTGCATCCTGATGAGTGGCGACAAGCTCTCTCACGAGGCCCGCAAGCGTCTCGAAGCAATGGTGCGCACCACCGACGGCTTCGAGCTATCGGAACTCGACCTGCGGCTGCGTGGCTCGGGCGATTTGAGCGGCACGATGCAGAGTGGGCAGATGTTCGACCTGAAGATAGCCAGCCCGTCGCGCGATAGCGACCTGGCGGAGTTTGCCCGAGGTGTCGCGTTGGGTATCCTCGAAAACGACCCGCAGCTCGCCGATAAACAACTGAAAGAACTCAAACAGAGATATTTCTCGAAAAAAGATAGCGATTTCAGTAGAATATCTTAACTTTGCGCATGCGAGGTGGCAAAAAATGCCGTCTCGGTATGATGGCTTAATTTGATAAACTAACATAAAAATGGCCCCGTGCGGGCACGCACATGAGGAAAATATTATTTATTATAGCCGCCGCCATCGCCCTTCCTGCGGTGTTGCAGGCGCAGAACGAGGTGGCATTCCAGGGGGGAGAGAAGCTCACCTATTCGATAAGCCACTCTTACGTGAAGAGCGCCGATGTGATAGGCGTGACCTTCCAAACCGCTGGCACGACGGTGGACGGGCGGCAGGCGCTCAGGGTGCAGGCTACAGGCAAGACCCTCTCGGGCTATCGCGCGTTCTTCGACATGAACGATATGTACGAAACATACCTCGACGCCAATACCTTGAAGCCGATGCGTTTCGCGAGCAGGCTGCATGAGAACAAATACCGTTTCAGGGCCGATTATGTTTACGATTGGAATAGGGGTGTGGTCGATACGCGCTACCGCAAGCTTTCGAAGCCCGATGAAACACATAAAACGATGAAACTGCCCAAGGGCGCGGGCGATGCGTTGGCGCTGTTCTACAATCTGCGCTGCGAGGATATTGCGTCGCTCAAGGTGGGCGAGCCGCGCACGCTGCACCTGGTGTTGGACGATACGGTTAGGATCATCCGGTACAGGTATATGGGCAGGGAGACGAAGAAGATAAGCAACCGGGCCGGCAGGTTCAAGACGCTGAAGATAGTGTGCTCGATGGCCACCTCGGCCGATATCGACGCGCAGGGCGAGCTGTTTGCCGACGGGTCGGAATTTACCCTGTGGCTCTCGGACGACAAAAATAAGATGCCGCTCTACATCGAGTCGCCGATAAAGTTCGGCAGTATAGTGGCAAGGTTGACCAAATATGAAGGACTGAAACACCCGCTGACGAGTAAAACTAAATAATATACTGTTATGACGGAGTACGATTACGGTTACGACGAACGCCCCGAAGCGGGTAAAACATTGCGCGGTTATCAGATCGTGATCATTGCCCTGGCGGTGATCCTGGCGGTAATGTCGTTTATATTTTTGCGGCAGCTGGCCAATCAGAAAGCCGAGCATGAGGCTTATACGGGTATGCTGAAAGATCAGATCACAACGATAAGCGGCGACCTCGATAACCTGCAAACGACCAACGACACGCTCAATATGCAGATCGCGGGCGAAAGGTTGAGGGTCGACTCGATACTCACGCAGTTGAACAACGAACGTCGCCTGAGCGCTAACAAAATCCGCGAGTATGAGAACACGTTGCGGATGATGCGCGAGGTGGCGAAAGGATATGTCAAGACGATCGACTCGCTGAACAGGGTCAATACCCGGTTGGTGAGAGAAAATACAGAGATGCTCGAACAGGTTACCACGCAACGTCTGCGTGCCGATATGGCCGAGGAGAGTGTGAGCGAACTATCGACGAGGGTGCGTCAGGGATCGGTGGTGCGTGCGCGCGACATCAATCTGGTGCCGCTCAGCAACAGGGACAGGGAGCTGAACAGGACGGGCAATGCGGCGCAACTGAGGGTCGACTTCGTGCTGTCGGCCAACGAGCTGGCACAGCCCGGCGCGCGTCAGGTATATGTGCGTGTGGTTAATCCGGAGAACCTGCTGCTGGCCAATAGTCCCGGTGCGACGTTTACCTACGAGGGCGAGCAGCGTGCATATACGGCTTTGCGCGAGGTCGACTACCAGAATCAGGACCTCCCCGTGGGGCTTTACTACAAAGGCTCGGGCATAGAGTCGGGTAAATACCTGGTCGAGGTCTATATGGACGGGCACCTCTTGGGTTCGCGCGAGGTTAACCTCAGGTAGATGCTTTATGCCGACACACGCGTGTGTGTTTGATTTTGCTTGTCGCACTTCCGAAGGGCGAGATAATAGGTAGATGCAACTTTATGCCGACATAGTTTTGCCCGTTGCTCATGGGGCGTTCACGTTTGCGCTGACGGGCGACGTGGCTCCGGGCCGGATGGTGAGGGTGCAGTTCGGGGCGCGGAAACATATTACGGGTATTGTTTGGAGGGTGCACGATGTGCGCCCTCCTTTTGCTGTCAAGCCCGTCGAGGAGGTTTTGGAGGGGACGGTTTCGGAGGGCCAGATGCGCTTCTGGGAGTGGCTGGCGGATTATTATATGTGCTCGTTGGGCGAAGTTATGGCGGCTGCGCTTCCGGCGGCATTGAGGCCGGAGGGGTTGTCGGACAAGGAGTTTGCCGACGATGTTTACCGGCCGGCAGTGGAGAGCTATGTGTCGACAGTGGGCGATGTGAACGAGGCTTTCGAGAGCCTGGGCAGGGCGCCGCGTCAGTACAAGGCATTGTTGGAGATTGCCGAGATGGGAGGCTTCGACGTGCCTCGCAAGCGGCTGAAAGCCGATGCCGCGACGTTGAAGGCGTTGGAGGCGAAAGGTTTTGTACGTATAGAGCGGCGGGAGTTTGCGGCGGGAGAACTGCCTGCGTTGCCTGTGGTGTTGCCCGTACTCTCGGCGGCTCAGCAAAAGGCGTTCGACGGGGTGAAGAAAAAATTCGAGGCCACCCAAGTCGTCGTTTTACAGGGAGTTACGGGTAGCGGCAAGACGGAGATATACATTAATCTGATCGCCGAGCAGTTACGCGAGGGGCATAATGTACTCTACCTGCTGCCCGAGATCGCGATGAGTTCGCAGTTGGTGCGGCGCGTGAGGGCATGGTTCGGCGAGCGCGTGGTGGTCTACCATTCGCGGCTTACGGGGCGGCAGAGGGCGGCGGTGTGGGAGCGTGTCGAGAGGTCGCAGGGCGGTATGGTGGTGCTTGGGGTGCGGAGCGCGGTGTTGCTGCCGCTACGGAACTTGGGCTTGGTGGTGATCGACGAGGAACACGACGCGAGCTATAAACAGGACGATCCGGCGCCACGTTATCATGCCCGTGATGCGGCGATCGTGCTGGCGCGGGCGGCGGGGGCGAGGACTTTGCTCGGTAGCGCGACTCCCTCGTTGGAGAGTTTTTTCAATGCACAGGCGGGGAAGTACGGTTATGTGGAGCTGACTGAACGCTATGGCGGGGCGCCGCTACCGCAGGTTATGATATCCGATACACTGACGGCTGTGGCGCGCGGCGAACGGACCGCCCACTTCAATAAATTACTTCTCGATAAACTTGGCGAGACGCTCGACGCGGGCAGACAGGCGATGCTGTTCCAAAACCGGCGTGGTTTTGCGCCGTATATCGAGTGTGCCGAATGCGGAACGGTGGTGAAGTGCGGGCAATGTAATGTTGCGATGACGTGGCATAAGGGCGACGATGTTTTGCGATGCCATTATTGCGGCCGCGCGCAAGGTCGTCCTCCGGTGTGTCCGGCGTGCGGCGCGGCCGCTCTCGAACCCCGCGGCTTCGGAACGGAGAAGGCCGTCGAGGAGGTGGCGCGGCTCTTCCCGAAGGCCCGTGTGGAGCGCCTCGACCGCGATACGGCGTCCTCAGCTATGCGCTACGAAAGTACCATCGCCGCCTTCGAGCGCGGCGAGACCGATATTCTGGTGGGCACGCAGATGATAACCAAGGGGTTTGACTTCGGGGGTGTGGCGTTGGTGGGGATACTGAATGCGGACAATCTGTTGGCGTATCCCGATTTCAGGGCTGCCGAGCGCGCGTTCCAGACCATTACGCAGATGGCGGGCCGCTGTGGGCGGCGCGACGAGCAGGGGCAGGTCGTCATCCAGACCTCGCAACCGGGGAATGCACTGATCCGTCAGGCGGCCGACGGCGATTATGGCGCGATGGCGCGGGATCAACTTGCCGAGCGCGCCGAATTTTTATATCCGCCCTACTGCCGTCTGATCGAGGTTACGTTGCGCCATCGCGACAGCGGGCGGCTGTGGGAGGCGGCGAACCGCCTGGCTACGGCTGGACGCGCGGTGTTCGGCAAGATGTTGTTAGGCCCCCAGCCGCCGTTGGTCGACAAAGTGCGGGGTGAGGAGATACTGACGCTACTGCTCAAGGTCGAGCGTGGGAATTCGTTCGCCGACGCGCGCAGGCGGCTGGGCGAGTTACTCGCCGACAGCCGCCTGCGCGGTGTGCGGGTTACGGTCAACGTCGACCCTCAATAACACACTTAAAATATGAATTGTACTCCCACCTGCCAGCCGATATAGAGCTGCTGCACTTTCGCGCCTTTAGTTTTGTCCCAGAGCGTATTTTCGGGGAGGAGGCTGTACATATCCGGATTGTTGGTCTGGATATAGTTTATACTCGGGCCGGCGAAGATCTCGAAATGTCCGGTGCGGTAGGCTGGCAGCAGGGAGTATCCTGCTTTATAGGTATGGATGTTGTCGTTGCCATCCTCGTCGCACCCGCCCGTGAATGCGCTGAAACTCGTCATCGAGAGTTCGTTATTCAGACGGAATGCGGGAGTGATGTTTATGTGTGCGCCCAAACCGCCTACGATAGAGGTTGCATCCCTTTTCTTGTCGGTATTGAAATTGTACCCCACGCCGAGGATACCGTATGTCACCCTGCCGCCCGAGCGGAAGGTGAGCGATGCCGTGCCCAACTCGTCGTAACCGGCGGCGACACCCATCTCGCCCTTCTTGATGATATTCACGATACCGATAGGGTAGTCATTGCTCTCGGCGATGTTCACAAGGCCCGAGATCTGGGTGCCTTTCACATTCCGGGCTATATTTATAAGGCTGCCTATCTGAACCCCGTCGACGTTGCCGCCTGCGTAATTCAGCAGTCCACCGATCTGAACTCCTTCGACATCACACGTCGAGATATTGGCGAGGCCGGCGGACTGAAGCCTGTCGACACTTGCGGCGTAATTGACCAGGCCGCCGAATTGGAAACCTTCGAGTTCGCCGCGGACGATATTCGCAAGCCCTGCGAACTGAAATCCGCGGGCGTTGTTACCCGTATAGTTGACCAACCCGGCGATTTGGAGATTTTCGGCATTGTTCAGTATGATGTTGGCCCATCCTGCCACGGCTATTTTGCGCTCGTTCTTCGACACTCCGGCCAACAGGTTCAGCGAAAAGTCGTTGGTGTAGAGGGGCGCCTGCCTGCCGTTGGTGCCGAGCGGCGAGATGAAAGTAGCTTGGAATTTCGAATGGAGGCCCTGTGCCGAAACCGCAGCAGCAGGGAGCAACAGTAGCGCCGCGAGAATGGCGGGAAAAAGTTTTCTCATAGTTCGGGTTATTGAGTTTATGGGTGCAAAGATAAACTATTTGTGTATATTTGCACAAACATAGTATTCCAATACTTAGGAATTAGGACGCCTATACACCATTTTGGAATGATTAGTGAACTCGTAACCATGGTTGCGGGTCTGCTGATTATCCGAATGGTGTGGGCCGTCCTAAGCCTCTAAGTATCGGGGAAAGGCAACCCGCGCCATGTATTTTTCATACATGAATCCCCTGCGCGATATTGCCTCGTTGTTCTTTCCACCCGTGTGTGCGGCGTGCGGCAGCCCGTTGCCCGACGGCGAGACGCTGCTGTGTAACCGCTGCCGGTGGGAGATCCCGCTAACGCGCTATTGGGAGCACGACGACAACCCGCTGGCCGAGCGGCTACGCGAACATATCCCGGTGGTGCGTGTCGCGGCGTTCTATTTTTTTGTACACCAAAGCCCGTTTCGCGACCTTATTCATGGCTTCAAATACAGGGGCCGCTGGCGTCCGGCGGTGCGTATGGGAGAGTGGTTCGGCGCCGAGATCGCTTCTTCTTTTGAAGACGTGGATGTGATAGTTCCCGTACCGCTACACCTGCGGCGGAGATTGAAACGCGGCTATAACCAATCGGAATATATTGCGAGGGGTATAGGTGCGGCGTTGGGGAAACCAGTTGACACGCGTTCGGCCGTGCGCCGCAAACATACCGAGAGCCAGGCTACACAGGCCGGTGGCGAGCGTTGGCAGAATGTCGATGGGATATTCGGGGTGCGTAAACCGGCGGCACTTGCGGGGCGGCACGTGCTGCTGGTCGACGATGTGATCACCACGGGCGCGACGGCCGTTTCGCTTGCCGAGGCCATCCTGCGTGCCGCCCCCGGCTGTCGCGTGAGCATCGTAGCGCTCGCCACGACACTGACACTATGAAACGCCTGATAGTCATAACAGGCCCCACGGGGGTGGGGAAGACCGATCTGAGCATCGCTGTGGCGCGCCATATAGGGGTTCCTGTACTGTCGGCCGACTCGCGGCAGGTGTTCGAGGGTATGGCTATCGGCACGGCGCAACCCACGGCAGATCAGTTGGCAGCGGTGCCCCATCACTTCATCGCATCGCACAAGATCACCGAGCACTACACCTGCGGACGCTATGCGGAAGAGGCGATGGCCTTGCTTGAGAAACTGTTCAAGGATTATGATCAGGTGGTGGTCGTCGGCGGGTCGGGGCTTTATATCGACGCGCTGTGCGAGGGGGTCGACGAGATGCCCGGGCACGACCCGGAGTTGCGTGACAAATTGCAGAAAATGCCTTTGGAAGAGATCCTAACGCAGCTTAAGGATTTGGATCCGGCGTACTACGAACAGGTCGACCGACATAATCCGCAGCGTGTGGTGCGTGCAGTTGAGGTGTGCCTCCAGACCGGCCGCCCCTACTCCGAACAACGCACGGGGCGGCGCGCGGCACGCAATTTCGATGTGGTGAAAATAGGCGTCGATATGCCGCGCGCCGACCTCTACGACCGCATAAACCGACGTGTGGATGCCATGATGTCTGCCGGGCTGGAGGCCGAAGCCCGCGCGCTATACCCCCACCGTGCCCTGAATGCCCTGCAAACCGTCGGCTATCGCGAACTTTTCGACTATTTCGACGGAAATATCACTCTCGCCGAGGCCGTGGAACTCATAAAACGTAATTCGCGCCGCTATGCCAAACGTCAGTTGACGTGGCTGCGGCGCGATGAGTCTGTCGCCTGGTTCGGTCCCGGGGATGCCGACGGCGTCATCCGATACCTGCAAGAAAAGCCATAGTGTCGACGCCGTCGGCATAGTCCGCCAGCCCCGGATACTGTGCCTCGCCGAAAGCAACGCCGCGCCCCACGACACACTGCACCTGCCCCTCGTGTGCCGCCAGCCATTGTTCGGCATTGCCGAAATCGTACACTATCTCCGAGATGTATTCCGGGAATTCCGCACCCTCGCGCAAAAGAAAAAAATCGCCCTCCAAGAACTCCTCTCCCTGCATGCGTAACACCGCACGCCGCTGCCGGAAATTATTCCGGTACTTTCCCGACGGGGAGCCATATCCGTTAAAAATGTTCGCCAAACGCTCCACATCGTATCCCCAGGGTAGAAAAAGCTTGCTCACATTGCGGCAGCCAAGTCCCGAATAGGAGAAAATATCGTCGGCCAAAGCTTTCAATTGCGTGTCCGTCTCGCTGCCGTCCAGCACCGCTACCGACCCCCTGCTGCCGCGCAACAGCGTCGGCAGGCCCGCGAAACGGCCCGCGAAGACACGCCGCGCATTATCGCTCCCTGTGGCTATCACCCCGTCTACCGCCTCGCCGTTCCACCGCCGCACAGGTAGCGTTCTCGCCAAATGTCCCGCCGCAAAATCCATCAGCACCGTATCCTTAGACGAGGGTTTGTAGAGGCATTTCCCGCCCATCGCAAGAACGCACAGCATATCGTGCAGCCCCACCAGCGGTATATTCCCCGCCATGACCACACCTATCGTAGATTGCTTCGCACCCGGAATCTGCCATGCTTCGAGCGCTTCGGCAGTCAGCATCCGCGTGCCTATCGCCTCGGCCGCACGGCGGATATCGCTCTCGGAGAACCATCCGTTGTCCGCCTTGGCATGTGCCACGACATTATCGGGCAATGCCCGCAAAGCCTCGCCCAACGATAAAAAAGATTCGATAACTATCATTAAGAATGCAGCGTATCCGCGAAGTCGCTCAGCACGTTCATATAATTAATGAACGCATCGTAGGGGTTGCCTCCGGCGAGCCATTTGGTCGCCATGCCGTAGAAATGGTCGGAGTTCTGCATAAAGTTCCAAACGTGCTCCACGTCCTTCGATCCGCCCGCCAGCGCCTTCTCGCGCAGCGCGTAGAGTTTCCGAAGGGCCTCGTTCTGCAACTCGTTGCCCATCCACGGCGCAAGGTCGCGCTCCTCCTCTGCCCACGACATGGGGTGGAGGCACGACAGAACGCCCCCCGCAGGATGATGTTTCGCCGTCGCCTCGCTCACCGTGCCGAACTCCATGCCTCCCGCCGCACGGACGGCCGCGGGCAAGTGTTCCATAAACCCGAAGATCCCGCTCTCTTCGCCATGCCGCCCGCCGAAAGTCTCGTAATCCATAAAGAGGTTCACTACGTCGCCCGGCGCTTCGGCCAGCCAGCCGGCGAATTTCTCGGCCGTCAATCCTCCCTCGGCGAACCGGAGCACGATGTCGTCGCTCAAACGATAGTTGCGCATAAGCAATTTCAGCCGCTGCTCCAATGCCGAGACATAGACGAAATTGGGGCTCTTCCACCCCAGAACATGGCGTGCGCCCTCGGCCAGCATTGTTCGGAACCCCAGCCCGGCTACCATCTCGCCTATACGGTCGGAGTAGATCAGCTCCGTATTACGGAACGCGGCGGGTTGCTGTCCGAACTCTTTTTCGATCATCACCGAGTGGGCCTGTACCTGCCGCACGAACTCCTCCTGATCCATCACCGACACCAGCGAATGGGCATAAGTCTCGCCCAGAAACTCCACGTTACCCGTTCCGGCAAGTGCCCTGAAACTGTCCAGGACCTCGGGCGCGAACTCCCTGAACTGCTCCACCGCCAGCCCGGGCATCGACACCGAAACCTTGAAACCATCCCGCCCCGCAAGACGAAGCAGCAACTCGTTCATCGGCAAATAACACCTCTGCGCCAACTTCCGCACCGCCGCTGCATTGCCAGCATCGTCCAAGTATTGATGGCTCCGGCCAATGTCGAAAAACCGATACCTTCGCAAAAGTTGCGGTACATGAACCTGAAAATAAAAACAAATCGTCTTCATAATATTCTTATATTTTTGCCGCCTCGGTTACGCGTGTGTAAACGTCATTAATTTTCTTTGCGGCGTCGTCCCATTTCAGAGAGTTGACCTCTTTGAGCCCTTCGTCGGCGAACATTTCGGCAAGTGCGGGGTATTTCACGAGGCCGTATATTGCGTCGGCCATCGCGTCCACGTCCCAGTAGTCTACTTTCACGGCGTAGTCGAGCACTTCAGCAACCCCCGATTGTTTGGATATTATCACCGGCACGTTGGAACGCATGGCCTCCAGGGGCGATATTCCGAACGGCTCACTCACCGACGGCATGACGTAGACGTCGCTCATGCCGAACATCCGCCCCACGTCGTCGCCTTTGAGGAACCCCGTGAAATGAAACCTGTCGGCTATGCCCAGCGCGGCCACGCGGCGTACCACGTGCTCCATCATATCGCCGCTGCCGGCCATGACGAAACGCACGCCGTCGGTGTGTTTCAGAACTTTGGCAGCCGCCTCGACAAAATAGTCGGGCCCTTTCTGGTAAGTTATACGTCCCAGAAATGTCACAACCTTGTCGCGCAGCACGCGCTCGGGGCGTTCCTCCTCGTCGCTGCCGAAAGCCACCGCGTTGTGCACCGTCGTCACTTTTTCGGGAGGGATGCCGTATTTCTCGATAACGATGTTGCGCGTAAGATTGCTCACGGCAATCACCATATCGGCCGCTTCCATGCCCGCGCGCTCGATGTCGTAGACGGGTTGGTTCACGCTCTGGCCGCTGCGGTCGAACTCAGTGGCGTGGATATGCACCACCAACGGCTTGCCCGACACCGTCTTGGCCGCGATACCGGCATAGTAGGTCAGCCAGTCGTGGGCGTGGATTACGTCGAATTGTCCATCCAACTGCCGCGCTACTTCGGCGGCTACCACGGCGTAACGCGCTACCTCCTCCATCAGATTGGCGCCGTACTTCCCCGAGAAATTATACCTCTCGTGCCATACATCCCCCACGTGAGCGTGCTTTTGATCTTGTCCCTGCTCCGAATGAATTTCATCGCGTTGTACGGCGAACTCCTCCGGCGAAACGTATGGTACCATGTTCGAGTCGATATTTACATAGTGTATCCCCGGCACGGCCAGGTCGCTACCCGCCATAGCATACCGCGCCTCGATGCCGCTGGCATCGACGACGTTCAGAAAACTCTCGTCTTCGTCGCCATAGGCGTGCGGCACCACGAAAGTCACTTCGGTGCCCAACTTGGCAAGCCCGCGCGTCAATCCGTAGCACGCCGTGCCTAATCCTCCTGTTATATGAGGCGGGAACTCCCACCCGAACATCAAAACCCTCATTCTCCTGTCATCTCTTTAATACGTAATACTGCACCCACGCTCCATGCCTGGGATATCGCACCGCGCTGGTTATGGGGAGGGTCGCCGTCGTATATCTCCGCCACCGAACCGATCCCGTAAGAATTTATATCCTCCTCGAAACCGGCGATAAGTTCTTTTGCGGTCTCCTTGAATTTCTCGCCATATAGCCTGAACCCCGCCGCCGCGTAGTGCTCCAGCAGCCACGGCCATACCGTGCCCTGATGGTACTGCCTGTCGCGTGTGGGCTGGTCGCCTTCGTAACGCCCCTGGTATATCGGGTTGCGCGGGCTAAGCGTGCGTAACCCACGGGGGGTCAGCAGGTGCTGCCTTACCGTTTCGAACACCCGCCTCACCTGCTCCTCGTTCAGTATTATATGCGGCAGCGAGCAGGCGACTATCTGGTTCGGGCGGATAAATTTGTTCGGCCCCTTATCGTCCACGTAATCTGCCAAATGCCCTTCTGCGGGCAGCCAGAATGTCTCGACGAACGCCTCCTTCACGCGCGTGGGCCATTCGCCCCATTTATCGGCGAACGCCTTGTCGCCGCACTCGCCAGCCAACTCCATCGCGAAACATAGTGCATTATACCACAGCGCGTTGATCTCCACCTGCAGCCCGTCACGCCCCGTCACCGGTTTGCCGTCGACACAGGCGTCCATCCACGTCATGGCGCGCGTAGGGTGCGATGCCCATACGAGGCCGTTCTCCAGAACCCGGATGTGCTCCCCGCTCTTCGTGGACGCCTCCAGAATGCCCTCAATCACCTTGCCGTAGCGTCTCCATATCTCCTCGTGTCCGATCTTGCCGGCGAGTTGTTGCAGTGTCCAGAAGAACCACAGCGGCGCGTCGACCGAGTTGTAGGCCTCGCCCACGTTAGGGAACAGCCCGCCACGCATCTCGGAAACCATCGTGTCGATCGCCTCTGTACAACTATCCGTATCCCCCTGTGTGAGCGTTATGCCGGGCAGGGCGATGAATGTGTCGCGCCCCCAGCTGCCGAACCACGGGTAGCCCGCGATGACCTCGGTACGTCCCTCGCGCCGCGCGATGAATTGGCGCCCCGAATGCCTCAGGCACGAGAAAAAGTCGTTCTTCTCGCTGCGTTTCTTCAGCTCTGTGTCGAACTCGTCGGCGATGCCTTTCGGCGCGCAGGCCTCACCTACGCGGCAGCAGAACGTCACGCTCCCGCCGGCGGCCAGCTCCAACTCGAAATATCCCGGCGTCAACAGGTCTTCCTGATAGGGATAGCCGCGCAGTTGCTCCTCGGGGTACTCGAATTTATAATACCAGTCGGGCGCCTCGACGAACTCCGCGTCGCGGTCGGTCTGCATATTGAGCCACGGGAAACCGTCGTACAACCTGCACCTGACGCCGCTCTCGATGGCATAGGCGCGCCCGTTGGCCTCCATATTGGC
>QMCE01001898.1_pt1 | contig 13903 bp, 15 predicted proteins | sample 1821851 | NCBI WGS metagenome assembly QMCE01 (sample SAMN09453174, study PRJNA476694) | Termite gut metagenome, whole genome shotgun sequencing project. | isolation source: worker | host: Odontotermes sp. | place: South Africa:Pretoria | collected 2016-01-28 | reverse complement strand
TACTATATGAAAATATCTATTCTGCAAAGACCCGGCAAACAAATCCGAGGAGATGTTCCTGCTTGTCACTCCGCTTTTCCGTCCGGGGATGACGGGACGATCAGCTCATGTTCCGTATTCTCGGCAAAGAACGACAAGACAAAGACCGACCCGGCGGCCTCAGTATCAAGCATCTCTATCATGACTTGCCATCAACACCACGGCGCGGATCTGCCCAAAATGGAACATAGCGCATGGACTTGAAACCCACAGTGGAGTCATAGGGCACGATCATTCCTGCCCCCACGGCTTCCTTGAGGAGCCGTGACGCGGTGGCTCCGTTCTGTTTAGACAACCCAAAACGTTCACGCACGCTGCTATTGGTCATTGGCTTGTCAGACACATAACGCACGCATGCGTGGAAATAGACCGCGCGGACTCTGTCCGCCTTGTCCAGCATCGTCAACGAACGTTGAGAGAAAACGGTGACACGAGTCCCCCCTGGCGGAACAGTGATGAGTGGAGCAGGCAACTGGTTGAGTTCAATCTCAAGAACCACCCGATCCCACCCACTGCCCAATTCTTCGCAGATCCTCAAAGAACGCATAGAGCTAGCAAGCTTTTCGTTCCGACTTTGAGGTGGACTGTCGATGAAACGGTCTGGAGCGACGAGCGGCTCACCAGGGTTTGTGATTTCTATTCTGTCGTCGAAGATCTCCACCGTGGGTCCGGCCCCTGAGACACTGAAATCTTGATGAATGAGCGCATTGGCGATCAACTCCCGTAAAACCACCTCCGGGTAGTCGTTTTTTGAGGTGCGCAATGCATGTTCAATAACCTCTTCACTTGGAACCTGTTCAATCACATAAGCAAGCAATCGCTCAAAACCAGACGCATAGCCGAGTTGTCCAGTTTGTTGGCGCAGAATCTGCGCCCGAGAGTCACCCCGGTAACGAATCACTCGCGGCGCCTTGCGGTCCAAAGCCGGGAAGCTGCCGAGATTCCGAGCAAACAGTAATGCACCCAAATTAGTGATAGACCACCCGGCAGACGAAGAGAACGCGATGAGGCCGGATCCCTGCAGAGCTTCGATGACCTGGGAGCGATTCTCTGGCAAGGGAGTATGAGTGAGATGAAAATACTCAGGGTAATCCAGGAGAGAAACGACCTGCTCCACACTGACTCGATCCAGTGCGGATCTCCTCTCGAACGGTGTGGTGTTGAATAACCACCAAAGCCTGGCTTCACGATCAGGGTGCTTAGCCAGCGGTTTTGTGTAACTGCCGATACGGATATAGCGTGTGCCATCAAAGGACACGGGTCCAGTTCGAGCAGGCTCAATCTCGAGCAGAACTATCGGCAGACCATCTATATCGAAACAATGAAAATGGAAATAGGTCGCCGGATTCGTCTTGTGAGTGAGCCAACTCTCAAGATCTTCATTTCCCTTTCCTTTGGCTGTGACTGGATTGAAACTAGTCCCGATGACTTGGTGAGTCTCATCACTGATGCCCCAGACGAGGAATCCATGCGCCTGGTCGCATAAGGCGGCGGAGTTCGCCAATGCCGACACCCGCTCACCGATCATCTGAGGATCGGCGTTGTTACTCTTGAACTCCACCCATTCGGTCTCCCGAGGTAGGTCAACCAAACGGCGAACAAGGTCCACGAGATCACTTGGTGTCATGGTCATCGCTCCTCAATTCATAGACGTCATCAGCATTCTCCCCCACATGTCCATGATCTCACTGAGGTCTGAGGCTTCTCCATTCGCCGATCCGTCCCGACCAGGTCGAGGTGCCAACCGCCCAGCCCAGGACCAACGACTGCACTCGGTCCTGAGGAGTGCCTTAAGCACAAGTGTGCTTGGTGTCCTTTGCCGTTGATAGTTGTGCCAGATGATGGAAAACCGGGTAATCAAGGTGGCTTCGTGGGGTTGGGGGAACTCTCGAACGGTTTTGTCAGAATTTGACGTCTGGAGCCGCGAAATCAGTCACAAAACCCAACAAAACCGTCGTCTGACACTCAGAAGGATTCGGTTCTGCTGGGTTGTGCCAGGTACGGAGTGGGAGCTCCGGAGCGCCGGCGGGGATCTCACGGGTCAGGGAGCAGGTCGGTGGTCCGGGTGGGAATCGGTGGCCCGGGCGCGGATCATACCTTCCCCCTGCCGGCTTGGATACACTCTTGTGCCGTTTTGAAGCCAACGGCATCGGTACGGCACCAATGAGGCCGACACATCGCAAGAGGAGCATCCGGTTTCAAGGATCCCCTTGTCACCCTGGATTTTCACCAGATTGAACCGGAATGACCAGTCCCCATGCCATAATCTCCACAAAAAACCGGCCGTCATGTCTTCACCCGACGAATCTGTTTCTCCCCCATAGCACCGCACCATCTCCCAGCCAGGACATCCCGCAGGAGCACCGTGGTCCCACCCCGAGACCAGTCATCCCAGCAGATGTACAGGAATTCGCACAATCTTGCAGCAGTCGATAGCGTAGTCATGTGACCAATTTTGTAGACGACAGCGGGACCCCCGCCGTTCCGCCGGCCATTCCTGGCGACGAGGCGCAGGTCTTGGGCGACCGGATCGGCCCGGAGTTCACTGTGACCAACCCCCTGGCCAAGTCGCCGGTGCAATCGCCGGTGCACACCGTGGACGGTTTCGCCAAGCAGTTCTTCCAGGAGCTCAACATGGGACAGGGCGTCTCCCTGGCCCGCTCCACGGTCAACGACCAGTACCTCGCCCTGGCCCGGACCGTCCGCAACTACCTGATGGCCCGCTGGCTGGAGTCGAACCACCGGATCTTCTCCGCCAACCGCCCCAAGATGGTCGCCTACCTCTCCGCCGAGTACCTGCTGGGCCGCCAGCTCGACAACGCCCTGCTGGCCACCGACCTGGGGAAGATCGCCGAGGAGGCCCTGGCCTCCTGCGGGCTCAGCCTCGACACCTTGCGGGCCCAGGAGGTCGAACCGGGCCTCGGCAACGGCGGCCTCGGCCGGCTGGCCGCCTGTTTCATCGACTCCCTGGCCACCATGCGGGTGCCCACGATCGGCTACGGCATCCGTTACGAGTACGGCATCTTCCGCCAGACCTTCGTCGACGGCGCCCAGGTCGAGCAGCCCGACACCTGGCTCGCGCTCGGCAACCCCTGGGAATTCCCCCACCCTGAGCACTCGGTCCGGGTCGACTTCGGCGGCCACACCGAGAAGTACACCGACGAGGACGGCGTCGAGCGCAGCCGCTGGATCCCCTCCTGGAACGTCATCGGCGTGCCCTACAACTACATGGTCCCCGGCTACGCCAACGGCTGGGTCAACACCCTGCGCCTGTGGAGCGCCCAGGCCACCAAGGCCTTCGACTTGGCCATCTTCAACTCGGGCGACTACGCCGAGGCCGTCAGGGCCCAGACCTTCGCCGAGAACATCACCAAGGTGCTCTACCCCGAGGACTCGACGCCCCAGGGCAAGGAACTGCGCCTGCAACAGCAGTACTTCTTCGTGGCCTGTTCGATCCGGGACTTCCTCTCCCACCTGGAGGAGGGTTTCGACCTCCACCGCCTGCCGGAGCGCATCGCCTTCCAGCTGAACGACACCCACCCGGTCATCGCCATCCCCGAGCTGATGCGAATCCTGCTCGACGAGCACAAGCTCGACTTCGACGAGGCCTGGGAGATCACCAGCCACTGCTTCGACTACACCTGCCACACCCTCCTGCCCGAGGCGCTGGAGACCTGGCCGGTCGAGCTGATGACCAACCTGCTGCCACGCCACATGGAGATCATCGACGAGATCAACGCCCGTTTCTGCGGGCTGGTCCGCGACCGCTTCCCCGGCGACGAGATGAGGGTGCGCCGGATGTCCATCATCACCGACTACCCCTCCCGGGCCGTCCGGATGGCCCACCTGGCCACCGTGGCCGCCGGCAAGGTCAACGGGGTGGCCGAACTGCACTCCCAACTCCTGAGGGACAAGGTCCTGGTCGACTTCGCCGAACTGTGGCCGGAGCGCTTCACCAACGTCACCAACGGCATCACGCCCCGCCGTTTCATCCGGCTGGCCAACCCCCGCCTGTCGACCCTCATCACCGACGCCATCGGGGTCGGCTGGCTGACCGACCTGGAGCGCCTGCGCGAACTGGAGCCCTTCGCCGAGGACGAGGACTTCCGGATGGCCTTCCGCGAGATGAAGACCGCCAACAAGCAGGACTTCTCCAAGGTCCTGCAGCGCCGTGACGGCATCATCCTGCCCCAGGGCCACATGCTCGACTGCATGGTCAAGCGCCTCCACGAGTACAAGCGCCAGTCGCTCAAACTGCTCCACATCGTGACCATGTACAACCGCCTGATCACCGGCCAGGTGTCCAAGGAGGAGATCACACCCCGCACCTTCGTCTTCGGCGCCAAGGCCGCACCCGGCTACTACATGGCCAAGGAGACCATCCGGCTGATCAACGCCGTGGGCGCCACCATCAACGCCGACGACCGGGTCAACGACGTCATGCGGGTCATCTTCCCGCCCAACTACAACGTCACCCTGGCCGAGCACCTGATCCCGGCCGCCGACCTGAGCGAACAGATCTCCCAGGCCGGCAAGGAGGCCTCCGGCACCGGCAACATGAAGTTCGCCCTCAACGGGGCGCTGACCATCGGCACCGACGACGGCGCCAACGTCGAGATCCGCCGCCTGGTCGGCCAGGAGAACTTCTTCCTCTTCGGCATGACCGAGCCCGAAGTCGAGGCTCTGGCCACCAAGGGGTACGTCCCCTCCGAGTTCTACGAGTCGAACCCCGACCTCAAGGCCGCCATCGACCTGATCGCCTCCGGGGCCTTCTCCGGCGGGGACGCCTCCGCCTTCGAGCCGCTCGTGTCCAACCTCCTCTACGAGGACCGCTTCATGGCCCTGGCCGATTACGAGTCCTATCTCGCCACCCAGGCCAAGGTCGATCAGATGTACGCCGACCAGGTGGCCTGGACCCGGTCCGCCATCCTCAACATCGCCCGCTGCGGTTACTTCTCCTCCGACCGGGCCATGCACGAGTACACCACCCAGATCTGGGGGATCCAGGCCCTGTGAGCCGGGGTGATCGTCGTCGACCCGGGATGGTCTCGGGCCTGATGACGATCGACCCGGCTTGACCAGGCCGAAATGGCGATGGACACCGTGGTGAGCATCCGCCAGATTCACGATGCCTCTGGCCGGATCCGCCACGGTCAAGACGCCATGCTTGATCCGCTGAATCACCACATAATGCAACATGCCTTCATTGGTGATGACATGGGCGATCACCGGCAAAGACAGTCCGTCCGCTTTCAGCAGACTCTCCATGGTTCCCCTGACCCCCCGAGCGGAAATCCCCAGAGCCTCGGCCGCCTTGACCAAGCCAAAGGCCGAGGTGCCGAAGCGATCCGTCCCGGCGACCGACCGAATGCGGCCAAGCGCCTCACGAGAACCGTACTGGCGACAGACCGTGGCCAGACAGGCCGCCCGCACTCGCAAAGTACCCGGGTTGTCGAGATGGAGGAAGCGTTGAATACTCTTCTTATGATAGATATCTCTGACCGCTTCAGAATCATCGGAGCAAGTCAAAGTGGCGTACAACAGTTCGCATTCGATGCCCAGCAAGGCCATTCCCGTCAGGGATGCGTCCTTCTCCTTCTCATGAAGCTCTTTCATATAGGCGAAGTATTTCTGGTCGCCACCCCGCTCCTGCAACCAACCGGCCTACAACAGGCTCAACGTCGCGACATGAAAATTGCCGGACGCCGGTGACCGACAGACATCGAACAATTCTCGGTCAATCTCACCAAGCGTCTTGCCCCGGGCCATCTCAGCATTGAATCTCATCTGGCAACCAAGGGCTATCCAGCCCGAGGGGGACCTCATCGCTTCACGGAGAATCGTCCCATCGTTGGGAACACTCCGACTGACCGGCACCAGGTTGGCGACACCCAGCACCAGATTCACAGCCAAAAATCCCAAAACAGCAGTGTTCACCAAGTTTCCCCAACCGGCGGCCAACAATACAACCGCACGGCAACCCATCTGCCGTCCTTCTGTTCGACCTTCCACTAGAGAACCCGAAAACTGACCAGCCGCATTTGAGGAAGATCATAATTCCCAGCGGCACTCACACTAGGACGGGCCCGAAGGACTCCATCTTCAATCGTCGATCATCGCCGCCAAAGCATTCGCGGTGGAGACGGTTTAGGTAATTTGGGCATCTTGTACATTCTCACAACCACCCACACGCCAAGCACGACCACGAAGGGCAGGAAGCCGCTGAGCATCACCACATCGGAGACATGCCACACGGCAAGACACAACAGCATGAAGACCAAAAAGGCCAGTAAGACGTAATACCCGACAAAATTCCACCATGCTGTTTTTTTCAAGCTAACTCCTCGATAAGTCTGACCCGTTTCAGCTCGATAAAAATAGCGCCACTCTTGAAGCAAAGCCAGAATGACAAGGACAGTGGGGAACGCCATCCACCAGGTGCGTGACGCCACCAGCATCGCGACCATGAGAACCGCCGAACCACCGATCCCAATCGCGCCGATGATCATCCTGGTGACTCTCATCGGACTCCTCTCCACCGCTCAATGTATGGTGGGGGTCAGATTCGACCGACCCCCACCAATGGACACAGTCTCTCAGTCTGCTATCTGTAAACCGCCCCCAGGAAGGTGGCGATCGTTCCAGCAGCAGCAGGGGCGTACACACCGTACGCAGCCAACGAAGCCCCACCGCTTGGCACGGCAAACCCCACGGCGATCATTCCCAAGACAGCGCCACCAACCGCCCACCAGTTCATCCCGCCATCGACGCCCATGAGTTCGTCTTCGGTCAACTCGGGGAACATGCGGGAGAGCTCCTCCGCACTCGGGATGCGGACGGGAGAGTCCACCATCATTGAACCAGACATCTCTATACCTCTTTCCAGAAAAGAAGGATAGCCACCTTGGATATAGCAAAGAGCGATTTCATGTAATTCCTCATTGCTTCTCTGAACATGCTCTAAGTTATCCTCTATGTTTTTGTACCGTACTCTCGCTTAATCCACAATGTCGAGTCGATGTCTACGACATTGCTGAACATCGCCCTGACAATGTGTTCCATCCCCGCCGACGGTCTCAGCCCACACCAGCCACTTGCTGGGGAATGACATAAGCCAGTGTCATATTGATATAATTACCAGCGCCAACTCCGCCGCAAGAAGGAGGAGAAGGACCGGAACATAGACATAATGAAATATATGTTTGTTCCGAACCATCAGCTCTTCCCGGGTGGATGTCGTTTGAACGAAGCAAGCAAGAACATTGCAAACCAATGTCCACACAAGGAAAACAAGTGCCCCGATGTCAGAGGCGCGAGCAGGAGAGAAGAAGATCATGACTCCCAGCGCCAGGACAAGCGCAGGCTGAATGATCGCATATCTCACATGGACTTTTTTGAAAACCGGGACGAGGGCCAGGCAGTTCAGCCCCCATAAAACATATATCAACACCCGCATGCCCAGCACTCACTTTCTGGAACCACGGTCAGGTCCGAGAACTCCCCTGCCCTCACTGGATCATCCGCCGGGGCAGGGCCTCCAGGGGCTTGGGGGTTGTCACCGCCCGCACCACCGCCCAGACAAACAAGAGGACCACCAGGGGCGAAACCCCGACCACCATCGCCAGGTCGGAGAAATGCCAGACCTCCTGCCCCAGGATGACAGAGAGCACCGTGATGATCGGCAGGTAGTACCCCACCAGATTCCACCAGACCGTCCAGTCAGGCCTGGCGCCCCGGGCCGGCCGGTCCGCCTCGGCCCGGACCAGGCGCCGCCACTCCTGGACCATGGCGCCAATGAAGATGAGGCAGCAGAGGACCGCCGGCCAGCTGTGAGCCATCACCGCCACGACCACCATGCTGGCACACGACCCGACGATGCCGACCGCACCCACTGCTATCCTGCTGATCATGATCACTCCTTTTGCAGTCATTTTAGTAGCGAAGTATGAGAAGGGACGGCTTATCCACAGGTCCACATGACATATGAATACCATTCTCGACATAATCATGATTATATCTCGCGTCAACGATCAGTTTTCTGAAAATTACCAGTATTGACATACAGGGGAAATCGTGCCACCGGTCACCGGGGCTCAGGGCCCAAGCCGGGCGAGGGGGATGACGCCGGCGCCGTCCGGTCTCCGGTCAGCGAACGGACTGGTATGGAGAACGATCCTGTCCAGACCGGGCAACCGACCTGCCACAACTAAATCCATCATGATGGACCCTTACCGGAAAAACCACTATTCTTCTAGTGTGTCGAAAGAAAATAAAGAAAGAGATCACTCAATCAAACTCCGGCGCGATGCCTACTTGTCTGCCATCCACCGCCTGGACGACGACTGCGATCTGGTGAAGGTCTTGACCGGCGTTCGTCGCTGCGGCAAGTCCGTCCTGCTCTTCCAGATCGCCGACGACCTCCGGCGCCGAGTCCCCCCGGAGCGGGTGATCGAACTGAACTTTGAGATCGCCCGTTACTCCGACATCCGCGGCGCCGCTGATCTCGACGCTTTCGTGATGGGCCAAATCACCGATCCGAACCAGATCCACTACGTCCTGCTCGACGAGGTGCAGGAAGTCCCCGAGTTCGAACGAGGGGTGAACTCCCTGCGGGCCCGCGGCAAGGTCTCGCTCTTCATCACCGGCTCGAATGCCCATATGTTGAGCGGCGACCTGGCCACCCACCTAGCTGGTCGGTACCGCGAGTTCCGGATCGCCCCACTCAGTTACAGTGAGACCCTGGCTCTGAGGGAACTGAGAGGCATGACGATCGACAACCCCCTGCAGGACTACCTCCGGTTGGGCGGCATGCCAGGACGCTTCGGCCTGAGCGACGACGACGCCACCGGGTACCTCCGCGACGTCTTCAATTCAGTCGTTCTGCGCGACGTCGTCATGCGCACTGGGATCCGAGACGTGTCTGGCCTGGAAAGCATCGTGGAGTTCGTCAGTGAGAACCTGGGTCGAGTGATGTCACCGTCGTCGGTCTCCAATTACCTCGCCTCCCAGCGTCGAAGCGTCTCGACCGAGACCATCTACTCCTACCTCAGGGCCCTGGAAGACGCCTTGCTCATCAACCGAGTCCGGCGCTGGGACGTCCGCGGGAGAAAGGTTCTGGCGACCCTGGACAAGTACTACGCGACGGATGTCGGCATCCTGGCAGCGAAGCGGGTCGGAAGCGGTCCCGGCCTGGGTGATCTGGTGGAGAACGCAGTCCACACCCAGCTGGCCGCCCGCGGCTTCGACGTCTACACCGGCAAGACCCCGACTGGGGAGATCGATTTCGTGGCCGTCAAAAACGGCCGGCCCCGCTACATCCAGGTGACCTACCTCCTGGCCAGCGAAGCTGTCGCCACCCGTGAATTCGGGGCCTTCCGCGCCCTGAGGGATGGGCACCCCCGTTTCCTGATCAGCCTGGATCCGCTCACCCAGGACCGGGACGGGGTCCACCACCTCGATCTGGCGACCTTCCTGACCGACCCGCCGGCCGATTTGACCTGAGTCGGCCCTCCTCCGCCGGCACCATGGCGAACAGACCAGAAGTCCATCCCGCCCCAAGGGATGCGAAGATGGCTGCTCCTGGCGTTCGGATGACGGTGCATGACTTGATCATCGGATCCCAAGGGAAAGGAAGCGAAGGCGAGCCAATCAGTGGTGTCATGATCGTGGACATGTCTCGCGTCAACGATCAGGATCCCGAGGTGTATCCGTGACGGAATGTGAAGACGGCGCCGGTCACCGGATCTCACGGCCCGAGCAGGGCGAGGGGGACGACGCCGACGCCGTCCGTCCTCCGGTAAGCGAACGGACCGGTGTGGAGAACGATCCTGTCCACGAGACGGTCTCCGATGTTCTCTTTCAACCAATTCAGATGCCCCACATCACCGTCGGTGACCGTGTCAGCCAGTTTGACCTCGCACGCGACACAGGACAGATCGTCGAATTCGACGATGATGTCGATCTCATGCTCGCCGTTTTTCGTGCGAAGGTGCCCGACACGGGCGTTGGCCGCATCGGCGTACACCCGGACTGATTGGACGGCCAGCGACTCGAACAAGGCTCCGAGCCAGGTCCCGGCCGTCGAAGAGACCGTCCGGCCCTCTCCGACCAACAGACCTTGCGCGCCGACACCGACAAGTCTCGCCGCCAGCGCCGGATCGACCAGATGGTGTTTCGGAGAATAGGTGAGACGTTTCAGGGGAGAGAACGCCGGAATCCAGGCTTCGACCGGGTCGAGGATGAAAAGGCGTCTCAGCTGTTCACGGTAGTTGTCGACCGTGGCCTTCGCTGGTTTCTCTGGCTCCCCTGCCGTGGCGGCGTTGAGGATTTTCGTGTAGTCAGCGGTTGACGCCGTCGCTGCCGCATAGGCTCGCAGCCAGGCGCGCAAGGCGGCCGGTCGACGGATGATGATGCCGTTCTCTGGCATGTCATGGTCAAGGATCCGGTCGAGGTAGCCGTCAAGTTGACGATTCCGATCCGCCGGCGACAGGTCACGGATGCCCGGGAAACCTGAGCGAAGGATCTCGTCGGCATAGTCTGGAACGGACATCTTCGTCGACCCGGCGATCCGAGCGTCCCCCCGCTGGAGATCCCTGAGAGAGACAGTTGGTTCCTCGGTCCCACGTTCGCTCAGCGTCATCGGACGTAAGACGAGGCTGACGATCCGGCCGGCCCCACTATGGGTCCGAACACCGGGCGCCAGTCCAGCCGATCCCGCGAGCAGAAAACGCACCCCGGAGACTGAGTCATCGTCGACCGCCTGACGAACACGATCCCACACCTGAGGCTCGAGTTGCCATTCATCGATGAACACAGGTGAGTCCACTTGCGTCACGAGATCATAGTTGGCCGCGACACTGGCCCGGTTGCGCGGATCGCTGAGAGACAGAACGGTCTTCGCCCGCCGGCTCGCCGTCGCGGTCTTGCCGACGCCTTTCGCGCCTTCCACGGCAATGGCGGCCAGACCGGGCAGGATGGAGTCAAGGACTTCATCCACCACTCGGCGTCTGTACATCACAACCTGAGCCTACCAGCCGCCTCACCCCGTATCAGTCGTTTGGACGGACTTCTATTAGTCGTTTGGACGGACTTCTATTAGTCGTTTGGACAAGGTTCAGGGGTACCCCATTTCCTGATCAGCCTGGATCCGCTCATCCATGACCGGGACGGGGTCCACCACCTCGATCTGGCGATTTTCCTGACCGACCCGCCGGCTGATTTGACATGAATCGGCGAACCTCTCCGGTACCATGGCGGACAAACCTGACCCCCACTCCCGGCAGGGAGAAGCAGGGCCGGTGCGCCCAGGCGGAAGGACGAGGCGGCCGCAGGGTTGCCGAGCACGTTGGACACGTCGCCCACCCCCAGGTGGAGGGACCAGGCCCGGGACGGGAGACCGGTACACGCCCGTCGGCGCCCCACCCAGACGGAAGGAAGAGGCATGACCATCACGACACCAATCCCCGACCCGACGGTGGAAGAGGCGCTGGCCGACCGTCTCCCCCTGATGCCCGAATCAGACCGGGCCGACCTGGCCGACCTGATCAAGGAGGTCAGACCGGTCCCGTTTGGCGGCAACCTCCCGCCCGAGGAGGCCTGGCGCCAGGCCGGCCTGATCCAGCGCCTCATGATGTGGCTGGGCTGGGCCGATGATCCGCGCAGCCTGCCCCAGAAACAGGCGACCGCCCGGGCCGAACGGGCCGACCTGGTGGTCTACGCCCAGCACCGGTGGGAGTCCCAGCTGGACGACCTGACCGATCCGATCCGGCAGGCCCTCGGCGTCGGACCGACCACAGCGGAGGACGTCGTCCAACAGGCCCTGGAGGCCATCGGACACGAGTCTGACGCCGCCGACAATGGTCGGGCCACCGGACCTGGCGCCGTCAACCGACGGCCCGGTTGGGCCGCCGAGCCGAAACGCGCCATCGGCCGGATCATCGCCTGCCTGACGGGCGCCCTGGACACGCCGCCCACCGCCGATCGGGCGGCCGGTTTCTGGGCCGGTCAGGAAGAGATCGCCCCCGTCAGAACCGTGGGGGAGGCTTCGCCGATCCTGGCGGACGACCCCGACACCGACTGGCGGGCGATCAGCCGCGCCCCCGAGACCGGGCGGGTGGCGATCGACCTCTGGTTCGACCACCTCGCCGGCAGCGACCAGACAGCGGCCCCCCGAGACATCCAACGGGCCGCCGAGGCGCTCGACCGTCACGAGGAGACCCTGTTCGACTCCCTCCGGTCACCCGCCCCCAGCCTCAGGGACTGGTTGGGGGGGCGCGCGTCCCTGGTCACCATCGCGGTGACGACCCTGTTGTTATTGATAACATCTGTTGTCCCGGCGATCATTCTGGCGGTGTCACCGGTCTGGCATGTCAGCCGCCCCTCCGTCTTCGACATCGCCCAATGGCTGATCTGGCTCGGTCAGGGGATGATGGCCGTCATCGGCTGGTCGGCCACCTTGACAGTCGCCGGTTTCTGTCTCGGCTACCGCCGCTCGGACCTGCCCTTCTGGAGGCCCCTCCGCCAGACGGTCGGGCGGCTGCTCGTGGTCGTCGCTGCGATAGGGCTGGGTGCCATCGCCTTTAGCACCGGCCCCAGCCTGCCCTCGGTCCGGGTCACCAGCTCCGGCGACACCTCCCTCATGGTGGACTGGCCCACGAGCCTGGTCACCATCATCGTGGACTGGGCCGGGGGCGTCCTGGTCATCATCCTCGGATTCGCCCTGGGCCGCAACCGGGTCACCAGCTTCCTGGCCCGACGTCTGGGAGGACGCCGGTCGCGAGGGTTCGGGGTGGTCGGGGAGTCGGCGGACCGGCAGGGCTTCGCCATCCTCCCCGTCGGCCAGCAGTGGGGACCGCTGGACCCCCTCCTGTTGCAGGCTCGGTCGCTCCGGTTGGCGGGGGCGATGTGAGGGCAGGGGCAGATAACATCCCCGAACTGGCCACGAGCACATGAGACAAGCGCAGAGCTCATGACCATGCGAGTGAACCCGACACCCCTCTGCCGGACTCGCCCCCTTCCCACCTCTCATCGAATGCTTGGGGCACCGTCTCAAAAAGTCGGTGTCGCCTTGTAGAATTGGAATCAACAGGAGAGGCCGGTGGAAGACATGATCACTCGCGTGCAGGTGCAACCTGCGATGCTGATGTGGGCCGCCGACCGTTCCGGCAAAGACAAAGAAACCTTGACCGCGAAGTTCTCGAAATATCCCGCCTGGCTTGAGGGATCGGTCGTCCCAACCTTCAAGCAGCTGGAAGACTTCGCCAACTATACGTACACACCCCTGGGTTTCCTGTTTCTGGCAGAGCCTCCGAGGGAAGATCTGCCGATCCCCGACTTCCGCACCTTGGGAAATGCCGGCGTCCCACGCCCGTCTTCTGGCCTCCTGGAGACGATTTACGATTGCCAGGCCCGCCAGGAATGGTACCGGGAGTACGCACTGTCCGAAGGCCTGGAGGAGTTGACCTGGGTCGGTTCCCTGTCCGTGGAAACCCCTCCCGAACAGGTCGCCAGAGTAATCAGCGACCGTTTGGGCTTCGGGATGGGTCAACGAGCCACCCTCCCCACTCGTGACTCCATCCGCAGTAGTCTCAACGATATCCGAACTATCAGTCCACGTGAAGGTGTAGTTGTTCGTGTCCACGAGGGGGCCGATAGCGCGCGCCAAGGGAGCCACGCCTGTGTCAAGCTGCACTTTCACATTGTTGAGTGTAATCGACTTGGGGGCAACGGCATCGTCGCCAGCGCCCACTTCCTCATCGTTGTAGCCCGAAGTATCTACGTCCCAAGTCAGGTAAAGCTTTTCGCCGCCTACGCTGCCGGGTACTTCCAGTTCACCACTCTCCGGGAAATCCGCGCCCAGACCGTC
>QMCE01001308.1_pt1 | contig 13904 bp, 10 predicted proteins | sample 1821851 | NCBI WGS metagenome assembly QMCE01 (sample SAMN09453174, study PRJNA476694) | Termite gut metagenome, whole genome shotgun sequencing project. | isolation source: worker | host: Odontotermes sp. | place: South Africa:Pretoria | collected 2016-01-28 | reverse complement strand
TTGGGGAGGAAGGCGTCGGGGTTGGCGGCGGCGAGTTGGCGGTACAGGTTGGTGGCTTCGGTGGCGGTGTCGAGGGCTTGGCTGCGTTGTCCGGCGTCTGACAGCTGGTTGGCGAGGTTGTTCAACGACGTGGCGAGGTCGGGGAGGAAGGCGTCGGGGTTGGCGGCGGCGAGTTGGCGGCGTATTTGAGTGGCTTCGGTGGCGGTGTCGAGGGCTTGGCTGCGTTGTCCGGCGTCCGACAATCGGTTGGCGAGGTTGTTCAACGAACCGGCGAGGTTGGGTTGGGGAGGAAGGCGTCGGGGTTGGCGGCGGCGAGTTGGCGGTACAGGTTGGTGGCTTCGGTGGCGGTGTCGAGGGCTTGGCTGCGTTGTCCGGCGTCCGACAACATGACGGCGAGGTTGTTCAACGACATGGCGAGGTCGGGGAGGAAGGCGGCCGGGTTGGCGGCGGCGAGTTGGCGGTACAGGTTGGTGGCTTCGGTGGCGGTGTCGAGGGCTTGGCTGCGTTGTCCGGCGTCCGACAATCGGTTGGCGAGGTTGTTCAACGAACCGGCACGTATTGCCCACAAGTCTGGTGCTTGTTCGATCGTGGTGTTGGCGAGGAGACGGGCACTCTCGAACACTGCTTCTTGGGCGTCATGTAGGGCATCGGGGATGGACGATTCATCACGTGTTTGAGATCTGCGAACGGACTGTTCGATCAACGCTAAGACGTGCTGAGGGCTGAGCTCAACTGATACATCGCCGTAGTGTTTCAAGATGGCGTCGGCGAACACCCGTAAATAAGAACCAGTGATGGGGACTCGGCGGGCTAGTTCGAGCCCCGGGTCGCGTGGTACCCGTTCAGGGGTCGAGCCAGCGATGTAGTCGAGCGTTCTAGCGCAAGGACCGCCAATTGTGTTAGCGACCCAGAAAAACGTCTCTAGCCGCGTAGGGTCATCGTTGAAGATAGCGAGTGTGATGCGTTCGGCGGCGGCTCGGTTCGTTTCATTGATCCGGGTGATGACGAGTAACGCGTTTAACAGTTCAGTCGCATTAGCACGGCTGAACCAACGATGGAGCATCTTGGGGACAGGACGGCCCTCGTCGGTGAGGAGGGGACTGATCTCATTTACGAGGAGAAATTCACCGATTCGGTCAGGCTGGATGACGATGTTATCGTCGCTGGCGACGAGGTAGTTCAAAACTTGACTTAGCCGGAGGCGTGTAACACTTTGGGTCGCACAACGTAATGCGGGCACCATTTTAAGTACGTGATTCAGCCGCGCCTTGTTGGGGCGGAATAAAGATAGGCACGTGGCGAGCTCGCGGACAGATTCTGGCTTGATCGCCGGGGCGCCGAAAACCGTATACTTAGGACGCTTCGTGTCTGCGGTGTCGTGGCGGTAGCGGTCGGCGTACGCCTTAGCCCAATAACCCAGTTCATGTTCGGTGACTTGGTTGAACAGTTGCTCTGTGGTGGGTTGTTGCGTGGGTGCATCGGGCTGGAGTGCCGCCCAGGCCAACAGCATCGTCTCTAGCGGCCTGGATGCGCCGGGGTCATAGGTTGGTACGTCATCGGTCCGACCTAATGCAGTGCGGAATCCATCTAGTGCGCGACGGTAGAGCAGTGTGGGAGATTGGATGCGTGATGGCATGGGAATGTTCATGGGTTCGACACCGAAATTGTCGCGTGCGTCGGCCCACCATTGAGGTGTGGTACCGTCCGCGTTTCTCAAGCCTTGCCGGGTGGTCAGCATGACATATGTCGCCGTGCCCTGCGGCCGGTCTTTTAAGATTGCGCCGATCGGCCGTGACAGATCGTCATTCCGATCTGGAGAGCGCAAAATTTCCTGAGCTTCCGGGTAGTCGATCACCATGAACAAAGGAGTGGTCGTGTGTGTCAACCATTCACGCTGTTCGGGCGTCGTGGCAGCTTTATTCGGCAGAAAACCGGCCAGCCAGCCTTGAGCGGCTAGCTCAGACGCGATCTGGGCCGCCATGCGTGTCTTGCCTGTGCCACCGTTGCCAGACACGATGATGAGATGTAGCCCAGGTTCTGCGCGAGTGATGGCATCCATCGCCGTGGTGTATTCCGGGCGCCTAGCGTACCGGACGATCGACCGCCGTGGGTCCAATAGTTTCAGTGTCGAACCTTGAGCCAGGTCCTGGTAGCGCGGTGAGCCGCTGTACGCGTCTTCCAGCAGGTCTGAGCTTGGGGCCTCGCCAGTGAGAATGGCTTGTTCGGGGTCAAAGGTGCTGGCAATGTCAACGCCAACGGTCCAATCCCATTCACCGTTGCTCAGCAGCGCATATCCATGTTCCACGGATTCAGCAAACGTTGCCTCTAGCGTATCAGTCGATGTGACCAACCTTGCGACGTCAATTGGCAGATACCGTCCTGGGGCCTGGTCATCTGACTTAAGCTGCCAAAGCACCTGTTTCGGCACTGCGGTGAGTTCATCAGGTTGCCAGAGTGTGGGCGCATCATCGTCACGGTTGTCGGTGTCGATCAGCACCAGTGCGTGGGATTGGTCATCCTTCCGGATGATCACGACAATAGGACATAGCCGTGCGACTAGGCAGGCGGATGCGAATACCAGCGACAGGTCCAGGCAGTTACCGAGACGTGGCTGCCATAAAACGTCCCACGGGGTGCGAATAAGTTGAACTAGCCCGTTGCCGAACTCTTCGTCGGCATATCGAATGCCGACATGACACAGCGTGTCGAAGCACTCCTGGGCGAGGTGGGTTCTGCTGTCCGTTGCGTTCGGCCCGGGCAGACCGCCGGGGGTGCCGTCTGCCCGTTGCGCGACCAAGCTCTTCACTGTTGTTGGTGCGATGTATCGCGCTAATTCCTCTGGATGATCCAGACGCCACGGTATCCAACGCCTCGATTGACCCGAATAGCTCATTCCTCGACCTCTCTGTCGATCACAGCGATCTCTCGATCATCGCGGTATTCCTCCATGCCTTGGGCAACACGAACTGTCAAGGTCATGACCCCTGGTTCGGCCAGTGTGACCACGTCTCTGAACTCATGGTCGTCAACGCGAGTCAAGCGGATCGGCGGGCTCGTTAGGCCAGCCTCACGGCTTATTGAGAGTTTGGCTGTCGCTGTGGATTTCAAGCTGCCAGTGCCGCTTACTGCAACACGGATGTTCAGCGGCTCACCGACGGGCACCTCGTCAGGCACAAGAATGTCGGGCACCAAGAGCGGCGGCACGATTCTGGAACCATGGACCGATGGCAGATGGGGCACGGACAAGCTGCGAGCCAACGCGATCGTGGCGTTGTCGTGCCACAGTGGCAGATGTCGGGCCCCATGGATTGGCATTTGTTCAACTTCTCCAACATTCCATGGCGTTGCGGAGACTAACGGAACTGTGCCATCGCCACCGCTTGCAGCGGCGGGCACGCTATCTGGCCGTTCAGTAGAACACGTGATGGACCGGCCAGCCAATAGTGCGCTTGAAGGCGTCGCATGGTCAACGCCCATGACGCACACGACACGAGAGAGACAGTCTGGGTGCTGTGCACGCAGACTATTCCAGGCGTCGTCTAGCTCATGATGAAAGTCAAGCCCTTCCTGCGCGTGGGCGTGGAATCCTGTATAAGGCTCTACGTTCTGTGGAATTTCGGCTGGGCGTAACCAAGAGGCCGATCCGCCGCCAACCTTCTGAACCATCGGATATCGAGGCAACAGTTCGTAAACCGAAGGCCAAGTGCGCACAGTTTCTGCAATCCTCTTCGAGTTGGGTAGCCAAGGCCCTTCGCACAGCCATGCCAACATTTTCGGCGCGCCACGGAAGGGCGTGCCAACTGTGATCAGACGTTTGCATCGCCGCCACCCTTCTAGTGCGGCGAACCAATACGCTGCGGCAAGGCCTCCCATCGAGTGTGCGATTATCGCGACAGGCTCGTCCTCCCCGGCGAATGTTGCGATGACCTTCTCGAGCCACTTTGCTGATTCTCGGTTTGAGCGTCTGAAGTCATATGGGACAGTGATGAGCTTCGCGCTTCGATCAACTTCGATCCCTGGATCAGGCCATTGAGGAGTCACTGGAGTGCCGACATAGGCCGCCAGCCCTCGGAACAGCTTTGTGTTCGATGGCACTTGCCATACACGACGCACATACATCAGGTCTGGCATCAAGCCAGTGGGAGCCCACGTCTGACCAGTGAACTTCAAAGGCGATGGATCAATGATGCGTGTTGGCACACGGCTGAGCCCCCATGTCGTTCCACTCATCGGGTCACGCAGCCCTGATCCGCCGATACCCGGGACGACAAACAGCCTTGTCATGATGCTGAACCTAGGCTCAGTAAAGATGCTGGCATTGTGTCTGTGACAGCTTTGTCCACGACAGTGGCCTTTCGTTTACAAGTGCATCAAATTTATCACAAACGTGACATCTGCGCTGGTGATGTGGGGCTGAGATATCGTGCTGGGTCTTCAATCGATGCCGTGTGGTTGCGGGCGTTCCGGTTGAGTCTCAAACTGTTTCGATTGGTCCTGGGAATGTGTGCGGTAAAGCGTTGAGCAAAATTTGTATGTGTCAACGTGCGGATAAATGTACGTGACCTGCCGCATACATTTCGGCCTGCTGCCGGGCTACTTCTTCGGCTCGTCGGTGGTGAGGGCGGCGACGAAGGCCTCTTGGGGCACTTCGACGCTCCCGACGCGCTTCATGCGCTTCTTGCCTTCTTTCTGCTTCTCCAGCAGCTTGCGCTTGCGGGTGATGTCGCCGCCATAGCACTTGGCGAGCACGTCCTTGCGGACGGCGCGCACCGACTCGCGGGCGATGATGCGGCTGCCGATGGCCGCCTGGATGGGCACCTCGAATTGCTGGCGGGGAATGAGCTTCTTGAGCTTCCGCGCCATGTCGACGCCATAGTTGTAGGCGGCGTCGGCGTGCACGATGGCGCTGAATGCGTCCACCGGCTCGCCGTTCAGCAAGATGTCGACCTTGACGAGTTTGGACGCCTGCTCGCCGGCCTCGTCGTAGTCGAGCGACGCGAAGCCCTTCGTGCGCGACTTGAGCGCGTCGAAGAAGTCGAAGACGATCTCGGCCATTGGCAGCAGGTAGCGGATCTCGACGCGGTCGGCGGAGAGGTAGTCCATGCCGATCTGCTCGCCGCGCCGCTGCTGGCACAGCTCCATGATGGTGCCGATGAACGTGGCCGGCGCCAGGATGGTGGCCCGTACCACCGGCTCGTACACCTCGGCCACCTTGCCGTCGTCGGGGTATTCGGACGGGTTGGTGACGGTGATTTCGCTGCCGTCCTCCATCACCACCCGATAGACGACGTTGGGGGCGGTCGAGATGAGGTCGAGGCCGAACTCGCGCTCCAGCCGTTCGCGCACGATCTCCATGTGCAGCAAGCCGAGGAAGCCGGCGCGGAAGCCGAAGCCGAGCGCCGTGGACGTCTCCGGCTCATAGATCAGGGCGGCGTCGTTGAGTTGCAGTTTGTCCAACGCCTCGCGCAACTCCGGGAAGTAGGCGCCATCGATGGGGAACAGGCCGGCGTAGACCATCGGATGCGGCGGGCGGTAGCCGGCGAGCGCCTTGGTGGCCGGGTTGGAGGCGGCGGTCACCGTGTCGCCGACGCGCGACTGGCGCACCTCTTTCACGCCGGTGATGAGGTAGCCGACTTCGCCGACGCCCAGCGCCTCCGATTTGGCGGGCTCCGGCGAGATGACGCCCACTTCGAGCGTCTCGTGCACCGCGCCCGTCGACATCATGAGGACACGTTCGCGGTGTGACAGTTCGCCGTCCACGACGCGCACGTAGGTGACGATGCCGCGGTAGGAGTCGTACACCGAGTCGAAGATGAGCGCGCGGGCCGGGGCGTCAGGGTCGCCCTGCGGCGCCGGGATGAGCCGAACCACATTGTCGAGGAGGTCTTTGACGCCCGCGCCGGTCTTCGCCGAGACCTGGAACACCTCGTCCACGTCGCAGCCGAGCAGGTGGGCGATCTCGTTCGCGTACTTCTCCGGCTGGGCGCTGGGCAGGTCGATCTTGTTGAGGACGGGGATGATCGTGAGGTCGTCGTCCAGCGCGAGGTAGAGGTTGGCCAAGGTCTGCGCCTCGATGCCCTGCGCGGCGTCGACCAGCAGGATCGCGCCCTCACAGGCGGCCAGTGACCGGCTCACCTCGTAGGTGAAGTCGACGTGGCCCGGGGTGTCGATCATGTTGAGCACGTAGTCGTCGCCGTCCAGCGTCCACGGCATGCGGACGGCTTGCGACTTGATGGTGATGCCGCGTTCGCGTTCGATGTCCATGCGGTCGAGGTACTGGGCGCGCATCGAGCGCTCGTCGACCACGCCGGTGAGCTGTAGCATCCGGTCGGCCAGAGTGGATTTGCCGTGGTCGATATGAGCGATGATGCTGAAATTGCGTATCACCGCTGGGGGCGTAGAACCTGGGATAGGTACCGACATCACATCTTTCAACTGGAACAGGGTCAGCTCAATCAGCCTTACACGATACCGTGCGTCGAGGGAGGGCGCACGCCGATACGAAGCCTGAAGGTGGGGTTAGGCATGCACGCGTCGGTTCCTATTGTTCTTTCGGCGTGTTGCCCAGACCGAGAGAACAATTGTCGTTGCCATTGTGGCACCGATGAGTTGGCTGCTAATCGCAGGGCGATTTGAATGGTCATCAACTATCTGGACTTCTGGTGTGGGGACGGACTCCGGGGATTTGGTGGTGTGGTTTGCGGGGGCATAATTGATGCAGGTCGGGTCGGAGCATTTCGGTGTATCGCCAGCTGGGCGAGTTAAGCTCTGATATGCTTTCCGTGCGACTCGCGAATGTTTCGAATATGCCTCATTCTTCTCAGCAAGATTGACGAATGAACGCGCAGGGAAAACTGCTAGTACGCGACACACTCCTAGCCCGCTTGCCCCACGAAGCAGCAGTACGAGGATGATAGTCCAGAGTACCCAGTCTGCGAGACTTATCCATAGAATTGCTGCCAGGGAGCTCGCTCCTTGAGCTGGTCGAATCTGAGCCCCGATGATAACCACCATGATGACAGCGGAAAAAACTATACTCAACATAATGAGTTGGAGTGAAGATCCCCAGCTTTGATGGTCATCAAATAGTAAGTCTCGGCCGGCCCATACGGTCATGAAGGCTAGAAATGCCAGTACAAATATCATGAAAAGTGTGCGCAGTATGAAGTAGTTGTCGATTTGGTGATCGGTAAGCTCAAGTGCTGGCGCAACAAGGGATGTGCAAATGAGTGCTGCCAGGAGAACTAGATGCACACGTTTTGGTTGGGATTTCTCCCAGTCGGAGAGCGAATCCCGCATGCTCTGCTCGATGGATGTGAGTTTAGCCGCTGCGAGCTCTTTCCTCGACTTGGCCGGAAGTGGATCGTCCAGTAATCGAGAGAGTTCGAGTGCAATCCAGAGAGTGATGAAGTAGGCGATTATTGCTGCGAGAACCTCGTCAGGGCGTCCCTGTGAGCTTATAGCAAATAGCGATGCTAGCGTTCCTGTGAGTAGCCCAATTATGGCGATTGCGACAATCTGGCACATTTGCCCCGCATTAAGAGAACTTCGTCGACGATAGAAGTCTTCTGGGGGAAGCGCGCTGGCGGGGCCGACTTGGTCTAAAACTTGTCGATCTTTGATGATCTGGCTGGCTGTTAAGCTCGCAGCAACCGTGATAGCGGCTAGCACGCCGAGTGCGCTAAACATTATATCCGCTTCAAACAGCTTTCGAACGGGGGTGATGAAAGGTGCATTTCCGGCGATAATAAAGCCTCCTAAAAAGAAGAGCGTGCCGAGAAGAAGAAGGTTCTGGGGGGCTCGGCTTCGAGATTTGCTGCGCGCTGCTGTGAGGCAACGAGTGCACATTTTGGGGCTGCCGTCGGATCTGGTTGTGTCGAGAAGTGGCAGAGGGGTGATCGGACCGCTCATGAGGCTTTCCTTTCTTTTGATCGGCTTCAGCTTTGCATCTGCCTCCGACATCTTTCCTCGCTTCAGCCGCCTGTCGGGTGTATGAGGCCCAAAGGTGGGCTGGCAAGGGTAAATACCATCATGTCTGAGTTTGATCATCCTGTGTGAGGTTGGGTCTGAATGTAGTCAATACTGTGTCTGTGATCGTGGCGCAGCGCTCAAGCAGAACGTGGAATGACTCAGGGGTGGAGTCTTCGAGGTGCTGTTTGCGGCGCCATGCGGCCCACTTGGGTTGAGCGATCTCTGGCATACCCTCTAGCATCACCGCTAGAGGGCGAAGCCCGACACGACGGAAGGCTGCTACCGTTTTTAGTGCTGCGGCTAGGTCATCATTCGATATGGTTCGCTGATGTAGCAGGCGGTCGATGTCGACGAAGTCACGCCAACGGGTATTGGCCGCGCCACGTTCGATGGCAGTGACGATCTTTTCGGCCAACACCATGTGATCGGGGTAGCTGAGTAGGGAGATGGCGCCTCCGAGTAGCAGCGGCAACTCGGTGATCTGAGGGGCTGGCCAGACTGGATCACCGAAACTGACATCTGTGTGGAGTGCTATCCGTGCGCTCGCGAGATGTGCCTCGAAGCTGATTCGTACACCTGTGTAGCTACCTTCATCGCGGATCACTGTTCCGCTGATGTGTTCGGTACTGAAGGCGAGACCATCATCGAGCTGGATCGCGATAATTCTCTGAATGCGCTGAACGCACTCGGCGACATCGTTAGTGAAACCTGAGGCCAGGAAGTCGAGGTCTCTTGTTGGACGTCGTGCAGAGAAAGCCGACATCAAGACGCCACCCTTAAGGACGAAGGCGTCTGCCTGATCGGAGGCGGCAAGGCGAGCCAAGAAGCCCTCCAGCGCGTAGAACGTCAGGTATTCGGCGACATCGTGATGCGTGCGTTTGGCGAGGTTTCGCAGATCGTTGAAGATCTGACCTGAGCGAGTCGCGCGATCTGGAGTTGGGCTCACAGCAGGATCTCCAGGGCCTGCCGGATGCGGGCTGTTGTGCGAGGGAAGCTTGTGGCTGTCTCCAGAAGGTGGGCCGGAGACCCGTGGTGATCGCGTAGCCAGCGGCGTAATGCCAGATTGGCTTGGTCGAAACCCTCGCGGTAGGCAAGGCGGAAACAGTCGATGATAGTGCGCTCAGGAGAGTAGGTGAACAGACTCATGTCGCCGGCCGTCGTGATGAGCGTCCGTCCGACGGCAAACGTCGATGTGTCGAACGTGTGCCACGTCACATGGTCGAAACCTGCGGGGTGACGAGTACTGCGAGGTAGGGCGATGTCAGTTGCCGACGGGATCGCGTCGCTCAAGCCATGCAGCACCAACGCGCTTGTCAGGCACATGGTTGCTTGTGGCTGTCGCGCAGTGGCTCCGGCGAGGCTGGCGAGGAAGGGGTCGATCTTGGTGGGGTCGATATACACGCCCCGTCCCACTCTTTCCAGGCGGCCCGCGTCGACGCGCGCGTATATGCGGTCTTTCGTTAGTCCTGAGGCATGGGCGTCTCTCAGGGTGAGTGCTACTGGCCCCATGCCCAACTCCTAACTGTTGACAGCAATAGTATATCTGCATGCAGTTAGTGGTGCGCCGGAGAGGTTGAGCGGGCATGTTCCCGTTGTTGGCGTCAGCGGTGCCTGCTGGTCGGGTGGGTAGTTGGGTTCGGGAGCAGCTATCCGATGGCTCGGCGGTGGGTCGTGTTCTGGTCGGAAGCGCAATGTCTTCGAGTTACCGTGTGGTTGTTGAAGATCATTGTGGTTGAAGGGTTGCGCTTCCTTGAGGGCAGGGTACAAGCGTGTGTCGTTGGATGAGCGGGTCGAGATTGAGAAGCTGAAAGGTCAGGGATGGTCGATCAGGCGGATCGCCGGGCGGCTTGGTCGTTCGCCGTCGACGATCAGTAGAGAGATCTGGCGCAGGTCGTGGCGGGCGTCGAACACGTCGGCGGCTTACACGCCGTACCGGCCACCAGCGTTACGCGTTGGTGATATGACTGTGCTTCAGTACCGGGCCACGATCGCGCAAGCGCATGCCAGGCGCATGTCGGATCGCTGTCACAGGCCTGTCCGGATGAGAGGCAACGAACTGGTTGGGTGGATGTGTGAGCGTCTTCGGCGTGGTTGGACACCCGCCGAGATCAGCGGACGTTTAGGTGTGGAGTTTCCTGGTGATCCGGTCATGCGGGTCTCGACGGAAACGTTGTACGCCTGGATATACGCTCCAGCCCAAGCGCATCGCCAGTGGTGGCAGTACCTGCCCAGGGGACATAAGAAACGACGCCGCAAGCACGGCAGGAGGGTCCACCGCACGCCTGCGATCAAGTATCGGGTCTCGATCCATGACCGGCCCAAAGAAATCGACGAGTGGGTCGAGTTCGGGCAGTGGGAGGTCGACAGCGTCTTGGGTACGCGTCGTTCGGGGAACCTTCACACCGAGATCGAACGCGTCTCCCACTACCTGATCGCCGCCCGGGTCCCCGCTGGGGCCTCGGTCCACACGGTTGACGCCCAGATCGCCGTGTTCTCCCCGCTGCCAGCTCACGCGGTCCGCTCGGTCACCTGCGACAACGGAACAGAATTTTCACTGCACTATCGGCTCGCCGAACGGCTATCTGTGCCGACCTACTTCGCTGCCCTTTGGTCCGCTTGGCAACGCGGCGCCAACGGACACTTCAACGGACGGATCCGCGCCTACATCCCGAAACGGACCCGGCTGGACAGCATCAGCGATGACGAACTGGCCGACGTCATCGCTGAGATCAACAACCGGTCCCGCAAAATCTTCGGCTGGCGAACGCCAGCCGAAGCCTTCAACCAACTATGCTCCACCCAGCCGCACCGTTGCACTCCCAACTAGAACACGGGGGTTGTCGCCGGTAAGGGCTCAGTGATAAGCTTCTGGACTGCGTCTGTTATAGGCGCGATCCTGGAACACCCGAGAAAAAGGCAAGCTCTGTGGCCAACATCAAGTCTCAGAAGAAGCGGATTCTGACGAACGAGAAGGCGCGTCTGCGCAACAAGTCGGTGAAGTCCGAGTTGCGTACGCACGTTCGTCGGTTCCATGAGGCCGCCGCGGCGGGCGACGCCGACAAAGCGCAGGAGCTTGCCCGTGTGGCGACCCGCGCGCTCGACAAGGCCGTGTCCAAGGGTGTCATCCACTCGAACCAGGCCGCCAACCGCAAGTCGGCCATCGCATCTCAGGCTGCGGCTCTCTGATCTTTTACCGATGTCGTCGGCCTTCGCGGGCTGACGGCTGTTCACGCCGTCCCGTCGTTTGATGGGGCGGCGTTGTGCTGTTTGTGGACGGGGTGCGCGCTTCTTTGGAACTGACTGGGGCGGTTGAGCCTGATTGGCGCGTGGCCGTCATGCCCATCTGGCGTTGATGACGGTCAACGGCAACGGGACGATGCTGTGGCTGACATGCGGCGCCCATTGGCAGAAAAACCGGTCCGCTGCGATTGATGACACTGTCTTCGTGCCGCTGACGCTGCTTCGGTCAGCGGCGCCCTGACACCGGCCGGCGCAACTCACCGACCTGCATGACGAGGCGTTCCAACGCGAATTCCGGGTCGACCGCCGCGCCCTTCACCTGAGCGTCGGCGGTGGCGACCTGTTGCAGCGCCTGTGCCACCGCCCCCTGCGGCCAGGTGCGTGCCTGGCCAGCCAGACTCTTGAGCTTCCACGGTGGGACGCCGACCACGCGCGCGAGTTCGGCGTCGCGCATGTGCGAGTCACGCAGGTCGAGATACTTGCCGAGAGCGCGCAGGCTGTTCGCGAGCGCGCTCGTCACCATGACGGGCGAGACGCCGGTCGCCAGTGCCCAGCGCAGCTTCGCCAGCGCGTCGCCCACCTTGCCGGCCATGACGTCATCGGCCACGCCGAAGCTCGTCACCTCGGACCGGCCGCCGAAATAGCGACGGACGTCGGCCACGGTGATGACGTTCGCTTCCACATCGTCAAGCAACTGGCTGACCGCCGACGCCACTGTTCGCAGGTCGCTGCCGACCGCGTCGACCAAGGCTGCCGCGGCCGCCTCCTCGATGCGTCCACCAGCCCGTTTGGCTTCCGCGATGACGAATCGCGGCACCTCCCACGGCCGCATGACTGGGCAGTCGACCACCTTGAGGTGGGCCTTCTTGAGCTTGTCGGCGACTCCCCGCCCCTTGACGCCGCCGGGGTGGGTGAGGGCGAGCGCCAAGTCGTCGCCGGGATCGGTCGCGATCGTGACCAGTGGGGCCACCACGTCTAACGGCAGCATGTCGAGATCGGTGATGACGACGATCGACGACGACGCGAACAGCGAAGCCCCGGTGATCTCGGTGAGAGTGCCCACGTCGAGGTCGCCCGCGCCAAGGTTGGTGTATTGGGCGTCGGGACGCTCGTCCCGTGCCGCGGCGACGAAGCCTTCCACCGCGCGCTGCGCCAGCAGCCTCTCCGGGCCAAGCGCGAGCATCGCGTGTCCAAAACCACCTGTCGCATTCACGAGACCAGCATGCCAGGTGGTGGTGACAGTGGCGAGCGGAGAGCCGTGACTCACGGCGGCTGGCGTTGGACGGTGACGCGTAGGGCTGAGTCGTCGAAGCCGACGGCGATGGCGCCGTTCAGATCGGTGCGGAACACCCGCATGCCAAGCTCGTTGACGAGGCGGAGCAGCGACGGGGCGGGGTGGCCGTAGCTGTTGTCGAGGCCCACGCTGATGAGGGCGACCGAGGCGTGCGTCGCCTGGAGGAACGCGCGTGCCTGGTGCGCCGAACCGTGGTGGGGGATGAGGACGACGTCTGCCGTGAGATCGCGTCCGGTGCTCACCGCCGCGCTTTGCCCGGCCTCTTCGACGTCGCCGCCGAGTACCACGTCCAGTTGGCCGACGTGAGCGCGCAGCACGAGCGAACTGTCGTTCTCGTCGCTTGATTCGCCGTCCGAGGCCCTGGTCGTGTCGGTCAGCGGCTTGACCGAAATCACGTCGAGTGTGACGGCGCCGACTCTCACTGTGCTGTCTGGCGCGGCGACACTGTGAGGAACACCGTCGGTGAGACGCAGGACGTCGGCCCAGGCGGCGGTAGGGGACGTGGCATCCGACGTCAAGACAGCCCCCAGTGCGCGGCCGTGTTGCTGGACGGCCGCAAGGCCGCCGACATGGTCAGCGTGCAGGTGCGTCAGGACGAGCAGCACGACGCGCGTCACGCCGAGACTCGTCAGACAGGCGTCGAGCGCGTCCGGTTCGGGGCCGGTGTCAACGAGGACGGCCTGCCCCGGCGGCCCCTCCGGGGGCGAGGCGTTCAACACGGTCGCGTCGCCCTGCCCCACGTCGCAGCTCACCAGTTGCCAGGACGCCGGGGGCCAGCCCGTCTGGCTGGGCGGTCGGATCACGACCAGCAGCAGCACGACGATGACGGCGACCGTCACCCACCGCCGTGCCCAGACGGCGGGGAGCACGAGCACGAAGCCCAGGCATGCGACCCCCAGCGTCACGAGCGCCGCCGGGTCGACCGGCCAGGTCACCGTCGCCCCGGGCAGGCGGGCGCACCAGCCGGCCACCCAGCACAGGCCCTGGGCGAACCATCCGGCCATCGTGCCCGGGACGCTGGCGACCGGCACACTGACAGCGGCCAAGCCCGTGGCCGCGAAGCCTGATGGCTACGCCTTCCGACAGTTTATACATGGCGGCGCGTACCTCTTCCGGCGTGGCGGCCCGGCGGTAATTGTCCTCGGATTTTTTGTATTGTTGGGTAAGATTCGCTGGCATATATTTTTCTTGATCTTCAGATGAAAAGGCCGATTTTCAGGTAAACGATTATAACCAAATCAGCCCCAAGCGTCAGCGTGGGGGCAGCAGATCGCAATGCGGCTCTTTATCACCCGTCGCATTGCGGTATACTGGGACATTCACGCAAAAACAATGCCCCGATGGTGATGGACGTCCGCTTGCGGTCACTAGTCGTTTAGTCACTGGCTTCCGCCAAACG
>QMCE01001241.1_pt1 | contig 13924 bp, 12 predicted proteins | sample 1821851 | NCBI WGS metagenome assembly QMCE01 (sample SAMN09453174, study PRJNA476694) | Termite gut metagenome, whole genome shotgun sequencing project. | isolation source: worker | host: Odontotermes sp. | place: South Africa:Pretoria | collected 2016-01-28 | reverse complement strand
TGCTGAGCTATTGGCGCAAATCTGGAGCGGGTGATGGGAATCGAACCCACGTAACCAGCTTGGAAGGCTGGAATTCTACCATTGAACTACACCCGCGTATTAAAGTCCGGGCGGCCGTTTTTTCGCCGCTGTGACATTATAGCATAAATCCCCAAGCCGCGCAAGGGGGAAAATTGCGATTATCCCTATTTACTTCCGCTTATCCTGCTTGACTTTGCGGCGCGCGCTAAATATACTGTACTAGACGGTTTGTCCCAAAAATTCAGGAGGTAACTATGATACCCGCCAACAAAAGTTTTTTATCGCTCATCCTTGCGATCCTTCTTTTTTCGCTTTCAGCCTGCTCAAATGCCGCGGCTCCAAACTCCGGCGAGCCGGAGCTGTCTGTAGTCAGAAGCGACGTCGTCGTCGTGATGGGCCCTTCCTCAGAGCCCGCGGCGGGCTTTGACCCGGCCTACGGCTGGGGCGCGGGCGAGCACGTACACGAGCCGCTCATTCAGAGCACGCTGACCGTGACCACGCCTGACCTTAAGATAGCAAACGACCTCGCGACAGATATTTCTGTCAGCGAAGACGGCATGACTTGGACGGTCGCGATAAGAAACGACGTATTATTCAGCGACGGCAATCCGCTTACGGCGCGTGACGTTGCATTTACATACAACACGGTCAAAGCAACAAGCTCGGTGAACGACTTCACCATGCTGGATTCAGCAGAGGCGGCCGGCGACTACACCGTCGTCTTCCATATGGAGCGGCCCTATTCTATCTGGCCGTACACGATGGCGATAGTCGGCGTCGTACCCGAGCACGCCTACGGCCCGGACTACGGACAAAAGCCTGTGGGCTCCGGCCGATATCTGCTCAGGCAATGGGATAAGGGTCAGCAGATAATATTCGAAGCCAACCCTGACTATTACGGCGAAGCGCCGCGCATTCGCAAGGTGACGGTTCTGTTCATGAGCGAGGACGCGGCTCTGGCGGCCGTTATGGCGGGCCAGGCTGACCTGGCCTACACGGCGGCCTCTTACGCGGAACAAAGCATAGAGGGGTACGGGCTGTTGTCTGTGGCGAGTGTGGACAACCGGGGACTCAACCTGCCGGCTATACCGCACGACGGGGAAAAGGGCAACGACGTCACGGCCGACCCTGCCGTACGCCGCGCCGTCAATATCGGGCTTGACCGTGAAACGCTTATTAATAACGTGATGGACGGTCACGGCGCCCCCGCTTACAGCGTGTGCGACGCCATGCCGTGGTTTTCCCCGGATATGATTGTTGATTTTGACCGCCAAGGCGCGATCGGACTGCTGGAACAGGCCGGGTGGCTTGCGGGGGCTGACGGCGTCCGCGTCAAGGACGGCGTCCGCGCCGCGCTTAATATCCTGTACCCCGCCGGAGATTCTCTTCGGCAGGCAATCGCGGCCGAGGCCGCGGGTCAGCTTGGCGAATTGGGGATCGACGCCGCGTTCGAGGGCGTCGGCTGGGACGTGGCCTATGACCGCGCGCAGTCGGAAGTCATGACCTGGGGCTGGGGCGCGCACACGCCCATGGAGCTTTACAATATCTACCACACCGACCCTGACACCGGCCTTGCGAGGTACTCCCCCTACGCGGACGCAGAAGCGGACAAGCTCATGGACGAGGCTCTGGCCGCGCCTGACCTTGAAGCCGCCTACGGCCTGTGGCGCAAGGCTCAGGCTAATATAGCCAGAGATGTTCCGTGGGTGTGGCTCTGTAACGTAAACCATCTTTACTGGGCGCGAAACGGCCTTGCAGTCGCGGAGCAGAAAATACATCCGCACGGGCACGGCTGGTCGATCGTAAACAATGTCGACCAATGGCATTGGGAATTAGGCGGGAAAGAATTACAAAAATAAATGCTGGGGTTCGCAATCATGCTGAAGGCAAAAATACGCTGGATATGCTTCAAGCTCTGCCGGGCGGCGCTGTTGCTCGTCTGCGTCAGCATGGCCGCGTTCGCTTTGGTGGCGGTTTCGCCCGTTGACCCGCTGCAGGCAAATGTCGGGCAGGCGGCTCTCGGCTCAATGAGCGCCGAGCAACTCGAGCGCCTTGAGGCGTACTGGGGCGTGGACGAGCCTCCCGTAAAGCGTTATCTTGCCTGGGCGGGAGATTTTATCCGCGGCGATATGGGCGTCTCGCTCCTTTACAGGCGCGGCGTCGCCTATGTAATAGCCGAAAAGCTGCGCGGCTCGCTTTTGCTCGCGGCTATCGCGTGGGTAATTTCCGGCGCACTTGGGTTCTCTCTCGGCGTCCTTGCGGGAATGAACCGCGGCAAAACCGCCGACATACTGGTGCGCGGCTACTCTGTTCTGCTTTCTGGTACGCCCGTTTTTTGGCTTGCACTGGTACTTCTCATCATTTTCGCCGTCAATCTCAAGTGGCTGCCCGTGGGCTTTAGCGTCCCCGCCGGGATGGAAACCGCCGCAGTCGGCCTGGTTGACCGTCTGCGCCACGCCGCACTGCCCGCGATTACGCTCAGCGTAACTGGAGTCGCGAATATCGCGTTACACACAAGGGAAAAGGTAATAGACGTTATGGCGAGCGACTACGTTCTGTTCGCGCGCGCCCGCGGCGAAAGCCCGTGGAGCATATGCCGGCTGCATGTGCTCCGCAACGTCCTGCTGCCCGGGATAACGCTGCAATTCGCGTCCGTTGGCGAAATACTCGGCGGCACGGTACTGGTGGAGCAGGTGTTTTCGTATCCCGGTCTGGGGCAGGCCGCCGTGGCCGCCGGCCTTGGCGGGGATGTTCCACTGCTTTTGGGGATTACGGTGATAAGCGCCGGAATCGTATTCCTCGGCAACCTTTGCGCAGACCTGCTTTACGGAGCGATTGACCCGCGCATGCGAAAGGAGCTGAAGCCGTCATGACAAAACGCGGCAAGGCTCTGTTCATGTGCGCGCTTGCTGTTTTGCTCCTGTTGACGGTTTTGGGCATGTTCTTTGCCGACGCCGCCGACGAAACCGACTTCGCCCGAAAAAACCTCGCCCCATGTTTTGAGTACCCTTTCGGGACCGACTGGATGGGCCGCGATATGTTCACAAGGGCGCTGGCCGGCCTTTCGCTGAGTATCCGCATCGGGCTGGCCACGGTCTCGGCAAGCGCGCTTGCCGCCGCCGCGCTGGGGACCGCCGCCGCTATGAGCCGGAAGCTTGACCCGGCAATCTCGTGGTTTACAGACCTTGTGATGGGCGTGCCGCATATATTGCTGCTGGTACTCGTCTCCTTTGCCTGCGGCAGGGGCTTCACAGGGGTCGTGGCCGCAGTGGCGCTCTCCCACTGGATGAGTCTTGCGCGGCTTATCCGCAGTGAAATTTTACAACTAAAAGAAAGCGTCTACGTGCGCGCCGCGGAAAAGCTGGGACACAGCCGCGCCGTGATCGCGCGGCGGCATATGGCGCCGCATCTGCTGCCGCAGTTTTCGGCGGGGGTCGCGCTGCTGTTCCCCCACGCTATTCTGCACGAAGCGTCGATAACATTTTTGGGTTTCGGTCTTCCGCCCGAGGCTGCGTCGATCGGAATAATACTTTCGGAAAGCATGCGCTACCTGATGATGGGCCGGTGGTGGCTGGCGGTTTTTCCCGGGCTGCTGCTTGTGGGAAGCTTATTGCTGTTCATGCTGGCCGGAAGCTGCCTGCGCGAGATGACCGGACCGGCAGGCCAAGAGGGGGAAGCCGCATGAACCAAAGCGCGATGCTCGAAGTAAAAAACTATTTCGTCTCCTTGGCGGACAATGCGGTCATAAGAGATCTGCACTTAAAAATAAGTCCCGGAGAGCTGGTGGCCGTGGTCGGCTCCAGCGGCGCGGGAAAAAGCCTGCTCGCCCACGGGATACTCGGCGTCCTGCCTAAAGGCGCAAGCGTCAGCGGTGAGCTTTATTTTGACGGCGAACCGCTCACGGCAAAAAGGCAGGCCGAACTTAGAGGCAAAGAAATCGCCCTCGTACCCCAGAGTCTTTCATATCTGGACCCGCTAATGAAAACCGGCCCGCAGATCAGGATGGGCAAGCGTGACTCGGAGTCCTTGCGAAAAACCAAGGAGATATTGGGCCGTTTGAAACTCAATGAATCGGTAGATGGCATGTACCCCTTTGAGCTTTCGGGCGGGATGACCCGCCGCACGCTGATCTCGACGGCGATGATGCAGACTCCGCGGCTGGTCATTGCCGACGAACCCACGCCCGGGTTGGATGAGAAGCTCGCGCGCCGCGTAATGAGCCATTTCCGCGACATTGCGGATTCGGGCGCCGCCGTGCTGTTAATCACCCACGACCTTGAACTCGCGGCCATGACCTCCGACCGGGTAGCGGTGCTTTACGCCGGAACCGTGCTTGAGGACGCCCCGGCAAAAGATTTTTTGAGCGAAGAAACGCTGCGCCACCCATACACCAAGGGCCTTTGGCGCGCCATGCCCAAAAACGGCTTTCAAATTACAAGCGGAAAACAGCCCCACCCGGCCAATCTGCCGGAGGGCTGCCCGTTTGCGCCGCGCTGCGAACACGCGGCGGGAATCTGCAAAAAACCCGTTTTCTACCGCGAGATAAACGGCGGATATGTCCGCTGTGTGCTGGGAGGCGCCGTTTGAGCTTGTCGCTTAAAGCTGAAAATCTTTCTTTTGGATATTCACAAGGCGCCGCCCCGGTGCTGAGCGGCGTCAGCCTGAGCCTTGAACCCGGCGAACGGGTTGGCCTGGCGGCGGCGAGCGGGCGCGGCAAAACCACGCTTTGCAAGCTGCTCGCGGGGTACGAGCGCCCGCATGGCGGAAGTGTCATGCTCAACGGCAAGCCGCTTGCGGAATACATTGGCTATTGCCCCGTACAGATGATATGGCAGCACCCGGAGCACGCCGTCAACCCGCGGTTAAAAATGCGGGCTGTACTTGAGGATGGCGACCATATATCACAGCGCATAGTCGACGCGCTCGGCATAGAACCCGGCTGGTACGGCCGCTATCCGGCAGAGCTATCAGGCGGGGAGCTCCAGCGCTTTTGCATTGCGCGGGCGCTTGGCGAGCGCACAAAATATCTGCTGGCGGACGAGATAACCACGATGCTGGACCTTATAACGCAGGGGCAGCTCTGGCGGTTTTTAGTAGATGAAGTAACGCGCAGGAATATCGGCCTTTTGGTCGTCAGCCACTCCGCCCCGCTGCTGGAAAAAGTCTGTACAAGAATAGAAACGCTATAAAATCTTCTTTAACGCATCTGCTATTCTCTATTTTCTATTCTCTAACTATTAATACGCTTTTCCCCACACAATCATAGTCTTAGCGGGCTTGCCGCAGCAGACGCAGACGTCTGAGATATCCTCCTGCGCAAACGGCATGCAGCGGGAGGTGAGTCCCAGCTTGTCCTTGATCTCAAGCTCGCAGCTTTCCTCGCCACACCACATGGTCTTGAAAAACCCCGTGGTCTTTTCGGACGCGGCCTTAAGCTCATCCATTCCGGTAGCGGAAAACGTTCTAGCCTCGCGGTTTTTAAGCGCCTTTTCATAGAGGGCAAGCCGGTACTCCTCAAGAATATTCGCGATCTCCTCGTCAAGCGCTTCGAGTTTGACGAAATACTTCTGGCGGTTGTCGCGGCGCACAAGCACGCACTGGCCTTCGGCGATGTCGCGCGGGCCTATTTCCAGACGCAGGGGCACGCCCTTCATCTCGTATTCGGCGTATTTCCAGCCGGCGGAGTTGTCGCTGTCGTCAAGTTTTACGCGGTATTTTTCAGAAAGCTTCTGTTTAAGCGCGTTCGCGGCCTCGAGCACGCCCTCCTTGTGCTGGGCAACGGGGATTATTACCACCTGGATTGGCGCGACTGCGGGCGGCAGTACAAGACCGTTGTCGTCGCCGTGGGCCATAATGATGCCGCCGATAACTCTTGTGGAAAGCCCCCAGCTTGTCTGGTGCGGGTACTGCTGTGTGTTGTCGCGGCCCTGGAATATAATACCGAACGCCTTTGCGAAGTCGTCGCCAAAATAGTGCGACGTTCCGGATTGCAAAGCCTTGCCGTCATGCATCATGGCCTCTATGGTGTAGGTTGCCACCGCGCCCGCGAACTTCTCTTTGTCGGTCTTCTTGCCGCGCAGCACCGGGATCGCAAGGTGATTTTCGGCAAAGTCGGCGTAGACGTTAAGCATTTGCTGTGTCTCGGCCTCGGCCTCGGCCGCGGTTTCGTGCAGGGTGTGGCCCTCCTGCCACAGGAATTCCATCGTGCGCAAAAACGGCCTCGTGGTCTTCTCCCAGCGCAGGACGCTGCACCACTGGTTGTAGAGCTTGGGCAGGTCGCGGTAGGACTTCACTACGTTGGCGTAGTGCTCGCAGAATAGCGTCTCTGAGGTAGGCCTTATGCAGAGCCTCTCCGTCAGCTTTTCGTTGCCGCCGTGGGTCACCCAGGCCACCTCGGGGGCAAAGCCCTCTACGTGGTCTTTTTCTTTTTGCAGCAGACTTTCGGGTATCAACAGCGGCAGGTACACGTTTTCGTGGCCCAGCCGCTTGAAGTCTGTGTCAAGCAGGCGCTGGATATGCTCCCATATTGCGTAGCCATAAGGCCGCAGTATCATGCAGCCACGCACCGAGGAATAGTCGATTAGCTCAGCTTTTTTTACAATATCGGTATACCATTTCGCAAAATCCTCGTCCCGCGAGGTTATCGCGTCCACCATTTTTTTCTGTTCAGCCATATAAAATGCCCCCATTAAAATTATGCAAATAATTATACCATATACCGGCCACAAACGCAAAACGGAGAAAAACAGAGTTTTTCTAAACATTTTGTGAGTAAAATCAAGCTCATTGTAAAAAATAAAAGAAAATCACGAAATATATTGACTTTTCGCGAAAACGTGCTATTATTTGTATCGTTTCCCAACGTTTTCTGCTATTTTCTATTCTCTATTTTCTAACTACTAAAGGGGGTTCGCATAATTGAAAGAAAACGCCGTAATCTCTCTTAAAAACATATCCGTACAATTTGACGGGGAAAGCGTTCTCAACGGCATCACTCTGGATATCCGCGACAAAGAGTTCGTCACGTTCTTAGGGCCTTCCGGCTGCGGAAAGACGACTACTCTGCGTATTATCGGCGGGTTTCAGGAGGCGACTGCGGGGGACGTTTTTTTTGAGGGCAAGCGCATAAACGACCTGCCCCCGCACAAGCGCAAGGTGAACACCGTCTTTCAGAAATACGCGCTGTTCCCGCATTTAAATGTATATGAGAATATAGAATTCGGCCTTAAGATAGCGGGCGTTCCGGAGCCGGAGCGCCGCGAACGCATCCGCGACATGCTGGAGCTGGTAAACATGATGGGCTTTGAGACTCGCGCGGTGCATCATCTTTCGGGCGGGCAGCAGCAGCGAGTGGCGATAGCCCGCGCACTGGTGAATCATCCCAAGGTGCTTTTGCTGGACGAGCCCCTGGGCGCGCTTGATTTAAAGCTGCGCAAGGAGATGCAGGTGGAGCTCAAGCGCATCCAGCAGAGCATGGAGATCACCTTTGTGTACGTCACCCACGACCAGGAGGAGGCGCTCACCATGAGCGACACCGTGGTCGTCATGAAGGACGGTCAAATCCTACAGGTCGGCGCCCCGCAGGACATCTACAACGAGCCTGTCAACGCTTTCGTGGCTGATTTTATTGGCGAAAGCAATATTCTGGACGGCGTTATGCTCACAGACTTCGTGGTGGAGTTCGCGGGGCATGTGTTCAACTGCGTGGATAAAGGCTTTGACGAAAAAGAGGACGTCCATGTCGTGGTGCGGCCCGAGGATATAAAGGTCGTGCCGCCGGACGACGGCGACATAGACGGCATAGTCGAGTCTGTCATCTTCAAGGGCGTACACTATGAGATGACGGTGGACGCGAGAGGCTACAAATGGCTGATCCACTCTACAAAGAGCGAGGAAGAGGGCGCAAGAATAGGCATGAAGATTTTGCCCAACGACATACACATCATGCACGCGGAGGAGGACTAGCCGATGAAAAGCAAAGCCTCCGCCTTCCCATACGTTGTGTGGATGGTCATATTCATAGTCGCGCCACTGGTGCTGGTGGCGGCCTTTGCCTTCACCACCGACGCCGGCGTCGCCACGCTTGACAATATATCCCGCGTAGGCGAGTTCACTCCCGTGCTCATGCGCTCTATCTGGCTTGCGATAGTCGCCACCGTCATCTGTTTGATAATAGGCTATCCGCTGGGCTATATAATCTCGCGCGGGTCGGGCGCGCACAGCCGCACGCTGCTGATGCTGGTCATGCTTCCAATGTGGATGAACTTTTTGCTGCGCACCTACGCGTGGATGACCCTGCTTGAAAACAACGGGCTCATAAACCGGCTGCTTGGGTATATCGGTCTGGGCCCCTTTGAGATGATAAACACCCCCGGCGCGGTGGTGCTCGGTATGGTCTATAATTATCTGCCCTTTATGATCCTGCCGTTATATTCGATAATGACCAAGATAGACAACACTACGCTTGAAGCCGCGCGGGACCTTGGCAGCAACTCCGTCACCACTTTCACCCGCGTGATCCTGCCGCTCTCTATGCCCGGTGTCAGGACCGGAATAACAATGGTGTTCGTTCCAAGCGTCTCTACGTTTATAATCTCAAGGATGCTGGGCGGCGGCGGTAACCTGCTTATAGGCGACCTTATAGACCTGCAATTCCTCGGCAACGCGTACAACCCGAACCTGGGCGCGGCAATCTCGCTGGTGCTTATGGTGCTTATCCTGCTGTGCATGAGCGTATTCAACCAGTTCGGCGACGAGGAGGAAATGGAGGCGAGCCTGCTGTGACAAAAAAAATGAAATGGTACGCCAAGACTTATATCGGCTTTATCATGGCGTTTTTTTACCTGCCTATCGCCGTTATGATCATCTATTCCTTTAACGAAAGCAAGTCGCGCGCGCTGTTCACCGGCTTTACTCTGGACTGGTACAGGCAGCTTTTCTCTAACGAACTGATAATCCACTCGCTGATGAACACGTTGTTCATAGCGGCGACGGCTGCGGTCATCGCCACGGTGATCGGCACCGCTGCGGCTATCGGGCTTTCCAACATGAGCAAATGGGTAAGAGCGGTCGTGATGAACTTCACCTATATGCCCGTCATCAACCCGGAGATTGTCACCGGCGTGAGCTTCATGCTGCTGTTCGTTTCGGCTCAGGCGTTCATAGAGGGGTTGAACTCATCTTTCGGCGCGTCCTTTCCCGTGCCGGACTTCGGATACCTGACTCTTATACTCGCGCATATAACTTTCTGTATACCATATGTAATACTCAACGTGAGTCCCAAGCTGCGGCAGATGGATAAGAACATCTACGAGGCGGCGCTGGACCTGGGCTGCAACGAGTGGCAGGCCTTTTCAAAGGTTGTCATGCCCGACATCATGCCGGGGATCGTGGCGGGGTTCCTCACGTCAATCACCATGTCCTTGGACGACTTCATCATCAGCTACTTTGTCAGCGGTCCCACCTCGCAGACGCTACCGATCACGATATTCTCCATGACCCGCCGCAAGGTAAGCCCCGAGGTCAACGCCATCTCCACGATCATTTTCGTGGTGGTGTTGGTCGTGCTGCTGGCGGTAAACGTCAGCGAGGCGAGGCGCGAAGCCCGGCTCAGGAAGCTGCGGAACGGGGGCGCGAAGGAATGAGGATTAATAATTTGTTGTTGCGACATGCAGGGGCCACCGTCATCTGCCTGTTGCTGGCTGTCGGCCTTTGCTTGCCCGCCGCGGCGCTTGAAGCCCCCGACGACGACTATTACGGCCGCTTTCGCGGGCAAAACCTGAGCATCAACGTCTATAACTGGGGCGAGTATATCTCCGACGGCAGCGACGACACGCTTGACATCAACGCCGAGTTCGAGGAGCTTACGGGTATCCGCGTTTATTACTCCACCTACGCCACAAACGAGGAGCTTTACTCCAAGCTGCGCGGCGGGGCGTCCAGCTACGACGTTATAATCCCCAGCGACTATATGGTGGCCCGCATGATCGAGGAAAACATGCTCGAGCCGCTTAATTTTAATAATATCCCCAATTTTTCCTATACGCGGGAAGACTTTGTTAATCCTGTCTACGACCCCGCCAACGCCTACTCGGTACCTTACACCTGGGGCATAACGGGGATTATCTACAACACCACAATGGTCTACGAGGACGAGATTACCAGCTGGGACATTTTGTGGGACGAGCGCTACATGGGGCAGATTCTCATGTTCTCCAACCCGCGGGACGCCTTCAGCATTGCCCAGGCGCGGCTTGGCTACTCGATGAACACAACAGACCCCGCCGAGCTCGAGGCCTGTCTGAACGAGCTTAAGAATCAGAAGCCGCTGGTCCAGGCCTATGTAATGGACGAGATATTCGACAAAATGCTGGGCGGCGAAGCCGCGCTCGCGCCCTACTACGCGGGTGACGCCGTAACTATGATAGGCGACAATCCCGACCTCGCCTTTGCTGCGCCCGCGGAGGGCGTGAACGTGTTCAACGACGCCATGTGCATCCCTGTTGGCGCAAGGCAAAAAGAGGCCGCCGAGATGTATATAAACTTCCACTGTGAGCCGGAGATCGCCGCCGCCAACGCGGATTATATCGGTTATGCCACACCCAACACCGGAGCGCTGGAGCTTTTGGACGAGGAAGTCGTTAACGACCCCGTGGCGTACCCGCCCGACGAGGTATTGGAAAAGGCGGAGTACTTCAACGCCCTGCCGCGCGACGCCAGCCTGATGATGGACCGCATGTGGACTGACCTGCTCTCAAGCGACGAAAACTACAGCCGCATGCTGGTGCCGGTGCTGCTGTTCGGGGCCGTGGTCGTCTCGGTCGGCATTAATATTTACAGGATAGTCAACAAGAAAAAACGGCAAAAATTTTATTTCTAAATTATGAATTTTTCCTTGCCATTTTATTCCGTATGCATTATAATATATAAACAACGGTCTGAAAGTGCTTTCGTGTTTTCGGGCTTGTTGGTTTTATCACCGTTTTGCGCCGCTGACAAGCCGGCGCATTACAACAAGGAGAGGAAAATATGAGGAAATTTGCAGCGATAATATTAGTGGCTATTCTGATACTAACCGGCGTTACGTCGGCGGTTGCGGCGGAAAGCCAGTTTAAACCCACGAGCCAAACGGTCGAGGCGGCGGTGGAGCGTTACGGCAACGAGGATATCCGCGGCTGGCTCACTGTTCCGGGGACCGATATCAACCGCGCGGTTGCGTTTTCCCCTGTGAGCAACGACTATTACGAGCACAGGACGATCGAGGGCGTACAGACCACCGCCTCCGCGAGGCAGCCCACCGCCGATTATTTTTCGTGCAGGACAGAATTCGGCAGTACCCTCAGGAACGGCTCGCGCAATATCGTTATATTCGGCCACAACTGGACTAATGTGCGACCGCCGTACAGAGTCGGAGTCAACGAGACTGACTTCGGCTTCGCGGAGCTGCCCTCGTACAACTCGCTTGAGTTTTTGAACGCTAACCCGTATATATATTTCGCGACAGATAAGGATTCCGGCGTCTATAAAATCTGCACGGTCATGTACACCAAGGACACCGAAACGCTGGCCCAGATACAGCCTTACACCGCCGACGGCCCCACCACCCTTAACGCGTACAACGAGCTTATAGGCGAGCTTGGCAAGCGCACGCTCTTTACCGGCGTAGACGTAAAAAGCACCGACACCCTGCTCACGCTGTCGACCTGCACCAGACATTACGGCGGTTACACCGACCAGAGGTTTGTCGTAGTGGCCAGACTTTTGCGTAGCGGAGAAAAAGACTCAGACCCCGTTGAGTACAAGGTCAACCCAAACGTAAAAGAACCCAGATTGTCATAATCAAATCTTCCCTGCAAAAGCCGAAACAGGCGTCCGGCGATGTGCCGGACGCTTTTCTGTGTAATTTACAAATTTTAACACTGTTATTACATATTTTTGTCTTGCAAAATCTTAAATTTAGTATATAATGAACATATATAGTATTATTAGCCAGACAGACATCGGAGTTTGACATGTTGAATTTCGACAACGCCGCCGACAAAAATGAATATGGTTCCGGCTCTGAAATCCCCGCCGGCCCCGCTCGTCGATCCGACACAATCGACCCCGCCACAGAATTTTTGACCTCTCAAAAACGGGGCCTTTACGGCTTTTTGGCGTTTTTGGCGTTGGTCGCTTTTCTGGGGCTGTTTTTAATTGTCCGAAATCCGTCTGCCAATTTGACTTCCGCGGTCCTCGTATTCGCCGTTCTGCTGGCTGGCGCCGGTTTTGCGGTCCGTGTTTCGCATATAAACTCCAGCGCGGCCTCGTCGCTTCGGGACGCACATTCCCTGCGGTCGGAGGTCGCCGAATTAGAGCGGCATGTTGAGTTCATCTCCTACTATGACGAGACTACGCGCATACCAAACCGGGCGTGTTTTGTGCGCGAATTTGAAAAAGCGTTGGAAAGGCGCCTGCCGGGAGATCCTCCTGGTTGCGTGCTGTATCTTGATCTGGACGATTTTCAAAACGTATACGACAGCCACGGTTACAGCTTTGGAGACAAGGTCCTGACCGAGTTTACCCAGCGGCTTGTCCAGACCCTGGCTGGTCGTGGCACGGTAGCCCGCAACGGCGGGGACGAATTTTTAATCTTCTTTGAGAACATGTGGCTTGAGACAGAGGTCACGGCGGTTGCGCGCGAGTTGCAAACCGTGTTATGTGCCCCTTTCTCGCTTGATAACAGCTCCGTTTTTATCACAATGAGCATGGGCGCCGCCAGATACCCTCAGGACGGCGGGGACGCCGAATCGCTAATCAAAAACGCTTCAGCAGCCATGTACGAGAGTAAAAGCTCCGGAGGAAACGCCCTGACGTTTTACAACAGTACCATGAGATACAAACGCGTGCGCCGCGCGGCTATAATGGATATACTTCGCACCGCGATAGAAAACGACAACGTTTACCTTGTCTTCCAACCTCAGGTGCGCTCAACGACCGGAGAGGTAGTCTCCTGCGAAGCTCTGATGCGTTTGCGCGACTGTGGATTGGGTTACATTTCCCCCGCAGAATTCATACCTATCGCCGAAGAGACCCGCATGATCATCCCTCTTGGGTATTGGGCAATAAGGAAAACTATAGAAGCTTATCAAAAGCTTAAGGAGCGTTGGGGCGGTCTCACGGGCATATCAGTCAATGTCTCTGGTGTTCAGCTTCGCGCTCCCGGTTTCCTTGAGACTGTGAAGTCTATACTGGAAGAATACGACTTTGACCCGAGCTTCCTGCATCTGGAGGTCACCGAAAGCGTAATGCTCGACAACGCCGAGGAGACCCTGGCGCTGTTCGACGCATTGCGCAAGCTTGGCGTAAAGCTGGAGCTGGACGACTTCGGCACCGGGTACACCTCGCTAAACTATGTCAGGATGATCCCGCTCGACGTTATCAAGATCGACAAATGCTTCATAGACGATATCGGCATCAGCGAGGAAAAAGAATCGCTTATCAGCCTTATTGCCGGGTTGGCCAAGACCTATAACGCCAAGGTAGTGGCCGAAGGAGTCGAAACCGCCGAGCAGGTGGCGTTTTTGAACGAAATGGAAGACGTGATAATACAGGGCTTTTACTACAGCATGCCGCTGGAGTTCGACGCGCTTGTCGACAAGATAGTCGAAATGCACGACCGGCTTACCTCTTCACAATAGCCGCCCAACAGCATAAAACAGCCGCCCCTAAAGGCGGGGTGGCATAAGGGCAAAAATGATAAAGCGGACGCTGATCGACTATGTCAGCGTCCGTCCCTTTGCTATTTGGACTTTTATTGTATAAAGCAAAGTATATCCGATAAGTCGTCCGTAGTGACAGAGCATGTCGCTTTTCTTTGAACATTTGCAGATGCGTTTAATGCAATTGACTTTCCGCAAAACTC
>QMCE01001240.1_pt1 | contig 13925 bp, 14 predicted proteins | sample 1821851 | NCBI WGS metagenome assembly QMCE01 (sample SAMN09453174, study PRJNA476694) | Termite gut metagenome, whole genome shotgun sequencing project. | isolation source: worker | host: Odontotermes sp. | place: South Africa:Pretoria | collected 2016-01-28 | reverse complement strand
AGGGGCTTATCCCGCAGGCCAGGGCCATGTACGGGAAATTAAGTTTGTTATATCCGAAAAAAAGTGTTTATTTTGCCGAGATTATTGAAAAGGCCGATCACGGCAAATGCGCGGCCGAGAATAATAAAAACAAGAAAACTATTAAATAACAACATTATATGATTTATATTCTTTTTGTCGTCCTTATCATTATCGCAAGTGTTCTGATCATTTTTGCCGTATTGGCGCAAAATCCCAAAGGCGGTATGGCCGCCAACTTCGGAGTGTCCAATCAGGTGATGGGCGCGCGCCAGACTTCAGATTTTCTTGAAAAATTCACATGGTACCTCGCGGTCGCAGTCGTAATACTGAGCCTTTTGGCATCGATAACCATGTCGTCTCATGTGAACCGCACCGGAAGCGGCGACAGAATCATAGACGAGGTCACTCTCGACAGAGGCGTTCCGGCTTCGACCCCCGCATCCGCCCCGGCCGAAATACCGACCGTTCCCGCGGAAACAGGAACGGAAACCGTAACCGAATAATACGGATCGAGACTTCAATAAAAAATAACCGCAAAATTTTATTTTGCGGTTATTTTTTTCAGGCTGATCGGGTAGTCGTTTACCTGTGGTATGCGAAAAGAGACCGAGCGGTTGTTTTGATTTTTCGGCCGCTCATGTCCCTACTCCCCTTCGAATGCTTTATTCACCTCTTCTTCGGCTTTGCGCAGGCGCTCCTTGCAGAACGCGATAAGTTCGCTTGCCCTCTTCACACGCGAGGCAAGGGTGTCGATGTCGGGATCACCGTCGGTGAACCCGGCTATGATGGCTTCTATTTCGGCCAACGCTTCGGCGTAACTAATCTTTTTCTTTTCCATATATTTCGGCTTTAACTTTTCCATTATATAATGTTATGTCCACACGGTCGCCGTTATCCAGAAGAGCGGCATCCTTAACGATCGTTCCTTCGCGGCGCACAATGGCGAAACCGCGGGCGAGGACATTCCGCGGATCGTGGCTTACGGTCAGCTTCTCCGCTGCCGACAGTCGGCGCGAGGCCATATCCAATATCCGCTCAACACGCTCTCTCATAATAGTTTCGAAAATACCGAGATGCGCTCCCTGCCTTATAAGCAGACCCGACTCCATACGGCGCAGTTCACCTTCGATATCCGACAGCCGCAGCCGTCCGCGATGAAGGACATCGGCGCCGTGCTGTGTCATGGCCGTCGCAAGCCGACGCAGCCTCAGGTTTTCCTCGTTCATCCTCTGCGACAGCAGGGAAGCTATCCGCCCGACCATATCGGACAGCGTAGCATCCAGCGCGGCCGAACGCTCCACAAGAAAACCGGCCACCGCGGTAGGCGTTTTCAGCGACACGGCAGCAACCATGTCGACTATGCTCCGGTCCTTGTCGTGACCGAGACCCGCTATCACAGGCAGCGGGAATTGGGCTATATGAAAATTCAGAAGGTAAGAATTAAGGAAGCCCAAGTCGCTCTGTGAACCGCCTCCACGGATCATCACCACAGCGTCGAACTCCGCGATGCGGTCTGCGATACACGACAGGGCATCAATTATAGACCCCTCGGCGCCATGCCCCTGCATAACGGCATTGAAAAGCTCCACCCCGAAGTAATAACCGCCCGCCGCAAGCTCATTCATAAAATCCTGAAATCCCGCTGCCCCGGACGACGAGACGACGGCTATACGCTGCGGGACGAGCGGAAACTCAAGCTCGCGGTTCAGGTCGAACACCCCGTCCTCAACGAGCCTTGCAATGGTCTCCTGCCGCTGCCGCTCCATATCGCCGAGCGTGTAGAGCGGATCTATGTCCGTGATATTGAGCGAGAGCCCGTAGAGCTCGTGGTAAGTCACCGAAGCACATACGAGCACCTTCATCCCGGCGGCAAGCTCCCGTCCGGTAGCGCCGCTGAAGTATGACGACAGCATACCGTACACGTGCCGCCACACTACCGCACCCGCCTTGGCCTTCGGAACACCGTTGCCGCTCCCCTTCTCCACGAGTTCGAGATAGCAATGCCCCGAGGTGCGGTTCACATTTATGTCGGCTATCTCGGCCGCAACCCACACCGCCCCCGGAAAGCCCTCCGAAAGGACTTCCCTGATGCGCGACTGCAACTGAGAAAGGGTTATATCGGTTCGTACTGCCACCATATTCTATTATCTAAAACAACGTGAGCCCGGGATAAGAAAAACAATAGCTGCAAGCTATAAAACATGGGGGTAGAACATTGTTTCTTATCCCGGACTCACGTTAAAACAATAGCCCGAAGCAAAACTCCAGGCCATTGTTTTTCACTGTTAGCTGTTCGCTGTTAACTGTTTTAGTTCCCGAGGAAGCCGAGCAGTATACCAGCCGCGACGGCGCTGCCTATGACACCAGCCACATTGGGACCCATGGCGTGCATCAGCAGGTGGTTGGTCTTGTCGTAATGCAGACCCACCTCCTGCGATATGCGTGCCGAGTCGGGGACCGCCGATACGCCGGCGTTACCGATAAGCGGGTTTATCTTGTTGCCGGGACGCAGGAAAATGTTGAACACCTTGACGAACAGCACTCCCATTAATGTAGCTACGACGAACGCCACGAAACCGAGGCCGAATATCTTGAGCGATCCCCATGTAAGGAAGTTGGTGGCCTGCGTCGATGCACCGACCGTGATGCCTATAAGGATCGTTACGATATCTATCAGCGGGCCGCCTGCAGTGGTGGCCAGACGCTTCGTAACACCGCTCTCCTTAAGCAGGTTGCCAAGGAAAAGCATACCGAGGAGCGGAAGTCCCGACGGAACGAGGAAGCAGGTCATCAAAAGACCTATTATGGGGAACATGACCTTCTCGCTCTTGGATATCATACGGGGAGGCTTCATGCGTATGACGCGCTCCTTTTTGGTAGTAAGCAACTTCATTATGGGCGGCTGTATCACAGGCACCAAAGCCATATACGAATATGCCGCGATCGCTATCGCCCCCATTAAGTTGGGCGCCAGACGGCTCGAAAGGAATATGGCCGTGGGGCCGTCCGCACCGCCGATGATACCTATCGCTCCCGCCTCTGCAGCCGAGAATCCGAGTCCCAACGCCGCCACATAAGCGCCGAAGATACCGAACTGCGCCGCCGCGCCTATGGTCATGAGCTTGGGGTTGGATATGAGGGCAGAAAAGTCGGTCATAGCGCCTATACCGAGGAATATCAAGGGAGGGTAAACACCCTTCAACACCCCGAAATAAAGATAGTTGAGCACAGAGCCGTCCTCGTAGATGCCTATCTGCATACCCGGCGTAAAGGGTATGTTGCCGATCAGGATACCGAAACCGATAGGGACCAGGAGCATCGGCTCGAACTTCTTGGCTATGCCGAGCCAGAGGAAGAAAAGCCCGACGCAGATCATCACTCCATGACCCGCAGTCACATTCGAAAAGCCTGTAATAGCCCAGAATTCACGCAGGTTCTCCCCTACGAACGAGAGCCCGCCGCCTTCTAAAAATGTCAACATAAGCCTATTCGATTATGAGCAGCGCGTCCCCTTCCAGCACGGAATCACCCTGGCGTTTAATAATTTGCTTTATCACGCCCGATTTGTTGGCGTCTATGTTGTTCTCCATCTTCATGGCTTCGAGGATCATAAGGCATTGTCCTTCCTTCACCGCTTCACCCTCGCGTACCTTCACATCGAGGATAACTCCGGGAAGAGGGCTCTTGAGTGCGGCATTGGCCGTTGCGGGCGCGGATTGGTTGACTTTGGCCGGCGCCGCCTGCGGAGTGGCCTGATATGTAGCCGGAGCCACCTGAACCGGTTTCACGGCTTTGGGCGCGCCCAACTGTCCCTCGATCTCAACCTTGTAGTTGGTGCCGTTGACCGACACTTTGGCGAGGCCGTCCTCGACGCTCTCCACAGCCACCTTGTAATCGTTTCCGTTGATCTTGAATTTATACTCTTTCATCTTTCTGATTATTATTTCTTGTCAATTAGAGGTCGTTTGAATTTTGCAGCCTCTTACCTGTTGCTTTTCTTTTCGGGTATCTGCGTTATGCCGTGTATCTTGGAACTCCAGGGCGAATATATCCTGCCAACCCTGTTGATCGTGATGACGGTCGATTCCTGAATGTGGAGATCCTCCTGGAACATCCTCAGGGCAAGGCCTATGGCCGCTATCTCCTCGGCGTTGGAACCTACGGCGGAAACTTTGGCCTCCTGCTTGGGCACACCCGTACTTTTAGCCCCCTTGCGCGTAGAACGCGACACCATGACGATGCCGAACACTTTAAGTACCAGGAATATCAGCACGAGGGCAAGGAATACCACACCCATGGCCGTGAGTGTCATAACATAACCAACGGGGTCGTTGCGCCGGAACACCTCGTCTCTCGGAACCTCGGCCATAGTCTCGTTAGTGGCTCCCGGAGTGGTGCGCTGCAATGCCCGCGGCTGGTATTTATGACGTGCGGCAAGCTGATCGAGGTAGTAGTCGTCCAAATGCGGAATACCGGCCTTCTCCCACTCATTCATCTCCTTAAGAGACACGCTGGGAAATATGAACGATTCCGGTTCGTCGTGCCCTATAAGCCCCCAGCTCACGTCAGCCACAGGTTCATAGTTGTCAGGCAGGCGGAATACGCTGATGACATCCTTCCCGTTGGAAGTATAAAGGATCACCATATCGACCTTTCCCTCACCGAATGTGAAATTGGTGTAGAAAGTGCCTTTGGTGTCGGTCCCTTCGCAGAAAAACAATCTGTATTCGAGCGAAGACATCGATGTGGCCGGATCGGAATTGGGTATGTAGTACTTCTTGATGAGCTTGTTGCCCTCCCCGTCGAAACGGTCGGCGTAACGTACCGCCAGATAACAACTGCCTATATTCACTTTCTCGTACCCCGAGTTGAAGAGCTCTATCCACGACCCGTGTTTGCCGTAGTCGTCGACGATATTCTCACTGTTCTCTACGAGCACTTCGTTGATCCTCACATTGAGCACCCCCTGCCCGAACGCAGGAAAGCTTATCGATGCGACGATGAAAATCATCAAAAACTTTCTCATGACTAAAGCGGTATGTTAGAGTGTTTCTTTGCCGGGTTCGCAAGGCGTTTCGTGGAGAGCGACTGGAGAGCGCGGATAACCCTGAAACGGGTGTTGCGCGGCTCGATAACGTCGTCGATATAACCGTACGAAGCGGCATTGTAGGGGTTGGAGAACTTGTCCCTGTACTCCTGCTCCTTCTCGGCGATGAACGCGGCTTTCTCCTCCGGATTTTCGAACTTGGCTATCTCGCGCGCGAAAAGCACCTCTACGGCGCCGCTCGCACCCATAACGGCGATCTCGGCCGTAGGCCATGCATAATTGATGTCGCCGCGTATATGCTTGGACGACATAACGATATAGGCGCCGCCGTAAGATTTGCGCAGCGTGACGGTAACTTTCGGCACCGTGGCCTCGCAGTATGCGAACAGCAGCTTGGCGCCGTGTGTGATGACGCCGCCGTACTCCTGTCCCGTCCCCGGAAGGAATCCCGGAACATCGACAAGCGTCACGATAGGTATGTTGAACGCGTCGCAGAAGCGCACGAAACGTGCCGCCTTGCGCGAGGCGTTGATATCGAGCACACCCGCCATATATTTGGGCTGGTTGGCTATGATGCCTACGCTCTGGCCGTTGAAACGGGCGAAGCAGGTGATTATGTTCTTGGCGTAGGACTCGTGCATCTCAAGATATTCGCCGTTGTCGACTATCGCGCGGATAACCTCGTACATATCGTAGGGCTTGTTGGGATTGTCGGGAATTATATCGTTGAGCGAATCCTCGAGGCGGTTGACCGAATCGGTACATACAGCCAGAGGGGCGTCTTCCATATTATTCTGGGGAATATAGGAAACTATCTTGCGCACCAACTCCATGGCCTCCTCCTCGGTATCGGTGGCAAAACCGGCCACACCCGACTTGGTGGTGTGCATCGACGCGCCGCCCAACTGTTCCTGGGTCACATCCTCTCCCGTAACTGTCTTCACGACCGCCGGGCCTGTAAGGAACATATAGCTGGTCTCGCGCTTCATGATCACGAAGTCGGTCAGTGCCGGAGAGTATACCGCGCCGCCCGCGCTGGGGCCGAGAATCACCGATATCTGCGGGATAACGCCCGAAGCCATAACGTTGCGCTGGAAAATGTCGGCATAACCGGCCAGCGCGTTCACGCCTTCCTGAATACGGGCTCCGCCTGAGTCGTTGAGACCAATGCACGGCGCACCGGCCTTCATGGCCATATCCATCACCTTGCATATCTTCTCCGACATGGTCTTCGAGAGCGACCCTCCCGATACGGTGAAGTCCTGTGCAAAGACATACACCAGACGGCCTTCGATAGTACCGTAACCAGTTACCACGCCGTCGCCGTAAGTATGGCTCTTATCCATCCCGAAGTCGTGGCAACGGTGTGTCACGAACATATCGAATTCTTCGAAACTGCCCTCGTCGAGCAACATCTGGATCCTTTCGCGGGCTGTGTATTTGCCCTTCTCGTGCTGGGCGTCTATCCTTTTCTGGCCGCCGCCGAGCCGCGCCTCTTCACGCAGTGCGATAAGTTTCGCTACCTTGTTCTTGTTTTCGCTCATAAAAATATTTTATATTGTATTATAATCTATTCTCTGTCAATTATTCTTGTCTTCGCACAGTTCGGTAAGCACGCCGCCGGTCGATTTGGGATGGAGGAAAGCTATCGTCAGGCCTTCGGCGCCGCCGCGCGGGGTCTTGTCGATGAGCCTCACGCCCTTGCCTTCGAGCTCTTCCAGCGCACCTTCTATATTATTCACAGCGTAAGCTATGTGGTGAACGCCCTCTCCGCGGTTCTCGATGAACTTGGCTATCGTACTCTCTTCGCTGGTGGGTTCCAGAAGTTCGATCTTGGTGCCGCCTACCTTAAAAAAGGCAGTCCTTACTTTCTGATCGGCCACTTCTTCGATATTGTAGCACTTGAGTCCCAGCATATTTTCCCAGAAAGGGATTGCATCTTCGAGGCTTTTAACGGCTATGCCCAGATGCTCGATATGAGATATATTCATTTTTTAATATTTTAAATACTTGCAAAGGTAAATCTTATATTCGTAACCCGAAAAAAAACTGCATTTTTTAACCCATAAAAATGACTGCAAGGACAATTTCCGGGCATCGGGATGGCGATTTTTTTAAGACAATTATTTCCGGACGGATTCGTATACCGCCATAAGGTTCGCGGCTATCGACGGTTCGCCGAACAGGGCTGCGTGTCCGAGCCCTCTATCTATCATGCCGGCGCGAAGCGTGTTGTCGCGGCGTATTTCGTCGATGGCGGCGGCCATTTCCGCGGAAGAGTGCGGATCTATGTATATGCAGGCATCGCCGCCGGTCTCCGGAAAGACGCCTCCCGCGGTGGTAACGACCGGAACGCGCGAGTTGAGCGCCTCGAGTATTGGGATGCCGAAGCCCTCATAAAAAGAGGGGTAAACGAACACGTCGGCCATCCGGTAGATCGCCGGAAGGTCGTCGAACGTAATATTGTGTCTCAAATGCACCCTGTCGGCAATACCATGCTGACGTGCGTAAGCCATAACTTCATCAGCATAAGGCGTATGGCGCCCGCACGCAACAAGATCGCCCTCCACTCCGTGTTCCGCCATAGCCCTGACCGTAAGCAGCAGATTCTTGCGCGGTTCGATGCTGCCCACACTCAAGATATAACTGTCCGGAAGCGAGTAACGCTCCCTGACCGCCCTGAGGCGCTCCTCCGGTACGGCCTCGCCGAAAACGGGACTGCACCCCTGATAGACGACATCGATCTTCGAGGCCGGTATGCCCCAATACTTCATCAACTCGTCGGCGGTAAGCCTGCTGATGGCGATTATCCGGTCGGCGTCGCGGCAACTGCGCCCGTATTTTTTGGTGTAAAGATACCTGTCGGCCGGTTTGTAAAGTTCGGGGTGGTGTACGAATATCAGATCGTGGACGGTAACGACGCTCCCGACACCCGCACGGCGTATATCGGCGGGAAGTTCGGCGCTAAGCCCGTGGTATATGTCCACTCCGCTGCGGCGTATGGCGCCCGCCATGGCGTAGCTGCGCCACAGGGAGCCGAACTTCGAAGCCATCCCTTCCGGCAAGACCGTTGCCACATCGTCCGGTACTTCGAAACCATATCTGTTCCCGGCGCGCGGCGAGAAAAGCGTATATTCGTTCTCCGGTGCGTAATTCAGCAGTATGCCGACCGTGCTGCGAGAGTAGACGCCCAGCCCGCTGCCGTTGAAAAAAAGCCGTTTGGCATCGAAACCTATCTTCATCGTGATATTCTTTCTCTTGTTACAATTTCGTAAAGTTAAGGCTTTACCGCGTATTTTAAAAATTAATCCCTATCTTCGCATAAAAGAAGAGGGCTTATGAAAAGGTTGTTATTCTTATCGGCGGCGGTTTTCATGGCGATCCTGCCGCTTCCGGGGCAGAAACTTGTCATCGGCGACCGTGCGCCGCTGCTGAAGCTCCAGTGGCTCGAAAACGCGCCCAAGACCGATGGCAAATACACCATGGTGGAGTTTTTCCACTCATCGAGCAGCGCCAGCGTAAACCGCCTGCCCGCCCTGCACCGCCTTGCCGTCGCAGCCGGAGGTAAACTCGCCGTAGTGGTCGTTACCCGCGAGCAGGGAGATCGCATAAAGACAATGCTTACGGAGAGAAATCCGGCCTATCACGCGGCTTTCGACCCCGACGGTGCGACATTCTCGGCATACAAGGCAACCTATGTGCCCTACTCCGTGATCTACGACCGCAGAGGACGCATAGTCTGGCTCGGCAATCCGACATCCCTGTCGAACGACGACATCTTAAAAATGTTGGATTGAACTTTTAAACCGGATCTAATATGAAAAAAGTCTTTACTACATTAATGGCTTATGCCGTTATTATGCTTTCGGCGTGCACCGGAACAGAAAAACCGGCGATCGGCGAGGAGACCATCACGTCCACGATCGCACAGATCACGGCCGCCGACCGCGACGCTTTGGAGCGCGGCGTTCGTCAGATAGCGAAACTTTGGCGCACCGGGGACGGCTCGGCCGAGGAGTTCACGACATTCTGCATGGAGAACTACATCGACGATCCGGAGGAGCGTAAGATCGCTTTCGAACGAATCGGTTTCTACATGGAGGGCATCGACGGCTTTTTCAACCGGATGCTCATGCGCCTGTACCACAACACCGATCTCGCCACGGGGGCACTCTATCCGGTCGATATGTATTTCGCGGAATACAGTCCCGATGCGCACCGGTACGACGATCTCTACCGCAATAAAACAGCATTCGCCGTAGCGCTCAACTTCCCGCAGGTGCCGCTGGCCGAGAAGGAGGCTATCGACAGCGGCGACCGCCTCGCCTGGGCTTATGCGCGCATGGGCGATATGTTCACCGAACGCATACCGGCCGAAGCGTTGCAAAAAGTAGGTGAGATTAGTGGCGAATCGGGCATATACGTCGCAACATACAATATATATATGGGGCACCTGCGCACCGACGACGGGCGGCAGATATTCCCCGGCGATATGAAACTTCTCTCGCATTGGAACCTGCGCGACCAACTAAAGTCGGACTATGCACTTGTAGACGGCGGCCACGAGAGACAGCGGATGGTCTATCAGGTGATGAAGCGCATCATATCGCAGGAGATCCCCGCCGAAGTCATCGACTCTCCGGACTACGAGTGGAATCCCTACACCAATGCCGTAACCAGGAACGGAGCGGAGGTAGCATTCAAGCCCGAAGGTGCGGAGCGCTACCAAATGATACTGAACAACTTCCATGCGATGCAGCAGATAGACCGCTACACGGGCAACACATACATAGACCGCAAGTTCGACGAAGAGATGGAGGTGAGCGTTGAGGCGGCCGAAAAGCTGTTCGACGGTTATCTTTCGTCACCCGAACTCCGTGAAGTGGGCGCTATTATCGCAGAACGGCTGGGACGCCCGCTGGAGGCTTACGACATCTGGTACGACGGCTTCAAAGCCCGCAGCAGGATCGACGAGAAGAAGCTGAGCGAACAGACCTTCCGCCTCTACCCCACCGCGGCCGCGTTCGAGAAGGACATTCCGAACATTCTCATGAAGCTGGGCTTCAAGGCCGGCCGTGCGAAGGAGATCGGCGACAGGATCGCCGTCGATGCGGCGCGCGGTTCGGGACACGCCTGGGGTGCGGAGATGAAAGGCCAGCGGTCGCACCTGCGCACCCGTGTAGTGGAGCGCGGCATCGATTATCTGGGTTACAACATAGCGATGCACGAGTTGGGGCATTGCGTCGAGCAGACCATATCGCTGTACAACGTGGATAACTACGTGATGCACGGCGTACCGAACACATCCTTCACCGAGGCGCTGGCGTTCGTATTCCAGATGCGCGACCTGTCCTTGCTCGGCATAGACGACGGCACGGCCGCCGGCATGGCGGCCGACCTGTACGACAAGGTGTGGGGACTCTACGAAATATGCGGCGTGTCGATGCTCGACATAGCGGTGTGGAAGTGGATGTACGCCAACCCCGACGCCACTGCCGAACAACTGCGCGACCGCACCATAGAGCTGTCCAAAGAGATATGGAACAAGTACTTCGCCCCCGTATTCGGCATCGAGGACGAGACGGTGCTCGCTATCTATTCGCACATGATCACCTACCCGCTCTACCTCTCGGCATACGCTTACGGGCAGATCATCGAATTCCAACTCGAACGCCACTTCGACAGCCACGACTTCGCCGCCGAGATCGACCGCATTTACCGCCTCGGCCGCCTGACACCCGACGTATGGATGAACGCCGCCACAGGCAGCCCCGTAAGTGTCGAACCCATGCTCGCGGCACTGCGGCTTCAACTGAAAACGGAAAATAGGGAACAATGAACTTTTCGGATATAGACCATTGGGAGAACCACCACCGGGAGGAGGCGGGCGACAGTGCGCTCCATGTTACCGGAGGCGTGGATGAACAGCCGTCCGTCAATCCGGCATTCCGGCGCAAGAGCCGGCCTTCGTTCTCCACGGCACAATTCGTGGAGGGCATCCTCGCGGGCGACATATCGATACTCTCGCAGGCCATAACCCTCATAGAAAGCAATAAGCCGGAGCATTACGCGCAGGCACAGGAGATCATCGAGCAGTGTCTGCCCCACTCCGGCCGTTCCGTGCGCGCGGGCATCACGGGCGTACCGGGTGCCGGCAAATCGTCGTTCATCGAGGCCATAGGCGGGCTCGTCGTATCGCTCGGCCACAGGCTCGCCGTACTTGCCATAGACCCAAGCTCGGAACGCAGCGGAGGTTCGATACTCGGCGACAAGACCCGCATGGAGAGCCTCGTGTCGAATCCCGATGTATTCATCCGCCCCTCCCCGTCGGCAGGTTCGCTCGGCGGCGTGGCGCGCAAAACACGCGAGACGGTGATACTCTGCGAGGCGGCCGGTTTCGACGTGATATTCATCGAGACCGTAGGCGTGGGGCAGAGCGAGACAGCCGTCCACTCCATGGTGGATATATTCATGCTGCTACAGATATCGGGAGCGGGAGACGAACTTCAGGGTATAAAGAGAGGTATAATGGAGATGGCCGACCTGGTGGTGATCACAAAGGCCGACGGCGACAACGTCAACAGGGCGAGGCTCGCCAAGACACAGATAGACAATGCGCTGAGGCTTTTCCCCGAACCTGACTCAGGGCAAAGGCCGCAGGTAATGACGTGTTCCGCCCTCAGGGGAACGGGGCTCGGCGAGGTCTGGAGCGGCGTAACGGACTTTATCGACGCCGTGAAGACCAACGGCTACTTCGAGTCCAACCGCCACAGGCAGAGCAAGTATTGGATGTACGAAAGCATCAACGAAACCCTTAACGCCGATTTCTATAAAACGCCGGAAATAGCCGATGCGCTACCGGTTTACGAACAGCAGGTCCTCAGCGACAGGATAAGCTCCTTCGCTGCCGCTAAAAAACTTCTGGAACTTTATTACGGCAAATAATCGGGAATAACAGGAGATGAAACAATAAAAAAGGAGACGCATCGGCGCCTCCTTTAGCTTTTATCCAGCACGGAGTGTCTTGTTCGGACAGGCGATTACATCGCGTTGACCTGCTTCTGGAGGCTGCTCTTGAGGTTGCCCGCCTTGTTCTTGTGGATAATGTTCTTCTTGGCAAGCTTATCGAGCATGGCGCTTACTTTCGGGAGAAGTACCTCGGCGGCCTCCTTGTCCGATGTGTTGCGGAGAGCTTTCACAGCGTTCCTGGCTGTTTTATGATAATACCTGTTCTGAAGCCTCTTAGTCTCAGTCTGACGAATCCTCTTTTTTGCCGACTTATGGTTTGCCATAATATATAAGGTCTGTTTAATTTTAAGATCGTAGCCCATAGGAGAGTCGAACTCCTCTTTCAAGAATGAAAATCTTGCGTCCTAACCGATAGACGAATGGGCCAAACGGTACTAATTGTTACTTTAGCGGTGCAAAGATAGGCAAAAAAGGAATAGTTGCAAATATTCCGCAAAAAAAATAAAATAATTTCTCCTTTGCACGTTCAAAAGAACGGAGTATCTTTGGATTAAAATAAGTGGTTGTTTTGAAATTTGCGATTCTCACAAAATTCAAACAACCTCTAAATCCTAAACAAAATACCGTATGAATAACTTTATTTTTCAGAACCCCACAAAGCTGATATTCGGCAAAGGGACGATAGCCGGACTCTCCAAAGAGATACCCGCAGGCACGAAGGTAATGCTTACGTTCGGAGGCGGAAGCGTTAAGAATAACGGCGTTTACGACCAGGTGGCCGCGGCGCTCAAAGGTTACGATCTGGTCGAATTCTGGGGCATAGAACCCAATCCGAAGGTGGAGACCTTGCGCAAGGCCATAGAATTGGGCAGGAAAGAGAACCCCGGCCTGATACTTGCCGTGGGCGGCGGGTCGGTATTGGACGGCACCAAGCTCATCGCGGCAGGCATAAAGTCCGGCCTCGACGCCTGGGAACTCGTTCTAAAGGGGCGCTACAAGGGCGAAATGGTGCCTATTGCCTCCGTGATGACCCTGCCTGCAACGGGCTCGGAGATGAACTCGGGCGCCGTGATATCCAGCTCTGCCACCAATGAAAAGTTCGCTTTCTATTCGCAGTACCCCAAATTCTCGATACTCGATCCCGAAACGACATTCTCGCTGCCCACATATCAGGTGGCCAACGGTATAGTCGACACCTTCGTGCATACCATGGAGCAGTATATGACCACACCCGGACAGTCGCCGCTCATGGACCGCTGGGCAGAGGGTATTCTGCTCACGCTTATTGCCTCCGCACCAAAAATAATGGAGGAAAAGCACGATTACGACAGCCGTGCCGACTTCATGCTCTGTGCGACGATGGCACTCAACGGATTCATCGCCATGGGTGTCTCGCAGGACTGGGCAACGCACATGATAGGACATGAACTGACCGCCATCGAAGGCATAACACACGGACATACACTGGCCATAGTGCTGCCCGCGCTCCTCAAAATTATGGAAGAGCAGAAGAGAGGAAAGCTGCTCCAATATGCCGAACGGGTGTGGAGTATTAATATAGGCAGCGACGAAGAGCGCATTGCCGGAGCTATAGACCGGACGGAAGAGTTTTTCCGGTCGCTGGGTCTGAAGACGAGGCTTACGGAGATGAACGTGAGCGAGGCCACGATAACGGAGATAGAACGCCGGTTCAATGCTCGCAAAGCGGCCTTCGGCGAGAATGGCAACATCGACGGCAAGGTCGCCCGCAGGATACTTGAACTTGCAAAATAGCTTGAAGGGAGTTTTATTCAGTGTGGAGTTTTGGTGCAAACTACGTTTGCGATGTTACTAATTTTATGCTTTATATAAATATGTGCGAAGCACACCGCAACTCCACACTCCACAC
>QMCE01001239.1_pt1 | contig 13926 bp, 7 predicted proteins | sample 1821851 | NCBI WGS metagenome assembly QMCE01 (sample SAMN09453174, study PRJNA476694) | Termite gut metagenome, whole genome shotgun sequencing project. | isolation source: worker | host: Odontotermes sp. | place: South Africa:Pretoria | collected 2016-01-28 | reverse complement strand
AACCTGATCGCGAAGTGGGTATAGTTCATTCGCGACCAGCCGCGGGTTATGCGATAGCCGGTGAGCGTGTACTCGTCTTCTACGCGCAGGTTGGCCATCAGCGTCTTGCCGTCATAATAGTATATGCCGTAGTCGAGATCGAGGATCACGTTGCCCGTCGCCGCGCTGTCGGGATAGGTGTAGCGGTGGACCCCGTTGCGCTCGGTGGCCGTGAGCTCGGCTTTTATGTCGTAGTCGTCGAGCATCACACTGTAATATCCCACCTCGGCGCGCTCACGGTCGTGCGAGAAAAGCGAGCGGTAGCCGGTTTCCGGTGCCGCGGCGGTACCACGGTCGAGCTGTATCTCGCCCACGGTGGGCATGAGCAGTATGTCGCCCAAATCGGAATGGCCCGTGCCGTTGAAATGGGTGTGCGAGAAACCTACTATCGTCTTGTCGGCGTACTGATACCCTGCGCAATACTTATACGCGTCGGGTTGGTAAACCCCGTCGATGTTGTGCGGCACCATCTCGGTGTCGGGGCTCAGCGCCACCAGTCCGAACGGCGCCGCGGGCCCGGGGTAGGTGTGGCCCATGCTCTGCGTACCAACCATAGGATTCACGTAGTCGATAAGCCGTTGTTGGGCATTAGTTGTACTGACCGTCATAAGAAATGCGATTATATATATCGTGAACTTCCTCATCGTGCCATGTATTTGACGGTTTTATTGCATGTCGATATGCTCGGCGGAGCATTCTCGGGGCGGGTGCCGCGGCGGGTGTCGGGGGTGGGGCTCATCACGAAACGCAGATCGGCGCCGTTGCGGATATCGTCCCACGTGATGTAGTTATGGTCGTGCCGTTTGTCGTCGAGATAGAATTCTGTGACGTAGACGTTCCCGGGCGACCAATTCTCGGCCGTCATGGTAACGTAGTTGCCGCCGCCCACATCCATGCGCACGTAGGGCATCCCGGGCGAGCCGAGATTGTAGATGTCGCTCGATGGCGCGGTGGGGTAGAAGCCCATGCAGTTGAAGATATACCATGCCGACATCTGGCCGCAGTCGTCGTTGCCGCTGAGGGCGTCGGGGGTGTTGCCGTAGAATTTGTCCATAACCTCGCGCAGACGTGCCTGTCCTTTCCACGGCTGACGCAGATAGTTGTAGAGGTAGATGATCTGGTGACAGGGCTCGTTGCCATGCCAGTAGGCGCCGATGCGACCCCAGATATCGTGGGCACCCGGAATGTCGTCGCCCATCTCGGTGGTGAACAGTTCGTCGAGGCGCTTGAGGAACAGCTTCTCACCCATCATATTGATATACCCCTGCACATCGTGCGGCACATACCATGTGTACTGATAGGTGAACCCCTCGGTGATGTCGCCCCAGCCGTGTATCGAGCCCGGGCCCTGATAGTGGAGCGGCTCGAAGGGGCTTCGCCAGTTGCCTGCGTAGTCGCGTCCGCGCATGAATTTAGTATCGGGATCGACCAGATTCTGCCACGACTGCGCACGGTTGAGGAAGTATTCGTAGTCCTCGGTCTTGCCCAACTTCAGGGCGGCGCGGGCGATGCAGTAGTCGTCGAATGCGTACTCGAGAGTTTTACTCACCGACTCGGCCTCGCGGTCGAAAGGCACCCAACCCTTCTCGATATATTCGGGCAGACAGTCGTAATGGGGATTTTTGGCCGTGGCGACCATGGCCTCGTAGGCCCGCTCGCGGTCGAAACCGGGGATATCCTTAACTATGGCATCGGCGATGACCGCCGCACCGTGGTAGCCGATCATACACCACGTCTCGTTGCCGTAGAACGACCAGATGGGCAGCATCTGCTCGACCGACTTGTCGTAATGAGCCAGCATGGAGTTCACGAAATCGGCCTGCCGCTCCCTCTGGACGAGGTTCAGCAGCGGATGGTGGGCGCGATAGGTGTCCCACAGCGAGAATACGGTGTGGTTGACAAAGCCCTCTGAGGTCTCGATATTTTTGTCCAGCCCGAGGAACCGCCCGTCGGCATCCTCGAACACGAACGGATGGAGGAATGCATGGTAGACCGAGGTGTAGAACGTCTCCAACTGCTCCTGCGTGCCGCGTGCCTCGAATTTCGACAGCTCTTTCTCCCACGCGGCAACGCCCCTGTTGCGCAGACTCTCGAAATTCGTGCCCTCGAGCTCGCCCATGTTGAGCTTAGCGCCGTCGGTGCTTGTCGACGATATGGCCACCTTTACCGTCACCTGCTCGCCCTCGCGAGTGGCGAACCGAGTCCAGAACCGCAGCCCCGTACCCCAAGCCTCGAGCGACGACCGGAATCGCGACGTGTTGTAGACCACTGGAATAGTATCCTGCATGATGCCGCACTCGGTGAACGGACGCGAGAAGGTTGCGGTCATATATATGTGACGCTCGGGCCCCCAGCCCTTTACGAGCTTTGAGGCGGTGATCGTTGTGTCGCTCTCTACGCGGATGTTGCTCCATGCCGCTTTCCACCACAGCGTGTGGTCGAGATCGAGCAGTATGAAGGAGTCGTCGGCCTTGGGGAATGTGAAGCGGAGGATTCCGGCGCGTGTTCCGGAGGTCATCTCGGCGCGTGTGCCGTAGTCGTCGAGTGTCACGGCGTAGTAGTTCGGCGACGCCTCTTCGCGCTCATGCGAGTATCTCGACCTGTAGCCCGAATCGGGATCTTCGTGGGTGCCGGGAGTGAACTTTATCTCACCCGTGCCGGGCATGAACAGGAAGTCGCCCAGATCGGGGATTCCCGTGCCGCTCAGGTGCGAGAGGCTGAAGCCTAGCAGGGTGGGGTGGGTGTATTTATACCCCGACGCCGAATCGTAATGCCCGCTATCGGTATCTGGACTGATCTGGATGCCTCCGAACGGCGTTTGGGCGCCAGGATAGGTGTTACCGAATCCTGCCGTACCCACAAGGGGGCGCACATACGAACACAGCTCCCCGGCCATTGCGGAGCACACACAGAGCAGCGATAATAGAATGAATAAAAATCTCTTCATAAAAATGTAGTTGAAATGACAAATCTAAGAAATTTTTTCATAGATTTGCGAATTGGGGAGTTATTTAGTTGAAAGTGTAGAGAGGGCCTTGTTTCCCGTCGTATGGAGTTATAGTATCGCACGATGGAACAGCTGAACATAACGGATAAGAACCCGACTATTCCGCATATTGAACAACCATGGAAAAGACTACAATATCTATGAAATATTTATAACCTCCCCCCGATCGGGTCGGCCTGATCAAGTGACAGAAAGTTTGGTATTGCCAAACTTTAGTTTTCTAAGACCAGATGTGCCCGATACTTTTCTAAGCCAATTCAAACTAAAACAACCAACTAATGAAAGGAACTTTACTTAAGGTGGCGTCGATGCTCTGCCTGCTCGTACTGACGAGTTTCGGGGCATTGGCGCAGAGCCGCACGACCATCACCGGACGAGTGTTGGACGATAGCGGCAATCCGCTGCCCGGTGCCAGTGTTGTGCTCACGGCGAGCCCCACTACAGGTACCACTTCCGGGGCCGACGGTCGATTTACTCTGGATGTCCCCGCGCTGAGAGGCACCCTGACCGTTACGCACGTAGGTATGGACTCCGCTACGGTGGCGCTTCGGGCGGGACAAACGACGTACAACGCAACGCTCTTCGCAACGGCTATCAAGACCGAGGAGGTTGTCATTACAACAGGTTATTTCAACCGTACGCGCGATAATTTCACCGGGTCGGCAGTGGTGGTAAGCGGCGAGGAACTGCGCCAGGTGAACCCCAATAACCTGTTGCAGAGTATCCAGACGTTCGATCCATCGTTCCGCCTCGCCCAGAACAATCTGGCGGGATCGAACCCCAACCGCCTGCCCGATATCAATGTGCGTGGTGCGGCGTCGCTGCCTTCGGGTGCCGGTACCGATGTGTTGCGTCGCGATAACATCAGCAACAGCATCAACATGCCCACGTTCATTTTGGATGGTATGGAGGTGAGTGTAGAGAAGATCTACGACCTCGACATGAACCGCGTGGCCTCGATCTCTCTGCTCAAGGATGCCGCCGCTACGGCAATCTACGGGTCGAGGGCTGCCAACGGCGTGTTGGTTATCACCACTGTGGCGCCGCGCGTGGGCGAATTGCGCCTGTCGCTCAACTACGAGGTTACGCCGTCGTTCGCCGACCTGTCGAGCTACGATCTGCTCGGGGCAAAGGAGAAGCTCCAGTACGAGGTCGATGCCGGATTGTACGACCGCGAGGTCATTACCGGTATGTCGCAGCAGGCTCTCAATCAGGAGTATTACAAGAAGTATTACAATGTGCTCGGCGGGGTCGATACCGACTGGCTGTCGCAGCCTGTGCGAAATGCACTGGGGCACAAGGTGTCGCTCTATCTCGAGGGTGGCGACGCGAGTATGCGCTATGGTGTGAGCGGTCAGTTCCAGACCATGCCCGGCGTTATGAAGGGGTCGGGCCGCGACCGTATGGGCGTGGGTGTCGACCTGTCGTACTATCTTAACAACAAGGTGATCTTCAAGAATGTGCTCTCGGTGGCCAATGTAACGGGCGAGGACTCGAAGTACGGCAGCTTCCGCAGCTATGTCGACATGAACCCCTACTTCCCGATCTACGACCCCGCAACGGGCCACATGGTGCAGGACGTCTACGAATGGGGCAACCTGCTGGGTGAAAACAAGAAGGTTATACTTAACCCCATGTGGGACTCCACCACGGGCTCGTTCAGCAAGAATAAGTATTGGGAGATCAACGATATATTCACTCTCGAGTGGTTCATTGCCGAGGGGCTGAAATTCCGCGCCCTGGGTAGCTATTTGCACCAAAACACCTCGACCGATATTTTCACGTCGCCCAAGGCCAACAGGTTCTACTCCGAGACCGACCCCAATAAACGCGGTGAGTATGTCGACGGCAGCGGCGAGGTCGAATATTTCGACGCGAGCGGTACGCTCACCTATAACCGCAACATGGGCAAGCACTTCCTGCTTTCGGCACTGGGTGTGAACATGCGCACCGAGAATGTGAAGAACAAAACGTTCACATCACTGGGCTTCAGCAACGACAGGTTCACAGACGTTGGGTTCGCACAAGGCTATCCCGAGGGCGGGCGACCTGTCTCGACATTCGACAAGGCGCGCCTCTTCGGGTCGTTCCTGAGTCTTAACTACTCCTACGACAACCGTTATCTGATCGACCTGTCGGGGCGTCTCGACGGATCGTCGCGCTTCGGCTCGAATAACAACGTCGCGGCTTTCTGGGCAGCGGGATTGGGTTGGAACGTGCATAACGAGAGCTTTATGGAGAGCCTGCCGATAGTCAGCCGACTAAGACTGACGGCCAACACGGGCCTCACAGGTTCCGACTCGTCGAACCCCTATCAGGCCAAGACGCTCTACACATACGGCGACTACTGGTACAGCACCGGTTCGGGCGTTACGGTTACGCAGTACGGTAACGACGACCTGAGGTGGGAGCGCACGATCAACACCGACTTCGGCGTGGAGCTCGGCCTGTGGGACGATCGCATCTTCGCATCGGCTAAGTTCTACAACAAGCTCACCAAAGACATGTTGGCCGACATTGCACTCTCGACGTCGACCGGTTTCGGTACCTATAAGGCCAACCTTGGCGACGTTCGCAACCGCGGTTTCGAGCTGGGTCTTAAGGCCAATGTCTTCAAGAATGACGACTGGAATGTGATGCTTACCGCCAACATGACCAGCAACCAGAACCGTGTCCTCAAGATATCGGACGAACTGAAGAAAACTAACGACAAAGCCAACAGTCAACAGGGATGGACAGGCGACGAGGACGGCAATACGAACGGGGTGAACAACGTCGGTGTGCCGCTGCTGCGCTACCAGGAGGGGTGGTCGTTCAACACGATCTGGGTGGTGCCCTCGATGGGTATCGATCCCGAGAACGGCAAGGAGATATTCGTTACCACCGACGGCAGGCGCACCTATTACTGGGACACGCGCGATATCATACCGTATAAGGATCCCGAGCCTTCGATCTACGGGTTCTTCGGCGGAAGTGTGTTCTATCGCGGCTTTACGCTGAATCTGTCGTTCTTCACCACTTTGGGGGGGTATACCTATAACAGTACGTTGGTCGACAGGGTAGAGAATGCCGATGCGCGCAATAACGTCGATCGTCGTGCACGTGCCGACCGCTGGACAACGCCCGGTGAGCCCGCCCTCTACAAAAACATACGCAGCACCGAGAATACCAACGTCACCTCGCGCTTCATACAGAAGGAGAACACGCTGGAACTGCGCTCGGTGTATCTGTCGTACGACTTCAAGCCGGCGGTTACCGAGAAGCTGGGTATGAACACGTTGCGTCTGGCATTAACGGCCAACGATCTGTGGCGCACGTCGACCGTAAAATTAGAGAGAGGTATCGACTATCCGTTCGCGCGGAGCCTTACGTTCAGCCTCCAAACATCATTCTAAACTGAGAGAGGATCACTATTATGAGAAAACTATATATCATATTCGCCACGGGGCTGATACTTAGCTCGTGTAACTGGCTCGATGTTCCGCCTCCCGCCTCGGTGAGCGAACAGGAGCTGTTCAAAACCCAGGAGGGTTTCCAGGAGGCGGTGAACGGGATTTATAACTCGGCAGCGCATTACGACCTCTACGGAGGGGTGTTCAGCATCGAGATGCTCGACGCAATGATGCAGAATTACGCCTACAACGCCAGCAACGGTCAATACGCCAAAACGATGGACTTCGACTTCGGCGATGGCAATACGCGCATGCGTTTCAATATGGTTTGGAACAAGGCTTACAGCACCATCGCGAACTGCAACCTTATCCTGCGCAATATCGACTCGAAGCGCGAGGAGGGCATCTTTGTCGACGGGATCGACGACATTGTCGAGGGCGAGGCGCGTGCCATGAGGGCTTATGTGCATTTCGATATGTTGCGCCTGTGTGTGCCATTGGATGACAATGGCGGCAATAATGCCGGTCGTTCTGCGATACCGTATGTTACGGAATACACCAAAGACCTTACGCCGATATCCAAGGCGAGCGAGGTTATCGGGATGATCATCGAAGATCTCGACATGGCCAAGGAACTGCTCGCGGAGTGGGATCCGATTCTGAGCAGCGAGTATCAGGTGGGGTATCCGATCCATAATATCAGCACCAACTCGACCCCCGAGCAGACGATCAGGATCGACGGCGTGCTGTTGCCCGACTTCTTGCGCAATCGCCGTCACCATATGAACTACTATGCAGTGTGCGGCGCTTTGGCGAGGGTGCACTTGTGGAACGCAACGGCATACGGTGTGCAGAGCTCGTTCGCAGAGGCGGCAGCCAATGCAGGCGAGGTTATCGATTCGCGCAAGTTCAAGTGGACGAACAACAACAACCTCCAGCCGGCGGATATGAAGACTCTCGACAGGGTGATGTACACCGAACTCGTCTTCGCCTTCTATATGGAGAACGAGAACCAGATCGAGCACCTGAGAACCAACTTCAACAATACCACCAACGGATATTATGTGAAACGCACGGCACTCAACGAGATTTATGAAAATAATCGTGGCGATATCCGCTCCCGAGTGTGGTTTATGGACGATCCCGACAATTTTGGCAGCTGCCGTATACTGAAATATCTGCGCAATAGCGAAGAGTTGGGGAATCAGCACCCGCTGGTTTCGCCCGCTATCAGGTTGAGCGAGATGTACTATATTCTGGCCGAGTGCCAAAAGAGCGGCCAGGATCTGGGCGAGCAGGCCGGCGATCCGTGGGCGACGATAGATATCGTGCGCGACGAGAGGGGGCTGAGTCCGTTGACCAGAGGCAGCGACGATCTGTTCAAAGAAGACCTGCTCAAGGAGTATCGCAAGGAGATGTTCGCCGAGGGTCAGGCTTTCCTGAACTACAAGCGTCTGCAGGCGAGTTTTTCGCGTCAGGAGCCTTACTTTGAGTTCGATCCCTCGAGGACCGGTACGGGCAACCCCGACGGTATCTATGAGCCCCATGTGTCGGACGGTGCATACAGTTGGCTGCCCACTGACGAGACCAATAATCGTATCAACTAACATTCGAGAGGCAGATGAAAAGAATACTCAAATATATACCCATCGTGGCGCTCGTGGCGTTGGTGGGTACGTCGTGTAGCGTCGACGAGATCGAGGGCTACCACGACAATAGCAACAACGTCTACTTCGATTTCGAGGATCCCGATGTCCGCAAACAGATCAGTTACCTGAACTGGACATTCTTCGACGATCCCGCGGCCGAGGAGATGGAGGTCGAGATCCCGGTGCGCATCTCGGGCCCGCGGGTCGACTACGACCGCTTCTTCAACGTGGCGCCGTTGACCATCGATCCCGCTACGCTACCTTCGGCAACGATAGCCGCGGCGCGTGATACCGACTATGAGCTCAATCCCGTGGGCAAGATCCCGGCGGGCGAGGGCATGGGCTATGTAGAGCTTACGCTGAAGAACACCAATCCGCTGATGGCGAGCAATACGTTCATTCTTAAGCTCGATCTGGTGCAGTCCGACGACTTCACGGTACAGTTCTCGGGTGGCGATCCGGGGCTGAATACCGCGACGATACGATATTCGCGGATGCTGGTGATGCCATTCTGGTGGAATGGCGAGATCACGGGTAGCTGGATAGCCCTGAAAACATGGTCGGCAACCGCCAACGAGCTGTTCCGCATAGCTACGGGGCTGACGGAACTCGAACTGGGGGATCCCGGTGTTTCGCCCCTCGAGACTAATCGTATCATCGCCCAATTTACGGACATGATGAAGGATCCCCAAAGGTGGATATTGTCGCACCCGGGCTATAGTATAGTTTATATCGGTAATATCGATGGTATGCATACCTTTACTTTTACCGATATGAGCACGGGCAAGGTGTATCAATTCCGCGAAAACCTGGTTATCAATACAATGCAATGGTTCAATCCGGCTACCGGCGCTTGGGATATCTTCTATCAATAAAAAGCAAACGAGATGAAAAAAATATTTCTTTTGACAGGGGTTCTGGTGCTGTTGCTCGGCTCCTGTGTCAAAGACAAGGGCAACTATGACTACACCATGGGCGAGGAGCCGGTGGTTGAACTACAGAAGCTCTACATGGCTATGGAAGAAGGGGGCGTGCGCCAGAATCTGGTTATCGAACCCGATATCGATTTCTCGGACTTGTCGAAGCTGCGCTTTGTGTATGAGTTTTTCGATGCGTCTACGAGCACTTTGATCTATACTGCCGAAGGTGACCAGAACGGTGCGCTCGACGACCCGATGGAGGGCATCGCCAACGGTACATATCAGGCCCGCCTGACGGTGATCATTCCCGACAATAGCGGTATCAACACCAATCCCGACGATCAGGGAATGAAGTACTATCAGGATTTCACAGTAACGCTCGGCGGTACGAAGTATTCGCAGGGGTCGCTGGTTCTGGTCGACGATGGCGGGCAGGCGAGGCTCCACTTCGTGAATGTTGCAGGCGGTGTGTTGGAGGATGTTTTTGCCGAGGAGAACGATGGAGCCGATCTTCCGGGTGCGCCTGTGCAGTTGGCTGCGCCGCTGACGTGGATGGGCGGAATGACCGAGACATCGTACTATATTATGACCAACAACGGGGGTAATACCGACGGTGTGATCATAGGTGCGGACAATATGGTGATGACGGGTCCTATGCTCAGAAGTATGTTCCCGATGACTCCCGCATCTACGGCCAATCCGGGGATGATCCTGACCGTCGGCGATCCGAACAACTCGGCAGGTACACCTGCTACAAACGGATGGGCCGAGAGGGGTATATGGGAGTTCCTGATGGACAACAAGGTTTACTCGATGAACGGATTCATGGGTGGTACGATCATGTTCATGCCGCCTGCGATGCCCGTAGCCGAGAATATCTCGTATATCACCAACGACCGCCGCATGAACACCCAGATGGGTAATATGTGGGGTTGGGATCCCGTGGCCAAGCGCCTGCGGTGGTTCTACGCGATGGGTAGTGTGATGGGAACTCCGATGTCGGTGGCGCCTATTAGCATGGGTGGTGGCGATCCGGTCGACTTCAGGCCGCTGTCGTTCGTCGGCGAGGTGTGGGATCCGCGCAATGTGGGTCTCGATATGCTGACGCTCAAGTTCTGGAATGGCGGCGGATGGCTCATAGCTACCGATGGCGCCACGGTCTACCAATTGGGCTTCCTTTTGGGCGACGATCAGATGAATCCGATGTTGGCATCACTCTCGGGATTGACCAAAAATGTATTTCCGGCAGTGGTTACGGCCGATTCGAAGTGGCTTATCGACGTGAGAGACGGGGTGATGTTTTATAGTGCCGGAAACATGGTTTACCGCTACGATCCTGCGTCGTATCCCAGCGAACCCGAGCCGATGACGGCAGTGCTCGACGGCGAGGTGACGATGCTCCGGTTCAGGACGTATCGCACACCGGCGGTAGGAGCAGGCCCCGCCCATTACATCGAAACGTATGACTTCAACACTCTCGAGATCGGTACCGAGGGGCATCTCTACTGGCTCAATATCGACGGCCCGAAGGGGAATCGCGGTGAGATCGTGCGCGATATTCCGATGGCGGGTGCTCCGGTGGATATTTATAACCGTGTCGAAGAGTAAGTAACTGTTTGAAACTATTGCCGAAGTTATTTTCGGAGTATTTTCGATTAGGTCGACTTTTGATTCTCGCACTTGGGTTGTATAGCTCTTTCGATCGCATTTTGTTCGGAACGAGGCGCATTATGTAATGAGTTCCTTGTAGGATATCGGGGAAGAGTGAAAATGCAATCTATTAAAGTTTTTCTTCGGTATCCGGGGCGTAATATAGAGCTATGGCTCCGGATGCCGGATGAAAATATAACGTAAATAACTTCGACAAATAATTAAACGGACTCAAAAAAAAGATGAAAAAATTAGCAATTTTTGCTCTCGCGCTGGTCGGCTTTGCGGCCTGTCAGAAGCCGGGCAATCCGGGCGATTTTACGCTCAAAGGCCAAATCGGTCAGTGGAATGCCCCGGCAATGGCGTATTTCATATACTTCACGCCCGACGGCGAGCAGATAGACTCGACAGCCGTTGTCGACGGAAAATTCGAAATCAGCGGCAACACGCAGTGGCCCATGCCGATGCGTATGGCGGTAGACTACACGGGTCAGGGTATGATCAACTCGATGCGCAACGGCGACTACATTACGTTCTATATCGGCGAGGGTAAGACCGAGGTAACATCGGCCGACTCGATCACGAATGCCACTATCAAATCGACCGTCAACAACCAGTATCAGGAGTATCTGGCCTATGTTGGCGGTACGATAGAGGACATCACGAAATACATGAACGACAAGATCGACGCAGCGACCGACGAGGAGCGTGCCGACAGCACTTTCTATCCGCGCATGAACGAGGAGTTCCGCACGAAGAGAAATGAATATGCGGCCAGGCAGCGCGAGTATGCCAAGGCCAATCCGGGTTCGTACTTTAGTGTGGTGGCGCTCACGGAGTCGTCGTCTGGCGATATCGATCCGGACGAGGTGGAGCCTATCCTCCGCAGTCTGGATGCCGATCTTCAGCAAAGCCCCAATGCATTGGCATTGCAGCAGCGTATCGATGCCGTGCGTAATATCATTGTCGGCAATCCGGCACCCGATTTCACGCAGAATACGGTCGATGGAGTGGCTGTGAGCCTTTCCGATTTCAAGGGGAAGTATGTACTGCTGGACTTCTGGGCGTCGTGGTGTAGTCCGTGTCGTGCCGAGAGCCCCTATTTGGTGCGTGCTATCGAGACTTATGGCGACAAGGGCTTCGAGGTGCTCGGAGTGTCGCTCGACAAGGAGTCGGACCGCGATGCGTGGATCAAGGCCATGCAGGACGATGGATACACGTGGACCAACGTCTCCGACCTGCGTGGGTGGAACAACGAGGCGGCGCGACTCTACGGCGTGCGTGCGATCCCGCAGAACTACCTTATCGGGCCCGATGGTGTGATCGTTGCTACAAATTTGCGTGGCGAGGAACTGTTGGAGCACTTGGCGGAAATTTTCGTTTAGTAATAGCAGCGTAGGCTGAGCGTTAGCGAGGCCTTAGGCGGCCCGCTCAATGCGGGCCGCACTGTTTTTCGACCCGCATTGAGCGGGGCGCTACATAGACGACCATAGCAAGAATACAGATTTTTAGTAACTATGCCTTGCCAGGAGAGGAGTGTTTAGTATAAGATATACGAACACTTTCGTGTGAGGGATAATTATTAAAGAAGTGGCGTATAAAATTCGTCGTTTATCATATAATAATTTATGCTCGCGCTGCTCTTGCCGGTTATTTTTTATTATATTTGTGCCATGAAAATGATTGTTCATCATTATGTCCATTACTGCTTGCACGGGTTTTCCGGGCGTGGCAATGGCGTTATGTTGTAGAGTATCAATGAGATAGCAATATTAACGGGCCCGCCGAGATACTGGTTGGGCCCGTTTTGTTTTCCTGCCTTATCTCGTCGGCTAAAATATCAAAACGCATGACTAAACTTAAAATTGCAATTCAGAAATCGGGCCGTCTGCACGACGAATCAGTGGCTCTACTACGCGAGTGCGGCATTTCGATCGACAACGGCGGCGACAAATTTGTAGTACAGTCGTCGAATTTCCCGCTGGAGGTCTACTATTTGCGCAATGCCGACATCCCGCAATATGTGTGCGACGGTGTGGCCGATGTAGCCATTCTGGGCAGCAACACCTGCACTGAGAGCCACACCGACATAAGAGAGGTGCGGCGACTCGGGTTTTCGCGCTGCCGACTGTCGATAGCAGTGCCGCGTGAGGTCGATTTTACTGGGCCTAAGTGGCTGCAAGGTAAAAAAATTGCGACGTCATATCCCAACTCCCTGAACGATTTCCTGGTCGAAAACGGAATCGAGGCCGAGATACACGAGATATCGGGATCGGTCGAGATTGCGCCCAACATAGGGCTTGCCGATGCAATCTGCGACCTCGTCAGTTCGGGGAGTACGCTACTGAAAAATGGACTGAAAGAGGTCTACACCATGTTCAGGTCAGAGGCCGTGCTGGCCGCGAGCCCTCGACTGTCGGCCGATAAAGAGGCGATCCTCAAGCAACTGACGTTCAGGATCGAGTCGGTCATGGCGGCCAAGAGCAGTAAATATATCCTACTGAATGCACCGGAGGAGAAGGTGGGGCATATATGTAAGTTGATCCCCGGGATGCGCAGTCCTACGATCCTGCCGCTCAACGAAGACGGGTGGATATCGCTCCACTCAGTGGTCGATGAGGATCGCTTCTGGGAGGTGATCGAACAGTTGAAAGAGGCTGGCGCAGAGGGAATTTTAGTTGTATCTATTGAAAAAATGATTGCACGATGAAGAGCTATTTCTATCCCCCGCGCGAGGAGTGGGCGGCTATTTTGGCGCGTGTCGAGTTCGAGCGCCCGGAGGTTTTGACAGATGTATGCCGCGAGGTTTTCGATCGTGTGCAGGCCGATGGCGACAGCGCCGTGAGGGAATATACGAAACATTTCGACGGTGTCGATCTCGAGTCGTCGAGAGTAACCGATAAAGAGTTCGCCGAGGCGGGATATGTCGTTCCGCAGGAGTTGAAAGGAGCGATACGCACTGCTGCGCACAACATAAATGCATTCCATAAGGCACAGATCCCGGTCAAGGTGGTCGAATGGAACGATGGGTTCGGGGTGACGTGTCGGCAGGAGATGAGGGCTATCGAACGTGTGGGACTATACGTTCCCGGTGGCAGTGCTCCTCTATTTTCTACGGTGCTGATGCTGGCAATCCCGGCTCATCTGGCGGGTTGCAAGGAGGTGGTTTTGTGTACTCCGCCCGATCGGGACGGCAAGGTGAACCCGGCGATTTTGTGGGCGTCGCAGTTGTGTGGGGTCGACAAGGTGTTCAAAGTGGGAGGTGTGCA
>QMCE01001238.1_pt1 | contig 13927 bp, 11 predicted proteins | sample 1821851 | NCBI WGS metagenome assembly QMCE01 (sample SAMN09453174, study PRJNA476694) | Termite gut metagenome, whole genome shotgun sequencing project. | isolation source: worker | host: Odontotermes sp. | place: South Africa:Pretoria | collected 2016-01-28 | reverse complement strand
GTAGCTGTAAAAATCGGTGTCGGCGTCCTCAATGCGCAAAACGGCGGGCAGCTCCTCGCAGTCCACGGCGATAAGGCCCAGCAGCCGCTCCACCTCATCCTCGTCGGGCCCCACAAGCATCCCGATAGGGTCACCTATAAACTCCACCGTTCCGTCGGCGAAAACAGGCGTGTCGTCCTGTACGATATGCACGGCGTTTGCGCCGGGCACATCGTTTTTATCGACATACAAATACCCCGGCGGCAGCGCGGGCAGCACGACGCCCTTAAGCCGCGCCCGCGCCTTTGCCGAGCGCAGCACCTTGCCGTGCAGCAGCCCCGCCGTTGGGTAATCGGCCACATAAACGGCTTCCCCCGTAGTTTTTTGCCTGTGGTCGCGCTTCACCAAAGGCTCACTGATAATAGCGATAGAAAACACCCCCGCGATAGTTATTGGGAATTAGGAATGCGAAACAAGAGTTGGTTCTAAGATGGATGGCGCGAAGCGCCGGGGTGGTTACTCCCGCGCAATCTCCCTTCCCCTTGCATACTTCTTTATAATATGTCGGTCGTCGCAAAAGTACATCGCGCGGGCAAGCCGCTCGTCTATCGAAAGAGGGTACGATGTGCCCAGGGCGCTGTCGTCAAGCACAAGGGCGTCCAGCTCGTACCCCGCGGCGAAGGAGCCGGCGTTCCCAAAAAAGGAACCGCCGCCCAGCGTTCCCAAATAAAACGCCTCGGCCAGCGTAAGGGGCGGCCCGCTATCTTGTATAAGCGCGGCCCGCAGTTTTGAAACCGCGACGGCGTCGGCCATGGCGCGGAAGATGGAATTGTGGCAGCCCCCCGCCACGTCGCTGCCAAGACCAACCTTTACCCCATGCTGCAAAAAGCGGCGCACCGGCGCGATGCCGGAGCTCAAATTGGTATTGGATTGCGGGCAGTGGGCCAGCCACACGCCGTTTTTGCGCAGCAGCGCCATTTCGGCGTCGTCCGAAAGCACGCCGTGGGCCATGACGGTGCGCAGGCCGCCCTCGCCGCCAAACAGGCCGAACCGGGCGTAGGCGTCGCCGTAGCAGGCGCTGCCGGGGCACAGCGCCCGCACCCATTCCACTTCGCTGCGGTTCTCCGAAAGATGTGATTGCACCGGCAGCCCGAATTCCCGCGCCATTGCCGCCAACTCCCGCAGCAAGCCGTCGGAGCAGGTGGGGATAAAGCGTGGCGTGAGAATGGGAGAAACGTTTTTGTACCGCCCCGCACAATCCGCAAGCCACGCCCGGGTATCGGCAAGAGAGGCCGCGCTTTCTTCGCGGACGGCATCGGGGCAGTTGCGGTCCATATTGACCTTGCCCACCATGCACACAAGGCCGGTGGTCTCCAGAATATCCATCAGGATCTGCGTGGCGGGGCGGTGGACGGTGGCAAACAAAATAACGCGGGTATTGGGCCCGCTCACAAGGGCTCGCGCCAATGCCTCGTACGCTTGGCGCGCGTAAAGCCCGTCGCGGTATTTGGCTTCCTCGGGATAAACGTATGTGCCCAGCCAATCAAGCAGCTCCAGATCCATTCCCAGCCCGCGAAAGGCAAACTGCGGCGCGTGAGTGTGCAGATCGACCAATCCCGGCAGGATCAGCTTGCCGGCGTGGTCGGCCAGCGGCACCCCCCGGTACCGGTCGGGCAGCGCCGCAAACACGCCGCGCGAAACGCCGCCCTCGCAAATAAGGTATCCTCCCGGCACGCAACGCAGCGTGTCCGGGCCCTCGCTGTAGCAAATATCGCCATGCAGCGCAAAAAAGCGCGTATCCATCGTCTATCTTTCCTCGCGGAAGTAATTGCTCCCGCACGACGCGGGCTGATAACTCTCGCGGCGCTGGCTGATGCTGGTAAAGATAAGCACCAGCACGGTTGCCAGAAACGGGACAATATTGTAAACCTGTGCCGGCACGTCGCGAATGGGCAAATAGAAGCGCAGCACCGAAAGGCCGCCGAACAGCAGCGCGCCCAGCACGGCCCGGCCGGGATTCCACGCGGCGAAGATAACCAGCGCCACGGCGATCCAGCCTTGCCCGTTAACACAGTTGTACACCCACGTGCCCGATGAGCGCACCATAGAGATATACACGCCGCCCAACCCGCAAATGCCGCCGCCCACGCAGGTCGCGAGGATCTTATAACGCATGACGCCAATGCCGGCGGCGTCGGCGGTGGCGGGGCTTTCGCCCACGGCCCGCAGATGCAGCCCGCTGCGCGAGCGCCCCAGAAACCACAGCATGGCAACGGCAACGATCACCGAAAGATACACCATGAAATCGTACGAAAACAGCAGACGGCCCAATACCGGAATATCGCTGAGCAGGGGGATATCCAACCCCGAAAAGGCTCTGACGGTGGCCTCGGAGACCGAGGCGTAGCCGCCGGCGCGAATACCCAGCAGTTCCCCCGTGAAGTTACCCAGCCCCACGCCGAATATGGTGAGGGCAAGGCCCGTCACGTTCTGGTTGGCGCGCAGCAGCACGGTGACCGCACTGTAGATCAACCCGCCCAGCGCTCCGGCCAAAAAGCCCGCCACAACGGCCAGCAGAGCCGAAAGAGGGCCCGAGACTCCCGTGCCGGCGCCCAGCTCGTAAAACCACGCGGCCGAAATGCCCGCCGCCGCGCCCATGCACATCAGCCCCTCGACGCCGAGGTTGAGGTTGCCCGCTTTTTCGGTAAGGATTTCGCCCAATGTTCCAAAGAGCAGCGGGGTAGCCGCCACAACGGCGGCACCCACAAAAAAGAGCAGTTGCGAAAAAACACTGCCGTCACCCACGGTCTGCCTCCCCCTTTCCGCCCCGGAACACCAGCCGGTAGTTTAAGAAGAACTCGCAGCCCAGCATGAAGAAAAGGATCAGCCCCGTGAGAATTTCGGCGGCGGCCGAGGGTATCTTAAAGGCCGTTTGCACCGCGTTGGAGCCCCGCTGCAGCATGGCGAGGAACAGAGAAACCAAAACCATCACGCCCGGCTGCAGCTTTGAGAGCCACGCCACGGTAATGGCAGTGAACCCCACGCCCCCCGCCACCGATTCCGAAAGGGTGTAGTTGGCGCCGGCCACGGTGAGAAAGCCCGTGAGCCCGCACAGCGCGCCCGAAAGAAACATCGTGCGCAAAAATACGCGGCCAACATTCATGCCGGCATACCGCGCCGTGGCAATACTCTCGCCCACCACGGTAATTTCGTAGCCCTGCTTGGTTTTTTTCATGTACACATGTACGGCCACCGCCAGCACAATGGCGATCACCCAGCCGATATGTACGCCAAACAGACGCGGCAGCCGCGCCGTATCGGTAAACATGGCAATTTTGGGAAAGCCGCGCTGCGTTGGGTCCTTCCACGGGCCGTACTGCACATAGCGCACCATTTCGAGCGCGATATAATTGAGCATCAGCGTAAACAGCGTTTCGTTGGTGTTCCACCGCGCCTTGAACACAGCGGGAATCAACCCCCACAGCCCGCCGGCCAGCAGCGAGACAAGCAGCATCACAAAAAGCATGAGCGGGGTGGGCAGGCCGCTGTAAAGAGCAAACCACGAGGCAGCCATGGCGCCGATGATGATCTGCCCCTCGCCGCCAATATTCCAAAACCGCATCTTAAAGGCAAGGCCGGTGCCCATACCGGTGATCAGCAACGGGATAGCGATGCGCACCGTCTCGCGCCGCGCCAGCGCCCCGCCCAGCGAGCCGGTCACCATCACGCCGTACACCGAAAGGGGGTTCTGGCCCATGATCAGAAGCAAGATCGCCCCGGTGAGCAGCGCTCCGGCAAGGGCGGCCGCACGCACGCCGTACTCCATTTTTTTGCCGGCGCTGTCGCGCTTGACGATGCGCACAAAGGGCACGTGGGAGGCATGTGTTTTAACGGCTGCCGCATCTGTCATGCCGTCTCCTCCTTTCGCGAAACGCTGGTCATCATCAGGCCAATCTCCTCCTTGGCGGCGGTTCGGGCGTCGGCTATACCGCTTACGCGCCCGCCGCACAGCACAAGCACGCGGTCACACAACTCGAGCAATACGTCCAGATCCTCGCCGATATACAGCACGGCCACGCCCTTTTTTTTCTGTGCGCCCAGCAGCTCATACACGGTGTACGAACTGCCGATATCCAGCCCGCGAACGGGGTAGGCCACGATCAGCACCTCGGGGGCGCTTTCTATCTCGCGGCCCAGCAGCACCTTTTGCACGTTGCCGCCCGAAAGCCGCCGCACCGGAGTAGATACCCCCGGCGTGACGATTTGCAGCCGCTCTATCAGTGCGGAGGCAAGCGCCCCCGGAGTTTTTCTGTCCGCAAAAATGCCCTTGGCCGCGCGGTAACTCTTGAGCATGACGTTATCCACCATATCAAGGTTGCCCACAAGGCCCATGCCAAGCCTATCCTCAGGCACAAAGGCGATCCGAACGCCTTTTTCGGTCATGCTTGCCGGCGGCAGCCCCGTCAGCTCAACGCGTTCGCCGCTGTCGCGCATGTAGGCAATGCTGCCGCCGCTCACCGCCTGCAAGCCGGTGAGCGTCTCGCACAGCTCCTTCTGACCGCTGCCGGCAATGCCCGCCACGCCGAGAATTTCGCCCGCGCGCAACGCGAAGCTCACGTCGTCCAGCGCTTTGCGCCCGTTGGCGTCGAGGCATGTGAGCCCCGAAACCACAAGACGCTCGCGCGGGGTTTGCGGCTCGTCGCGCTCAATAGAGAGGCTGACGGCGCGCCCTACCATCGCCTCGGTGAGGGAACCCACCGTAGCCTGCGCCGTTTCTACCGTGCCGACACATTCGCCCTTGCGCAGGATGCTCACGCGGTCGGAGATGGCCAGCACCTCTCCCAGCTTGTGGGTGATGATGATGATAGCCTTGCCATCCTCCTTCATGCGGCGCAGCACGGCAAAGAGCTTATCTGTCTCCTGCGGGGTGAGGACCGCTGTCGGCTCGTCGAGGATAAGGTATTCGGCGCCCCGGTATAAAACCTTGATGATTTCCACCGTTTGCTTTTCGCTCACCGACATGTTGTATATCTTCTTGCCGGGGTCGACCGAAAAGCCGTAACGGCCCGAGATCTCCAGTATCTTTTTCGATATCGCGGCCCGGTCGACCTTCGAGGAGCCGGGCAGGCCCAGCACGATGTTTTCGGCTGCGGTAAGCACGTCTACCAGCTTGAAGTGCTGGTGGATCATGCCGATGCCCAGCGCGAACGAATCTTTGGGGGAGCGGATGACCACCTCGTTGCCGCCAATAAAAATTTCGCCGCTGTCGGGGAAGTAGATGCCGGCCAGCATGTTCATCAGCGTGGTTTTGCCCGAGCCGTTTTCGCCCAGCAGCGCGAGAATCTCGCCCCGGCGCACGTCGAGGCTCACATTTTTGTTGGCGTGCACCGGTCCAAAGCTTTTGCAGAGGTTACTGATCCGGATAGCCTGTTCCTTGTCGTGTGGCAAAGGCTGTCACCCGCTTTCCATTGAGTTTCCTCCGTACGCGGGCACGTATGCGCCTTCGCGTCCGGCTGCCGGAAAACATACGGAACGGGCCGTCGCCCGCCGCCTATGGCGGAGGCGGCGGCCCATCCCCTGTAAAAATACCGGAATGTTACGAAACGATATTGATGCCCTCGATAACCGCGTTGTACTGCGGGGCGGAGAAGCCGTCCATCGGCGATTCCTCAAAGACGGAATTCTCGTCCTCAAACGTGAAGATGGGGTTGCCGCCAAAATCGGTGATAACGGCGGGGCTGCCGTCGGCGAGCTTGAGCGCGCCGCTAAAAATCATCTTGCCGGCTATGATCTCGGCGGCGGCGGCGTCGATAGCCTCCTGCGTGCCGGGGGCGGCAATGGCCTCGTTGAGGGGCGAAAGGTAGGCCGCGCCGCTGGCAAAGTCGCCGCTCCAGTCAACGGGGATCTCTTCGCCGGCGAGGAAGGCGCGCACCGCCTCGGTCATATACACGCCCCAGTTGATGCGGGCCGAAATGATAGAGGCTTTGGGGGCGGCGGGGGCCATATCGTTGTTGTAGCCCACATGGAAAACGCCCTTGGCCTCGGCGCCCAGCGCCACCGTTACGCTGTCGGAGTGCTGAGAGATCACGTCGCAGCCGCGCTCGGCCAGCGCCTCGGCCACCTCGCGCTCACGCTGCGGGTCGCCCCACGAGTCGATATAGATCACATCCATCGTCACGTCGGGGTTGACGCTTCTTGCGCCGAGGAAGAAGGCGGTGTAACCGCTGATGACCTCGGCGTAGGGGTAGGCGGCCACATAGCCCAGCTTGTTGGCCTCGGTTTTAAGACCCGCGGCAATACCGGCAAGGTAGCGCGCCTGATGTATTTTGGCGTAGTAATTGTGGTAGTTGGGCAGCCCGGCGGTGTGCGCCTCGGTGCCGGTAGCGTGCAAGAATACCACCTCGGGGTACTGCTTGGCGGCCTCGGTCACCTGCGTGCCGTACGAGAAGCTGGTGGCGAAAATCATATGGCAGCCCGCGTCCACCAGCTCGGCGATGGCGGCGTTGGTGGCGGCCACGTCGGTATCGTTGATGTTAAACTTGGGGATGTACTGGTCTTCGCGCAGGCCCAGCGCGGCGAGCATTTGCTTAACGCCCTGGTCGTGGTTGAAGGTATAGCCCTGGTCGCCGAGCTCCATGATGTGGATAACGCCGATTTTAATGTTTTCTTTGGTGACGCCGCCGGCAGAGTCGTCTGTCGCCGGTGTCTGCGAGCAGCCCGCCGCGCCCAAAAGCAGAGCCAGTGTCAGAAGCAGGGTAAGCGCTTTTTTCATGAGATGATTCCTCCTTATCTCGCCTTTCTATGACTGGTGGATGTGCTTTTCCGCCGCAACGGGGCCTGCGCCATCATAAAAAGACCGGATATTCCAAAAGAACATCCGGCCCGTGCGCGCAGCACTCCGTTACAGCCTTCACAATGATAGAATAGCATATTTTTATACGGCCCGTCAAGTCGATTCTTCTGCCGGTCCGATAATTTGGAGAAGCCGCCGAAGTTGCGCAACCCCCTTTGGGCAACTTCCATAATGCTACCGGGAAGCTCTGTGCGCATAGCACAAAATAACTAGTGGTCTGACCAACCGGCTTTTATAGTAAAATTTCTGACTGGTCAAACCACTAGTTCCCGCGCCATTGTGCTTCCAGTCCGCTTGTCGGCAGTACCGTGCCGTCGTCGGGGAGAAAGACGGCTTCGGTATCGGGGAGCGATTCTATCAGGGCAAGGCCGTCGTCGGGCCCCAGCAGGAAGCAGACGGTACTCAGCGCGTCGGCGTCGGCAGAAGAAGGCGAGACAACGGTGACGCCCCACAGCCCGGTGTTGGCGGGCGTTCCCGTGCGCGCGTTGAGGATGTGGTGATAAAGCACGCCGCCCGCACGAAAATACCGCTCGTATACCCCCGACGACACCACGGACATATCCTTGACGGGCAGATTGCCCACAATGCCGCCTTCGGTATCAAAGGGCTTGCGTACACCGATCAAAAAGGGCGCGCCGTTGTGCTTACCGCCCACGGCGACGGTATTGCCGCCCAGATCGATGAGCGCGCCCGGCGTCCGGCCCCGCAGGAGCGCCGCCATCTCGTCGGCGATAAAGCCCTTGGCGATGCTGCCCAGATCTATCTGTACGCCGCCGCGCAGTTCCACGGTATTTCCCGCCGACAGAAGCACCCGCTCCCAGTTCACCCGCGCCAGGGCCGCGTCAACGGCCGCCGCGTCGGGCGGGGCCCCGCCGGCGGAAAAATCCCACAGATCCAGCACCGGCGCAACGGAGATATCGTAAATACCGCCCGAGAGCTTACAGTAGTACAGGGCCTTTTCCAGCAACGCGTACAGCTCGGGAGAGACTGTCGTCGGCGCGCCCCCCGCCGCGTTGAGGCGCGCCAGCTCGCTGTGCGGGTCGTGTCGGTCGAACATTGCGTCGTACCGCCGGCAGAGCTCGAGAGCCTCGTCGAGCAACGCGTCGTCGTCGCTGCCGTACAGCGTCACCGTAACAAAGGTATCAAGCAAAAAATCGCTGCGCGTAACCGTTTTTTCCGCCGCGCAGGAAGAAAGGGCAACTGACAGTGCACAATTGACCGTGAACAGTATCAATACCGCGTGGCGGATTTTTTTGATAAACCCTTTCAATGATACGCTTGCCCCTTATCCCATTCTTGAAGTGCAGAAACCGTCAGCTTGCCGATGCGAATGGCTGCCATGGCAGGCGGTAAATATGCCCCGCAGAGCCTGTGTTCAGTCCGCAAAACGCCATCCCATTATAGCAGCATAGGATAAAATGCACAATAATGGCCGCCCGGACCGCATACGGAAGCTGATACCGCCTGACCGTAAAGCGTCACGATCGGCAAAATAGAAAATCCTGTCGAAATTTTCCTGTCAACAGGCTGCCTTTACACCCCCGTCAACTGTTTGATATTACTATTCGATCAAAATCTTCCTATCACTTATGTTTGCGCCTTTGCGCCGGGTCGGCGCAGATAAGCGGGCGGGGGCGGGTATTGGCAGGGCCAATGCCCGCCCCCGCCTAAGTTCTATCGCGCCGACCCGGCGCAAAGGTGCTCGTCTCTGATACTTACGGTCATGTCACCGAGCGGATGAAGCAGGAGAGTGCCGCGCGAATGGAACAGTTTATACAAAGTGTTCAAAGCTTGTAAAGGGTAAACTAAAGGGTATTCGCTCAATTCGAGACATAACAAAACCGCATTATCATCACGATAATGCGGTTTCTCGTTGGTCGAGGCGACAGGACTCGAACCTGCGGCTTCTACGTCCCGAACGTAGCACTCTACCAAACTGAGCTACGCCTCGGCAACCACAACATTATAGCAGCATCCGGCGATCTTGTCAATAATCGGCGGAATGAGCGATAACGGCTTTCCCGCTTTTGGCGCAGGGGATGAAGCACTGCGCGGAAGGGCCGTTCAGCGCCGGAAAAAGCGGAAGAAAGCCCACAATAATCCGTACACTACCGGTTGATGCAGGATGTAAATAAAGATAGTATTGCGACCGCAAAGAGCAAAGAAAGGCGCGCGGCTGCGTGTGAACAGCGGGGGCAGATCGGCGGCGGTCATCGCGCGGCCCACGCAGCTGCCGGCGAGGAAGACAAAGATCCACGGCAGCAACGGGAAGTAATCGGAGCCGGCGCCCCGAAACCCCAGCGGCAACAGCCAGCGCGTTTCATACCACGATGCCGGCAGCGAAAGCTCCAGCCCGCCGGGGATGCCCACAAAGCCCATTCCCACGTTGCGCGTCAGCAGGAACAGCAAAAAGCAAACGCATACGCCGGTGGGCACGTTCAGCCTATCGAGAATACGGCGCGCCGGCCCGAACAACAGCATGGCGCACCCCATAAAGTGCAGAATACCAAAATAAATGGCCTGCTCCGGCATAAACAAAACCGTGAACAGCCCCATGGCCAACCCGACGCTCAGCGCGGCCAGCCCGCGCCGCGTGTTGCTGCGCGAAAAGCGGCAGCAAATACCGGCTGTAAAAATAAAAAGCCCCGCCACAAACGGCTGCGCGAACCGCCGCAGCACCGCCTGGTGGAAGAGGGAGATATCCACGCCGAAGATATACACCAAATCGTAGGCGGCGTGGTACGCCACCATCAGCAGGATGCATACCCCGCGCACCTCATCGAGCAAAACGACCCGCTCACGCGGGCCGCCGTGGTCAGCAAGCTTCACTCTTTGCGTTCTCCAAACACTCATATGCGGCGGCACGCGCCGCCAAATTTTATCTGGGCATATATTCGTCAAGGATCTCTTGCGCCGCGTCGTTGTCGGCAGTCATCAGCAGCACGACGTAATCGCCCTGGTCAAAAACGACGGCGCCGGAAGCGATATCGTAGGCGCCAAGGATATCGTAGTTCTTAAACTCACCGGCGCGCGCCACGCAATATTTGCCCAGCGCGTCGCGTACGTCGTCGGTCGAACCGGCCGCGGGCAATACGATGGCGATATCACAAAGCCCGCCCTTCGCGTCGGAAGTATAGGCCACCAACTCCGCCACGTCCTGTTCAGAAAGGCCAAAGACAGCCTCCGCATCCTCCGGCGAAACAGCCTCCGCCTGGGGCGCGGGGTCGATACTCTGATAAATTGCTTCGGCGGCGCCCGCGGGGTCGGCAAAGAGCACGGCGCGCTTGAGGCTGGCGTTCGCCGTCATCACAGCGGCCTTTGCTTCTTCTTCCGGCAGCGCGCTGTCGGAGGAACCGGCGCAGCCCGCGGCGCAGCTCACGATAAGCAGCGCGGCGATACAAATACTAAGCTTTCGCATAACAAACAGTTTCCCCAATCTTTGTATGTAATATGTCCGGCAAAGCTAAAAATCGGGAGCCGGTCGCAAGCATACGGGGCATGAGAGTTTGCAACGGCAGCAAGCGCCGGCAAATGCCGTACACAAATAAAGCCTTGGAAAACGGCTATAGGTATAATTTAATAAATTACGCAGGATTTGTCAAGTGTATTCCGCTTTTTTAACCGAATTTTACCGAATTGATATCAATTTTACCGGCAGCGGGCGCGCGCAACCTTGCTTTTACCGCTATCTGTGGTATACTTTATATGTTGTCTTACAATGACCCAGCATACGATATTCTACATAAAAATCCACGGTTCGTCAAGCCCTTGTTCAAAAACTCAAAGGAGGCTTTATCTTATGGCACGCGTCTATAACTTTTCCGCAGGTCCTTCCGTTTTACCCGAAAGTGTGCTGAGCCGTGCGGCCGCCGAGCTGGCGGAATATCCCGGCGCCGGCCAGAGCGTGATGGAAATGAGCCATCGCTCGCCTGTTTTCGAGGGCATTTTCGCCGATGTGCAGGCCAAATTCCGCCGCGTCATGGGCATTCCCGAGGGCTACAAGGTACTTTTTTTGCAGGGCGGCGCCACCACGCAGTTCGCCATGGTGCCCATGAACCTCATGGGCGAGGGCGGAAGCGCCGATTATCTTGTCACCGGCCAGTTTTCCGGCAGCGCCGCAAAGGAGGCCAAAAAGTTCGGCAGGGTAAATGTTGTCGCCTCCAGCGAGGATAAAACCTTTACGTATATCCCCGACCTTTCGCGGATAAAATTTAGTCCCGACGCCGGCTATGTGCATATCTGCCAGAACAACACCATTTACGGTACCCGCTTCACGTCGCTGCCCGATACGGGCAAGGTCCCGCTGGTGGCCGACCTTTCCAGCTGTATCCTCTCCGAGCCGTTCGACGTGAGCAAGTATTCGCTCATCTATGCCGGCGCGCAGAAGAACGTGGCTCCCGCCGGCCTCACGCTGGTTATCCTCAAGGAAGAGCTGGCCGGCAAGGCCCTGCCGAATACCCCCACGATGCTGGATTACGCCACCCACATCAAGGGGGATTCGATGCACAACACCCCGCCCTGTTATTCCATCTACATGATGGGCCTCGTGCTCGATTGGCTGGAAAACGATATCGGCGGCCTCGAAAAAATGAAGATCATCAACGAGCGCAAGGCCGGCAAGCTCTACGATTATCTCGACGGCTCCGGCCTGTTCCGCGGCACAGTGGAAAAGAAAGACCGCTCGATCATGAACGTCACCTTTGTCACCGGCAACGCCGATACCGATAAAGCCTTTGTGGCGGCGGCGGAGAAGGCGGGCTTTGTCAACTTGAAGGGGCACCGTTCGGTAGGCGGCATGCGCGCCTCCATTTACAACGCCATGCCGGAAGAGGGCATCGAAAAGCTTGTACAGTTCATGGCCGACTTTGAAAAGGAGCATCGGTAATGGTCAACATCAAACTGCTCAATAAGATCAGCAAATCGGGCCTTGGCGGCTTTACCGCCGATTATAGCGTGGGCGCCGACGTCGAAAACCCCGACGGCATTATTGTGCGCTCGGCGGCCATGCACGATATGGAGCTGCCCGCTTCCCTGCTGGCCATCGCCCGGGCCGGCGCCGGCTACAACAATATCCCTGTCGACAAGTGCAGCGAGGCGGGGATCTGTGTCTTCAACACGCCGGGCGCCAACGCCAACGCCGTCAAAGAACTGGCCATTATGGCGCTGATGCTGTCGTCCCGCAAAATTTTTGCCGGCCTCACATGGGCACAGACCCTCAAAGGCAAGGGAGACGCAGTCCCCAAGCTGGTGGAGGAGGGCAAAAGCCAGTTCGCCGGCCCCGAGGTTGCCGGCAAGACGCTTGGCCTGGTAGGCGTGGGCACTATCGGTCTGCTGGTGGCCAACGCCGCCATGCATCTGGGCATGGAGGTGTGGGGCTACGACCCGTACCTTTCTGTTGAGGGGGCGCTGAAGGTAGAGCCCGGCCTGCGGCTTGTGAGCAGCCTCGACGAGCTGTACGCCGCCAGCGATTATTTAAGCCTGCACCTGCCCGCCACAAGCCAGACGAAGGGAATGATAAACGCCGCCGCCATTGCCGCGATGAAGAAGGGCGTGCGCATCCTCAACTTCGCGCGCGGCGAGCTGGTCAACGACGCCGATATGCTGGCCGCGCTCGCGGACGGCGGCGTCTCGTGTTATGTGGCCGATTTCCCCAACGACGCGCTGCTGGGCAACCCCGGCGTTATCGCGCTGCCGCATCTGGGCGCCTCCACCCCCGAGAGCGAAGAAAACTGCGCCGTCATGGCCGTGGATGAGCTCCGCGACTTTTTCGAGACGGGCAGCGTGCGCAACTCTGTCAACTTTCCCGCGCTGCGCGCGGCCAAAACGCGGCTTGAGCGCGTGGCCGTGCTCTATAAAGCCGACGATGTCACGCCGGAAGCGATTGCCGCCGCGTTGGGCAATGTGGCCAAAACAGCCGCCGCCACGCGCGGCAAGCTGGGTTACGCCCTGCTGGACGTAAACGGAGCGGCCGACGCCGGCAAACTGAGTGGCGTTGCCGGTGTGATCCGCGCGAGGGTCATCGCGTAACAAAAGCCCGCAATATTGTGCGCGCCGAGGCTATGCGGCGCGCACTGTTTTTGTCAAGAGCAACTACCCCGCCGCCTGCGGCGAGGAGGCTAAGCCGGCCGGCTACAACAGCAAATAACACAGCGCCAATATCAGTGTCGTATCCGCTTTGCTGTTGATAAGGATGAGGATCAGCCCCAGGATCAGCACGCGGTCGTCATCCAGCCCGACTGCGCCGAGGATATCCTGCAGCAGCGTGGTGTTGTCGGGAGCATCGTCCGTCTGCCGCTGCTGCGGCGCGGCGCGGGGCTGGCTCCGGCCGCGGTTTTGCTGCCCGGGGCCGCGGCTCTGCTGACGGTTATGCGGCCGGCTCTGCGGCTGCCCCTGCCGCTCGTGATACCGTTCCTTTTCAGCGGTGCGGGAGGCGTTCGTCTCGCCGCGCGCGGGCGGTTCTATCGGACGCGCGGGCGCGCGCGCCGTTCGACGCCGCTCGCCGGCGGCGTCGCCGGGGTGGCGGCGCGGGGCCCTGTTCTGGCGCGGGACATTGGGGTCGGTGCTCCAGCCGCCCCACGCACCGGAGGAAGAGCGGCCCTCGCCGTCCTGGCCCGCCGAACGCTGCATCTCTATCATTCTGGCCACCGCCTCCTGCTGCCTTCTGCCCATTTCGGCGGCGCTTGCCACTGTAGTTGCTTCCGCCATCTCAGCCCCTCCCCCCTGTCAGCGAGCCCAGCATGTTGCCCAACCCGCCCATGCCGCCGATACCAAGGTTGCCCAGTAACTCCTCCAGCTTGCCGAACAGGCCGCTTTCCTTGAGAAGCGGCAGGAACTGCACCACCTGCATCACGCGGATAGCGTCGTCTACCTTTTCGCGCCGGGCTGTATCCTTGAGCTGGCCCTTCACCGCCATCAGCAGCTTCAGGTTGCCCGTATTGGCGTTCATACCGCTCATGGCCTGCTGGAACTTGAGGAGCATCCCCATATCCATACCGCCCAGCGGCGACGGCGGAGCCGGTGAGCTGCCGCCGCCCAGCATGGCCGCCAGTGTCGACGCGGCCGACGCGGCCGGCGCGCCGCCCTGCCCGCCGCCCA
>QMCE01001235.1_pt1 | contig 13939 bp, 17 predicted proteins | sample 1821851 | NCBI WGS metagenome assembly QMCE01 (sample SAMN09453174, study PRJNA476694) | Termite gut metagenome, whole genome shotgun sequencing project. | isolation source: worker | host: Odontotermes sp. | place: South Africa:Pretoria | collected 2016-01-28 | reverse complement strand
AGAGTAGATATAACTTGTACTATTACTAAAAATCTTGATTCTAAAAAATATAACCACAGACATTGGGAAACATTAGAACCATTAGATTGTGAGTATTCTTTTACATGGGAAGGAAATAGTCATTTTTGTCCAAAAACAGATGTACAAAAAACATTTTCTGAAACAAAATTGATATTTGGAACAACAATGGTTTGTGGCACAAGAAAACAAATGGATTTTCTTAGGTCAAGTAAATATGACGAAATATTAAAAAATGTTGGATGTTTATATCAAGATCAAACATATCTAAATGATAAAGAACTGTCTGATGAGGAAATAGATCTTTATGCTCGAATATTATTGAACATTCCTACTGTTGAATGGAGAGAAATGTATAATATTGAACAGAATCATCATATTTACTATGCAGAATATGCAATGCTTCAATTAGTAGGGTTAGCAGAAGACAGAGGATATAAATATGGTTCTGATCACTTATATGTATTAGATAATGCAAGAAAAGATGAATTGATATATGAATTAGAACATTTTTATACTAAATTAACACAAGAGGAAAAAGAAAGACTTGCTGTAATTAGTAAAGAAAATAACATTGTTGATTTTATACCAAAAGAAGAAGATTCTGATGAGTTAGATAAAGAACACATTTCTTATATTGAAGAAAAAATGAATGTTGATGAAGATCAAGCAACTCATATTTTAGCTTTTATGAAGTATAAAAATTTATCTTTTCTTGAAATTTATGATAATGTTGATTGTAGAGATTATTATAATCAATGTTATGAGATATTTGATAATTATTATTATATTGGTACATATAATCAATTAACCTATATTGCTGAAAAAGTGGTTGATGATGATGACTGTGAAATCTATTTTGGTGATTGGAAAAATGCTGTAGCAAGTAATAATACTACTGACAGTTTACAAGATTTTAAGGATGGTGTTAAAACTGAGGGGTTTTATGAGATTTTAGGATATGAGTATGATGAATATTATTATTGTACAATTAATGGTTCAGAAATAATTATTGTTAGGTCATCATGATTCCATATTATATTTGTTATACTGATGGTGCATATTCTCCAAAATCTAAACAAGGTGGTATAGGTATTGTTATTCTTAAAGATGATGTTGTTGCAGCTAAACACTCAAAAAGTTTTAAAGATACAACAAATCAAAGGATGGAATTAACTGCTGCTATAACAGCACTAAAAGCTATAAAGAAACCATCAAATATATTGATTATATCTGATTCCATGTATGTCGTTAAAGCCTTTGAATGGAAACATAAGTCAAATTTAGACCTGTGGGAAGAATTTGATAAGTATGCTAAGTTCCATAAAAGTGTTAAAACAGAATGGATTAAAGGTCATGATACTAATCAGTATAATATAATGTGTGATAAGTTAGCACAAAAAGCGAGTAAAGAACTAATGTAAAAATTATTAATTAAAATAGATATTATGCAACAAAAGAGTAAAAAAGGTTTATTTAAGAAAGTGATGAAACCTGTTGATTGTTCTAATGATCAAGAGATGCAGGATTTATGTGGTAGATATCGTAACCTACAACCAAGAGATCCTTCTGTTTGGACTAAGACACCAAATGAGAAAGAGAAAATGAAACAGTTGAGGAGAATTTATGGTAGAGGTTTTGATAGTTGTAGCACAATTAAGAAAAACAATAGGTCTTATCCAGGAAGATTGACTATCTATGTTAAAGGTATGAATCAATCCACTTATAGTATAAAGTGTAATTCTGATGAGGTAAATCGTATTGTTAGTAATTATGGGAAATGGGCTACTAAAGTTGTAAAATATCATTTTGTTTGATGATTAAGATAAGAATATTTTCTAAGATATATAAAACAGAAAATAATTTTTAAATGAGAAAATTTGATTCAAACGGTAATCCAATACAAGAGGTAACAACAGAAGGAGTTAAGACTGTAGATGCTGAAAATTCTATGAATTATACTGAGAAAAATATTAAACCAGAAGTAAGCAGACGTAAATGTCCTCTTTCTGATAATATGATTAAACACTTGGTAAAACAGATATCTGCTGAATTGTCTAATCACAGTCTTTATCTTACTTTTGCTAATTACTTTGACACAGAAGGATTGTCAAAACTTGGTAAGTATTTCCGAGATCGTGCACATGAGGAGTATAATCATCATAATTGGATATTTGAATATCTTTGTGATAATGATGCTGTATTTCAATATCCTCCTGTACCACCAGTAAATGTTGATATTACAGATCGTATATTTCCATTCTCAGCCACTGTAGACAGAGAGATTGAAACAACTATGTCTATAAACAGGATCGTTGATTTGGCGAAAGAAGAAGGAGATTGGGCAACATTTAATTGGTTGTTAAGTGATGATGATGAAACTGGTAAATTAATTCTTGAACAAATTGAGGAGGAATCAATATCCAGAACGATCTGTGATCTTGCAAGAGAAGAAGCATCTTGGTTGAGGAAAGAAAACGCAATTATTGATTTCTACAACAGTTCAAGATCTGATGACTAAAGAAGAAATAATACGACACATATTGATTATATTGATTCTTGTCTTAGGCTCTCTTTTTATATACAATTATATTAAAAGTAATCGTATAAATAAGGAAGAGATGGAAGAATATCAAAGACAACACAAACAATTTGAAAAACGTATTGATTCTCTTAATACTCAAATAGAAGATTTGGAAATGGAAAAAACCATTCTTCTAAACAGAATAGATAGTACTAAGAATAATATTATCTATATAGAGAAAAGATATGAAAAAGAATTAGTTTCTGTTAAGAATCAATCTGTATCAGAAGATGTTAAGTTCTTTAAGGAATATATAGAAAAATGATCATGAAAACAAAATTTATATTTGTTCTTTTATTTGGTATGATTTTCATACCAAATATTAGAGCAGAAGATTTTCCTAAGCTGACACATGACTCTTTAGTAGTTATCACTCCACAACAACTGAAACAAACAAATCTTATATTTGTGGAACATAATAAGTTACTTTTAGAGAACGAACAGTTAGAGATGGAAGTTTTGGATTATGAGGAATTATTGGACTATGCTTCCAGACAAGACTCACTAAGACAAATACGGTTTTCTGAGTTTCAAGATCAACTTGAGATGAATAATCGTATGATACAAGAACAACAAGAGTTGTTACAGAAACAACGAAATAAAAATAAAATATTAGGCTATACTCTTGGTGGAGTAGCTGTAGTAGCTATAACATCAGTATTAGTAGCCATATTAAAATAATTTGTTGTGAGAAAGAAAAACGTAAAACTAAAATACCCAGAGAGAAATTGTAAAAACTGTAAGAAGTTCCCATGTTTCAATGGTTTTGATATTGTAAAATTTAATTTTGCGGGATATGGCTGCACAAAATATCTCGATAATTAGAGCTTGTCTATTAGCTTCACGTGAAGATTTTGGTGGTTATATAACTTATGTCTTTAAAAACCTTAATACTGGTAAATTAGAGATGTGTGTCAGACTACCGAATTGGAATACTCCTCATGTTAATCAGGGAGATTGTGGTTGGCTAAAAACAAAACTTGTGATAGGTGGACAAACACCTTATTATAGTATAAACAATCAAAAACAAGAAATTTATAAATATAGTCAAATATATTTTGAAGATTTCATATTAGATAAACCAGAACAAAACAAGATTATTCTGTAAAGAACAAAAAATTAAAAAGTTTATTATGTCATTTGATGTAAACAAAATCGAGAAGTATACCTGGAAAGGTAAGAAAAATAGTGAAGATAGGTCTCAAATAGAGGAACGTCTCATAGATTATTCATTGGTAAAATTACAGGAGAGATATGAGCATTGTAAAACTATGTTATATAATCTTGATCCTGATAATCCTGGTCGATATAAAGTATTAGAAAGTATTAAAGCACAGAGGAATAAGTGTAATGCAGAATTATTTTTCAAATATCTAACGATTACCAAAGGAATAAGTAAAGTAAACTATCTCAATTCACTTAGAGAATGCTTTGATAAGAATCCTGAGATTGACCCAAAGATTTTTCCTATTGGTGAAACTATGACTGGTTGTCCTGATGAATTTAAAGATATACCATCAGAGCTTGTCATCAATGCTTGTCTCGATACTCTTGGTAAGTTGTCTAAGAAACAACTGACCCTTAGCTTCATTCTTAAACAAGGAATCTGGTTTACTGCACAGGAGCTTAAAGAAATAAATAAAGCTATTAGAGAAGAATCTCTTAGAATTGGTAGTAAAATCACAAGAGAGGATTTTATTAAACAGTCTCTAAGACTTCCTAATAATTGTAAAATAACTATGAATCCAAAAGGTTTCACATATACACAATTCAATGCGATGATCAATCTTCGCCCAATTAAGTTTTCAGAGTTATCAACTACACAACTTCAACTGCTAAGAGATAAGGTATTTTATCTTTTAGAGGATGAGGTTAAGAAACATATCAAACTTTGGAAGACTAAGATGGAAGAGATTAAGGAAGTTGCAGAATATAAAAACTGGGAGATAGTCCTATAAAAAACAAAACATGAATACAGTAACTAAAACGTGTACACAATTATTGTTTCAACATTATTTCTATGGAGCGATTCTATTGACTCTTAGAAAGACATTTGATAACACTGTTCCAACAGCTGCTGTATCTGTTAAAGATTTGACCTTTTCTTTACACATCAATAAAGATTTTTGGTATGATTTATCAGATAAGCATAAAATAGGAGTGCTATTACATGAGATATTACATTTAGCATTTTTTCACTTAGAACAAATCCCTAAATTTAGTAATAAGAAATTGTTTAATATCGCTGCTGATATAGTAGTTAATCAATATGTAAAAGAACAAAATCTTATAGATGAGGCTGTTACATTAAAGTCTTTCCCTAATATAAAATTAGAGAAGGAAAGAGACCTCAAGTATTATTATGACAAATTATTGGAAAATAATAATTCTGATAATCCCGATCCTAATCTACAAGCTATGATGGGAGATGGTCAAGGAATCTCAAATCATGAGTTCTGGAAATATTTTGAAGGTTTATCTGAGGCTGAACAAAAACTTGTAAGAAGTCAGATGGAACATGTTATGAAGAATGTTGTCAACTCTATGGATAGAGGGTCAGTACCAGCAGAGATGCAGAGTATTATTGATTCCATTTTTACTGTTGTTCCTCCTATTTTTAATTGGAAAGCCTATTTTCGCAGACTTATTGGTTTCTCTAATAAAATCTATACCAAAAAGACTCATTATAGAGACAGTTCTCGATATGATGATGACCCAAAGATCAAAATAAAATTCAAAAAGACAGTATTAGTTGCTATTGATACATCTGGCTCTGTTTCTGATGAGGAGCTTTGTGAATTTTTCAGTGAGATATATCATATATGGAAAGCGGGTGTAGCTGTAGAAATTATTGAGTGTGATGCTCAAATTCAGAGACAATATCCTTATAAAGGAAAATTCGATGGTTCGATTACAGGTAGGGGTGGTACAACATTTCAACCTGTTATAGAACACTACAATAATCACTTAAACAAATATTCTGTTTTAGTATATTTTACAGATGGTTATGGAGAATCTCATGTAATGAAACCACATGGTAGAGCAGTGTGGGTAGTTACATCAACAGGTAAAGAAGACAAATCTTATTTCCCTGGTTATTATATTCAAATTCCTAAAAAAACAAACAGTTAAAACAAAATCAAAAATGAAACAAGAAATTACCATTGACGAGTTCAAAAAGATATTAAATTTTATATTAGATACTAACAATCAATTAACAAAACAAGGAAAACCTAAAGTAACCCTTGAACTTGTTGGAAATCATGGAATAGGTAAAACTGAGTGTATCCGACAAGTAGCAAATGAAAGGGGAATGAAACTTGTTAAATTGAATCTGGCTCAAACTGAAGAATTAGGTGATTAACTATTAGGTCACCGAAACTTATAACATATATATTATAAGTGGAAAACTCCGTGAATCTGGGAACGATCCGACAGGACAACCCTAATCCAAGCCATTATAGAAATATAAAGGAAAGGATCAACGACTACAAATGTACCTTCTTACCAAGTGGTGTTGAAGAAGATGAGATTTGCACGAGTGCGGAGCAATAACCTATATCTACCAAGGTTTAGTGGTTATTGAAGAGATAGTCTGAACATCATGTATAGATAAAGATGATGAGATATAGGATAAAGAGCCTGTATGATAACAAAATGTTAATAGGTTACCCAATAAAAGAATATGAACTTTTGGATAATGAGAATAATCCTGTGTGGATTGCTGAAAAAGCACTTGATTTTTATCTGAAAGGAGAACTTGCAATGACCCCTACTGGTAATTCACGAATGTCTTATGCTGTACCAGAATGGGTTCCAACAGATGATACTCCAACTCTTGTATTATTTGATGATTATTCAAGATCAGACTCAAGACAGATGCAGGCTACTATGGAGCTTGTTCAGAGAGGCGAGTATATCTCATGGAAACTACCAAAGAATTGTCATATTGTATTGACCAGTAATCCTGATAATGGAGATTATAATGTAACATCTATTGATGCTGCACAAAGAACTCGATATATAAGGTTGTTTGGTAAGTTCGATATAGGTGGATGGGCTAAATGGGCAGAGTTGAATAAAATGAATCCTCAAGTCATAAACTTCTGTTTGTTCAATCCAGAGATTTTTGAGGAATCTAATAAGTCTGGTGTTACCCCTCGTTCAATGGAGTTATTTGCTAATGCAATAAGTACAATAGAGTATTATAATAGTGAGAATCTTGCATTAATATCCATGATAGCTGAGGGTTGTTTTGAATCTGAGACATCAGCAATAGGACAGATGTTTGCTATGTTTGTTAATAATAAACTTGATAAATTACCAACTGTTCAACAGATGATGTTTGACCCAGAGAAAGAGATTTTCAAAACAATATATGACCTTATCCATGAGGATAAAGGTGCCACATATCGTTCTGATATTGCTTATGTGTTAAGTACTCGTTTGATGAATTTTATCATTTCTTTGATAAAAGATAATAAAATAGAAAGAGAAGCTATACTGAAACGTCTCAACGCTTTTATGAACTATAAACATAAAATCTTTACTGATGATTTGAGTTTTAAAATGTTACAGACAATTTCACAACAAGATTCAGAACTTTGTACTCTTATGTGTAGAGAGGAGAAGTATAGGAAGATAATCTTCACAAAATAATTAAAAATTATGTTGTTTTTTAATGACAAGAACCGAAAGACAACTTGAGGGTGTTCAGAAATGGGTAGATAACAAATGTAAGGGAACACTATGTTTCGCTACAGGAGTTGGAAAGACCTATACTGCTATGTTGGCTATAAAGAGATTTTTAGTTAAGAATCCTGTAGGAATAATTTTAATAATTGTTCCTACAGAGATTCTTAAAAATCAATGGTTAGTTGAAATAGAGAAAGCTGGTTTTTCCAAAAATTGTCAAGTGAAGATAATCAATTCAGCAGTAAAAGAAGAGATGGTTGTATCCATGCTTGTTATTGATGAAGTTCACAAGGCTGCATCTACTTCATTTCAGAATATTTTCAAGAAGATACGATATGGTGCTTTGTTGTGTCTCACCGCTACATTAGAACGATTGGATGGAAAGGACTCAATCATTAGAGAATATGCTCCTGTGGTTGATGAGATATCAATTACAGAGGCTATATTGAATAATTGGTTGTCTCCATATAAAGAATTTAAGGTATTGTTAGATGTTGACTTAACAGAATATAAAAGGCTTAATCAAGAGTTTTATAGTCATTTTGCATTCTTCAATCACAATTTCAGTGTTGCTATGAAATGTGTTACTGATTGGAGAACTCGTACAGCCTTCACTAAGTTGATATGCTCCGAAAATTCTCCAGAGTTTCCAACAGTCAGTCGTAATGTGTTAGTACATGCGATGGGTTTTGTTAGGTGTCTGAAAGCACGTAAAAAATTTATATATGAACACCCACAGAAAATAAAGTTAGCGAATCTTATTTTACAACATCGAAAGGATAAGAAATGTATAACTTTTAGTAAAACTATAAAGATAGCTGAACAATTAAAATATGGTAAAGTATTATCCAGTAAAGCCACAAAGAATAAAAATCGTATGACATTAGAGGAATTTAATAATTCTGATTTTAATGTTATACATACCTCTTCTATGGCTGATCAAGGATTAAACATTCCAGATTTGAGTGTCGCTGTTATATTAGGGTTTGATTCCAGTTCCATAACAAAGAAACAGAGGATTGGTAGGGTAATACGCAAGACAGAAGACAAGAATGCGGAAATCTTTACCTTAGTAATAAAAAACACTGTTGAGGAATCTTGGTATCAAAAATCTATGGGTAGTAATTCATATATAACTATCTCAGAATCTGAACTTATAAATGTTCTCGAAGGAAGAGAATATACAGTTAAGAAAAATACGAATAAACAGGTATTGTTCAGGTTCTAATATGTATTGTTAAAGCGAGAAATCGTTATCACCCAATACAGTAAATAGAAGATCAGAAGAATTATTTAACATCTATTTACTTTTGGAAAAACTTAGTTTAAACATTAAAGAGCAGTTAAATTTGATGACAGAATATAATCTAACCGCTGAAGAATTATTAGTAGTTCAATTACTTTTTGAAGCCAGTTCCGAAGAAAATCATCCCGAATTCTTGATTAAATTTTATTCTGGGTTACATACTACACCTCTTTTAGATATTATACATAGTTTACAAGACAAACATGTAATAACTAAAAAATATGACCCTAAAAAAGGTGAAAATTTTGATCCAGAAGCTGTAGTTATGAATGATAATTTTCTTAATAAATATAGAAAATATTCTGGTGAACTTGGTATGGAGTTTTATAATGAATATCCATCTATCGCACTGATCAATGGACAGATTTTTGATTTGAAAAACTGGGCTAAGAAATTTCAGCAAGAAGAGGATTTTCATTATGCTTATAGTAAAGCTATAGGTCATAAAACTTCAAAACATGAGGAAGTGATTGAACTATTAAAATGGGGAAGAGAGAATAATTGCAATCTGTTAAACAGAAACATCGCTGAATTTGTCATATCGAAAGGATGGGAGCGCATTAAAGAATTTAGAGATAATCCCGAAAATGAAAAGATGTTATCATTTGATAGCTTAGTTGAAGGATGATAGTAGACGATTTATTAAAACAGGTAGAGCAAGGCAGAGAGAGTAAGAATCAAGGTCTCTCACAAGGTATGCCAAGATTGGAGCAGTATACAGATGGAGTGAGTCAAGGTACTTATACTCTATTAGGAGCTGGATCAGGAAGTGGTAAGACTACCTTTGCGTTATATGCTTATGTATATCGTCCATTAGTTGACAATCCCGAAGCTGATTATAATGTATTATGTTTCAGTTTAGAGATGTCTCCAAATGCTTTATTCGCTAAACTACTGTCAATGTATATATGGGAACACTATGGTATTGAGATATCGACCAAAGAGATGTTATCAAGAACAAAAGGAAGGATACTACCAAACGATTTATATGATGTAGTATTGGAAGCCTCTGAATGGCTACGTTCTGTAGAACATAAGATAACAATATATGATAAACCTTGTAGTGCTCCTGTAGTACAGAATGTTTTGAAAAAATACCTTGAAAACTTTGGAACTTTTAAAGAAAGTTCTAATAGAACAACTTTTATAAAGAAGAATGAATCACAGATTATTACTGTGATGTTAGACCATGGCGGACTATTACGACCTACTGCTGGGAATTCATTGAAGCAGGAGATTGATAATACATCCGCTGTTTTTGTCCAATATCGTAATGTATGTGGCATTTCTCCTTTGTTTATAAGTCAGTTGAATAGAGAACAAGGTAGTATGGAAAGACGAAAACAGAATCTTGTTGATCCAAGAAGACAAGATTTTAAGGATTCTGCCAATCCAGAACAGGATAGTGATATTATAATAGCTTTATATGATCCTACAAGAGATATGTTGAAGAGTTATCATGGTTATGATGTTCAACAACTTACAAGGGTTATAAGAGGTATTTTAGTATTAAAAAGTCGATATGGCGATGGTGATGTTTTCATTGGGTCAGCTTTCTATGGAAAAGTAGGACATTTTAGGGAATTGCCTAAAAGTTCTATGATAGGAGACTATACTAAATGGAAAACAATTCATGATTGTGATGCGATTATAGATGAACAAAACGAAGATAAAATAATAATTACAGATAATAGTTCTATACCAAATATTATTTTATGAGTAAAATTATAGGTCTGGGAGGTTTCTCAGGAAGTGGAAAAAGTAGTAGCTTAGCTTATTTAAACCCAGCCAGTACATTTATAATCAGTTGTACCCCAAAACAACTAAATATCCCAGGTTCAAGAAAAAAATATACCAAATTAGTAAAGAATGACAAAGGTGAATTCGTTGGTAATTGGTATGTCAGTAATGAGTTCAATCAGGTAATGAATGCGTTGAAAATAGTGAATCTTAAACTACCACATGTTACCACACTTGTTATTGATGACGCTAATTATCTTTTGAGTGCAGAAGTTATCAAGAGAGGATTGGAGAAAGGTTATGATAAACATACTGAATTCGCTCAACATTATTATGATCTTATTGAAACCAGTATGACTCTTCGTGATGACCTAACAGTTGTATTCATATCACATATTGTTAATGATGGTAGTGATATTGATCCTCGTTATAAGCTTTTTACAACAGGTAAGCTGTTGGATCGAACATTGAATATTGATGGATTATTCAGTTATCTTTTATATGCTGAGAAACTTGATGGAGATTCTCCAGACACAATGAAATATGTGTTCAGGACAAGATCTACTGGTCCAGATAGTTGTAGGAGTGTAAAAGGATGTTTCAAAGATTTGTATATCGAACCTAATATGAGAAAGGTTATTGAGACAATAGATGATTTTGAATTAAATGGAGAAGATTGGGAAGAAACAAATGATAATAACAATTAACATTGATGTTGATCTTTCAACAGGAAAATATAAGATTATAGGGTTTACTCCTAATGGGTGTGTAGATGAGGAATCTACTCCTCAAATTTCTGTATTAGATAACAAATATCAACTTAATGAATCAGCAGCTAAGTTTATGAATGTCTTTCCAGATGACAGACTTAGTATCAAATTCATACAAGTTGATGATGTTATCATGCCAGCTATCGCTAAAGAGGATATGTGGGGAGCAGGAACAGGAAATAAACTGACTAAACAGTTATCAGTAAGTTATAGGGGAGCGTCTCGAACAGCATTGTTGGAATATGGTGAGAAATTTATTCTAACAAAGCATGAAAAAGAAGGAATCTTTATTCTAAATACAGATACACCCAAACTTTCTATAACTAAATCTATAGATTCTATTGTTGAAGAAATAGTTCCAAAAACCAAAGATGAGAAAGATATAATTATCAATGATGAAAATATATCTTTTGATGATGATGGACTTCCAGAAATAGACTTTGGTGATGTATCAATTGATATTGATACTATAGATGATGATGTAACACCCAGATCATATGAACTTTCAGATATTGAATTCAATTAACCGAAATTTTTATGCAACAAAATTTTAATTTAACAGAAGTAACAGGACAAGTAACAGGATCAAATAGACTTAGAGGATGGGAAATTCATACCGTACAATTTAAAGGTGTTGAGTTCGTAACAGGAAAAAGTAAAGAAGGAAAAGATTGGACAGCAATGAAGATTAAATTTGGTAATGACAAAGGTATCTTTGAACATCAAGTATTTTGTCCTGCTAATGATGATTCTCGACGCTCTGGGGAGACTAACGGAAAGAAATGGGAACTACCATCAGGACTTGAGTCTTTGTCTCTTACAGTGGCTTATTTGTGTCGTAGTCTTGACCCAGAATTGTATGAGAAGAACAAATCTAAATTTGTCTTTGAGCTTCCTGCACAATTTGAGAAACTTGTAGCTTTTATTGGTAAGCTGCTTGAGCGTTCCATTAATAAAACAACTCAACTTAAATTGGTGTGTAATAATAAAGGATATGCTCAACTTCCACAATTCATTAGAATTAATCGTGATGGAGATGTGTATCTTGCTGATCACTGGTTGGGAGACTGCTGTTCATTCTCTGATTATGAGATGACACAGATGAAGAAACAAAAAGACGCTAAACCAACAGATATGGGGTCTATAGATGGCATCTCTGTTGGGGTATCTGATATAGCATCTGTAAATAATAACTTAGATTTGGATGTTGATATAGACATCTAATTCTCATGCAACTTATTTTAGAAGAACCATATATTACAAAAGAATATTTGTTGGAAAGAAATACCCAAGAAACATATCTGCAATATTATCTCGGATTACCTGTCAAGAAAGGTCTGTTTAAATCTCCTTTAAGAGAAGATAAAAACGCCACTTGCTCTTTTTATAAAAGTAAATCTGGAGATATAATATTTAAGGATTTTTCTGGGGCATTCTCAGGAAATTTTATTGATGTAGTAAAAGAAAAATATTCTGTTAATTTTCAAAAAGCGTTAAAAATAATAGCTGTTGATTTTGGATATATAACTTCTAAAACTATAAAACCAAATAGTAAGCCTATTGAAGTATCACAGGCTAAGTTTGAAAGTAATAACTCAGCTAAGATACAAGTGGAAATAAAACCTTTTTTACAAGAGGAACTTGACTATTGGATGCAGTTTGGAATCACAGAGGAGACTTTAAAGAAATTTAAGGTCTTCTCTTGTGAGACTGTGTTTCTTAATGATAGAATTTTCTGTACATCAGCTAAGTATACTTTTGGTTATTATAGAGGAAAAGATTCAGATGGATTAGAACTATGGAGAATATATTTTCCTAAATCAAACAGAATCAGATTTTTATCAAATTGGAAATCTGTACTATTACAGGGAGTACCACAACTACCTCAAACAGGAGATCTTCTTATTGTTACAAAGTCAATGAAAGATTTGATGTGTTTATATGAACTTGGATATACTGCTGTAGCTCCATGTTCTGAGAATCTTTTTGTAACTGAATCTCAATATAAGAAATTGAAAGATAGATTTAAGAATATCATATTATTTTATGATAATGATCTACCTGGAATTTCTACATAAAAATACCGGACGCCATTTTCGTGTATTTGCCCAATCCTTCCACTGCGAGGTTGAAAATTCCGCCCCACATTACCGAGGTACAGAAACCGCACAGCACGAGGAATAAAATACTAATCGGAACTTTAACAAATCCGAAGGAAATATCGCTTTGAAAAACGGGCATGTTCACCAACACAGTAGTCGGCAATAAAATAGCGAGCAATACCAACACTATACCTAAGGAAGACACCGCTGTGAGCATCATTTTGCTGGAAATTTTGCTGCCAACAGAGGCGCCGATCAAGCGCCCGATAAGCATCAGGAACCAATAGGTACCGGCGATTGATCCGGCTGTAGCCGCATCAATTTTCAAACTTTCCGTTCCAATCAGAATTAAAAAGTTGGGAATACCTACTTCCACTCCCACGTAAATGAAAATGGCGATAGCGCCTAAAATGAAGTGGCGAAACGACAAGGCGCTGTATTTTTCTTTTTCTGTTTTCTTTACTTCCGCTTCAACGCCTGTCTCGGGAATAGCCGTCAATGCAAGGACGATGAACGCTACGGCAAACAACCCGATGGCAATAAACAACGCCGGCGAAGCATTGCTGATGCTCGCCTGGGAACCCACAAGGTAACCCACCAATACGGGCACAATTGTTGCGTTCAACGAATTGAAAGAACCACCAACCTGAATCAGCTGGTTGCCCCTGTTACCGCCGCCACCTAATGTGTTCAACAGCGGATTGACCACTACGTTGAGCATACA
>QMCE01003234.1_pt1 | contig 13943 bp, 11 predicted proteins | sample 1821851 | NCBI WGS metagenome assembly QMCE01 (sample SAMN09453174, study PRJNA476694) | Termite gut metagenome, whole genome shotgun sequencing project. | isolation source: worker | host: Odontotermes sp. | place: South Africa:Pretoria | collected 2016-01-28 | reverse complement strand
ATTTGGGATACCTTGTTCATTGAGTTCCCTTGATTAGACAGCAACAAAATCAAACTCCGTTTACGCTCAACAGAATTATGGCTATACTGTTGCAAATGTGACAATTTCTCTTTTTCAAATGGGCTTAATACTACTTTCCTCATGCAAATATATACCGTTGATTATGAGGCAAATATACAAAACAATAATGATACACACAAGAAAATTAACAATTATCGAAATAAATATCTTACATTACTTACTTTTGTTTCTTTGGGTGTAAATGCACAATTCGAGAATACCCCCGCTTGGCCGTAGTGTATAAATGATGCAGTGCGCACGGTTCGGCGTATGGCTCTGCCTACATCGTTAGTCCTTGCTCGGACAAACTTAGCCTAATATTGTTTCCTATCTGCATATTTTCATTCTTTTACTCGTTGCTCTTTTTCGTTGTTGCAAATTAAAAATTTGCTTTTATCTTCGACATAGCGAGACGCTATGCCGAACGGCTCACTCATCATCTTTACACGCTACACCGAACTGAGATTTTTTATTAATTTGCCTTTTTTCCTTCAGAAATGTAAGTCGTTATAAAATTAAAAACTTTTCTGAAATGATTCGCTGAAATGTCGTATATTTGCAAATAGAAAATTTAAAACCGTAAAGTTATGGCTACAATAACATTGGAATATAATGCCCGAAATAGTATGGCAAATAAAATAATAGATATTATTATGGCAATGGATAATGTGTTTAAAGTAAAAACTCCTGTTAAAAGTAACATAAAGATTACCCGCAAGGCAATACAGGATATTGAAGACGGAAAGGTTGTTACGTGTGCATCTTATGAAGATTACTTAAAACAGACTGCCGATTATGCTTAAAATTTCTTTTACGAATCAATATCTGAAAGATTTGGAGTTGATGAAACGCCGCAATCTTCCCAAATCGGAATTAGACGTGGTAATCAAACTGTTATCGGAACAGGAACCTCTTCCGCCAAAGTATAAAGACCATGCTTTAAAAGGTAACTTTGCAGGTTATCGGGAATGTCATATTCGCCCTAATTGGTTGCTGATGTACAAAATAGACAAACAAATTTTGACACTTGTACTTGTCCGTACCGGCACACATTCTGATTTATTCTAAACTGGTCAAATAAAAGGCTCATCCAAAATCTTTATAAGTCATTGCTTTTGCGAGGTCTATCATATCAATTTTCAGATAACTGCCCATGTAAAGCTTCATTTTAAATCTCCTTGTTTGCCATAGTGTATAAATGATGCAGCATGCACTGTTCTGCGTATGGCTTTGCTAACCGTATGGCATCCTTGCCCGGACAAACTTTAGCCCAATGTTGTTTCCTATCTGCATATTTTCATTCTTTTACTCGTTGCTCTTTTTCGCTGTTACAAATTAAAAATTTGCTTTTAACTTCGACATAGCGAGACGCTATGCCGAACGGCTCACTCATCATCTTTACACGCTACGCAGAACTGAGCGTTGATAATTGCAGCATCAAGATAATATTTTTCGCCGTAAATAAAACCCTGTATGCGTTTTATGCCGTCTTGCAATAGTTTAAAATTCTCATTATCAATCTGTCCCTGCAAACAAATACAAAGTGAAGTCTGGTAAATATCGTCTAAAACCTGCTGTATATTGTTAATATTGAGATTTCTGTACGCCAACTCTACGGTGACAAATTTGCGAAAAGTGTCGTTTGTTATAGTTAAATCGTTGATATAATCGAACAATGAGGCAATATCATAAAGTTGTTTGATAATTTCCATTGAACAAGGCTTGTCTCCTTTGTAATAAGGTATTCCTGTTGTGTTTGGTGCAAATGCCGTTAATTTGTCGCCAAGCAAATTATTAAAATCAGGCGTTTTGACAATAGCGGTTTTGTCTGAATTTTCTATAAATACGTTGTCTATTGGTGTTTCAATGATATTTTGATAATGAATTTCTTCTTTTAAAACATCTAACAAAATATGCGATTCCTTGTTTTCTACTTCCGAGCGGAAAAAAAGTTTGTAATGTTCCTTTTCAATATCTGTACCTGCTTTGCGTTCCTGTTTCTCGAAACGAATAAAATTTTTATTTTGAACGATTGAATTTATTATATTGCTTAAATCCAAATTATTATCTTCAATCATTATGTCAATATCAATTGAAAGTCGTCTGCTTTTATCTAACATTAACATCAATGCAGTACCGCCTTTAAATACAAAATTTAGTTCTGATTCTGCCAATCCCTCCAAAAGAATTAATGCTCGGATAACTTTCTCGACAAGTATTTTATCGGCTTTCTGAGTTTTGGAAACTTGCTCAATCCATTCTTTTTTTATACTTTTCTGCGCAATCATTTTATCGCAAATTTACGGCAATAAACTAAAATTATTGCCTATTTATAGTTATTATTTTTTTTATTTCTTCCTTTTTATTTTTTCGGGCGGCGTATCGCAAAAGAGTATTTTGATTAATGGTATATTGTTCCATTGCCGATTCAAAAATGGCGTAAATTTCACTTCCTTGAAATAGCATAAATTCTTTATCAACCGCCAAATCTACAAGCATTTTCTCGAGTGTCGCCGTATGTATTTTTCCTGTTTTTTGAATGGGGGCTTCAGTTATCAGTGTGCGAACAATTATATAGTTATTAAATTCCGAAAGTCCGTCATACAAATTTTGAACTGCCATAACTTTGGGGAATTGCTCTTTTAAGGCGTAGTATACAGAATCAACGGCATCTTTTTCAACATCAACAAACGACACATTAAAATTGATTAAATGGTGTGCAAAAGAATTTATTCGTGATAAATCCCATTGGCAATATTGCACAAATGGAAATCTTTTTTGTAAGAACATTTCTATTTTTTGCATTTTGCTATTTGTTGGCGGAGCATAAATCACCGTTTTGCCGAGTTGATACAAACCTTTTCCTATGCGTTGCAACACACCCAACTGCACAAGTTTGTAAATCCGCCAATTAATTGTAGTATATGGGATTTCAGGCTCGCTTGTTCGATAGTAATTTTCAATATCTTGAAAGGTAATAACTTCCTTGTTTTCAAAATATTGCTTTAAATTTTGTGTCTCTAATCCTTTTGCCATATAAAAAAAATAATTCGACTGTAAAGGTACACAAATTTCCGGCAATAAATTGTTTTTATTGCCGAAAAATAGTGACTGAAAGTTTTTTTGAAAGTGTTATTTAATCCGTACTTCCGTACCAAAATTCAGCCCAAAAACGGAAACGGGCAATTTGTTTTGGTTGCACCGCTCCCGCGCGATTGTAAAATATTTCACTCCAAAATTGAAGATATATTTCAAAAATGTTGTACTTTTGTTGCCGAGTTACATTTTTACAACCGGGGCAAAATAAATTACAAAATTTTATTGAAACCCGATAAGGGAAGCCCGCTATGGTGGCGGTGTGGAAACTATTCCGCTACTTCATACGCCCGTTGTAAAAGTGTAACTCACACCTACGGCGGGCTTCTTATTATTAAAATTCTTTTAAAAATGAGTTACAAAAAGAATGAAAACAATTTGAGCGGAAACAGTATCGGTTTCCTTCAAACAATGCCCGCCGGAGCGACATCCGGCAATCAGTTAAAGGCAACGGACGTACTCCATCTGTTTCCGGATGATATGCTAAAACACGCGCTTTCAAACAGTTGTGCAAGCCGGGAAAGTCCCTTATATCACTTTGTCGGATTGTTTGAAATAGCAAAAGGCTATATCTGTTTCAATGAGAGGATAGATGAATGTATCAGAAAAGATTATAACACGCTGATGAGGTCTATGGATTTTTATCTGGAACTTGTAAAGGCTACTTATGGGTATGACCTGTGAAAATGAAAAATCCTCGAAAAAAATTTTTCGGGGATTTTTTATTAATTTGTTTCTTCTTTCACAGATGGACACGGTTCACAGAACCGCGCCAATCCAAGGCAAAGGTACAACTTTTTCTGATATTTATTCTGCAATTGTTCTAAGAAAAATTGTTTTTAATAGCCATATTCTCCGTGAACATTCAAATATTCTTTGAGTTTATTCAATGCTTCGTTTATAATTCCTGTTATTTCAGCGGGTTGGACTCCTGTTTTCTCAGCGATAGTTTTTACTTCCATATTTTTGTACAACCGGTATTCCACTATTTGTCTTTCTTTTCCAGAAAGTTTTGAGATAGATTCTCTTATCAATCTTCCAATTTTGGATAATTCGGCATTGTGTGGCAGTTTTTGCTCTTCTTTCCCAAAATTAAACAGATTATCATTGGCAGTAGTTAAATTATCAACAGATAATACTGTTTCATAAATATTTACTCTGACTTGATATTGTTGTATATCAATACCCGCTACAACTTCATCTTGACTATATGCATCTATCGCCTTATATTTGTTCGCATACCACGCATATCTTATTCTCAATTCATTTCTGATAGCCCATCTCATAGCTGTTGCAATATATGTAGGACTGAATTTTTGTAGTTGTTCTGGTTTTTTGTTTTTTATTAATACTTGTGCAGCAATTATACCAATAGAAACTAATTCTTCATATTCAAGCGTGTAAATTGAATCTTTTACCATATTTAAATATTCTGCTTTTGCAACCAATTGTGCAATATCCACAACTCTTTGTAAAAATTCTTTTGGAAGTTCCATTATTGTTGTATTTTGCTCCGAATGTATTTTCCCCGAAATATCAAGAAAATAAACACTGTCATTTTTTGTGATTTTTGCAAGACCTGTGTATTTATCAAAAGGCTCGGCATATTTCCATCGTCCTAAATATGTTAATTCTTTCCCCTCTTTGTTAATATAACAAAAAACATTTTTATCACCATCAAATTTTGAAGATAAAGCAACCTTATCATCATAAAAATAAATTGATTTATTTAGTTGTTCGGATTTTTCATATTCTTTTTGTATTCTGTCGCTTTGTTTTTTTATTTCTTTATTCTGATTTTCTATTAGCGTATTTTTCTCTTTCAATTCTGTATTTTTGTCATTTAGGATATTATTTGTTATTTGTAATTCATTACTTTTTTTGATTAATTGTTGGTTAGTTTCTTTTAAACTTTCACTTTGTATTTGTATTTGTCTGTTTTGTTCGAATATTTTCAATGACTGCCAAGTGGAAAATCCGCCAAAAACAGCGATGAAAATAGCACTACCAATGGCTATTTGTATTCTTCTTTTCAAAATTCTTTCTCTGTGCCTATTCCATAAAGTGTCAAAATTAACATTCAACATCGCCGCAATGGTTTTCACTACGGCTTTTTCTTTGCCCAATTCGGGGATAGAGATACCCAAAATATTTTCGTCTAATGTCAAGGGATAACAATGTACATTCGGGTTTGAAGTGTCGGGATTGCCCTCAATGATAAACGGAATGATTTTATCTGTCCGCCCCATTTTCTGAAAAGTTTCTACCTCTTTGTTTACCCATTTAGATTTGGCAGCACGAGGCGAACAAACAACAATAAGATATTGCGATTTTTGCAATTTGTCATGTAAAATTTGGGACAAATCGCCTGTTTCGCTAAGGTCGGTTTTATCTCTGAAACAAGGGTGAAAAGTTTTCGGTAATTCTTTTCCTGTTTCTTTTGCTAAGGAAGTTGGAAGTTTATATGTTTCCAACTTGTTTTGTAGCCACTTAGCCCATTTTTCGTCTTCGCGCTTGTAACTGATAAATGCGTAATATTCAAATCCTGTTTCCATAAGATTTTATTTTTCAATTTTAAATCCTAACAAATTTATCACTTTCAGCGTTTCAATCGCTGTATTCCTGTCATATTCTTTTTCGCTTTCGGGCAAATCCTCGTAAGCCACAAGGCAAGGGTGCAATTTTTCAATATCGTTTCGCTCTGCTCCATATTTCCACCCTTCGGCAAAGCGTTGTGTCGCCCAAACTTCGTGAGTGTTTTTTGCTAATAGTTCGGTTAGTTCCAATAAATCGGCAGAAAGTTCTATTACGCTTGTGTCCAATGGTTTGGGAATATATTTTGTGTTCATTCCGATTGATTATTTAACAGTTTTATCATTAAATCAACAGCAACTTCATCTTTCGACTGCTGTTTTTCGGGCAATTCGTCCCAATGAATTAAACAATCGTGCCGTTTAAATTCATCGTTTCTTGTCCCCGCCGTCCAACCGTTTTCGTATTTTTCGAGCATCCAACGGCGGTGTTCCATCATTGCCAACGTTTTTTTATCCTTGTCCGAAAACGAAATTAAACGATTTTTTATGTTCTCAAATTTTTCGCCAAAGGCGATATAAGTTCTTAAATAATTGTCTAATATTTGGTTGCGATTTGATTGTTTGAAGTGTCCCGAAGTTGTTTCCCACGCTTTATCCATTTTGTAAATATCGTTCCAATATTTGTGTGCTTGTTTGGCTTTTTTTTCGATTTTTCTACTTTCTTTGCTCTCTAAATCAAACACATAATTTGCGATTTCTTCAAAGAGATTTATCAAAATGATGTTTCTGTCTTTCAATTTGCAAAATACTTCGTTGAATGTGTCCGAATTGTCATAAAAAACAAGAATGTCAGGCTCGTTTTTCGCTAAAATATTACGAATTGAAACGGCTTGTTTTATGGTTTCTGTTGGTTTTTCCGAACAAATCAAAATAGAATTATATTGTTGTTCGGTTTCTATTTTATCAATAAAATTTATTTTCGCAAAGTCCCACAAGTAAGCGTATTTTTCTCGGAATAAATCTTTTGTTCTTTCATTTTTTTCAACGATTGTAAATTCAAATTTTTCCTGTTTCATCGTAAGGCAATGCGCCAAATTGAGTAAAACGATTTCTGTTTTTTCCGCCAATCCGACAAGCAAAATTTTGGGTACGGTCGTTATGTTTTTAGGCAAAATTTTGTCAATGTTCATTGCAATGCCGTATTTTATACCTATTTCGTTGATATTGAAAACAGTACCGTCAAAAGTATTGGTTTTGCATTTGAACAAGTCGATTTCTTCCAAAATGGTTTTCAGTTCGCGGTCTTTGATTGAAACAAAGCATTTCAAGGCGTTGTTTTTCATTTCCTTGTTTTCCAAATAAGAAAAAACAGACTGCGCTATTTTTACATTTATTTTGTCGTTTTCGTTTACTGTGTAAAGTTGGTTTGCGCTTTTGAGTTTGGCTTTTTTCCAAAAAATTTCATCGGCAAAATTGCCAATGAGCAATTTTTTGCCTTTTGTTTTTATGATTTCAGCGTATTTGTTTGTTTCTTCGGCAAGAACGATAATTTTTTCGTTACCGAATTTGGCTATTAAATTGATTGTGATTTTGTTAAGTCCGCAAATAATGATGTGATTGCGATAAAAAAGTTTGATAATGAGATTGTTAAAAAATTGGGGCGCAAGAATTTCAAAAAACAATCGGAAAGTGAATATTATAAACGCTGAAAAAATCAACCATCTTGCCCATTGTAATTGCCACGAAATAATACCGTTTGTAAATGAACATTTTGTAAATGAGGGATTTATAACGAATAATCGTATCGTTTCATAGAAACTGTCTGTCAAACAATGCTCCATTTTAATAAATCCCCACACACCAAACATTATTCCTGTCAGCGAGGAAATCAGCAATAGGGCTGTCCATATTTTTTTTCGTGTCATAATGTTTGCCTCCACTTTACAGCTATCGGATTCTCCGTTTTTTTTATTTCTTTTTGACTATTTTTTAAAGTGCAAAGTTAGTAAAAATTTAGGAAGTGATGTAAAAAAGCATTTTGGTTTAATCTGTTGTAAAACAGTATCTTACAATGCTATTAACATACATTTAACAACCGTAAATTATTACTCTGCCATAATCTATATTGCTAATAATCAACGCAGAAGTATTTGTACGGTTTTAAATATAAAAATAAGACAATCAACAAAAGCAAATATTACAATTTGAATATCAATTAATTACACCAGCATACTTCTTACATCACCACCCAACAATTTTGAGTTGCGTTTTTTGTATTGTTATTATGGCATCAATACGCTTTGACCAAAATACGCCATACAATTCTATTATTCCCCCCATCCCTTTCACCTCCTCGAATACCTCGTATATTTCCTCGACTTCCCATAATTAGCATAGCAACTTTGGTGCGTTTGCGGGATTTTGAACTCCAAGCCGATTTCGTGCGAGCCGTAGTTGCCGTGGCGCAGGTTGCCGAAGAAGTAATCATACGAGTAACAGACGGTGAGGAACGAGAAGAGGTTTATGCCTGCGATGACCGAGCCTTCGTATTTGGGACGGAAGGCGGCTTCGACGTAAAACAGGTCGGACGGATTCCACTCGTAGTCGAAGATGTAGTTGAAGCGCAGTGAAACCTGATGCTTCCAGCGGTTGTCGTAGTTGTAAACAGAGTAAGAGGGGATTATCTGCCACCACTCGGAGGTTTGTTGCAGAAAGTTTATATATCCCGAAAAAAGCGGCTTCAGCTCGATTTGCTCGTTACCCCTGACGATGTGGTTGGCGGAGAGCCCCAGCTCGAAATTCTGTATCAGCACCTCAATCCCGCATTCAAGGTCGGGGGCGGTGCCTTTTATCTGGTTGTAATAAAGCTCGTCGCGCCCCGTGGTGTTTCCGCCGTCAATCTTATCGGCATCGTAGGAGCGGTTTATCAGTCCCACACCTAAGCCGAGGTTGATGTAGCTGTCGTCCCAAATCGGCAGCATAAAAGCGTAGGTCAGCTTCGGGTTGATGGTCTGGTGGTAGCCGATTTTGTCGCCGCCGGCGTAAATCGTTTTCGGGGCGCCTTCCAGTCCTGTCCACTGCATGCGTCCGCCCACGGTAATGGTGGCATACAGAATTTCGGGGATATATGCAGGGTTGGTCTGCGCAAGCCTGAGCTGGCGGTTGCTGAACAGTACATCTTCCTGTGCACGCGCTCCTGAAAACGCGAGAATGGCAATGAACGTTCCGGTTATGTATTTCAAAATCTTAAATTTCATCTGTTTAATAATTTATTTTATGCTTATCAGCAATATTACCCCCTAAGGAGAAATAGTAAACACAAAGTCACGAAGTACACAAAAATAAACACAACTTCGTGCTCTTTGTGCCTTTGTGTTTATAATATTCATTGTCTTTAACATTAGGAGTAATATGGCTGATAAGCGTTATTTATTTTTAATGGTTATCCGTGATGACACCTAAAATATAGCTCCAAGCCTGAAGGACTTGCGTGTACTCTTGACAGCGGGTGCTTCATATTCCAAATTACCTGACTAATGTAACATATCCTGTTTTGATATTTTTTTCGCCCTCAACGTAGTAGGTTAAAGCGTAGAAATAGGTATCGGCAAATGCAGGCTGCCCTTTGTAAGTGCCGTCCCAGCCTTCGCCCTCGTAAATCAGATTTCCGATGCGGTCGAATATTTGCAGCTCATATTTCTCCATAAACAGCCCGTCGCCATAAGCATACGTATTCGGTACGCGAAAGTCAGGGTCAACCGCTATACGAGCCGTTGCCGCGCCTTCGCAGCCGTATTCGTGCGTTACGGTCAGCCTTACGTCAAATCCTTTCGTGAACCTGACAAGGCGATCTTCGTATTCGTGCGAAATGAGGTCGTTGTAGTTTCCGGTCGTTGTGTTTCCATCGCCAAATTCCCAAACGTAAGTGTATGGGCTTTCCTCGTACTCAGGCAGTGCCGTTTCGCGGAAAATCACCCCGGCGGTATCGCGGTTGATGTGGTAAGCGCTTGAGGCGATGAGCTTCGTGATTCCGATTTGCGGCGCCGGAACAGTTGCCGTGTTCACCAGTATGGTTGCTGTTGCCGGACAGTTGTTCACATCGCGTCCGCTTACCGTAATGCGCCCGGTTTCTTCGGGAGCAAAGGTAATTTCATTTCCGGTGCGGACAGTCAGGTCGGGCATTGTCCACGCAATACCGGTTAGCGGCGCATTGACCGTGAGCGTAGTGCTTTCGCCTGCGCAGAGGCTGGTTTCGCCGTCTATGCGTATGGTTGGCTGCGGATAGGTTGCAGCCGTAAAATAGAGCGTATCTTTGCATTCAAGCACATTTTCCGAAGCAATCAGCAGGAAGTTTGACGTGCCCGGAATTGGCTCGCGGTAAACATTTCCATATACCGTGTTGCCGGTTGCTTCTTCTATCCAGACATACTCCTTGCCGTTGTCTGCCGAAGCTTCAAAGCGGACGGAATCGCCGGGACAGTACTTTTCTGCGCTTTTTGCCAGCGACAGGTTTTCTACCCTGTGGGTGTATGTTTCTACCGTGTGCGTAGCGCGGCAGTTATTTTCGTCAAATACGCTGAACCGGTATGTGCCGTGATTTCCGATGCTGTTTTGCAGCGAAATGCGCATCTCCTTTTCCTTTCCGTGCCAAAGGGTGTCGATTGTCTCCGTAATGTTTTCGCGCTGTGCGATGTGGGCAACCGTAAAGTGCGTGTTGGCGCAGGTATCAACCCTGATTGTGCGCGGTTCCGGCGTATTGACCACGCGCACGTCAATTCTTGCGCGCTCGCTTTCGCAGCCTTTGAGTATTGACTGTGAAACGAAATACGATTTATCGACCTGCGTGGTGTTCCCGGTCGGAATGGTGATTTTTTCCAGCCGCTCGTTTCCAATCGCGGTTTCGTACCAGTTTAATCCGGCGTTGAAATCCGGTTTTGCCGTCAAAACCTGTTCGCCCGTATGCTGGCAGAAGATAACCAACGGTTCGACTTGCGGCGCATTCGGATAGCGGTTTTGTGTGCCAATGCTCACTCTAACAGGCTCGCCGACACAAACACCCTTGCTCAGGCGTGCATAGAAATGCTGCGTACCGATGATCTGCGTAGAAGGGGTAAACGGCAGATTTTCAATTTCCGTTCCGTTTTCGTGATACCATTTTACGGCGTAGCCTTCCGGTGCGGCGGCGGCAATCAGCGGAGCCGCAGGCTGGTCCTGGCAGTAAGCCGTGTCGCTCAGCGTGGCAACGGCTTTTATCTCTTCCTGAATCAACACCGTGTAGTCTTGCCAAGCGGTGTAGCACCCGTTCAGCGACTGGCGGAACTTGTAGGTAAACTCTCCCGCTTGAAGGGCTACCGGACGCAGCGTTCCGTTTCCATATATTATTGTATTGAAGTTGTCGGCATCAAGCCACTCTACTTTTGCGCCGGCGTGGGTCGGATTCAACGCCAGCGGCTGTGTGTCGGTGTTTTGGCAGTAGCTGGTATCCGCCTTGCCGGAAATCAGTCCTGGCACTTTTTTCACCGTAACGGAAATATCGCGGCTGTTTTCACACACCAGGTTACGTGCATGGTCGATAATGCGGCTTGCCGAAAGCGTGATTGTCTTCGCGTCCTGCAACCCGTCCGGATTATCGGACAGCAGGCTTGTCGGAATCTCAATGCCGCTTTCGTTGCTGATGTTTACGCCGTTGAACTGCCATGCGTAAAAGTCGGTTCCGTCTGCCTTCAGGCGTATGGTGTCGCCTGCACAAATTACGTCGCTGCCCGAAACGGAAAGGTCGATTTCCCTGTCAAATGTTACGTTTAACGTGTCGTTTGCCGAGCACACGCCCGTCGCGTCGGTATAGGTTGCGATGAATGTGCCGTTTTTCACGATGTTTTCCGCGTCAAACAGTGCCGGGGTCAGCGAGGCGAAAGAGTAAGGTTGCGGGCTGGTTCCGCCGTTAACGCCGGCTTTCGCCATTTCTACCAGATTCAGCGAAGTGCCATAGCACAAAACCGTGTCGGCAAGCGCGGGGCGAATTTCCGGATGTACCGTGATTTTTACCGTTGCCGTTTCGCTTGCACAGTTGCTCAATGTGTGTATTTGCCGGACGTTATATGTTTTTCCGGTTATGACATTTCCGGTTTGTACAAAAACTGAATCGGTGAAGATGCCCGTTTCGTCCAGCCATTGCAATTTGGTGTTTTCGCCTGCCGGAAGGGCTTTCAGCAACTGGCTTCCGGTATTTTGGCAGAAGTCAAGTTTTCCGTCCGGAACAGCAGGCGGTTGCGGCTGTTCGTAAATCGTAACATTCACCATTCCCGATGCGGTACAGCTGAATTTATCCGAAACGGTGATTTTATACATTCCCGATGAATTTATTTGGGTTAAGGAATTCAAATCAGTCAGTACTGTTGCGTCTTTCTCCGCCTCTTTGATTTCAAAACCGCCCGAACCGCCAGTTATTGAATTAAGCGCCAGCGTTTTCATATCCAGTACTGCCGGTGCGCAAACCGGTGTCTGCGCCGGAATTTCCAGCTGCAATGCCGGAACAACTGTTACTTGAACAACCGCCGGATCGCTTTGGCAACCGGTCAGGCTGTTTTCTTGACGGATAATGAACGACAGCGAACCTGCCTCATCCGTTGGTATTTCAATCCTGTCCAAAGGTGTTCCGTTCCGGTCAAAAATCAGCAGGCGGCAGTTTAAGTCGTATTCAACCGGAACAGTCATTGTTCCTGTGTTTTGACAGAAAACATAGCTTGTATCCTGTAATTTATGCGGATTCGGGTGGGTGGTTACCTTTATCATCTGTTCCGTTTCGCATCCTTTCAAGTCAACGGCTTTGAGGTAGAAAGTGTCAGTTTGCGCCTTTTCGCTCTCTTTTAAGTCGATGTGATACTGGAAAAGTTCATTTTCACCCAACTGTACCTTCAGGTTGTTGTACCAGATGTAAAACGGTTTTCCGGCAGTTGCCGCGCTTGCCGTCAGTTTCAGGTCTTCACCGTCGCACAGTTCCGTTTTGCCGTCGATGCTGATTTGCGGCGGCGTGTTGGTGATTACACGTACTGTTTCCCGCGCTTCGCAACCGGAATAGGAATCAATTGCGTGAATCAGGTAATATCCGGCATCCTGAATGGCGCTTACGTTTGCCAGCAACGCATTTTGACTTCCTGCGGCATCGGATTTAAAAAAGCTGAAAGTGAGCGTGTTGCCCGATTTGAACGTGTTTGCAGCAACCGGATTCAAATCAACGGACTGGTACGTGCAAATTTCAATGTCGTCAATCGCCTTGTGCCGAATCGAATCCATGACTTGATATTTCAACATCGTTGTATCGCTCGGACAGCCGGTGGCATTATTTTTCCGGTAAACGATAAGGCTTACCGGCGTTGCATTTGCTACGTGGGTATCGGCAATGTAACTTTCGCCTTCAACCGTATCGGGGCTTCCTTCCTGACGCCATACGAGAGAGAAATCGCCGGCAACCGGGTTAGGAGTAATTTTTTCGTCATTGCCGGTTTGGCAGAAGATATGGAAACGTTCATCCAAAGCCGGTTTTGCGGGTTGCTCGTTGATTGTGACGAAAACGGTTCCGGATGCTTCGCAGCGGATGTTACTTATATATTCGTAGTAAACCCTGTATTGCCCGCTCCGGTCTATCCTGGTCGCGTCGGCTACTTCGCTTTCGGATCCGTTGCTTTCTATGCGGGTGAATTTATAGGCGTTCAATGTATGGTTTCCGGCTACGGTTGCCGAATTTCGCGCAAGGTTTTCCAGGTCGAACGTCGCCGGCGCGCAAATGGCATTCGGCGTTTCCAGCGCTATTTGTATTTGCGGCTGCACGGTAACGGTAACTTTTGAAAATTCGCTTTTGCACAAGGTTGTTTTGTTGATTTGCTTGACGAAGAAGGTAAATGTTTTTGCCTCTTTTATGGAAACGGAAATATTTACGTCTTCCAAAGGCTCTTTTTCAGAACTGTACCATTGGATGAAATAGTCAGCTGAGGTTCTTTCCAGCGAAACGGTTTCCGCGTTTGCAGCCAGTTCGTTTTGACAGAAATAGAACACCGTATCCTTCAAGCTTTCCGGTTGCGGGTTGACGGTGATTTTCCGGTAAACGGTATCGGAACAGACATCGCGGTCAATCAGGTTTCCAATCAGGATAATGGTAGTGTCTTCCATCAGTCCGGCTTGGCTGTATGCGTTACTCGTGCTGATGTTGCTTCCGTTTAGCTCATACCGCCAGAAATAGTTGACCGGACGCGGTTC
>QMCE01005699.1_pt1 | contig 13964 bp, 10 predicted proteins | sample 1821851 | NCBI WGS metagenome assembly QMCE01 (sample SAMN09453174, study PRJNA476694) | Termite gut metagenome, whole genome shotgun sequencing project. | isolation source: worker | host: Odontotermes sp. | place: South Africa:Pretoria | collected 2016-01-28 | reverse complement strand
CTCTTTAAGTTTGCTATTTTTTCAAAATATGATGAAGCTACCCGCTATCTTGCAGAAGAGTTGGCAGACAAAGAAGACCAGTGGGATTTCTCTGATACAAAGGAGAAAAAATATGCGATTCTTCGCAACTACTTGGAACATATGTTCCGCAAATTAGAGCAAGAAAAGAAAATTGCTTTTACGGCAAATAATAAATTTGCTTGTTTTAACACAGGCTTAGTTACCTGTAACTGGGAAGAAATCTATGCTTTTTTTGAAGAAAACAACCTTCCGCCAAAGAGTGGACAAGTTGCCATACCATTTTTTTTTAGAGCGTTTCTTAAAAAAAGCAATTATCAGTTACTACAACACTTCCACAATAGTTTACCCGACATTGCCGATTTCTTTCAGAAGCCCGAAGAACTGATTTTCAATCCAAAATGCGAACTCATTCCGGATATTGATCACATCATTGAAGATAACAAAGAACGTTTCCCCTCTCACATGAAAAGTGATGGGCCTGCTGAAATGCGGAGAAAACTGGAAGGAGCCATTGAAGAAGTAAGACGTAAAGTAAGAACAAATTACAAAATAGCTGTTCCGCAGTATTTCAATCACCGCATTCAATTGTTATTACCTCTGTGCTTAACACCTAATTCTGAAAATCCCGACCTTGCATTAGTCGTACATAAACTCAACGACTCCACCTACACCGCCAGAACCTGCCTTACGCTCAAGATGGCTTATAACAACGCACGGCTCATTGTTAAACCTCAAAGTACATGGTTAAAGCCATAATAATCTATTCTTTTAAAATCGCTAATACTCATTGTCATGGTACTTCCTATTTACATATACGGCTCCGCCATCCTGAAGAAACAAGCCACACCCGTAGATCCCAACTACCCCGGCCTACAGCAATTAATTGCCGACATGCGCGAAACGCTGGCCTACACGGAAGGGGTCGGACTGGCTGCCCCGCAAGTGGGACATTCCATCCGGCTGTTCATCACCGACGGTGCGCCTTTCAAGGACAACGAGCCGGCGCTGGTCGACTTCCAACGGGTGATGATCAACCCTGAGATCCTGGAATACAGCGAAAATACATGGACCTTTAACGAAGGTTGCCTAAGTGTGCCCGACATCCACGAAGATGTGGTGCGCCCCGCAAAGATCAGGGTGCGCTACCTCGACGAAAATTTTGCGGAGCATGAAGAATGGCTCGACGGCATTGCGGCGCGTATCGTGCAGCATGAATACGACCACGTGGAAGGCGCTGTGTTCACGGAAAAATTATCAGCCATCCGCCGCAAATTAATAAGCGGAAAACTAAAAAACATTTCTCGCGGAAAAGCATCGGCACGTTACAGGACAAGATTGGAGTCGACCCACAGATTAGAAATCTGTTGCTCTATCCAACTGAGCTACGGAACCAAATTTAACAGGGTGCAAATTTAAGCAAAAATTTTGAATTTAGCGAGGTGCCATTTCTGCAAGCGGTAAGCGCAGGCAGTAGCCAGCACACCAAAGCCATACTTGGTGCTGCGCCTGATGTTAATGGACGAGGCTTCATCAAAATATTTAGTCGGACAGGTCATCTCGGCAATGTCAAAGCCTTTATAAAACAGCTGCGCCAGCATTTGGTTGTCGAACACAAAATCTTCGGAGTTGGCATGATAGTCAATAGCCCGCAACGCATCACCCGAGAAAGCGCGGTAACCGGTGTGGTATTCGCTCAGCTTTTGGCGCATGAGTATATTTTGGAACAACGTGAGCCCGCGGTTGGCAATATACTTGTACAACGGCATGCCGCCTCTCAGCGCGCCGCGTCCCAGAATGCGCGAGCCCAGCACTACCGGATACACGTCATTGGCAATCATGTACGACATGGAATGAATGAGCTTGGGCGTATACTGGTAGTCGGGGTGCAGCATAATCACAATATCCGATTTCAGCTCCAGCGCCTTATCGTAACAACTTTTCTGGTTACCGCCGTAACCACGGTTTTTCTCATGCACAACAATATGTTGAATACCCAATGCCGTAGCTTTTGCCACGGTATTGTCACTACTGTTGTCATCTACCAGTATCACGTGGTCTACGATATCAAACGGAATTTCATTGTAGGTACGCGCAAGGGTTAATTCGGCATTGTAGGCCGGCAACACTACGGTAATAATTTTATTGTTTATCATCTTTAATTTCGCATATCAATGGTTAAGAGGTAACGCTCCAGCTCTTCCTCAAACACTTTCGGCGAAAGCTGTTCGCCGGTCGACAAAATAAAGTCGTAGGGATTGCCCGGGTAAGCCCTGCGCCCCACTTTCATCCGCGACATAGAAAGTTTTGCTAAGTAGTGCATCACCGGCTCATCGGTCAAGTTAAAATCAACCAATATGTCAAATTCCTGCTCCACAAAACTTACCGCCTCGGGGTTAACGCATTTGCCGTACCAATTCACATCGGGCTTACAAAAGTATTGCCTCAAGGGGGAAGAGGTAAGATTTTCCGGCAATTTTTTATCCGGGTAATAGCCTATAGCCCGTCCGCTGATATAATTTTTACTTACAAAGGTCATCAACGCCTCCACGGCTTTCTCTGTTTCCGGATCGTAGGTAAACAACACACCCACGGTTTTTGCCGTATTGAAATTAAAGAAACGCGGCGATCTTTTACGCACTTTTTGCAGCTTGCGAAGATCGTATTTGATCATATATTGCCTGATTGCCTTGAACATAATTCGTTACATCCAGTTCAGAATTTTAAACATATCATAGGAGTCGGGGTCCTGCACATATTTTTTTGCCGCAGCATAATCATTGGGGGTGATGTAATGCAGCATATTGCGAATAATGGCCTGCACGCTGCCGCTGTTGATGTCGACTAAGCGGGGTGGAATTTTGCCGGTAGCCGGATCCTGCAAGTCTTTCAGGAACAACGGCCGCACTTCACCTTTATTCGCATACACCATACAGCCGGTATGCTTCGCGGCAAACAACCGGTAAACACCCAAGCCCATGAGCGTACAGTACTCCCTGTCGTAGGCAATGGGCGTACCGCAACGCACTTCGTAGCCCACTTCCACCGGACGGCATTTAATTTTCAGTCCTATTTGCGCCAGTTTATTGTCAATCATTTCGGAAAAAACGTGCGCCTTGCTCACCTTGCCCAACTCGGGGTGGCCGTGGTCGTCATACGAAAAATGAATGCCCGACTTTTTAATTTCTTCATCGCTGAGCGAATGGAAAACACCTTCCGAAATCACCACGGCGCCATAATCAATGCCCATAATCCGGCGTTTAATCATGGATGAAACCACCAGGTTCACAATTTTGTCAATGGTCACTTCGGTTTTATTGAACATTTCGGGAATTACAATCATCGGATAGTGGCAGGAAGCGCCAAGGCCAAAAGCCAGGTGGCCTGCCGAACGTCCCATAGCCGACATGATAAACCAGTTGCGGCTGGTGCGGGCGTCTTCATACACCACGGTGCCAATTGCCGCGCCGGCATCCCTGGCCGATTCGTAGCCGAAAGTAGGCGTACTGTCGGGCAGCGGAAGATCGTTGTCTATGGTTTTCGGCACATGAATATTGGATATGGGATAATTTTTTTCCGCCAAAAATTTAGCTATGCGGTTAGCCGTAGACGCCGTGTCATCGCCGCCCACCGTTACCAGTAATTTGATGTTATTGTCCTTAAACAAATTGAGGTTGAAGCGTTGTTCAAAATCTTCCGGCGTGGGTTTATAGCGGCTCATCACCACCACCGAACCGCCGCGATTAAACATATCATCGGCCGCCTTGAAATCAATGTCCACCATTTCGGGAGTGGCCGTAAACAAACTGCTATACCCTTTGTGCAAACCAATTACACGGTAACCGTGACTGAGAAACACTTTAGCCACGCTGCCCACCACGGTGTTCATTCCGGGAGCCGGCCCACCACCGGTAAGAATTGCAATTGCCTCTTTCATAATTTTTTACGTCGATTAGATGTTATTTTTATGTTATAAATTCAGGCAAAAGTACAAAAAACTATTGAAAAAATCGTAACTTTGTGTTTTAAGTTATCAAAAAATTAAAAATCAAACGATATGATTAGCTACAAAGAACTAGGATTAGTAAATTCCCGCGAATTATTTGCCAAAGCCATTAAAGGCGGATATGCCATTCCGGCATTCAATTTCAATAACATGGAGCAAATGCAGGCGATTATTTCGGCCTGTGTGGACACCAAATCGCCGGTGATTCTCCAGGTATCGAGCGGCGCCCGCAAGTATGCCAATCAAACCCTGTTGCGCTACATGGCGCAGGGCGCTGTGGAATATGCTAAAGAACTGGGCTGCAATATTCCCATTGTACTGCACCTCGACCACGGCGATACGTTTGAATTGTGTAAATCATGTATTGAATACGGCTTCTCGTCGGTGATGATTGACGGGTCGCACCACGACTACAATAAAAACGTGGAACTCACCGCGCAGGTGGTGGAATATGCCCACAAATATGATGTAACCGTAGAAGGCGAACTCGGCGTGCTGGCCGGCGTGGAAGACGAGGTAAGCGCCGAACACCACACCTACACCCAACCCGAAGAAGTGGAAGACTTTGTGAAGAAAACCGGTGTCGACTCGCTGGCTATTTCCATAGGCACTTCGCACGGGGCTTTCAAATTCAAACCCGGACAAAAACCTGAAATCCGCCTGGACATTCTATCCGAAATTGAAAAACGTATCCCCGGCTTCCCTATCGTGCTGCATGGCGCATCAAGCGTTCCGCAGGACATTGTAGCCATTATCAATAAATATGGCGGAGCGCTGAAAGACTCTATCGGCATTCCCGAAGACCAGCTGCGCGCTGCTGCCAAGTCGGCCGTGTGTAAAATCAATATCGACAGCGACGGACGCTTAGCCATGACAGCCGGTGTGCGCAAGGTGCTGTTTGAAACACCCGCCGAATTCGACCCGCGCAAATACCTCGGCCCTGCCCGCGACATGCTGAAAACGCTGTACATCCACAAGGTGAACAACGTGCTGGGCAGCAACGGGAAGATTTAAAGGGTACAAAGGTAAAAGGGTAAAGGGTTAAAAGATTAGTTTACAGTTAACAAGTTTACTAAATGATGAGTTTTTTGTCTCTCGTCTCTAATCTCTCAGTCTCTTGTCTTTTTCATTAGCATATTAGCAAATAAGCACATTAAAAAACTGCTCCTGTGTTTAGATTTCTTTTCACACAACGCACACGATTATAGAAAGTGCTATCTTCGTGCAAATAGCACCTTATTGCTGTACACCAAAAAGGAGTCGTTTACCAAACCAAAAAAGGCACACTCGGCAGAGCCTTAGCCCTGCCGACTCCGGCCTATTGCACAGGAAACAGTATATCAAAAAACAAGTTAAGAACTAAGAGTTAAGCGCCGCGGCAAGCGCGGCGCTAGTGATGAGTTATGAGTGTGGCAACTAATAACCATTTACCTACACTTATTATTTTTTACTTACTCATAACTCAACACCCACATCACTTATTTTACTATTTTTTTTTTGAAAAATGTCCATAGGACATTTTTCAAAAAAAATTCGTTTTTCTTCCTTTGCATCCCTTGCTGCGCGCGGGCTGCTGAAGGAAGAAAAAAAATCCAAACCGATTGGTTTCTTATTTCACACAACGCACACTAAAGCCGTACGCCTTACTGGCGGCGGGGACCAGATAACTGCCGCCACTGTAGAAGTCCCAACGGTCAGCGGTAGTATTGCTAGCCTGCGTACTCGTCCAGTAGTGGCCGTTGGTACCCTGATAGTCGAGTGTACCGGCCCAGCGGCGACCGACAGCAGGCAAAAAGATGCAACCGTCCATATTATCGGGCAAAGAACAGGTCTTGCATTTAGGGCCGAAAAACCGGCCGGTAACAGCATTGCCTCTGGCATTGGCCGCAGCCCAGGAGCCGAAAAGGTTATTGTCTATACAGGTGTTGGCTAAGGCCGTAAATTCTTCACTGGTAGGCAAACGCCAACCGTCGGGACAGGGGTTATTTTGCCAGATAGCCCAGGTGTCTACGGAAGAAGGCATAGTCACCGCGCCTCCGGTGGCAGCAAGCGCCTGTGTGCTGTTCCATTGAAAGAAGTTGGTCGGCATGTCGGGCCTTTCTGCCCAAGTCTTGGACGCGTGAACATTTACATCGGCCCAGGTAATGCCGTTAACCATTAACGCCGTGCCCACCTGCACGGTGTAGGCATTGGAACTTTGCCAGTCAACGCAGGAAGCAGATTTCGACTGACGAATGTAAGTATACACCCCGCGTGCCTTACCGGAATCAAAAGTCAGGCTGGCAGTGGTGGCGTTGTCCAATAGCTTTCCGTTTTCTAACCATTGGTACTCGGAACCGTCAGTGGCATCAGCCGTGGAATTAATCGTGAACGCCGTATTTTCAGCCACTTTTTTATCAATCTGCTGGCCCGACAAGCTGCCACAAGCCAACAGCGAACACAATACATAAGTCAATAATTTTTTCATACAATATATTTTTAAATTTAATTACAAATTACGAGTGAAGTGTTAGGCGTGAAGCGATTTTCTTAGTCACCTAGTCTCTTAATTACTTTTTTTATTAACCACTAACCGTTAACCACTAATCATTATTTCCTTAGTCTCTTCCTGCATTAGCACATTAACTTCCGATACTTCCCGGAATATGGCTTGCGCAGGCGCCTGCCGCCGATGAGCCAATCCTGCCCGGAGCCCCCGGCTCACAGTCGGGGTCAGCGCTACCCCCAATGCTTCCGGCCACGTGGGAGGAGCAGCCGCAGTCTTCTACCGTGAGCATACCGGTAATTGAAGCGGCAGCACAAGGTGCTATTTGTCCCCGCGTTTCAATAGTATAGGTATGCGCTCCGCTCAGTGTCGGTGTTCCTGCAAGGGTAATTATCTTGCCGGAGAGTGCTGCAGCTACGCCGGTGGGAAGTCCCGTGACTTCGTAGTTGCTTGCCGAACCACCTATGGTGTAAGCAATGGCTTCAATGGGTATTCCATTACATACCGTTTGCGCATCGTCTCCCGAAGTTAAATTAATAGACGGAGCCGCATTGCCGCACAGCACCGTGCCCGGAGTGCCCGTGGCATCGGTAAAGGCTGCAATACCGTTCCCATCGGTTATGGTCAAACTGCTGTTGGACGTCAATGTCCACGACGAGCCGTCACCGTATTGGCCTCTGTAAGGCGCCGTGCCGGTCAGGGTGGCGGTCACAGTGTTGCCCGACAAGTCGTACCCCACCACCGGCGGGTAGTCGGTAATATACACACACGGACGAACACTGCCGGTAGTTACTACGCCTGCCGGAGGCGTGACGGTACAGGCGGCAGAGAAGTTGCCTGCACCGCCGGTTTTGCCTAAGAAGAAGCCAGCATTGTTGCCGCCGGACGCCAAATAAGCACATCTGTTGTTTGTCCATATTAAAATAATCAACGAACACCCACACCGTGTCGCTCCACGGTGCAGTGCGCCCGTCTTTGCCCCATGACACGTTGAAAGTGATTTCATTGTTGGAAACCACCTGCAGGTTGGTTACTGTCACCTCTTGCGCGGCCGCAGCACCGGCCATAAGGCAGAGCATGGTTAAGTAGTAAAATTTCTTCATATGTTTTTTTCAAGTTAAGCGTTAGACGTAAAGCGTAAGGCGTGAAGCGTTAGACGTTAAGCGTTAGACGTTAAGCGTAAAGCGATTTTCATCATCAAATCATCAAATAAACAAATCACCAAATCATCAAATAAACAAATCACCAAATCACCAAATAAACAAATCATCAAATCACCAAATAAACAAATCATCAAATCACCAAATAAACAAATCATCAAATCATTCATTCTCAATGTCTTTTTTCACGCGGAGTGCGAAAAAAAAAGGGGCCACCCGGGGTAATAACTACGTTAATGATAAGAAGTGAAAGGTTGATAAACCTTATCAGGCAGCCCCAATTAAAACAGACAAGAGACTTTTAGATTAGAGACTAAGAGACAGGTTCCATGACTCTTAGTCTCTAATTATAAATCACAAATAAGCAATAAAACCCCGTACCGCAAAAAGACTTTGCAGCATAAAAAAACAAGGACAATCAATCTAGGGCGTAGGCATTCAGGTGATTGTTCTTGCAAACGAGGTCTTAGGACACCTTAATCAGTAAGTTAAATCAGAGCCCACACCATTTATTCCTGCCCAACAAAAAATTGTTGGATCCCTAAGGCACGATATAAATAGCATGAGCGCTAACTCTATTTAGCCTACCGATTAGCGAAAGTTCCTAAGTTTCGTTTGCAGGTTTATAAAGCAAGCGCCAAAGTTGAATTTGGATACGGCAAGAAAAGAACGTAATCATTTCCTGAGTGCAAAGGTATGTCACTTAAATATAATAACCAAAAACAATTCGTTAAAAAATAAAAAGAGGCTATCCTTAGGGGGACAACCTCTTCTGCTTTTATATTGTTTTTACGCCTACATGTTTTGCAGTTTCTCATTGTATTCATTGTATTTCTGCTGCATTTCGGGGCTTTCTTCGCGCAGGCGGAAATAAATTGTTTTCAATGATTCGAGCACAGCACGTTCCGTAGCATTCAGCTCGTAGGCCTTTTCAAGATAGGGCAAGGCCTGTTTCAATTGCACATCGAACTGTTTCATCAAGGCTTCATACTTTTTATCATTCAGTTCGTCGGCAGCCAGCTGGCTGGTTTTTACCGCTTCATTATAATAAAGGGCGCCCAAGCCATAGTTGGCAAAGAAGTTTCCGGGGTCTTTTTCAATGGCTGTGGTATAGGCCTTAGCTGCATTTTCGCTATCGCTCAATTGTTCGTAAACCAATCCTTCGGCATAATACAAGGTAGAATTGTCCGGGTCGTTGGTCTGGGCTTTATGCACATAGGGCAAAATTTTCTTGGGATCCTCCCCTTTTTGCAGGAAGAGGTTGATCATTCCCACAATAATGCTTTGGTTGGTCGGATAGACTTCCATGCCTGCTCCTAAAGCAGTTTGTGCGGCGGCAGTATCACCGGCAGCTATCAGCACTTCGGCAAAGAGCGCATACATGTCGCCGTTTTGCACATAGCCCATATCCACGGCTTGTTTGAAATAGTCGGCGGCTTTCAGGTTATCGCCGGCAGCGCGGGCTACCAGTCCGGAATAGTAGATAATCAGCGTGTCGGTTTGCGCCACTAACGGATGCGCAGAGCAAGCCAGCGAGCCTTCAAAGTTTCTCAGGGCTTCGGCATAGTTACGTTGCGTGTAGGCCGACAAGGCATCGGTGTTGAATTTATTTTTCAGGTCTTCCAGGCCTTCTTTAATTTTTTTGGCCGATGAGCCTTTGGTGTCTAACTCTGTAGCGCGATGGTAGGCTTCCAGCGCCTGAAACAGCGGATTTTCGGCCGCAAATTCAGTCACCTGCCAAAATGCCAGCAAGCCTTCGGGGCTATAGTAGAGTTTTTTATCGTCATACACATCTATTTCATAGACAGTGCCCTCCAACTCTTCGCTAAGCGATTCTTTAATTTTTTCTTTGGCCAGGATTAATTTAATATCCTTGTGGGCCATGCCGGTCATGATGCTCTTGGTGGGCGCCGCCCATATATCCGTAAAGATTTCGGCACGGTTGAGCCATGTTTTAGGCTGCATACCTTTTTTTGCATCGGCAATTTCTTTATCGCTTTTAGCTACTTTAGACTGTAGCTTCGCCTTATCCTGTGCCAACAACGGGAAAGACATCAACAAGCATAATGCTAATACTATTTTTTTCATAATACGATGAATTTTCGTTTCAATCTACAAATATACTACTTTTTTTAATATTACATATTTTCAACGGCAATTTCGGCATTTTCTCCTTCTTCGGCGGGCGGTTCTTCCTCGCTTTTGTTCACCTTACACACCGCGGCGATGCTGTCCTTGCCTTTGAGGTTAATGAGCTTAACTCCCTGAGCCACACGGCCAGTGATGCGCACTTCGGACACTGCCAACCGGATAGTCAGTCCTGATTTATTGATAATCATCAGGTCATTCTCGTCCGTAACATCCTTAATAGCGATCAAATTACCGGTTTTTTCAGTAATATTGATGGTGCGCACGCCTTTTCCGCCGCGGTTGGTTACGCGGTAATCGTCGAGGTCTGAACGCTTTCCATAGCCGTTTTCGCTCACCACCATGATGTTTACCTTGTCTTTTTCGGGCGAATGGGGGTCAATGCAAATCATGCCAATCACCTCGTCGGTCGCTTCAATGGTGATGCCGCGCACGCCGGAGCCTGTGCGGCCAATGGCGCGTACTTTTTCTTCGTTGAAGCGCACGCATTTTCCACCGCGGGCAGCCAGCAGGATTTCACATTTGCCGTTGGTGAGTATGGCCTCCAGCAGTTCGTCTCCATCGCGCACGGTAATGGCATTCACCCCGTTGGCACGCGGGCGCGAATATTCTTCGAGTGATGTTTTCTTCACCGTGCCGCGCTTGGTGCAGAGTACAATATAATTATTGTTGATGTAGTCGGCATCATTCAGCGTTTTCACGTTGATGTAGGCGCACACCTTGTCTTCCGGCTCTATGTTGATAACGTTTTGAATGGCGCGGCCTTTAGAGTTTTTATTCCCTTCGGGCACATCGTATACTTTGAGCCAGTAGCAGCGGCCTTTCTCCGTAAAGAATAACATGGTGCTGTGCATATTGGCCACGTAGATGTGTTCAATAAAATCTTCGTCGCGGGTGTTGCTTCCCTTGGCGCCTACGCCGCCGCGGCTTTGCAGGCGGTATTCGGCCAGTGAGGTGCGTTTAATGTAGCCCAGGTGCGAAATGGTAATCACCATATCCTCGTCGGCATAAAAATCTTCGGGGTTAAATTCGCCGGCTGCCATTACGATGTCGGTGCGGCGTTCATCGCCATATTTGTCGCGCACCATGAGTGTTTCGTCCTTCACAATTTGCAATTGCAATGTTTCATCGCCAAGGATTTTATTCAGTTCGGCAATTAATTTTTGCAGGTCGGCAAATTCCGCTTCCAGCTTTTCGCGTTCCAGGCCGGTCAGTTGGCGCAGGCGCATTTCCACAATGGCGTTGGCCTGCATTTCCGACAAGTTAAACTTCGTCATCAGGCCGGTTTTGGCCTCGTCGGGTGTTTTGGAAGCGCGAATGAGTGCAATCACCTCGTCGATATGGTCCTGTGCAATGAGCAAGCCCTGCACAATGTGGGCGCGCTTTTCGGCCTGTTCCAACTCATAGCGCGTGCGGCGCACGACCACTTCATGGCGGTGGCGCACAAAATATTTAATGAGTTGTTTAAGACTCAGCAGGCGCGGCCGTCCGTCGACCAGCGCAATGTTATTAATGGAGAATGACGATTGCAGCGCCGTGTATTTAAACAGGTTGTTCAGCACCACATTGGCCACAGCGCCCTGCTTGAGTTTGATGACAATGCGCATGCCGTTGCGGTCGCTCTCGTCGTTCACAAAAGATATGCCTTCGAGCTTTTTTTCTTCCACCAACGCGGCGATTTTTTCAATCAGTTCTTTTTTGTTGACCTGATAAGGAATTTCGTTCACCACAATGGTTTCGCGGCCGCTGGAGGCGGTTTCCACATCGGTTTTCGAGCGGATCACTACCCGTCCCCTGCCTGTTTCGTAGGCTTCCTTAATGCCCTGCACGCCATAAATGGTGGCACCTGTAGGGAAATCGGGCGCTTTGATGTATTGCATCAACTCGTCGGTAGTAATCTCGTTATTGTCGATATAAGCACATATCGCATTACATACTTCGGTGAGGTTGTGGGGCGCCATGTTGGTGGCCATTCCCACGGCAATACCGGAGGCGCCGTTCACCAGCAGCAAGGGCACCTTGGTGGCCAGCACCGTAGGTTCCATGTATTCCTCGCTGTAGTTGGGGCGGAAATCCACCGTATTTTTATCCAAATCATCGAGCACTTCTTCGGAAATTTTTTGCAGGCGGGCTTCGGTATAACGCATGGCCGCTGCATCGTCGCCGTCTACCGAACCGTAGTTCCCCTGCCCGTCTACCAGGCGGTAGCGCAGGCTCCACTCCTGTGCCATACGCACCATGGCTTCGTAAAGCGCCGAGTCGCCGTGCGGATGGTATTTCCCCATCACATCTCCCACGATACGGGCTGATTTCTTGTAAGGTTTTCCGGCCAGCAAGCCCATTTCGGACATACCGAAAAGGATACGGCGGTGTACGGGCTTCATGCCGTCACGCACGTCGGGCAAAGCTCTGGAAACGATCACGGACATCGAATAGTCGATGTAAGAGGTTTTCATTTCCTCTTCAATGTTGACCTTGATGATCCGCTCTGTGTTTTCGCTGTTTTCTGTCATTTTTTCTTTATTTACAAAAAGGAGCGCTAAGGTACGAATAAATCTTCGATTTTTAAAGTATTTTTACAAAGAGTTTTCAACAATATTTTTCAATATTTTTTATTACCTTTGTACATTAATTTGGAGATGAACTATCAATGCACTTACAATTATCGGAAGAAGCTAATAAAATACTGATATACAGTCACGAAGAAGCAGCGCGGCTGGGCAATTATATGCTCATGCCCGAACATTTGCTGCTGGGCATCCTGCGGCACAGCCACAATAAAGCCGTGGAACTGATTGCCCGCTTCGGCATTGACCCCGTAGAGCTGAAAGCTACCATGGAACAACGGCTGGACACGGGGGTGCCCATCCCTTTTGAAGTATCGAATACCATTGCGCTGGCCGCCGTCACGAAAACCATTCTGGATAAAGCATACCTCGAAGCGGCGCGGCGCAGTAACGACAAGCTGCCGCAGGCTATTGACCTGCTGCTATCGTTGCTAAATATTGAAAATGAAGATAATAGAGTTGTAGCCATGCTAAGAACATACCAGCTGGATTACAATTCGGCCCTGGCCAATTTTTACGCCGGACAACCGGCGGCACCTCGTTCATCTATTGATTTTGAAGAAGATATACCGGAAACACCCGAAGGCGACGAAGCGCAGGCATCGGCGAAAGCCAAGTCCAACGCGAATTTCAGTCCTAAAACCTCCGGCGACACGCCGGTGCTCGATAATTACGGGGTAGACCTCACGGCTGCCGCCCATGAGGGTAAGCTCGATCCGGTGGTGGGACGCGACAAGGAAATTGAACGGCTGGCGCAAATCCTGAGCCGCCGCAAGAAAAATAATCCGGTGCTCATTGGCGAACCGGGCGTAGGAAAATCGGCCATTGCCGAGGGACTGGCGTTGCGCATAGCCCGGCGCAAGGTGTCGCGCGTGCTGCTGGGAAAGCGTATTGTGTCGCTGGACGTGGCAGCTATCGTGGCCGGCACCAAATACCGCGGACAGTTTGAAGAACGCATGAAAGCCATTCTCAACGAGCTGACGAAAACACCTAATTTAGTGCTGTTCATAGACGAATTGCACACACTGGTGGGGGCCGGCGGGTCGGGCGGTTCCTTAGATGCGGCCAACATGCTGAAACCGGCGCTGGCACGGGGCGAAATTCAATGTATAGGCGCCACCACGCTCGATGAATACCGCGAATATATTGAAAAAGACGGTGCGTTGGAACGCCGCTTTCAAAAAATTATGGTGGAACCCACCGGTCCCGACGAGACGATGGAGATTTTGAATAATATCAAAGAACGCTACGAGCAGCACCATAACGTGCTGTACACGCCCGAAGCGGTGAGCGCCTGCGTGTACCTGACCCAGCGCTACATCACCGACCGCTGCCTGCCCGACAAGGCCATTGACGCCCTCGACGAGGCCGGCGCGCGTGTGCACATTGCCCAGGTGGAAGTGCCCAACGAAATTGATACGCTGGAAGATGAAGTGGAAAGCATCCGCCGGGAAAAAATTAAGGCGGTAAAGGAAGATAATATCGAAAAGGCGTCTGTGCTGCGCGACAAGGAGGTGACGCTGCAACAACAGCTCACCACCACAAAGGAGGCATGGAGCGCCGAGCAGGAAAAACACCGC
>QMCE01003029.1_pt1 | contig 13970 bp, 16 predicted proteins | sample 1821851 | NCBI WGS metagenome assembly QMCE01 (sample SAMN09453174, study PRJNA476694) | Termite gut metagenome, whole genome shotgun sequencing project. | isolation source: worker | host: Odontotermes sp. | place: South Africa:Pretoria | collected 2016-01-28 | reverse complement strand
TGATTGGGTTAGCTTCTTCGCGTTCGTACGTAATTCTTCCATATCTAAGTTTATCATATTTGCTTAAATATGTCTATTGTTTAGTTGGAGACTCGATAACAACATTTTCTAATATTGAGATAGATACCCCAATTCAACCAATATATCTCGATGGAGACGACTGGTTTTTTAGAGAAGAAAACGGTAATGGACGTGTTTGGAATATATTATCCCAAAAAGACCATACAGAAATTGAAAAAAGAATTTTAAAAGCAATTGAATGGATTGGTCTGGCAATAAATGAACGACAGGATTCCATTGCTTTCTGTCAATGCGCTTTCGCTATCGAAAGCCTCTTGCAAGATCAAAAAGAATTTATTACTAAGAGTATTACTGCCCAAATAGGAGAATATGCTGCTTTTATAGTCGGTGACGACAAGGAGAGTAGAAAAGAAACGGAATCTCAATTTCGTAGGCTTTATGCGATTCGTTCGAAAATCGCTCATGGAGAACAGCATGAATCGCTTGAAAAAGACTTGTATGAAATATTATGTTTGTCAAAAAGTATCGTCATTAGCTTTTTAGTGAAAAAAGAATTGAAAAGTATTTGTACAGTAAAGGAGTTGAGAGAATGGATTAATGAAAAAAGATATTCCTAATGGTGCGACGTATACGGCGCGCACGATCCTATAGGTCGGGCCTTCGGGGTCAACCACCCCGACGCCCGCAAGGGGCGTCACCCCTCCACGGGAGGGGAATTGCGCCCTCGGCTGCACGCCCAAAATTCCCCTCCTCTGGAGGGGTGCCGCGTCCCAGGGGGCGCGGCGGGGTGGTCAGACCCAAAAGGGCGACCCCAAAATACGACCCATTATTGTAGGGGCGATTCACGAATCGCCCGCGACCCCCCCCATGAACTGACCCCAAACTGTAGGGCGGGGCTTTGCTCCCGCCGGAACCAACCGTTTATCACGGCAGGAGCAAAGCCCCTGCCCTACAATTTCGGGTCGGATTTTTGGATCACTCCTCCGGCTCCTTCTTCACCGCGTGCATAGGATTGCGCGTAATGGAAAACAGTATGCCCTCGCGGTCGAGCGCGTTTGCGGCGCGGTGCCGCCGGCCGTCAAAGTGCGCGGGCGGATAGTGCAAAACGATATTCGCCCCGCCCGGCTTTTTGCGGAAGGGCGTTTCGCCGATTGGCCGGCGTTTGGCCTTCTGCTGCGCGGCGATCTTTTGCTTGCGGTATTTGCGGTTTCGGAAGCGCCCTATCAAGAAGATGACCGCGGACGCCAGCAGGCAGCCGTTTATGAATATAAAGACCGCGCTCATTGGAAGACGGTGCGCGCCGCGAGGTATAGTAAATACAGGAACAGCATAAGGCCCGGTACGCCCAGGGCGAGCCAGATCCAGTCGCGCTTGCGGCGTTTTTTGTATTCCTCGGTTTTAGTAACGCCGCCCATCTCGGGGGCCAAAAGCGCGCCGCAGTTCGGGCAGTCCTCGGCGGATTCAGGCGCGCGCATACTGCAATTGGGACAAATTTTCATAGAACCTCTTTCTACTGATGTAGGGGCGGTCTTTGGCCGTCCGCGATAAACATAGCGATTCGGTATACTGCGGACGGCCAAAGGCCGCCCCTACATTAACCGCCGTGCGCCTATTATCGCACATTTACAGCGGCAATTCCACCCTTACTACCGTGCCCTCCCCGGGCGAGGAGGTATACACGATATTCGCGTTGTGCATTTCGAGCAGGCGCTTGACGACGTACATGCCTATACCCGTGCCCTCGTTGGAGGCGGTGCGCGATTTGTCGGCTCTATAGAATTTTTCAAAGATGTGCGACAGCTCGTCCTCCGACATGCCGATGCCGGTGTCGGAAATCGTGATCTCGGCCGTCTTCGCCTTGCGCGAAACCTCGATGGTCACCTCGCCGGCCGGCTTATTGTATTTAAACGCGTTGACGAGCAGGTTGGTGAATACCTGTAAAAGCCGCGCGCGGTCGGCCATGACGCCGATCGATCCCTCGAATGTAAGCGCGCGGCGTACGTCCTCGTATGAGCCCGCCAGCCCTTCGAGAATTTCGTGCAGGAGCTCCGGCAGATCGACGTATTCCTTGTTGAGCTTTAGGCGGCCGGAATCGATCCTGGCGACCTCGAGGATATCGCCCGTTAGTCGGATCATATGCTTGGCCTCGCGGGAGATGATTTCGAGCGTCTTGCGGTATTCCTCGGGCTTGATTACGCCGTCGAGCATACCCTGGGTGAAGCCGTGGATGCTCGTAAGCGGCGTGCGCAGGTCGTGTGAGATGTTCGCGGTAAAATCGTCCCGGGCGCGGGCCTCCGTCGCGAAAGCCGCCTTCATGGAGTCAAACACGCCGATCAGCGTGCCCAGCTCGTCGTTTTGCCCGGAAGCGGAGATGCTGTCGGGATCCTCGCCCGCGCGGAGCTTTTCGGCCGCCGTTTTAAGCGCGATGATCGGTGCGGCCTGGCGCGACGCCGCGACGCCGGTCAGGAGCAGGACGATGAGCGCCGTGCCCAGCACGGCAAGCGCCATCAGGAAGCCCGTCTCCCCCGCCGAACCAGCAATACCCGCCGCCGAATCGACGATGACAACCGCGCCGTCCATATTCGGCAAAGGGCTTGCGTAGAGGGCATAGGCGACGCCCTCGTAGCGATAGCCGCGCATATAAACAGCGCCGTTCAGCGCGTCGAACTCCCGCGCCGCGCCGCTTAGCAGCGGCTCTTGGGCGGCGCTTGTAAATGGCGGCGCGTGATCGGCGATAACGAAAACGCGCGCGAGCAGCGTCGTCTCCGTTATCGAGAGCGCCGTGCGCATGACGCCTGCGTCCTCGCGCCCGCGTAAAACAGCGTCCGAAACCGCCGCGAGCGATTCCGACGCCTGCCGGTAGGTATTCAGCCGCGCGTCCTCGAGCGCCTGTACGTTAAAGAAGAATAGCAAAAGCCCGACGGCCAGCGCGGAAAGTGCCGCAAGGCCGCCGAAGATCAGGAAATAGCGCGTTCCGAGTCGTGATTTCATTTAAGGCTTCGTTTCGAGCTTATAGCCCACGCCCCAGATGGTGTTTATGCTTATCTCCGCTCCGACGCTGATGAGCTTTTCGCGAAGGCGCTTGATATGCATATCGACCGTGCGCGTACCGCCGCCAAAGGAGTAGTCCCAAACGCGCTCCAGCAGCTCGTCGCGCGTGAGGACGATATTCGGGTTGTTGAGCATGAACTGCAGAAGCTTTATCTCCTTGGGCTTCAGGACGAGCAGCTCGTTGTTTACCTGAACCTCGTAGCGCTTGATGTCCAGCGTGACGTTGTTGACGCGCAGAACCTCCTCGCGCTGGGGCGCGCCCTCGCGCAGGCGCGCCTTGATCCGCGCCAGAACCTCGACGGGCTCGAACGGCTTGACGATATAATCGTCCGCGCCGAGGCCGAAGCCCAGGAGCTTATCCTCGACCAGATCCCGCGCCGTAAGCATGATGACCGGAACGTTCGAAGTCTCGCGTATCCGCCGCAGCACCTCGAAACCGTCCATCTCAGGCATCATGACGTCCAGAAGTATAAGGCTGGGTTCTTTGCCTGCAATTTGCTCCAAAGCCTTAGCCCCGCTTTGAAACGCCTCCGGGGTATAACCTTCGCTGGAAATATAAATTTCTAAAAGCCGACAGATGTTGGGATCATCATCGACAATCATGATGCGTTTGCCGCTCAAGGCCTACACCGCCTCCACTTGAAGATATGCTAGGGTGTATATAGATACTAGCACTAATTTCATAAAAAATCTACTGCTTAATCCCGCTGGCTGCAAACTTCGAAAAACCGGCGCGAATATCACGCCGGTTTTGTCTGCTAACACATAAGACGCTCTATTCCTCTTCGCTTGCGGACGTGCCTTCCGCGGCCCATTCGTCCAGCTTTTTCATCGTGGCTTCGTAGGTCTGCTGCGTAATATCCGGCATCTTGCCGCCCCAAGCTTCCTCAGCCATGCCGAAGCCCTTTTTAATGGCGTCGCGCATCTTTTCTACGAGCGCCGGATCGCCGCCGGTCAGCGATTTGGCGAAATCAACCAGGCGCTGGGAGGTCTGCTCCACGCCCCAGAAGCCGTCCTCGCCAATGGCGGCCTGCGCCTCCTCCTGCGTCATGGAGTCGATCTCGAACGGTACTCCGCCGAGCGCCTGCTCCGCCGTCTTCCCCTGCTTCTTGAGCATGTTTAGAACCAAGCTCTTCAGCTGGTTCTGACGGACCTCAAGATCCTTTTTAAGACGTGCAATCGCGTCGTGATCGGTTTTGTACGTCTTGGCGCTGCTGGAGCTGGACGACTCGTACACCGCGGCTTTCTCTTCGCTTGCGGCGGCTTCGGCGGTTTCGGTCTTCTTTTCGGCGGCCTCGGTCTTTGCCTCGTAGCCGTTGACCTTGGCCTCGTACGCGGTTTGTCCGTACGGGTTTACAGCTGATACATCCATTATTTGTTCCTCCTTGAACATTTTTAGATTTACTCTAAATTACTTATCGGATAATTCTTTTGCAATCTTAATACCATGACGATATAATAAATATAAATTACATTTAAATAAAGGAGCGTGCGTTTTGAAACTGCGAAAAATAACCGCTGTGGCCCTGAGCCTGACGATGCTCCTCGTGCTCGCCGGAAGCGCTCTGGCGGCAAAGAAGTCCGAAAAAGCGATTACGATGGAATTCATCGACAATATGGTCGATTCCGTCGCGCTTCCGCTTATCGGCACGCCGTATTCTCTCGGCGCGAAGGGGCCGGGCGCGTTCGATTGCTCGACGTATATAACCTATATCTTCAAGTATATGGGCGTAAACTCCGTATCGGGGACGTCGCGCCAGCTCGCGGGCAATACCAAATGGCCCGCCGTCAACGATATCAGCCAGATCATGCGCGGAGACCTATTATTCTTCGGCTCTCCCGACGCGCCGCAGACGGTCAGCCACGTCGCGCTGTATCTGGGCGAGGGCCTGTTCATCCACTGCTCCGTCTCCGCCGAGGGCGTCGCGATTACCGATTTTTACGCCTACTACTACTACGAATACTTTATCGGCGCGCGGCGGCTTATCAAAGATATCCCTTCGGGGACGGAGTTCGGCATTCCGGCGGACATGATGACCTACGCTGAAGAGGCGGCGGTGCTGATGTCCATGACGGGCGGCGATTACCGCTACGCCTCCGTGCCCACGAGCGAGCTCGGCTCGGACTGGGCGGTCGTATACGAAGAATCCGGCGGAGGCATGACATCATATGTTATTGAGTAGAGGAAATCCATGAAGAGAATTATGTTCATACTAGACGGCGCGGCGGATCTTCCCGCGGATGGGAAGACGCCGCTGGACTTAGCGCCCGAAGCGAATCCGCTGCACGTTTTCGCGAAGCGCTCGCTTTGCGGCGTCGCGGATACGACGTATAAAAGCGCTTCGCCCGGGACGGACGTGGCGATCTGCCGCCTGTTCGGGGCGAAGGAAGGCATGGTCTGGGGCCGGGGCGCGCTGGAAGCGGCGGACTACGGCATCACGGGCGCAAATTGCTATCTGCGCTGCAATATCGCCGCGTACTCCGATGCCGAGGGCCTCCTCTGCCACGACGGGGGCTGCGAGGGCGAAGAGGGCAGGGCGCTGATGCGCGCCATATGCGAGGACGCGGAGATCGCGCGCATACTCGGCGGCGCGGGCCGCTTCCACGTCGGTATCAGCTTCCGGCATCTATTGGAAACCAACGATCTTTGGGAGGGCTGGGTGCCGCCGCACGACAACCTGGGCATACCCTATCCGAGCGCAGCCGCGCCCTTCGGCGCCGCGTTCGCGCGCGCGCGCGAGGTGCTCGAAGCGCATCCGTTCAATTTAGAGAAGAAGCGCAGGGGCGAGCGCATGGCCAACGTGCTCTGGCCGTGGGGCGGCGGGGCCGCGCCCAGGCTCGATTCCTTTGTGGAAAGGTTCGGCGAAAAGGGCGTCTGCGTCTCGGCGGTGCCGGTCGTAAACGGCATCGGGCGGCTCGTGGGCCTCGATATCGTAAACGTCCAGGGCGCGACGGGCTGGCTGGATACGAACTGGCGCGGCAAGGTGGACGCCGTGCTGGATAGCGATCTGCCGTTCGCGCTGCTCCATATCGAAGCGCCGGACGAATGCTCCCACAACGGCACGCGCGAGGGCAAGGAGCAGGCGATAAAGATGGGCGGCGATATGCTCGAACGCCTGGTCAACGGCCTCAGCGCGAAGGGCGAGGATTACCGTATCCTCTTCCTCTCGGATCATGTAACGGCGCTGAAATCGCGCGGGCACGAGCGCCCCAAAATCCCGTTCGCCATCTACGACAGCCGCAGGGCGCAAAAGGGCGTTAGGTTTACGGAGTTCGAATGCGCCGGGACGGGCGTGGATGTGGGGGGGGACGAATTGCTGGGGATGCTGTACCTGTAGGGGCGATTCACGAATCGCCCGCCGTTGAATCACCCGTGGTTGTAGGGGGCGATTCACGAATCGCCCGCGAAGGGTGTTGAATACCATAAAAGCCGTGTATTAGCGTTTTGTGTGGTGAATAGACGTGCGTGAATTGCCCGTTCGGAAAAGCGCCAGATTAAAAGGCTACGATTATTCGCAGCCGGGATGCTATTTCGTTACGATGTGCGCCTACGCGCGGGAAGAAATATTCGGACAGATTATTGTAGGGGCGATTCACGAATCGCCCGTCGATGAATCACCTGCGGTTACCCTAGCGCCAGCAGGAAAGACTGTAGCATCCGTTATCTCGAATATTCCTGCCCGATACCCGATGGTCAATGTTAATCGTTACATTATTATGCCAAATCACATTCATATGATCATTACTATTCGAGAGGATCGGGCGATTGATGATGAACGGGCGATTCATGAATCGCCCCTACAGCAGACGAGGTCATTGATCTCGAAGATAGTGGGATATCTGAAGATGAACGCGACGAAACGGATTAGGGAACAGAGCATAGGTATCTATGCGGTGTGGCAGCGTTCCTACCACGACCACATAATCCGCAGCGAGGACGAATACCGCCGTATACGGCAATACATAGACGAAAACCCGGCGAAATGGCGTGAAGACCGCTATTTTGTCCCATAATTGTAGGGGCGATTCACGAATCGCCCGTGCCCCCGAAACTAAGCCCCAAATTGTAGGGCGGGGGCTCTGCTCCCGCCGTGACCCCCAACGCCTCCCGCCGTGACCCCCAACGCCTCCCGCCGTGACCCCAAACGCCTCCCGCCGTGACCTTCGCCGTGATTTCTCCGGCAGGAATAGAACCCCTGCCCTACAGATGAAAGGTAACCCATATTAGAATATTGCACAGGAGGCCCCTATGCGCTACGAATGGCTCGACGAATACCTTCTCTCCAAGAAGGGCGTTACGAAGGACTACAAGGCCGAATGGGAGGCCGAGCGCTTCCTGATCTTCGGCAAGATGATCGCGATGAAGGGCGGCGACAAGTTCGCCAAGCCGATCATAACGCTTAAATGCCCGCCGGATTTCGGCAAGATGCTGCGCGAGCGCTACGAGCATATCGTGCCCGGCTACTATATGAACAAGGAACACTGGAACTCCGTCTATATGGAAGGCGACACGCCGGACGACGTCGTGCGCCGCATGTGCGATTTCTCCTACGACCTGATCCTCGCGTCGCTCCCCAAGAAAAAGCAAGCCGAGCTGTTGGGGTAGCCGCGTGGAAGCGCACGGCGGGAATCTCCGCGCGTTTCGCGAAATCTACGGCGGCGGGCCGTATCTGGATTTTTCCGCGAATATAAACCCGCTGGGCGCGCCAAAGCCCGTGCTCGAAGCGATTCGCGCCGCGATAGACGGCGGCGCGCTGGAGCGTTATCCCGACCCGGCGTGCGCTCTGCTAACGCGGGCGATAGCGGCGCGCGAGGGCGTAGATGAAAGCGATATACTCTGCGGCAACGGCGCTTCCGAGCTGATAAACGCCGCGCTAGCGGTTTTGCCGAAGGGGAATGTCGCGGTACACGCGCCCGCGTTCAGCGAATACGCGCGCGCCGCGCGCCTCTTCGGGCATACGGTCGAATATATACGGCTCCCGCCGGATACGTTCGCGCCAATCCCCTGCGAAAAGCGCTATACGGGCGCGATACTCGCCAACCCGAATAACCCGACGTCGCTCGCGCTGCCCGAGAGCGTGCTGGAAAGCTATCTGGAGCGGTGCGGGTGGGTGCTGCTGGACGAGGCGTTCATCGGGCTGACGCGCCCCGGCGCGGCGCAGTCGATGCTGCACATGCGGGAAAGGTTCCCGCACCTTACGATACTTGGCGCGTTTACGAAATCCCTCGCGCTGCCGGGGCTTAGGCTGGGCTGGGCGATTGCCGCTCCCGGAGTGATCGCCGCCATGCGCGCAGTACAGGTTCCCTGGTCGGTCAACTCGCTCGCGCAGAGCGTGTCGGAAGCTCTTAGCGCGCCCGCGCTTGTTGAATACGAGGCCCAAACGCGCGCGTGGCTCGAAACGGAACCGCTGCGGCTCCATGAAGCGCTGAACGCGCTGCCCGGCGTACGCGCGTTCCGCCCGGACGCGAACTTCATCCTCTGCCGCCTGGAACGCGGCTCGTCACAGGGCCTGGCGGACGCGCTGGCCCGGCGGGGCGTCCTGATACGCGCCGCCGCGAACTTTGAATCGCTGGACGACGCTTATTTCCGCGTCGGCGTGAAACTGCGCGATGATAACGAACGGCTGGTAGATGAAATGAGGGCTGTGCTTTAAACTGTAGGGCAGGGGTTCTACTCCTGCCGTATACCACAATGGATATACACGGCGGGAGCAGAGCCCCCGCCCTACAAAATACGTTTCAGCATTCAAAAAAAGGAGAAATGACCTATGCAATCCTACAGAACAATCCTAACCCTCAACACCGACACGCGCCGCGCGTATCTGAATATCACGCCGCAGGTGGAGGACGCGCTGGCGAAGAGCGGGATAAGCGAGGGCCTGTGCCTCGTGAACGCGATGAATATCACGGCGAGCGTGTTCATCAACGACGACGAAAACGGCCTGCACCGCGACTTCGACAGAAAAGCCGCACAGCCAGTACGACCACAACGGCTTCGAGGACAACGCGGACGCGCACCTGAAGCGCTCTATCATGGGCCGCGAGGCCGTCGTCGCCGTAACGGGCGGCAAGCTGGATTTCGGGACGTGGGAACAGATCTTCTACGGCGAATTCGATGGTATGCGCGATAAGAGGGTGCTGATAAAAATAATAGGCGAATGATTAATCCCAGTCAATAACCCCCTGCGCCTCCAAAAAAGCCTCGTAGTGCTCCATAAAATCGTCCGCGAGGGCGGGCAGGAGCGCCTTATGCCCGGGGAATTCCTTTTGTAGCGTTTCGAGGATCATGCCGTACGCGGCCTCGTCGTCGTAAACGCCGCCCTCCAGCACCTGGGCGGCGTCGATATAGCGCGCGTCCGCGCTTAAACAGGCGCGCACGAGCGCGATAAGCGCCTCGTCCGATAGGGACGCGTAGTCCTCCTGCGCGCGCAGCTTTTCATAGACGGTCATCTCCGCCTCAAACGGATCCAGCGGCAAGGTACTCCCGCTCACGCGCCCACCTCCTGTTCAAATTCGGCCAGCAGCTCTTCGAATACGGCGAGCGCGCTCTTGACGGGCGCGGGCGTAGTCAGGTCGATCCCGGCGATCTTCAGCAGCTCCAGCGGATAGTCGCTGCCGCCGCTGGACAGGAACTCGATATAGCGGGAGGGGTCTCCCGATTCAATGATATCGCGCGCGATGGCGACGGCGGCGGAATACCCCGTCGCGTATTGGTAGACGTAGAACGCGTTGTAAAAGTGCGAGATGCGCGCCCATTCGAGCTCGATGCCCGCGTCCAGCGCAACGCCCTTATGATACGCCGCGTTCAGCTCCGCATACGTCTTTTTGAGCGTTTCGGCGGTCAGCGGCTCGCCCCGCTCGGCCATATCGTGCGTAGCTTTCTCGAATTCCGCGAACATCACCTGCCGGAAGACCGTCGTGCGGAACTGTTCGAGCGAGTGGTTCATCAGCCGCAGCTTTTTGCCCCGCTCGCGCTCCGTGGCGATCAGGTGGCGCATGAGCAGCACCTCGTTGACCGTGGAGGCGACCTCCGCGACGAAGATGCGGTACTGCGCGTTGGGCAGCGCCTGCTTTTTATCGGAATAATATGAGTGCATCGCGTGGCCCAGCTCGTGCGCGAGCGTAAAGGCGTTGTCGATGTTGTCCTGATAGTTCATGAGAACAAACGGGTGCGCGCCGTACGCGCCCCAGCAATACGCGCCGCTCGTCTTTCCCCGGTTTTCGTATACGTCGATCCAGCCGTTCGTATAGGCTTCTTTCAGCCGCGCGGCATAATCCCCGCCCAGCGGCGCGAGCGCCGCGAGTACCATCGCCTTTGCCTCGTCGTACGTACAAGGATACGGCGTTTCGGAGAGCGGGGCGTAGAGGTCGTACATATGCAGCTCCGGCTTTTTCAGCAGCGCGCGCTTAACGCCCAGATAGCGGTGCAGCGCCGGAAGCGAGGCGCGCGTGGCCTCGATGAGGCTCGTATAGACGCTCGTCGCGATGTTATCCCCGAAGAGCGCCTCGTCCAGCGAGCTTGCGTAGCCGCGCACGCGGGCCGAAAACACGTCGCACTTGATGGAGCTGGCGAGCGTGGCCGCGAAGGTGTTCTCGTTGGCGTGATACGCGCCGTAGAACTTTTCAAACGTCTCCCTGCGTACGCGCTCGTTCCGGCTTTCCATCAAAAGCGTGTAGCGCCCGTGCGTGATTTCCGTCGTTTCGCCGTTTTCGTCGATGACCGACGGAAAGCGCAGGTCGGCGTGATCCAGCATGGAATATATGTTCTTGGGCGCGGAGAAGACCTCGCCCGCCGCCGCGAGCAGGCGCTCCCGCCCCGCGTCTAAAATATGGTCCCTCTGGCGCACGATGTCGCCGAGCATATGCGCGTAAACGTCCAACCCGCGCTCTTCCTTTTGGAACGCTTCAAGCGCATCAGGCTCCAGCGCCAGAATTTCGGGCACCAAGAACGCCCCGGCTTCCGAAAAAGCGACGGACAGCGACAGCGCGCGGTCCGTCATGCCCTGATATTTCGCGTTGGCGTTGTCCTCGTCCCGCCGCATATGCGCGTACACATAGAGCTTTTCGATGCCGTTCGCCGTCTCGTGGGAGATATCCAGCGCGCTTTTGAGCGCAGGGCCGCTTATTAGCGTACCCTCCGCCGCGATAAGCGCCCCGAGGCCGTTCTTAGCGGCGGAAAAAGCGGCTTCCCAGGCCTCGTCCGTAATAAAAAGATCCTCCAGCCGCCAGCAAAAGCGCGGGTTCTGTTCGCTGCGGGTAATTAGTTCGTGCATAGAAACTCCTTTAAATTATCTCAAACCTTACCTCAGGCAGCTTGTTCTTCAGCTCGGCCTCGAAACGCTTGCGCTTGTCCGGCGATTTGCCCATAACGAGGCAGGTCGCGCCAATCTCGCCGGCGTAATCGGCGATCGCGCCGGAGACGTCCTCGCTGCGCAGGACGGTCATCTCCGCGCCGACGCCCGACGAAACGGAATAGAGGTATTCCAGCGCCTCCCCTTCGAGAGGATTGCCTAAAAAAGCGTCGCCAATGCGTACGGAATGAACGACGAACAGCTCCGCGCCTAAAGTTTTAGCCAGTTCCGCGCCGTAGGTGATCAGGTGCTCGCAGGTCTTTTGGCGCGTGACGCAGATGATGATGCGCTCGGCGCGCCCTGCGAAACGGTTCTTTGCTTTCACGTCGATACTACTCTCCAACATTATCTGATTAAGTATATCATTTTTCCAAATAGGAAGCACGCCCTAAAAAAGTAAAAAAATATGAAACAGCGCGGTTTTCATGAATTAGAACGCGCTTTCTATGTATATTTAGATAAACAGGGATGATAAATATTATGTTATAGACGAAAAGAAGGTGCCTGCCGTGCGTTTTTTTGGGAAACTTGCCGCGTTTTCGTGCGCATTTGCGCTGGTTTTTTCGCTTTTTCCCTCTTTTTCAAGCGCGCAGCTGGGCGGAACGGTCGCCGCGGAGCGCGCGGGCATACGCTCAGGGCCGAGCGCGCTCGATCCCGCGCTTATAGAGCTGCCTAAAGGCGCGCGCTTTGACGTCGTACGCGAGGGAACGTCGTGGCATAGGGTGCGCTGCGGAGCGGTTCAAGGGTATATAAGCGCGTCCGACGTGAAGCTGGACGGCGAAATAGAGCCGCTGAAGAAGCTCTATGGCATCGCAGCGCGCAAAATAACGTTCCGCAGCAGGCCAAACGGCGGCGGCATCGGCAAAAACGCGCCCGCAAACGCTCGCTTGGAGCTGATACACTACGAAAAGGGCTGGTTTCGCGCAAAATATGAGGAGATAGTCGGCTATGTAAGGGCTTCGGAGGTGAGCGCGCGGCTTTCGCCCCCATTCGGGCACAAATACGCGGCGACGGCGCTGAAAAAGCTCATACTCTACTCGGGGCCGGGCGTACGCACAACGGCAACGCGCAATATCCCTTACGGCGCGGGCGTGGACGTATGGGGCTTTTCGGACGCGTTTGCCGGTGTTACATACGGCGGCGAGCGGGGCTACGCTTTGCTGGAGGGGCTGCGCGTCTTCTTCGCGCCGCGCGCGGGCGATATCGGCGAAGCGCTAATCAGCGTCAGCTATGCCGACAACCCTAAGGGTAAGATCGTCAATACGGGCGTTCAAAACTTCACATACGCCATGATGCAGGACGCCATAAAGAGGCTGAAAAGGCGCTTCCCGCGCTATCTGGCCGTTTCGTCGCTCGGAACGTCCACGGCGGGGCGCGACATCCCGCTGCTGCTGCTCGGCAACCCCGAGGCGGCAAAGCGCGTCTGGGTGGACGTTTCCATGCACGCGCGCGAGCACATGTGTACGCAGATCGTGATGAACCAGCTCGAATTCCTCTTGAATAACTATGAGACGGGCGTATTCGAGGGCAAGCGACTTAGGGACGTGCTGGAAGAGGTGTGCCTCTATATAGTCCCGATGGGCAATCCCGACGGCGTGGAGCTGTGTCAGCGCGGCCTTTCGAGCGTATCGGACCCCGCGCTTCGGAAATATCTGCGCGAGCTGAACCTCGGGAGCGACGATTTTTCGCGCTGGAAGGCGAACATACGGGGCGTCGATCTCGTTTCGAACTTCGACGCGAAGTGGGCGGAAAAGGTCACCGTGGCGTCCTCGCCCGCGCCCTACGGCTATAAGGGCGAGCGCCCGCTCTCGGAGGTCGAATCGCGGCTTTGCGCCGAATTCATCGCCGCGATGGGCTTCAATATGACGATATCCTATCACGCCGTCGGCGGGGAGCTGTATTGGTGGTTCGGACAGGAGGGCGCGCGGCAGGACCGCGACTTCGACATCGCGATGGGCTTCGCGGACTTGACGGGCTATACGCTCATCTCGAAGGAACGCTCGCTGACGGACAGCGCGGGCTTGAAGGACTGGGCGATTCAGACGTTCCGCCAGCCGGGGATCACCGTCGAACTGGGCCCCGTGACGACCATCGCGCCCATACAGATCGGCGATTATTTGCAGATTTGGGAGCGGAATAAATTCGTGCTGTGGCACGCGGCGAATTTGTTTGGGTGAGGGGAGTTATTAGTTGTCCTCTCTGGCGCTCGCGACAATCTTAAATCCGTATTTTTTCGCGGCGGCCTCGCCAATCTTGTTTACGCGTTCTACGCGCTCTTTTACAGTCATGTTTTTTGTCTCTTCGTAAATGCGTCGGCGGGTTCGATTTATATCTTGTTCTATTGTGTTAGGCGTCCTCATTTTCTTTCACCTCCATTGGGGTACATATAGCCACGGTGCGGTAATTATTCATAGTATTAATCTTATCAGTTCCAACTCTGGTTTTATATTTTACTGAAACTTCGCAGCAAGGAACTGCGTCTGCACCTTGAAAAATCAATACGTAAGCCATAGAAAGTATATGAGAGCGCGTAATTACGCTGCGAAA
>QMCE01002068.1_pt1 | contig 13976 bp, 19 predicted proteins | sample 1821851 | NCBI WGS metagenome assembly QMCE01 (sample SAMN09453174, study PRJNA476694) | Termite gut metagenome, whole genome shotgun sequencing project. | isolation source: worker | host: Odontotermes sp. | place: South Africa:Pretoria | collected 2016-01-28 | reverse complement strand
CACTTATTTTGTATGTCGTTGGCATCTTCATCGCCTCCGACTTCTATTTTACTCCATCTTTTGCGTTTTGTCGACCTTTGTTTTAGAATTTAGTATTAGTTATGGGCGGAGGGCAAGGTCAAGGGCGAAGAGCAAGGGCAAAGACAAGAGCGAGGGCGAAACGGAGGTTGGGATGTTTTTGCAGGGGCTGGTGAGGAAGGTGCTGGGGCTGGGCGGCGGGAAAGCTTGCGCGGGCGAGGGCTTTGGGCTGGGGCTGGAAAGCGTCGCCATGGGCGAGGCGCGCAGGGAGTGGCTGAGGATGTTCTACGGGCAGGCGGAGGGCAAGGGGCAGACGACGCGCTTTGCCGTGGCGCTGACGGCTTACGTGGCGACGCTGGCGACTGCCGAGCTGGAACTGAATTGCGGGGCCGGGGCGCGGGCCGACTACCTGAGAGGCCAACTGGAACGTTATGCGCTGTGCGGCCTGCGCAATGCCGTGCAAATGGCGGCGGCGGGCGGATGGGTGGCGCTGAAGCCCTATGTGGAAGGGCGCGACATTCTGTGCGACGTGGCGCCCGCCGACGGCTTTTGGGTGACGCGGATGCGGGGCGGGCAGCCGCTGGACGCGGTGTTTCTGGATGAGGCAGCTGTGGACGGGGGCGAGTATCTGCGCTTTGAGCGGCATGAGCTGCTGGAAGCGGGGCTGCGGGTGACGAACACTGCCTACGCGCTCGGGAGGCTGGGGCCGGGGCGTGAAGTGTCGCTTTCCACGGTGCCGCGCTGGGCGCATCTGGCACCGGAGGTGATGATAGCGGGCGTGAGGGAGCCGCTGTTCAGCGTATTGAGGATGCCTTTTGCCAATACGGTGGAGCCGGGCAGCCCGCTGCCCGTGGCCTTGTATGCCCCGGCGATTGGCAGCCTGCGGGAGCTGGACAGGATATACGCCGAGTTTTTGTGGGAAGTGAAGAGCGGGCGGCGCAAGCAGATACTTGACATCACGGCGGTGGCGCCGGGCATGGGCGACGAGGGGCGCTATATGACCGGCGACCAATACCTGATGCTGGATATGGGGGGCAGCGCGCCCAAGCCCTATGACGACTACAGCCCGGAGATGCGGGTGGAGGCCTACCGGCAGGCGCTGGGCGTTCAGCTTCGTTTGCTGGAGAGCCAGTGCCAGCTTTCGGCTGAGAGCTTTTCCTTTGAGCCGAAGAGCGGGCAGGCCCTGACGGCCACCGAGGTGATGAGCCGCGACCACGGCACCTACCACACGGTGAAGGCCATACAGCGGGACGGGCTGATGCCGGGGCTGCTGGCGCTGGGGCGCATTTACGATACCTATGCGACGCTGTATCGCCTGGCACCGGCCGGGAAGGCGGAAATAAGCCTGAGCTTTGGGGACGCGGTGTTTGAGGACACTGGCGTGGAGTTCGAGCGGCGCAAGGCGCTGGCCGACGCGGGTTATCTGCGGCCCGAGCTGCTGACGGGGTGGTATTTTGGCGTGGGGGAAGAAGAGGCGAGGAAAATGGGCGCGGGGCTGGTGAGCGGGTGAAGGGCGAGGGCAGGAGTGGAGGATAGGAACGTATCCATACGTTGTTGATTTTGCATTTGTAGTGCCTCTGCCTGCTTCTCTCATCCTTGTGGGAGATTGCGGGTCAAGCCCGCAATGACATTCTTCTCGCCCCTACCCGCTGAAAGTGGCGGAAGATTGCGGGTCAAGCCCGCAATGACATTCTTCTTAAGGACAAGTGGCATTTGCGCGCAGAGTGGCTGCGCGGTTAGAAATTAAATCGGGAGGGCCTGTGGGGCCGGAGGGTTGCATGGAATTTTTGAGGGATTTGTTTGGGGACGGGGCGCTGAGCTTTGAGGCGTTTTGCGCGAAGACGCGGGGCGCGGGACGCGAGGGCGCCGACATGAAGCTGGCCGACCTGAGCCAGGGCAATTATGTGGGGCTGGAAAAGCATCGGGCCAGTGTGGCGGAGCGCAACGCGCTGCGGCAGAAGTTGGCTGAAGCCGAGCGGGCCGTGGAGGCGCTGAAGGCCCCCGACGCGGAGGGGCTGCGCGAGGAAGCCGAGCAGTGGCGGCAAAAGGCCGAGTTGGCGCGCGAGGAAGCAGAACTGGTGCTGCGGGACGCGGCCTATCAGGCGGCGCTGGAGCGCGCGGCGGGGGGATTGGAGTTTACCTCGAAGGGCGCGCGGACGGCTTTTTTGCAGGCGCTGCGCGATGCCGAGCTGCCACTGGAGGACGGGCGCCTGGCGGGCTTTGAGGGCTTTGCCGAGGCTTACCGCGCGGAGGATCCGGCGGCGATTTTCGGTGAGGAGGCCCCGCCGCGCTTTGCCGCGCCGGGCATGACCCCCGCAGGGAGCGAGGGCTGGCGGGAGCGCGCGGCGCGGAATTATGCAAAGGCGAAGGCGGAGGGTTAGGAGGCAAGCGTCTGCGCAAAGGGCAAGATTCTTCACTTCGTTCAGAATGACCATTCCGTTCATAATGACAGTATTTAAAAGGAGAGTATGTATGCCTGTTTTGTTGGATAGCAAGGATATGATGGCGGTGGACCGCGAGTTTGCCGCAGAGAGCTGTGTGTGGGCGGTGCTGGCCGAGGGCGCGAAGAGCGTGAGCGCCGAGGATTTTGTGGGGGCGAACGAGGTGCGCATCAACAAGATGAGCGGCTTTTGCGCCAGCGACTACCTGCGGGGCGGCGACAACGCGCGGGCCAAGATTGACGTGAGCAAGGAGACGCGCAAGCTGGAGTACGAACGCTGGATGGGCTACGACTTGGACGCGTTGGACGAGAGCGAAAACAGCAGCTACAGCGCCCTGGCCGTGGTGGAGGAGCACACGCGCAAGCGGTGCGCCGCCTGCTGGAACACAGCGAAAAAATGGTGGCGGAGGCCATAACGAGCGCCAACGCCCTGGAGGCTTTTGACGCCGCCGAGCAGTACATGACAGACGGGGAGATAGTGGGGCCTTTTGTGATGCTGTGCTCTTCGGACTATTACCGCGCGCTGAAAAACAGCGAGGGCGCAAGCCACACGCTGCTGGCGAATGTGACCAGCGTGGCCGGGGTGGACAGGCGCGTGGGCATGATGGACAACGATATTCCCATTGTGCGGGTGCCGGCGGCCCGGCTGCAGCAGGACGCGAACAAGAAAGTCAATTTCATATTGGTGCCTTTGAGGGTGGCCGCGCCCATTGAGAAGTACAACGACGTGATGCTGGTGCCGGCCGCGAGCGACCGGGAGGGCTATCGCGACACGGTGAAGGGGCTGAACTACTACGACCTTATCGTGTTTGACAACGCGGGCAAGGCTATTTATGTGAGTTACGAGGAAGTGTAAAGGGGGCGGGCGGCTTGGCGGAGGCTTACAGCAATTACGCGTTTTACGCCGGGGCCTGTGGCGGGAAGTTGGGCGAGGGAGACTACGCCGTGTTTGCCCCCCGGGCGGCGGCGGAGATTGACCGGCGCAGCTTTGGACGGGCGGCCGGGGCCGCGCGGGAGGACGAGGCGCTGGCCGAGGCCCTGCGCCGCTGCGAATGTGAACTGGTGGACATTATCTGCGCGTATGCGCGGTTGCCGGCCGGCGTGGCCAGCCAGGACAACGACGGGCTGAGGCTGGCTTTTTGCCGCGAACGGGGCGAGGACGAGGCGGCGGCCTGCGCGCGGGCGTGCCGGCGCTGGCTGCCGGGGGCCTTGCTGTACGCCGGGTGAGGGCGCTTTGAGCCGGGGACGGCAAGCGGATGCGTTTTTTGCTTCAAGGTGGAATGAGGCAGGCAGCGGGAGAGGGGGCGGTGGTATGTACTCGGTGTTTACGGAAGACATAACGATTTACAGCCGGTGCGCGGAGGGCGGCGGGGAATGCTGGCGGCGAATGGAGCTGTGCGGCGTGGCCTGGCGGCAGGTGGCCGCCGCACGCGGCGCGGCGGGCGGGGCCTTTGCGGAGGACCGGGCCACGGTGCGGATACCCGCCGGGAACATGCCGCCGGGCTGGGTGGCGCCCCGGCGCGCCCTGCCAGCCGGGGAAGCCGACTGCTGGACGGTGCGGCCCGGCGACCTGGTGGTGCGGGGACTGTGCGCCATTGAGGTGAGCCTGGGGATAAGCCAGGTGAGCGATGCCGTGGGGGAATGCTTTTTTGTGAACGAGGTGCGGGAAAACCTGCGGGGCGCGCCCGCCGGGCGGCATATCTTACTGCTGGGAGGCTGACTGGATGGGGTATTTTCGGATAAACCGGGGCTTTGCGCCCGGGCTGGCACAGGCGCAGCGGGCGGTGGACGAGGGCCTGCTGCACCTGTGCCGCGCCTACCTGCCGGTGGATACCGGCAGGCTGCGAAACAGCGGCGCGGTGGCCTCGCCGGGGAAGGTGTGCTGGACGGCGGGGCATGCGGCGGCGTGCTACCGGCGGCCGGGCGGCGCATGGGCGGAGCGGATGCTGGCCGACAAGCCCGGCGCGCTGGCGGGGCTGGGGGCGGATGCCTTGGGCGGAAGGGTGAAGCGTTGAGGCGAGGCAGGACAGTATGGCGAACCTCACTGCGAGACGAGCCACGGGAACTTGTTCTTCGCTTTGGCAAAGATTCTTCACTGCGTTCAGAATGACAAGAATTTTGGGGGAGATATGGGCCAATCGATTTTGGGGGGACTGGCAGAGTGGCTGCGAGGATGCCCGCTGCTGGAGGGCTGCGCGCTGGGGGTGGACTGGCTGCCGGACAAGCCGGGGCCGCGCGGGGCGCTTCACTTGAGCGTGGAGGCCGGAGGCGGCGGTGGGCTGCGGCGCTATATGGGCGGGCAGGGGCTGCGGGATTATCCCTTTGCGGTGCGGGTGCTGGGCGGCTACGGGCCTGACGCGGCCCGGAACCTGGCCGGAGGCGCGCTGCTGGAAAACCTGGGGCTGTGGATGGAGCGCGAGGCGCGCCGGGGAAGGCTGCCCGCCCTGCCCGAGGGGGCTTTGGCCGTGGCTGTGGAGGCCGAGGGGGCCGCCGTGCTGACCTCGGCCTCGGGAGGCGCCGCCGTGTACCGGCTGGGCTGTGTGTTGCGTTATTTGCGTGAGTTGAGCGATTCAGACTGATTCGGACTAAGAACCTGTATTCACAGCGGGGAATGCTGGTTCTGAGAGGGGAAAATATGAGTGAGAAGATACCTGTCGGCGCGCACATGGAGGCCGACTACCTGGACATTGGCAGCGAGGAGGCGCCCCGGGTGGAGTTTATGCACTACTTCACCTTGCACAACGAGAGCCCGAAGGCCCGCACCACCGAACACCAATATGTGCCCGACATGAACACCACCGTGCTGACCACCAGCTACCAGACCTCCTTCCCCATCAAGCTGGATGAGTACAAAAACGACGCCGTGAGTGAGTTTATTCGTGACGTGGCGGAGGAACAGCGGCTGGGCGTGGCCTGCCCTTACTACAAGGTGCGGCTGCATCAGCCGGTGGACGGGCAGGAAAACTGTTTTTACGCGCGGCGCTTCGTGGTGGGCTTTGCCATTGAGAGCATCTCCCGCGAGGGGGGCGGCATCAAGGCCATAGAGGGCAGCCTGAACGCCATCGGCGACGTGCGGGTGGGCAGCTTCAACACCGTGACGCGGGTGTTCACGGAGCGGGAGTGACGCGATGAAGCTGAGCATTGAGGGGAACACGCTGGAACTGGACATGCTGGACGCGGGGCAGAACGCGAGGGCCTCGGCGGCCTTTGGGCGGCTGGCGGCGGAGATGCGCCGGCTGCAAAAAAAGCCGCCGGCGGAGGCGGCTGAGGGCATGAAGCGGCAGTGTTTGGCGATTTTTGCGTGTTTTGACGAAATTTTTGGCGAGGGCACGGCCGGGCGGCTGTTTGGCGGACGCTGCCAGGTGCGGCGGGCGCTGCGGGCTTTTGAGAAGCTGAGCCGCGCGGCGATTCGGCAGCAGGAGGCTTTTACGGCCGAGATGGCGCGGGCCATGGAGTGCTATGCGCCAAAGCGGGTGGAACGGGATGGGGCTGCTGATTGACGGGGCGCCCGAATGGGCGGAAGTGGACGGTGTGCGGACGCCGCTGCGCAGCGACTACCGCGTGGGGCTGCTGTTTGAACGGCTGATGACGGATGAGGAGTTGGGGCAGGCCGCCAAAGCCGCCGCCGCTTTGCGGCTTTACTATTATCAGCCGCCGAAGGACGCGGCTGCCGCGCTGCGGGGTATTTTGTGGTTTTGGAGCTGCGGGGACTTGCCGGAGGAGGACGCCGCCGGGAAAGGGCGCGGCGGCGGGAAGGTTTTTGACTTCGAGGCTGACGCGGCCTATATCCACGCGGCCTTTTGGGCCGACTACGGAATAGACCTGTGCGAGAGCGGGCTGCATTGGTGGAAGTTTTGCGGGATGCTGCGAGCCCTGCGCCCGGAGAACCTGTTTTGCAGGATAGTGGAATGGCGGAGCGCCGACACCTCGCGGCTGACGGGCGAGGAGCGCGCCTTTGTGCTGCGGATGCAAGAGCAGTATGCCCTGCCCCGGCCCCGCGCCGAGGCCGAGCGGGACGCGGCCATTGCGCGGGCGCTGGCGGGCGGGGGCGATTTGCGCGGGGTTCTGTAGGCAGTGCGGCGGTTTCGGGAAATGCTGTAGGATGGCGTATCGCTTGCGCTGAGCGCGGCAGGGATTGAACGGAGGGATGGCATGGCTTACGACGGCACCATTGTGATAGACACCGAGATAGACGCCGGGGGATTTGAGCGCGGGCTGGCCGAGCTTTGGCAGATGGCGGACGAGGCGGCGGCGGGGCTTTCCGTCGGGATGCTGGCCGCCGGGAGCGAGCTGGCAGCCGGGCTGGCGGAGGGTTTTATCGCGGGCGGGGGGCGGCTTGCCGCCGCCGTGCCCGGACTGCTGGGCGCGGCGACGGCGGCCTTGGCCGCCGGACAGGCCGGCATGGCCGGGGCCGGGCGGGGCCTGATGGAAGGACTGTGGCAGGGCATGCAGGGCGCGCAGGGCTGGCTGATGGCGCAGATAAACGGCCTGTGCGCCCAGGTGATGGCGGGCATCAAGGGCTTTTTCGGCATTGCCTCGCCGGCGAAGAGGCTGGCCGACGAGGTGGGGCGCTGGCTGCCGCCGGGGATAGGCATGGGCTTTTCCGCCGCAATGCCTGCCCTGCGGCGGGACGTGATGCGGCAGCTTGGGCGATTCAGCGACGAGGCGGCCGGGCTGGTGAGGGCCGGACAGGCGGGCCCTGCCCCGGCCGGCGGCTTTGGCCGGGCCGGCGAGGGGGCCGCGCGGGCCGGGAACACCTACTACTACACCCAGCAGGTGTATACGCACGACAGCCTCTCCCCCTATGAACTGACACAGGAATTTGAGGGCATGCGCGCCCGTGAGGGCTGGGCCATTCCCTAGTGCAAGCAAGGAGTTGCGAAAATGATTTATGGCGCCAGCATTAGCTATGACAACGGCAGCGAGCGGCTTTTGTTCCACCGGGACGGGGATTTTTGGCTGACGGCCAGCCCCGACCTTTCGAGCGTGCAGGTGGAGATCAGCGAGGCGCAGACACCCGGCCAGCCGGGCAGCAGCATCGGCGCGCAGAGGATATTGCCCAAGACCATCACCTTCACCGGCAGCATTGTACGCAACATACCCGAGAACCGGGAGAAACTGCTGCGGGTGGTGGCGCCGGGACAGAGCGCCACCATTACCTACCGCTGCGGCGGCAGGAGCTATACCCTGCGCGGGGCGCCGACGCGCACCCCGCTGGTGGAGGCCGGTATCGCGGTGCAGGATTTTCAGTTCAGCTTCCGCGCGCCAAACCCCTACTGGCAGGACACCGAGGCCGGCAGCACGCTGGTGGCGGGGCTGGAATCGCTTTTCAAGCTGCCGTTTAACGTGGGCGGCGAGTGGTATATATCGGTGTTCACCGGCGCGTATTACCAGGTGGTGCGCAACGAGGGCAACGTGCCGGTGGAGATGGAGATAGAGATAGAGGCGGCGGGGGATTTGCACGACCCCGTGCTGCTGCACATGGACCGGTGTACCGAGCTGCGGGTGCAGCGGGCGTTTAGCTCGGGGGAAAGGCTGATTGTGAGCACGCACTATGGGCGGCGCGGCGCGGTGCTGGTGCACGCGGACGGCAGCCGCGAAAACGCCTTTGCCAGCCTTTCGGTGGGCAGCGATTTGACCATGGCTTTGGCCCCGGGAGACAACCGGCTGTATTTCAGCGCCGGGCTGGGGCGGGAACTGGCCAGGGTGACTGTGCGCGCGCCGAGGGCGGTTGTCAGTGGTTTGTAGTTTTAGAGCGAAGGGAGGGAGTTTCCCATCATTTACATCTATGAGGACGGGCGGCGGCGGGGGATTTTGCAGGGCGAGCGCAGCGTGCAGTGGCAGGAGAGCTATGCCGCGCCGGGCGAGGTGAAGTGCGTGGCGCTGCACACGCCGGAGAACGCCGCCCTGCTGCGCTGCGGCAACCGGCTGTACAACAGCGATTTCGACACGGCGGCGGTGATAGAAGAGGTGGCTGTGGAAAGCACCGGGGGCCTGACCGAAATGTGCGTGCGCGCGAGGTGCAGCGCCGCGCTGCTGAGCCAGCGCGTGCTGATGGCCAGCGAGCAGGTGGGCAACGTGGAGGCCGCCATGTACGACATCTACCGGCTGAACCGGCGCGGCCTGCCCATTGAGGCCGCCGGGGCGCAGGGCTTTGAGGCGGAGGCGGAATGCGAGCTGACCTGGGGTACCTTGCTGGATGCTGAAGAGCTGCTGGCGGCGGCGGGCGGGCTGGGTTTTAGGGTGGTGTTCGACCCGGCGACGGCGGCCGAGAGCTTTGTGGTGTACCGGGGCGCACGCCGGCTGTGGGGCGACGCCGCTTATGCCGGCTACTTTGGGGACGACGTGGGCAATATAAGCGAGTACAGCTACGCGCAGAGCCGGGACGGCCTGCGCAACCTGGCTGTGGTGGCCGGGCAGGAGGAGGACGACGGCAGCCGCGAGGTGGTGATGGCCGGGAACCTGGCGGCTGCGGGCGAAGCGCGCCGCGAGCTGTATGTGGACGCGCGAAGCATCCGCCGCAAGTACCAGAAGGCCCGGCCCACCGGCCAGGTGGACACGCACGGCAACCCGGTGTACAGCTACACGACGGCCAGCTATTCCGACGCCAAATACCGGGCGGTGCTGGCCGGGCGGGGCGAGGAAGAACTGCGCAAGACCCAAGGCACGCTGAAGGTGCGCTGCGAGGTGAGCGGCGACAGCCTGCGATTCGGGCGGGACTATGCCCTGGGCGACGTGATGCCGGTGAAGCTGACGGCGGCAGGGGCGCTGCTGCGCGCCCGGGTGGTGACGGTGCGGCGGGTGTATGAGCCGGCGGGGGTGAAAACGCTGGTGACGCTGGGGGAATTTGAGGCTGAGAGCCGGAATGAACAGGAGGACGGGATATGATATGTTTTCCGCTGGATAACACTGAATACACCGCCGAGGCGCTGGGCGCCTGGTGCGCCGCGCGAACGAGGGGCGTGTTTTCAGGCGAGGGGCATTTTGCGGTGAGCTGCCTGGGCGGTATGCGACTGAGCGTGGCGCCGGGCATCGCCTGGCTGAAAAAAAGCGAGTGGTGGGGTGTGGCCGTGTGCGAGAGAAGCGCCGTTGCGCTGACGCTGGAACCCTGCCATGCCAGCCTGCACCGCATTGACGCCGTGTGCCTGAGGCTGGACAAGAACGCCAACCGGGCCGAACTGGTGATAAAAAAAGGGGCCGAGGCGGCCTCGCCCATATTGGATTTGCCCATACGCGACAGCCGCTATGATGAAATCTATCTGGCGAGGGTGAACGTGCCCGCCGGTGTGCTGGCGATAACAGACGCCTATGTGAGCGACTTGCGGCAGGACGCCGTTTTTTGCGGGCTGATGCGGGACGGGGTGACTCAGGTGCCCACCGAGGCCATCGGGAGGCAGGCGGCCGCGCTGATATCCCGGATAGAGGAGCAGGCGGCCCGCCTGAGCAACGACACCGAGGTGATGTTGAGAAGCCAGTACGCCCCCGAGGCCAGCGCCGCCGTAAACGGCGGGCGACTGGAGGTGAATTCCCTGTTCGGGCGCGCGGGCAGCAGCTACAGCGTAGAGTTCGACGCGCCGGAGGCCTATTCGTCCAGCCGGGGGCTGCGCATTGACGGCAGCGACATGGCGGGCGTATTCAGCCCCGACGGCATTGAGGTGCCCAGCGGCGCCTGGGCCAGCGGCGCGCCGGTGCGCCTGGACAGGAGGGGCAACCGGGCTTTTTTTAAGCAAGGTGGGGCCGCGCTTGGCCTGAGGGTGTACAGCGGCCCCACCATGCCCCAGGAGCGCACAGAGGACCTCATCTGGGCCAGAAGCTTTGCGGCCACAAGCGCCGAGGCCCAAAAAATTTATTTTGGCAGCACCGTGCCCGACGCCGCCGCTGCCGCGAACGGCGACTTGTTCGTACTGTGCGGGCGGGGGAACCTGGAAATACAAAGCCCGGACGGCCGCACCGGGCTGAGCCCCTTGGGCGTGCTGCAAAAGCAGTTGGGCCAGTGGGTACCCCTGCCGGCCCTTTTGTGGCGGGACGGAAAATGGAACCTGTTTTATCCGGTGGAGAACCTTTGCAATTTCAGCCTTTGGTGCGGCGCCAAAAACAGCATTGACGACAGGGAAATGAATTACGCCGCCGGCAACAGCTTTAACGACGGCCCCGCCGGCGCGGGCAGAGTGTGGAACCCGATGGGTTTGACGGCTACCTATGCCTATTTCGCTGACGCCGACTATGTGTACCAAGCGCGCGCAAAAACCATGATTTTGGCTGTGTATCCCAACCTAAACGACACCAATCAGCGGGTCATCATGTCTTGCGGCAGCGGCAACAACTATAGCGGCATCAACGGCGGCGGGTTCCGAATAGATTATAAAAGCCAAAAGCCCGTGATGAATTTTTGGCATGCCTCGGGCCTGAGCGTTGACAGCGCCACCACAATGCCTGTGGGGCAATGGCATGTGGTTGCGGCCTCGCAGCACCTGAACACCCATGTGGCGCAGCTATATGTGAACGGCGAGGCCGACGTGAGCCTGACAGCCGGCCGCGCCAATACGCCGAACGACGGGCGGATAGACCTTGCCAACTTGTACGGCAACCGCTCCGCCACCGCGGGGTTCAAGGGGCGGATGAGCTATTTCTTCTATTACGCCGCCTGCCTTGACCCGTATGAGATTCGCTGCCTGAGCAAATCTGTGCGGGCTTTGATGGAGGGGCATTACGTTGTTTGACAATGATATGGGATATCCGAGAGGGAGAAGCTTATGACACCGTTTAAGGGAAGCAATCGCGTTACAAGCCCCTTTGGCCCGAGGCAAAGCCCCATTACCGGGCTGGCCGAGAACCACAAGGGGCAGGACATCACCGCCGCCGGCGCCTGGCCGGGAGAGGCCTGGCTGGTGCGGGAATGCACCGGCGGCACCGTGCTGAGGGTGACGCGCGACCGCTGGCGCGGCAATTACGTGGACGTGCAGACAGCGCCGGGCGTGCTTGAGCGTTACCAGCATCTGCACGAGATTTATGTGGAGGAGGGCCAGGCGGCGCCCCAGGGCGCGGTGCTGGCCATGGCCGGCAGCAGCGGGGATTCCACCGGCGTGCATTTGCACTTTGAGGTGCAGAAGAACGGCAGCGCGCTGAACCCCGAGGCCTGGAGCGAGGTGCCCAACCAAAAGGGCAGCCACCCGGGCAACGACAACCTGGACGCCGCGCCCGCCCCGGCCAAAGCCAAGGACAGCGAGGGCTGCGGGGCCTGCCTGGCCCAGGTGGAACGAAAGCTGGACGACGTTGCCGCCCGGCTGGCCGAAGTGCAAAGCGCCCTGGCGGGCATTCTGCCGGGCATGAAAGCCCCGGCAAAGGAGGAAGCATGAACCAGGCAAAGATGATGATGAACGCCGCGCTGCTGGCGGCCGCGTCTTTGGGGGCCGGCGTTGCGAGGGCCCTTGGCGGCTGGGACAGCGCCTTGCAGACCCTGTGCATTGTGATGGCGGTGGACACTCTATCCGGCGTGGCCTGCGCGCTGGTGTGGAAGAAAAGCCCCAAAAGCGATAACGGCGCTTTTGAGAGCCATGCCAGCATCAAGGGGCTGCTGCGCAAGGGGGCCGCGCTGGCGGTGGTGTGGGTGGCCTATAATCTCGACGTCGCCTTCGCCACCGACTTTTTGCGCAACGCCGCCATTCTGTTTTTCGTGGGTAACGACGGGCTGTCCATCGTCGAGAACCTCGGCATCATCGGCTTGCCGCTGCCACCGGCAGTAACCAGGGCTTTTGAGGCGCTGAGGCAGAAGGGCGAGGAATAACGGGATAGGCTGGTGAGAGTTGTTGATCTGTGAGCAGTATAAGAATAGTGCCGCCGCGGGCCGAAGTTATCGGCTTGCGGCGGCGTTTTTTTGTTTGGATGGGCGTCTTTTGGGCGGGCGGCGTTTTCGATGCATCCGACTTTTGGTTTTGTCGTGGCCTTGTCTCCTTCCTTTCACTTGACTTTTCTTCGACACTTTGATATATTGTGGGCAGCATCCCCGGTGTGAATCGTGTTTATTCGAATGGTATGAATTTGATGTGAGGTAATTCATTATGGACAACCAACAACCCCCGCAGGGATATTATGACCCGAATGCCGGCCAGCCACCCCAGCCCGGCTACCCCATGAACGCGGCGCCCGGCCCACAGGGTTATCCGCCTCCGCCGCCGAACGGTTACCCGCCTCCACCGCCGAACGGTTACCCGCCTCCGCAGCCTGGTTACCCGCCCCCGCAGCCCGGCTATCCGCCCCCGCAGGGGCCCGTGCCCGGCAAGAACAAGGCCATTATTTCACTGGTGCTGGGCATTGCCTCCCTTGTGTGCGTGTGGTTCGGGTATGTCGCCTTCCTCGCTCTGCTTGCGGCCATCGCCGGCCTGATTTTGGCCATTCAGGCGCGCAAGGAAATGCCCGCGGGTTCCGCCGGAATGGCCACCGCCGGCATGGTGCTGTGCATCATCTCGCTGGCGCTGTCGCTGCTCATGATTATTTGTGTGGTTGTGGTGGGCGCGGCGCTTTGCGGTACGCTCGGCAGCCTGGCCAGCTATTATTAGCGCCTGCCGGCAAAGCGAACAAACATTGGTTTTAAGCACACAAACGGGTCGATCCCATCGGTCGGCCCGTTTTTTGCTTTATGCGTTGATTTTATTTACGGGAGGCGGTGTATGGTTCCCCCCTTAGTAATTTTTGGCCGGGAGATAGGCCCTTACGGCATGATGGCGCTGCTGGGGCTGCTGGCGGCGTTGCTGTATGGCTGGCTAAGCAACCGGGGCGGCCGGGCCGGGCACCTGAAGAACGACGATTTGTTGCATATATTCCTGATGGCGGTGGCCGGCGCGCTGCTGGGCGCGAAGCTGCTGTTCCTCATTGTGAACATTCCGCTGTTTGCCTATAACTGGGCGCTTATTGTGGCCCGGCCGGCGGTTCTGCTGGATTTTTTGCTCTCCGGCATGGTGTTCTACGGCGGGCTGATTGGCGGGCTGCTGGCCGTGCTGTGGTATTGCCGGCGCTATGGGCTGGCCTTTAAAACGGTGGCCGGGCTGGCGACGCCTATGATTCCGCTGTTTCACACTTTTGGGCGCGTGGGCTGCTTTTTGGGAGGCTGCTGCTGGGGGGTACCGGCGCCCTGGGGCGTGGTGTATCGTCATTCGCCCGCCGGGGCCGCGCCCCACGGCGTACCGCTGATGCCGGTGCAGCTTTTTGAGGCCGCCGGTAATTTTGTGTTGTTTTTGGCGCTGGCCTGGCTGAGCCGCAAGCTGGTGCGCAAGTGGCTGGTGCTGCCGCTGTATCTTGCCTGCTATGCCGCCATGCGTTTTGTGCTGGAATTTTACCGCGGCGACGCCGCCCGAGGCGTGTGGCTGCTGAGCACCAGCCAGTGGATAGCCGTAGGTGTTTTGGCGGGGGTGGTGGTGTGGATAGGGCACGAAGTGCAAAATTTGGCTTGCGTCCGCAGAAGCTAATCAAGGCACAACAGTCAAGGCAAACAAATTTTCCCACGCCCGGCGAACAAGGAGCG
>QMCE01769648.1_pt1 | contig 13978 bp, 12 predicted proteins | sample 1821851 | NCBI WGS metagenome assembly QMCE01 (sample SAMN09453174, study PRJNA476694) | Termite gut metagenome, whole genome shotgun sequencing project. | isolation source: worker | host: Odontotermes sp. | place: South Africa:Pretoria | collected 2016-01-28 | reverse complement strand
CTATCGTCCTTGATCGGCAACGCCATCGGCATACCAAGCAGGCAAACTTCCAAACGAGCAGGCTCATGTGAGAATGGCGAACGTACCATGCCGCCACCATTGCAATGCGCAATAGAGACGTTGTGCTTTGCCCAATAGCGAGCCAAAGCCTTGATGTGATAGCTCTTTACACCACATTTAGCTTCTGCCCATTTTGGCGTTTTTTCAATGCCATCAATAATCATGCGGAAGGAAATCAATGTGGAAACGCTGCCGATAAATAGCATTGCAATAATAATGAGAGTGAATTTTTTCATAATGCCATCCTTTATTTATTTCTAAATTTAACCATAAACATTTTTTACTGTAGTTGTATGGTTATGACTCTCAGTGTATGTAACAGGATATGCACCTGTTGCCGAAGTCCAAATTTCAAATTGCAGAGTTATATTCACCTTCAATGATGTCGGGTATGATGATGGTGACAAGGAATAGGTAGCTTGCGTGAAATCTATAATTCCAGCAGTCGCCCATGTGTAAAACATAAACTCCTTATATACATTAACTATGACGTTTACGCTTTTGAAATACCATCCAATTCCACTAGGCATTGGAGAAACGGTATAGTCAACCACATAGTCCCATGTGACCCCCGGGGTTCCTGTATCCATGCGTTGTGAAGTAAATACTCCTGTTACATCACCACTTGCCGACGCTCTTTTGAACTGAGATCTTTCCAATAGTTCATTAATGGATATAATATTTTCTCCAGCACTAAAGTTCTTTTGTTCGTTTTGCGCATAATCTATGACATCTGTAATATCCGTAAAATCATAAGATGGAAGAGAGTCTATATGATTCTTATTAGATGATACAGTTAATTCATTTACTTCCACTGCTTTCTCTGAAACCGTTTCATTCTCTGTACTGCTATCAATTAGTGTAATAGGCGGTTAATATTGCCCTACTGGATAATATTATCACAAACACTCAAGCGGGTCAAGTTTTATCATACAGTCAATTTGCTAAAGATTATCGATTATAAATTTTTATTTCAATATTAGGAAGCGTTTCCTATAATATCAGTTTAATTGATTTATATTGCATAATTAATGCATCAGCTAGAAACTAAAAATTTATTAACAATATCGCAATTGTTTTATATATATCAAATTAATTCTTCCTATAAATTAAAAGACAAGCAGATCCAAAATTGTTAAGAGTAATAAAAATCTGATAATACTTCTATGAGCTATGGGCGGGTGATTCCATGCATAGCATCCCAACCGAAGCAAAAGTGTGCCGGCTGATCTTGGTACGGGTGTTTCAATATGCCTCAGATGACAACAAAGACTGGAACGATGACCAGATGCTGACTGTGCTTACCGGTTACGCGGCGGAGGTTTTCTTACCCGACCGCTACACTTTTTTAACCTCGGCAGTACAGCCTTATACCTTCGGCATAGTGTTGCAGACGGTGCCTACGGGTCATCCAAATGAAAATATGGACCGTAAAATCTTCAATATCTGTACGACATGTTTCAGGTTTACATGCCCCATAGCATGGCCTTTTATTTCAGCCAGCCAACTGCTCTGGCAGAATTGTCGGCGGCCTGGCAGCAGCTTTTAGAGCGGCATGAAGGCAATGTCACCTGAATACAAAATATTTTTATATTTATTATTTGGTGTTAATTAGTTTACATAATTACCCCCAAATAACCTCCTTTCCACCACTTTTTCGTAGGACTGAATCAACGCAATCCCTTATGTTTCCTGGGTTTTGCCAACTTGACAATATAATAACACCATCCCCTATCATCACCATGGATACGGTTACTTGTGCCGGCAAGAAAGACGGGACCTGTCATATCAGCCAGATGCTTTGTATCGAGGTTCCGGTGAGCTTCGGGGCGGTGATCGGCGTCGGCGATACTTATGTGGACTGCCTGGGCGCTTCCAGTGAAGCCTTCCCCGGCTTCCACAATATATGTACCGTAATCCAGGATGATTTTACCGGTTCATTCATCGACTTCGCGGACAGCGAAATTATTTCAAAATAAAAATATTCTTGAAGATTTCCTATAATACCGATGAATCCAGATAGAGACTATTATGCTCCCCTAAATCAGGCGCTCTTTCTTTCATTATCATCTCAATGGCAGAGAACATGATCGGCTGCCGGATGAATCCTGTCACGCTATCCACCAGCTCATGATCTGATACTTGTATAGAAGTACTTATTTCATTTAATTCAACCACCGGGGATACACAGGCATCAATATTGTCAAAAATATCCATCCAGTCACTTAAGGTTTGTTGCGAAAGTATCTGCTGTATCTCATCCTTGATCAAGATCATTTTCTGATTATCATAAATAAAACCGATCAGATCAGGCCGGTGAATGGCCTCACAAAAAGTTTTCCAGAATTTTAGCTCTAATGCCGCAACACACAGTTTCTTATTGTCTTTTGTATCGTATATATAATAATTCGCATGCCTGCCAAACAAGACATTGGCATCGGCATCGGGTTCCTTATGTGTCGTAACATACTCCGGCAATATCAGCTGCATACAATTGCTGTACACTCCGTCGGTAATTGAGATGTCTATGTATTGCCCCATACCGGTCTTGAAGCGGTTGATCAGCGCAACCAGCAATGCATTTACAGCATTCAGTGCGGCACTGATGTCCGAGATCTGAATGGCCGGGACATAATCCTCCGGTTTCTTTTCTTTATCGAATTTCATCAGAATATCCAGCAAGCCCGAGCTGGCTAAAAAGTTCAGGTCATGGCCTGCTTTATTGGATAAGCGGCCCTTTTGCCCGAAACCGGTGATCGAACAATAAATCAGACTGGGATTCAAAGCTTTTACTGATTCATAATCAAACCCCATTTTTTTCATGGTTCCGGGCCGGAAGGATTCGATTATGATATCGGCATCCAAAAGCAGCTTTTTCAGCTTTACTTTTTCTGCTTCGTTGTGCATATCTATCGTTATGCTCTTTTTCCCCCGGTTCAGGAAGTTGAAAGCGGCATTGCTGCCGTTGGTGATCTTCCCATATTGGCGCATGTAATCGCCCTGGCCAGGCTCTTCAACCTTTATTACTTCAGCGCCCAGGCTTACAAAGAAGGACGTTGCGTAGGGACCAGGCAGTAAGCGGGTAAAATCAAAAATTTTTATATCATCGAATACCATGAATATTTCTCCTCATTTTTGTACAAATTGGCAAACAGCAGGCATCTGGCGGAATCCTTTTCCTGAATTGATTCATAAAATCAGGATCACTTAAATTAAATCAGGAAGCCATTTTCTTTTCAAAATTGGCCCGTAACCCGTCACGAAAATCCGGGTGGGCAATAGCAATTAAGGCCAGTGCTCTTTCCCGCAGGTTTTTCCCCTTTAGTTCCGCGATTCCATATTCTGTTACGACAAAGTCAACATCGTTACGCGAAGTCGTCACGGCGATGCCCTCACTCAGATTAACTACAATTCTTGATATCTTTCCTCCTCTAGCTGTTGAAGGCATGACCATAACCGATTTGCCATATTTAGACATAGCCGCGCCCCTGACAAAGTCAACTTGACCGCCGACACCGCTGATCTGTTTGTTGCCGATCATTTCTGCAACCACCTGCCCCATCAAATCAATCTGCAAGCAGGAATTGATTGCTATAAAATGGTCATTTTGCATGATGACTAAGGGATTATTGACATAGGATGTCGGCATCATATTCATAGAAGGATTGTTATGGATGAAGCGGTATAATTCCTGAGAACCAAAAACAAAGGAAACTGTGGAAGCACCCTGATCAATCTGTTTTTTCTTGTTATTGATTATGCCGGCTTTCATAAACTGCATAGGGCCGTCAGACATCATTTCCGAGTGGATTCCTAAATCCTTTTTATTCCGCAGGTATTTTAAAATCGCGCCGGGTATTTCTCCGATCCCCAGCTGCAGGGTATCGCCGTCCGAAATCAATTTGGCACAGCTCTCTCCGATGGACATTTCAACCGGTCCGCCGTCTGCCGACATGATTTCAGGAATTTTGGCCTGGCATGTTACCATGCAGTCTATATCATCAATATGAATAAAGCTGTCTCCCATTGACCTCGGCATGTTTTCATTTACCTGGGCAATGACCACTTTGGCATGATCCGCCCCGATTTTGATATAGTCCACATTGGTGCCAAAACTGCAGAAACCGTGCTCATTCGGCGGCGAGATATGAATTAATGCCACATCGATTGGCAGTTTGTTTTCAAAAAGCCATTCTGCCTGTGACAGATTGCAGGGCGTGAAATCGGCATACCCCGAGGCCACGGCATTACTGCTCATCGGACTGACAAACGGGGTATTATATCTGAAATGTTCATACATGTCCTCCTGAAAAAAAGGCAAGTTAAATGCCATAAATTGAATGATTTCAACCTTTCTGTACAAATGCTTGTTTTCTATCATATGCTTGATCAAATAATGAGGCTCACCGGCCGCTCCCGGTATGACGACCCGGTTCCCTGACTTAATTAAGTTGATTGCTGTCTTGGGGTCAGCAAACTGCAAGGTGTTTTTTTCTGTCATTTTCATCCTGTTTCTCCTTTTTGTATCATTTGTCTGTGTGTCTTGTAACTCTGATGATGTTCCCTTGGTTTATTCCCAGATACTTGCTTCAGTCCTTAAAGATTCCTGCGCACCCCATCAAGGTGTTGGCATCCACCTCCAAAGCTTTGATAAGTTTATAAAACACGATAATTGACATCACTTTGTTCCCCACCTCAATTTCATATATATATTTACTGCTGACCTCAGATTCCTGTGCTAGTTTTTCTTGTGTCCACCCCTTTTTTCCGCGATATAATCTGACGCGTTCACCAATTTCCCTTATGAACTCATCATCTTTAATGTTACAACATTCTTTGATTTTACGTTCCGGACTGGATTCTGGCATTTTGTCAACTCCTTATAATTACTATAATGAATTGTTTGCTAAAATGCCACCATCTATAGTTCCATAATACATAAAAATGTCTTTCCAAATGACTATCCCCGGATATTTTTCCTTCTGGTTTCTTACATTAGTTTTGTTTTTTATCATGTATATTCTCTATCGGGATTTAATCGGGATTTTATCCATTACGTAATATAGTTGAGCGTATTTCTTTTCTATGCTACACTGTAAATAAAGTTCTCGGAGGCCGCCGCTGCCGACAGATCTGCGGCCACTTATATAAGAGACAAAGGAGGTCAATATGCAGGCTATAATGGAACCTATTTTTGAAATACCCTATCTGATCGGTGTCGTTACCCTTGGTATTCTGATCCTACGCTATGCAAAGAGCCAAAAGCAATACCGGCTCTTCGGCATCATGGCGATTGTCCTGGGCTGCGGCGATGCCTTTCATCTCGTTCCCCGGATCTATGCCCTCTGGACGGACGGAATCGCCAATCATTCTGCTTCACTGGGCATCGGCAAGATGGTTACTTCCATCACCATGACAGTGTTCTATGTGTTCCTCTATCACGTCTGGCAAGCCAGATATAAGAAGGAAACTGCCAAGGCCGTCACTGCTGCGGTCTATCTGCTGGCAGCAGCCCGCATCGCACTCTGCCTGTTCCCGCAGAATCAGTGGACATCGGCCGATGCGCCGCTTTCATGGGGCATCTACCGCAATCTGCCGTTTACGGTGCTGGGAATTCTCATTATCATCATTTACTATCAGGAGGCACGCCGCAGCAGCGATCGGGCTTTCCGTAATATGTGGCTGGCGGTTCTGCTCAGCTTTGCTTTCTACATACCGGTCGTGTTATGGGCAGACAGCATCCCGATGCTGGGAATGCTGATGATTCCCAAGACCTGCGCTTATGTATGGATCGTATGGATGGGATTTGCTGAGGCCAAGAAGACAACTTAGAGAAACTCTGGGGGAGAAAATCTGAGGAGAAACTCTGGGTAAAGATTATAGTTAAGTGCATCTCGGAAAGAAAACCGGCGGTTACCTGGTTGGCATATGCCTAGCGGTAACCGCCGGTTCTAATTCATCTGGCTTATTCTAACACATTCTGACTCATTGAGCTTCATTAAAATATCGAAAGCGAAAGGAACAAGGTTGCCGCCAGTGAGGCAATCAGGGACACGACCGTAATCTGCGTATTGATTGACGGTCCGGCGGTATCCTTGAAGGGATCGCCGACAGTATCACCGACAACGGCTGCCTTATGGGCTTCCGAGCCTTTGCCGCCGTGATGGCCGGATTCGATGTATTTCTTGGAGTTATCCCACAGGCCGCCGGCATTGCTCATGAAAAGTGCCAGTAACAGGCCGGCCACGATGTTGCCACACAGATATCCGCCGATGGCCTCGACGCCGCCGATAAAGCCGACTGCCAGGGTGATCAGGATGGCCACCAGACCAGCCGGGATCAGTTCCTTCAGGGCACCGTGAGTGGCGATTTCAATGCATTTGTCATATTCGGGAACCACGCCGGGCTTTCCTTCTTTCAAGCCTTTGATGGTATTAAACTGTCTGTGGATCTCTGCTACCATCCGCTGAGCATTGCGGTCAACGCCAAGAATCAGCATCGCGGAGAAGGTCGCCGGTACTGCAGCACCGATCAACAGGCCAAAGAATACCACGGGATTCATGATATCAAAACTGTCTATTTCCGGATAACCGTATGCACGGGCCGCGACATTGACCTCGCTCATGAAAGCACCCAGGAGGGCGATGACGGTAAGGCCGGCGGCGCCGATGGCAAAGCCCTTGGTAATGGCTTTGACGGTATTGCCGGCACTGTCCAGTTTGTCGGTGATTTCCAGCACTTCATCGCCTAAGTTGCCCATCTCAGCCAAGCCGCGGGCGTTATCGACGATAGGGCCGTAAGCATCGTTGGAAATGATCATGCCGACGATGGAAAGCATGCCGACGGCAGCCATGGCAATCCCGAACATAGCATAGCCTTCACCGATGGGTTCGCAGAGCTTATAGGCGGCCAGCGCGGATACACCGATCCCGACCAGTGAAGGGAGGACGCTCATAAAGCCATAGGAAACACCGGAAAGAATCGTCAGTGCCGGGCCTGATTCCGAAGCCTTGGCAGCATTGTGAACCGGTTTCTTGGAATCATCGGTAAAATAATCACTGGCAATACCGATAATAACACCGATAGCCAAACCGATCATGCTGGCGCCCCAGATCCGCCATTCAAAGCCGAACACAGCGGTGGCGATGGCGGTGATGACAGCAAAGATTCCAGTGGTAATATAGGTACTGTTATTCAAGGCCGTAGTGGGACTTCCTTTGCCCATTCTGGCCATAAAAACGCCGATTATAGAAGCTAAAAGTCCTGATGCCGCATAGCAGAACACCATGGCGGCATTATTACCGCCGAGCTCGCCGGCAAGCACCAAAGCAGCCGACATGGAGGCTACGTTGGAATCAAAGAGGTCGGCGCCCATACCGGCCACGTCGCCGACATTGTCGCCGACGTTGTCAGCGATAACCGCCGGGTTACGCGGATCGTCTTCCGGTATCCCCAGCTCGACCTTACCGACCAGGTCGGCACTGATATCCGCCGTCTTGGTAAAAATACCGCCGCCGGCTTTGGCAAAAAGAGCCAAGGAACTGGCACCGAAGCTGAAGCCCAGCAGGACCGTGGTATCATCAGTAAGCAATGATAAAAGTGCGATGCCCAGCAAGGAGGAACCGACAACGGCCATTCCCATGACGGCGCCGCCGCGGAAACCGGTCAGAAAAGAAGGCTTAATGCCTTTTTGGGCAGCTTCAGCTGTTTTCATATTGGCGACCGTCGCCACTCGGATGCCGATTACTCCGGCGATTCCCGAAAATACGGTTCCCGCCACATAGGCCAGGGCCATGAAAATATTCTTCGTAATGTCGCCGCGCCAGATCGGAGTCGGCAGGAAAACCAGGATCAGCAGGGCTGCCACGCATACAAACTTAGCCAGTGCTACGTATTCCTTCCGAAGAAACGTGCTGGAACCGTCGCGGATCAATTTACCGACTTCAGCAATCCGCTTGTTATCCGACGGCATACTCTGAACCCAGCGATAGAGCCATGCCGCAAATAAAAACGAGATCAGTGATATGCCTAATGAAACGAAAATAAAAGTGTTTTGTGTGTTGCCCATGAATATGTTCTCCTTCCAAGATAAGATTGTAAATAGTAAAGCATAATGACAAAATAATTATTTAAGAATTACATCTAGTCTTGTGCTTGTAAAAAGCCAATATTTCTGCATATGGCTTAAATACACATCCCTTTTATTATAGACCTTGGGCTGATTTTGTCAACATGGAAATGGGAGGAAATGGAACTGATCAATGAGGAATTGAACAGCAACAAATAATACTTGAAAAGCCTCCGGAATAGTTATATGCTAAATATATCTATGTAGAGACTCATATTAAGGAGACTGTCATGCAGAATTCATTAGAATTAGGAAAGTATTTGAGCGAAGGATTGAACCTGCTTGTTCGCGACATCGTAAAAGCCGCACTCAGCAATCCCAAAGCAAGCCTTTATTTTGCCCAGTACGCCCTTGCCATAAAAAAAGCCGAGCGCCGCCGCCTCAGCCTGGAGGAAGCCGGCGAGCATATTCCTTCCTTTCTGATTGCCAGCATTACCGGCGACTGTAACTTAAGATGTGCCGGCTGTTATGACCGTGCCAACAGTCCCTGTGCCAAACGTGAGGAAATAAGCCGCGACGAATGGAACCGCATCTTTTCCGAAGCGGAACAGCTGGGGATAGCCGTGACTATACTGGCCGGCGGGGAACCGATGATGAGGATGGATGTCATAGAGGAAGCCGCCAAGCATCCGGCGCTCCTGTTTCCGGTGTTCACCAATGGCACGATGCTTGGCGAGAAAGCCATCAGCCTGTTCGACTCAAGCCGCAATTTGATCCCTATCATCAGCATTGAAGGACATGAAATCCAGACCGACCTGCGGCGCGGAAAGGGCACCTACCAAAAAACCGTAACTGCCATGCAGGATCTGGTAAAGAAAAAACTGCTGTTCGGGACTTCTGTCACCGTGACAAAGGATAACCTGGATCTTGTTACCGATAACGGCTTTGTCGCTGATCTAGAACAGAAAGGCTGTAAAGCGATTATATATGTAGAATATGTTCCCGTAGAAAAACCAGAACTGGCACTTGACGATGCCTCACGTGATCTTCTGGCGGAACGCCTTGCGGCACTCCGGCCCAATCATAATATCATCATTATTTCTTTTCCCGGTGATGAAAAGGAAGCCGGCGGCTGCCTTGCCGCGGGGCGCGGGTTCTTTCACATTAACTACAGCGGCGGAGCGGAACCCTGTCCGTTCTCTCCCTATTCCGATACCAGCCTGAAAGACGTCTCGCTCCGGGATGCGCTGCAATCACCGTTATTTACTCATCTACGCGACAGCGGGGCCTTGCTGCAAGAACATAGCGGCGGCTGCACCCTGTTTTCTCAGGATGAATATGTGAAATCTCTGCTTATATAAGCTCATCTGATATCGCCGCATTATCTGGTAAAAAAGCTGACAAAATAATGGCTGTCATGATTCAGCTCCAAAGGCACCGTATGGAGTAATTCCAGATCATCCAGTCGGTACGCATGTAAAACTGCTTCATTCCGCCCTGAACCCGGAAATGATGCGGTCAGAATCTGATCCTCATATATTTCAAACTGGCTGATTATGCCTGACAAGGTATAAAACGCCGGTTCTTTCGTTTCCAGATCAAAGACGGTCAAGCCGTTACCTTCCAGATTAACAGGATCATAGTGGGATATGAATAGCTGGCCGCCGCGTTCTTCTATTTGAAAAGGAAACGGGTTTTTGATGTCATAACTGAAAATCTCCCGACTTGCCGTGTCCAAGCCGTATAGATCGGTGGACATGCCGTCATCGATTGACCTGTTACTAGTGAAGTACAGGATGCCCTCTATCATGCAAGAGCCTAGCTGCAATGAACCGCATGAGCTGATATCGATGATTTCCATCACTTCCAAACGGGATATGTCAATTACGTAAAGCAAGCTCGTATTCGGATTACTTCCTAATACAGAAGAAAAAGCATATAGCCTGTCCCCATATGCTTCCATGTAAAGGATAAGTGAATCCTTCAGTTCCAGCTCAGCTGTCGTCTCGGTTTCCTTATTATAAGCAGCGATTTGATACACATTATTTAAATTACCGGCGACAAAAACCTTGTCGTCAGCAACGGCAATAGCTGTAATCGGTTTGTCCCATATCTTATATTTTACGATCTCTTTGCTTTCTTTATTGATTTCCAGGACAGTACCGGAATCCTTCTGGGTATCCAGGCCGTTGGCGCCTAGATAGACAAAATTGCGGTAGGTCTTGTGTGAATTCCAGGGAAGTATTCCTCCCAAGTCCAGCTCAATACCGCTTTCCTTGTCATCGGCAACGTTACGAAAGGTTATATGACCGGTGTTTTCATTCCCTGTCGTCTCGATCAAGGCAAACTCATATTGGTCATCGTATCCCGCTTGCCCGGCGGGCAAACATGATGCCAGTATTGCCATTGCCATGATGGCAAGGATAAAAGAACTTACTTTCATGATAATGCTCCTCAATTCCCTTATTTAGGTAATGGGGCAGCTAATGACAGCTGCCCTGCGCATTTTGCTATTTCTCATAAACCGTGTACGTATTATCTGAATTAACCAGTTCCATCGGATGTACCGCTGACAGCCAGGCGGCAGTATCCAGATCAATGCCGAAATTGTCTAGAAATGACGCATATACCAGCTGCGAACAATAGAAGGAGCTTCTTGTCCACCGATCTATATAATTCCAGTTATATGGCTTGCCTCTCTGCGAATAACACCAGTCAGCTGCCTGAGCATCCTGTGCCGTCGTCGTTCCGTATACGGTTACCCCGTAACATCCGCCTTTCGTGCTGTTCCAGTTGTTGGCTCCTGTCGTCACGCCGGTATCAACCGACTCCACAACCGTTGCGCTTGTGTAAACAATCGCCGCATGGCCGGTCGGTATCAGATTTTTGTATTTATCCGGAGTCACAAGGATAATGCCTTTTCTGGTCGGATAGGTACCGAATGCCCTTGTGGCAATCATGCTCCCGCTATTTTTGTCAGGCAGGACCGGCTGGCTGCTCGCCTCTTCCCACATGGCAGCGATTTCCTGCTCCGTATATTCCGGCTTTGCGCCGTCGGCAGCTGCCGACAAACTGACCGATAAGAGTGTGGCCAATGCCACTGTTATTGAAATAAAACTACGTAAAGATTTTCCCATAAAATACTCCTTTTCCTTTGTATTCAACGAACTTTCTTCAACAATTAGTTACCATGTTTTAAAATCTACCACCCCCCTTATTCTGTTTCATGCTCCATTAAAGGCCAACCAAAGTGTCCGTCAAAATGTTGTTCCATTTATTGTTATTTTATCAGTGCAACGGATTTTTTGCAAGCAAAACTGCTGCAAAACCAAGGAATTGCCTTTTATTTTACATTTGTATGTTTATTTGATAAAATAATGATTAAGTTCTATATACATTGACTTCAGTCATTAACTTAAGACAGTACTTCAGACAATAACTCAGACAATAATTCAGACAATATCCGGACAGCCTCACAGGGCAAAAAACCAGAGACGGTCCAAATGAAGCAGAAGTCAGACATAACGATATTTACCCGACTGCCGTCTTATCTTCGGGAACAATCAGCATCACCATGACATAGACATTGTCACCGTTTACGCCGCCGTTCATACCGCCGGAATATTTTTCTGCCGTCTTTTCCACAGCTCGCATATTGATGTCATCGGGATAAATGTATTTATATTTTTTTCTCTCTTCGTCAGCCACCGTATTCGCATGAGAAATATTGATAAGGAGCATCCCTTTTTCATATTTCATACCGAAAGCTAATTTCTTATCCGGATAATATCGGATGGCATCAATGGCACTATTTAGGATCCCGGCCAATATCGTTGTCATATCAAGGTCATTCACATTCAGGTCGCTGGGGATCAGGATGTCGTGCCGGATATCAATCCCTAGCTTTCGGGCTTTGGTAAATGTCATGCTCAAGATGCTGTCCGTAGTCAGGTTACCGGTCTGGATAAAATTATTTTCTTCTTTTTCTATCGAAGTAATGCCGTCGATATAGCTGATGAGTTCTTTATTTTCCTGCGCAAGCTGCTCGTTTCGGGAAGCAATCTGCCGCATGACGCCGAGATGTTCTTTCAGGTTATAATGCATCTCCATAACCAGATGGGAAGTAGACATCAGCATGTTATATTGGATATGGTAATTGTCAAGCTGGTGCTGGAGCTTCCTTTGACTCTTTTCATTTTTGGACTGTTCATAAAAGTACAGATAGATTAATGCCGCGAGGATATAGATGATCAGCACCATGTTGAAGACAACTTCTCTGGAAGTCAGTACGTCGCTTAGAATGATAAACTCGATTACCACTGCAAAAAGGGCGATGATAATATGTGAATACCAGTTAATAAAGGTTTTTTTGGCCCAGATATTTTCATCTTCCAGCCTAAGCATAAAAACCAGGGTTACAAAATCAATAATTCTACAGTATATGAAAAAATGGATGCTAGCGCCGTCAGCATATGCCGTTGTCGTTAAGGAATGCTGCATGAAAAATGCTGTGGCTAATTCTGACATATTCAATATGAACACCGTGACCAGCACGGAAAATATTTTAGTCCTGATTTTGGAATGGTAATTGAAGGATATCGCAAATAAAGACAAAAGGACGCTCAATAATATTATCGAAGAAATATGAACAAATTCTACAAAGATGATATTAAACAGGGAAAACGAAATATAAGACAAAAATTCAATCCTTTTGTTATAGGCATAGGATTTATTTAAAACTTGCATCATCCGGTAAGTTATATAGGTATTCAATAAGCTTAAAGCAATGGTAAATAATTTATAAATTATGATATTCATTATCATACCCCCTAATCGATTCTTCTTAACTGAAAATTTGAGGCATATTATCCAATACACCTCAAAAATCCATCTGATAAACTGTGTGATCTTACTTACTTAATTTTTCACAGTTTCGGGGCAGCTTGGGCTGATAAAAAATACCGCCGTCGCGAAGGCCGCGACGCTTGCCCAGAACTTGCGGCTTGCAAGTTTGCGCCTCCAGTTGATGGTTTTCATTATGTACCTCCTTAGTTTTCTTTTGTATGTATTTATGTATATTTCTTCAAATTATGCAGTTCAGCCTGTCTGGTAAGGAGCTTTTTATGGGTGCCGGCTCCCAGATGGATGGTCTCATTGGTAAACAGTAATACCTCTGTCGTTGATACTCTGGAAACATGCATGTAATTGACATAGTAGTTTTTGTTAGCCCGGAAAAAAAATCCGCTGTCTCGTAACTTCTCTTCCACTTTGACAAGGTTACCAGGGAAAAAATCTTCTTTCGCGACGGTCTTGATATGGATGCATCTATTTTCAATACGGAAATAAATGATGTCTTTAATCGGTACCCGGTAATAGTCCCTGCCAAATTTGTAAACAAAGCAATCCCGAACCATTCTTTCATATCTGCTATGCATTTTCTTGAATGCTTCCATGATATCTTCCTGTGAAAATGGTTTTAAAACCAGCTGCTGCGGCTCAGCATCAAAAAATTCCTTGAATAAATTGGCATGTACCGTGACAATGGTTATTAAGACTGCGGAATTATTTAATTCATTTCTTATCATCTGCCCCAGCTTGATGCCATCCAGCTGTTTCAGCTCAATATCAAGGAACATCATATCATAGGAAATACCGTTGATTAAGTCCGCATACAGTTCCTCAGCGCTTCCGTAAACTTCGGTATCGATCTTAAGCATAATGCAGTCGGCGTAGTCATGAAGCGTCTGATCTATAATTCCAGCCGTCTTGGCGCTGTCTTCACATATTGCAACTTTGATCATAGCATCCTCTCATAATCTTATCATGTTATTCTAAAATAATAATAATAAT